>Ga0180220_1001170_pt1 | contig 20979 bp, 19 predicted proteins | sample eDN5th37CBELigBY_FD_151335 | JGI IMG/M metagenome (GOLD analysis project Ga0180220, IMG submission 151335) | Enriched backyard soil microbial communities from Emeryville, California, USA - eDNA 5th pass 37_C BE-Lig BY (version 2) (version 2) | ecosystem: Environmental > Terrestrial > Soil >...
GCTGCCGGCTTCCGGTTTTTTCGGAGATGACGGCGCTGCCGGCTTCCGGTTTTTTCGGAGATGACGGCGCTGCCGGCCTCCGCCGTCAGGCGACGACGTCGAAGCCGGGCGTCCAGCGAAGCACCGGCTTGCGGGCCGCGCGGGTCTCGTCGAGGCGCTCCACGATCGGCTTCTTCGGCATCGCCTTGAGCACTTCCGGCTCCTCCCGGGCCTGGGCTGCGATCGCCTGGAGGGCGCCGGCGAAGTTCTCGAGGGTCTCCTTCGTCTCCGTCTCGGTGGGCTCCACCATGAGCGCGCCGGGGACGATGAGCGGGAAGTAGACCGTCGGAGGGTGGTAGCCGTGGTCGATGAGCGCCTTGGCCACGTCCATGGTGGTGACGCCCGTCTCCTTGAGCTTCCTGTCGGTGTAGACCACCTCGTGGAGCGAGCGGTTCTCGTAGGCCACGTCCCATTCGTCCTCGACGAGGGCGCGCAGATACTGGGCGTTCAGCACGGCGAGCTGCGACACCTGGCGCAGGCCCTCGGGGCCGAACTCGCGGATGTACGCGTAGGCGCGCACGTGCATGCCGAAGTTGCCCCAGAAGGTGCGCAGCTTGCCCACGGACTTGGGGCGATCGAAGTCGAAGCGGAAGCTCTCGCCGTCCTTCGCCACGACCGGCCGGGGCAGATAGGGCACGAGCTTCTCCGCCACGGCCACGGGACCTGCGCCGGGGCCGCCGCCGCCGTGGGGCGTGGAGAAGGTCTTGTGCAGGTTGTAATGCATCACGTCGATGCCCATGTCGCCGGGCCGGGCGACGCCGAGCAGCGCGTTCATGTTGGCGCCGTCGCCGTAGACCAGGCCGCCCTTCTCGTGGACGATCCGGCAGATCTCCTCGATGTGGGTCTCGAAGATGCCCAACGTGTTGGGGTTGGTCATCATCAGGCAGGCGACGTCCTCGTCCATCGCCGCCGCCACCGTCTCCGGCTCGAGCACGCCGTCGGCGTTGCTGGGGAGCTGCACGGTCTCGTAGCCGAGGAGCGCCGCCGAGGCCGGGTTCGTGCCGTGGGCGGAGTCGGGGATGAGCACCTTCTTGCGCGGCGTGCCGTGGTTGTCGATGTGCCACGCCCGGATCATCATCAGGCCGGTGAGCTCGCCCTGGGCGCCCGCGGCCGGCTCGAGGGTGGTGGCGGCCATGCCGGCGATCTCGGTGAGCGCGCGCTCCAGACGGTACATGAGCTCGAGCGCGCCCTGGCACTGCTCCACGGGGAGGTAGGGGTGGGCGCCGGCGAAGCCGGGGAGCCGCGCCGCCCACTCGTTCACCTTGGGGTTGAACTTCATGGTGCAGGAGCCGAGGGGGAAGAACCCGCTGTCGACGCCGTAGTTCATCTGCGACAGCCGCACGTAGTGCCGCACGGCCTGCACCTCGGTCACCGAGGGGAAGTGCTCGATCTCGCCGCGGAGGAGCTCGGCGGGGATCTCGCTGGCCGGATCGGCTTCGGGGACGCCGGCCTCGGGGAGCGAGACGCCCACGCGCCCCTGCTCGGAGCGCTCGAAGATCAGCGGCTCCTCGAGCTGGAGTCCGCGGGTGCCGGGGGAGGTCTTGGGGAAGAAGCGATCGGACACGGTGGTGGACCTTTACGCGAGGGCCGCGACGAGCGCGTCGATGCGAGCCTTGTCGTGAAGTTCGGTGACACAGAGGAGGAGGCCGTCCGCGAGCTCCGGGTAGTAGCAATCCAGGGCGAGGCCGCCGGAGAGGCCGGCGTCGGCGATGCGCTTCGCCGCGTCCTTCGGGGCGTGGATCGCGAACTCGTTGAACACCGGCCCCGGAAAGAGCGCCTTCCGCCCGGCGGCGGCGAGGCTCTCCCGCGCATACTTCGCCCTGCGCCAGTTGAGGAGCGCCAGCGCCCGCAGGCCGTGGCGGCCGAGCATGGCGAGGTGGATGGTGGCGGCGGTGGCGTTGAGGCCGTGGTTGGTGCAGATGTTCGAGGTCGCCTTCTCCCGGCGGATGTGCTGCTCCCGGGTGGAGAGCGTGAGCACGAAGCCGCGCTTCCCCGCGCGATCCACCGTGGCGCCCGCCACCCGGCCGGGGAACTGCCGGAGGAACCGCTCCCGGGTGGCGAAGAAGCCGAGGCCCGGGCCGCCGAAGTTCAGGCCGTTTCCGAAGGACTGCATCTCGCCCACGGCGATGTCGGCCCCGAGCGCGCCGGGGGCCTGCAGCAGGCCGAAGGAGAGGGCCTCGGTGGTGCAGGAGATCGCCAGCGCGCCCTTGGCGGCGGCGATCTTCGCGGCGCCCGCCAGGTCGTCCACCACGCCGAAGAAGTTCGGGTAGCCGACGAGGACACCCGCGGTGTTCTCGTCCACCGCGGCCTCGAGGGCCTTCGCGTCGGTGCGGCCGTCGGCGCCGAAGGGCACCTCCACCACCTCGAAGCCCTCGGTGAGGTAGGTGCGGATCACGTCGCGGTACTCGGGGTGCAGCGCCTTCGACACCACGATCCGGTTGCGCTTGCCGCCGCTCACCCGGACCGCCATCAGCGCCGCCTCGGCGGCGGCCGACGCGCCGTCGTACATGGAGGCGTTCGCCACCTCCAGGCCCGTCAGCATCGTCACGAAGGTCTGGAACTCGAAGGTGATCTGCAGCGTGCCCTGGGCGATCTCGGGCTGGTAGGGCGTGTACGCCGTGTAGAGCTCGCCGCGCAGGAGGAGCTGATCCACCGACGGCGGCACGTGGTGGGGGTACGCGCCGGCGCCGAGGAACGGAGCGTCCTTCGGCTGCTTGGCGGCCAGCGACTCGAGGTGATCCATCAGCGCCCGCTCGTCGAGGGCCGGCTCGATCGCGAGGGGGCGGTCGAGCTGGAGGTGCGCGGGGATCGTCGTGAAGAGTTCGTCGAGGCTCTTCACTCCGATCTTCGCGAGCATCTGCTGGATGTCGGATTCGGTGTGGGGGAGATAGCGCATGGACCTGCTCGAAAAAGGTGCTCTTTGGCTGCCGCGGCGCGGTGCGACGCGCCCTCTCTAACCGCGAGGACCGGCCGTGGCCAGCCCTGCCCGTCGGCTCGGCCCGGAGGCGGGCTCGCCTGCGGGGCCTTCAGCCTTGCTTGGAGACGAACTCGGCGTACGCCTTGGCGTCCATCAGCTTGTCGAAGGCGCCGGGATCCGCGGGCTTCACCTTGATCATCCAGCCCTTGCCGTACGGATCCTCGTTCACGGTCTCGGGGGCGTCGATCAGCGGGGTGTTGCGCTCGGTCACCGTCCCGTCCACCGGCGAGAGGAGCTCGCTCACGGCCTTGGTGGACTCGACCACGCCGAAGTCGCTGCCGGCCTTCACCTCCTTGCCCACGTCGGGGAGGTCCACGTAGACCACGTCGCCGAGCTGGCTCTGCGCGAACGAGGTGATCCCGACGACGAGGACGTCGCCCTCCTTGCGGGCCCACTCGTGATCCTCGGTGTAGCGCAGGTCTTCGGGGTAGCTGAGCTCTGCCATGTCTCACTTCCTCTTGTAGAAGGGGGTCTTCACGACTTGGGCGGCGACGGGCTTGCCGCGGATCTCCACGGCGAAGCTCGATCCCTCGGAGGCCAGCTCGGTCGGCACGTACGCGAGGCCGATGGGGATGCCGAGGGTGGGGCTCATGGTGCCGCTCGTCACCACGCCCACCTGCGCGCCGTCGGCGAGCACCGGGTAGCCGTGCCGGGGGATCCCGCGCTCGGTGAGGGTGAAGCCGACGAGCTTGCGCTTCGGCCCCTCCGCCTTCTGCTTCTCGAGGGCCGCCTTGCCGACGAACGACGGCTTGTCGAACTTCACGATCCAGCCCAGCCCTGCCTCTAGGGGGGTGTGCTCGTCGTCGATGTCGTTGCCGTAGAGGGCGAGCTTCGCCTCGAGGCGGAGGCTGTCGCGGGCGCCGAGGCCGCAGGGCACCAGCCCCTCGGGCTTGCCGGCGGCGAGGATCGCCTCCCAGAGGGCCTCGGCGTCGGTGGGGCGGCAGAAGATCTCGAAGCCGTCCTCGCCGGTGTAGCCGGTGCGTGCGGCGATCACGCCCTTTCCGTCCAGCTCCACCTCGGCGAAGTGGAAGAAGGCGATGGCCGAGAGGTCCGTCTTCGCGAGCTTCTGGAGGATGCCGACCGCCTTCGGCCCCTGGATGGCGAGCTGGGCCCAGTCGGCGCTCTCGTCGCGGACGTCGGGGCCCGGCTTCGCCCGGGCCTTCATCCAGGCGAAGTCCTTCTCCGCGTTGGAGGCGTTCACGCAGACGAGGATCTTCTCGGGCGAGAAGCGGTAGCAGATCACGTCGTCGACGAAGCCCCCCGCCTCGTTCAGCAGGCCGGCGTAGATCGCCTGGCCGTCCGCGATCCGGTTCAGGTCGTTGGTGACGAGTTCGTTGCACGCCTCGAGGGCGCCGGGGCCCTCGAAGACGATCTCGCCCATGTGCGAGACGTCGAAGAGGCCCGCGGCCTCGCGCACCGCCTTGTGCTCCGCGATCACGCCCTCGTACTGGACGGGGAGCTCCCAGCCGGCGAACTCGACCATCTTGCCGCCGAGGCGCACGTGGGCGTCGTAGAGGGGGGTGCGGCGGGGGGCCATGCGTGCCTCCTTGGGGGGCCGGAATCCGCGCGCATACTATCGGCGGGTCCGGCCGGGTCAAGCCGCTCGGGCGGCCGCCGCCCCGGCCTCCGACCGGGGTCGAAAAGCGGGGCTCATGCAGCGCAGAAGGGGGTGGAATCGGCACAACCGCGCGGGCTCGAGGCGCGGCGAGGGGATCCTGTCGTGCCCCGCTCACCGGGCAAAGGGATCCGCAGCCGGAGCCGCGCCTGCAGCGAGGCAGCAGAGGCGGCGATGAGTAACCTACGAACGCACCCGCGCGTCGGCGGCGTCCACGGTGTTCGAGAGCAGCATGGCGATGGTCATGGGGCCCACGCCGCCCGGGACCGGGGTGATGGCCGCCGCCCGCTCCGCCGCCCTTTCGAACTCCACGTCTCCCACGAGCTTGCCGGTGTCGAGGCGGTTCATGCCCACGTCGATCACGTAGGCGCCCTCGCGGATCCAGTCGCCGCGGATGTATTGCGGGCGGCCGATGGCGGCGACGACGATCTCCGCCCGGGCGACCTCCGCGGCCAGATCCCTCGTGCGGGAGTGGCAGATGGTCACAGTGGCGTTGGCCTCGAGGAGCAGGAGCGCCATCGGCTTGCCCACGATGTTGGATCGGCCGATGACGACGGCGCGCTTGCCCTCGGGATCGCAGCCCGCCTCCTGCAACAGCCGAATGATCCCGAAGGGGGTGCAGGCGCGCACGCCGTCCCGGCGCCCGGAGAGGAGCTTGCCGGCGTTGACGAGGTGGAAGCCGTCGACGTCCTTCTCCGGCGCGATGGCGTCGAGGACCACGAGCTCGTCCACCTGCCTGGGGAGGGGGAGCTGCACGAGGATGCCGTCGATGGCCGGGTCCTCGTTGAGGCGGTGCACCACCGCGAGGACCTCCGCCGTGGTGGCGATGTCGGGCAGGTGATGCTCCTCCGAGTGGATGCCGACCTCACCGGAGGCCTTGATCTTGCCGCGGACGTAGACCTCGGAGGCCGGATCGCTTCCCACCCGGACGACGGCGAGGCCCGGCGGCCTGCGGTGCTCGCCGGCGAACGCCTTCACCCGCTGGGCGACCTCCCCCCGCACCTTCGCCGCGATGGCCTTCCCGTCGATGAGCTTTGCCGCCATTTGGTCGATCCTCTCCTGCATCGAAGTGTCGAGCGCTCCCTATCACGCCGACGACGCTGGGTGTAGGCGCTCGGCGGCCGGAGTGTCGACGGGACCGGCGGGCGAGCGGATGGCGCTTCCCCGCCCGAACCGGCACACCTACCATCCGTTCTTCCACCGAGGCGCTTCCTGACCTCCTGGGGTTTCGATGGGCGAGCCGCTGCGGGAGATCGTGACGGAGGCGCTCCTCCTCCTCGCATCGCGGTCTCCCGTGCTGCTGGGGCTGGCGGCGGTCGTCCTGGCGGCCGTGGGCGCCGAGTCGCTCCTGCAACGGGGGCTGGGCGGCAGTGCCCGCCGCCGGGCGCGCGCCGCGCTCCTGGCAGCGGGCGCCGGCGTGGGCCTGTGGCTCGCGTGGGGGGTCCTCTGGCTCGCCGACGACGCCTTCATCTCGTTCCGGTACGCCCGCAACTTCGCCAGGGGGCTCGGCCTGGTCTTCAACGAGGGCGAGTGGGTGGAGGGCTACACCAACTTCCTTTGGACCGCCCTCCTCGGGGTGCTCGGCAGGCTCGGCGTCGACATCCCCACGGCCGGCCTCTTTGGCTGTCTGCTCTGCTTCGTGCTGGCGCTGATCGTCGTGGCGGCGACGGTCCGCCGGATCGCCGGCGGGGTGGTGCCGTTCGCGGCCCTGGCCCTGGCCGGCCTCGCGCCCTTCCTCACCTTCGCCAGCTCGGGGCTCGAGACCATGCCGCTCGCGCTCCTCGCGGCCCTCGCCGTGTGGGCGAGCACGAGGCGGCGCGGCGCCCTCCTCGCCGGGCTCGTCTGCGTGCTCGCGGCGCTGACCCGGCCGGACTTCCTGCTGGTGTGGGGCTGCATGGGCCTCGCGCTGCTCGTCGAGGATCTCGCCTTCGCCGACGGGCCGTTGGGCCGCCGGATCTCGGTCGGCCGGCTGGCGTCGTTCGCCGCGCCCCTCGTCCTCGTGTACGTGCCCTACTTCCTCGTCCGGTGGAGCGCGTATGGCGATCTGCTCCCGAACACCTTCTACGCGAAATCGGGCGGGCTCACCTACCTTCGGCAGGGGGGCGTCTACCTCGTCCACTTCCTCTTCACGACGGGGGGTTGGCTGTGGATGCCGCTCCTCGCCCTTTCGCTCGTCGGCAGGCCTCGAGCGCGGGACGAGCTGCGGCTGCGCGTCTTCGCCGGGCTATGCCTCGTGGTCTACGGCGCCTACGTGGTGAAGGTGGGCGGCGACTTCATGGAGCACCGCTTCTTCGTGCCCCTCCTGCCGATCGCGGCGATGGCGATCGAGGTGGGGCTGCGCCACCGGCTCCGGGAGGCCTCGACCGCCGCGAAGGAGGCGCTGGTGCTGGCGCCGGCGGTGGTGACGGCGGCGGTCTCCCTGGTCCCCGTGCGCCTCGTCGGCGAAGGGAAGAAGCGCTGGCACATCGCCGCCGAGCACACTTTCTACCCGGTGGCGCAGGTCTTCCCGCTGCGGGTGGAGAGCGTCTACGCCGAGCAAGGGCGGCTGCTCCATCGCGTCTTCGCGGAGAAGGGCTTTCGCCCCCGGTTCGTGGGCGACGCCATCGGGATGGTCGGGTACTACTCGGACCTGCCCATCGTGGACGCCCTGGGGCTCACCAACCGCTACATCGCGCACAAGCCCGTGCGCCACCGCGGCCGTCCGGGGCACGAGAAGTTCGGCACGCCGGAGGAGTTGCAGCGGGAGGGCGCCCAGCTCTCGCCGTGGCCCCTGTGGGGCGAGTCGTGGCGCCGGCAGACGGAGGTCCGCCTCGACGGGGCGAGCTTCTTCCTCGCCCGGATCGATCCCCCCCTCGTCGCCGCCCTCGAGGAGCTGGGGGCCGAGGTGCCCAACCCCGGCAAGCAGATCGCCGCGCTGATCCGCGAAGGGCCGAGGGACGAGGTGCTGGCGGCGGTCCACTTCTACCGATCCTTCCTGGAGGGCCGAAGGGATCGCGATGCGCTGGTCTTCCTGCTCGAGACGAGGCTCGCCGCCATCGCCGACTTCGAGGACGGCTTCCCCGAGGGGACCTGGGTGTCGGGCCCGAACATGCGAGTCCTGCGGGGGCGGCCGCCGCTCGGCGGGTCCGGCGCGGGGTGGCTGAGCTCGTACGGGAGGGGCGAGGGCCGCGTCGAGATCCCCGTGCCGAGGATCGAGAGCGGCGAGATCCGCTTCGCCCTCGGGGGCGCGGCAGCCCCGGGCCTGGCGGTGCGGCTCCGGGTGGACGGCGAGGTGGTCCGCGAGGCCGCACCGCAGGGAGGGAACCGGCTGGCGCCGGTGTCCTGGGACGTGTCGGAGTTTCGCGGCGAGCCCGCGGTGATCGCGATCGAGGACAAAGACCCTTCGCCCGACCTGGGGATCGTCGTCGACGGGATCCACTTCGCCGCCTCCGGGGAAGGCGACGTCCGCACCCGCATCGCGCGCTGGTCCAGGGAGGGCCGAGGTGACGCGGCGACGCTCCTGCGGGAGGCGGAGCGCTACCTGCCGCCGGAGGACTCCGACGCCGCGCTCCTGCAGGCCGAGGTCGAGGAGCGCTGGTCGCTGGACGAGGGCCTCCCCGCCGGCAGCGTCGTCACCGGAGAGGCGTTCGGTCGGGCGCCGGTCTTCGGGGCGCTGTGCAGGCAGCAGCCGCTCTCCGGCTGGCAGGGGAGGGCGCTCCTCAACAGCTTCCACGGCGGCGATCGCGCCGTGGGCCGGGTGGCGCTCCCCGAGCGGATCCTCTCCGGGGGGCCGATCGCGCTCCTGGTCGGAGGCGGGGGCGACTGCGGACAGACCTTCGTCGGCCTCGAGGTCGAGGGCGAGATCGTCGCCCGGGTCTGCGGCCGAAACGACGAGGTGTTGCGCCCCGAGGTGCTCGCCACGAAGGAATGGGCCGGGAAGGCCGGGCGGGTGGTGGTGGTCGACCGGAGCAAGGACGTCTGGGGACACGTGCTCGCGGACGACGTGATCTTCCTGCGGCCGCGCTGAGAAGGAGCCGCGCGGTCGCAGGGCGAACCTCGCCGAGGACGGCGAAGCCTCGAGACGATGCCGGTCAGGCCGCGAGGGACGCCGGAGCTTCCTGCTCTTCCGCGCGATCGGGGCGTCGCCCCAGCGTCCACAACCCGACGGCGAAGAGGACCAGGGTGGGCAGCGCCTTTGCCCCCGGGACGGCGAGCCGCTGCGCGAGGCTCCACGTCCACGCCGGATCGTCGCCGGGCCGATCCCAGAGGGCGAACGGCGTGGGGAGCGCGAGGGCGACGAGCGCCGCGCCGATCGCCCAGGCGGCGCGGCGGTGGGCGAGGTTCTCGCGGAGGAGGAGGAGGCCCATGGGCAGGACCATCGAGGCGTGGTGCTCCCACACGTCCTTGTAGGTGACCTGGTGGGCGAGCAGCAGCGTCGCGGCGGCGGCGGCGACCGACCCGCCGCGGCGTCGCAGCGCGAGCGCCAAGGCGATCGCGAGGATCGAGAGGGAGCCGATGCGGTGGATCGTCGGCCAGGCGCTGGCGGGGACGCCGAAGATCCGCAGGAGCACGAGCTGCGCGAAGTGGGAGAGGCCGTAGTGCGCCGCGTTCGGCGGGTTCACCGCCGCCGGCACCAGGTTCATGTCCACGAACGCCCGCCACGCGTCGGGGAGCCGCAGGAAGCCGGGGACGTTGCCGAGGGCGAGGAGGGCGACGAGCGCGGTGGGGAGGAGGATCCACCCTCGTCGCCACCACAGCGGCAGGAGGATCACCGGATAGATCTTGACGGCGACGCTCGCGATCCAGGCGAGGAGCGCGCGGACGGAAGCGCCGCGCGAGGCCAGGACGCAGGCCGCGAAGACGAGGGCTCCGGTGGCGAAGCTGAACTGCCCCATGAAGAGCTCGAGCCACAGCGGCGTGTACGCGAGCCAGAGGGCCCACAGCCAGGGCACGATCGGGCCGCCGCCGAAGTGGAGCCGGGTGAAAACCAGGCAGGCGACGAGGAGCACCTCCAGGAGCCCGATCCAGACGAGGTACGCGGTCCAGGGGGAGACGAGGCGGGCGGCGCGGCCGGCGGTCTGGGCCAGGGAGGGGAGGTAGCGGAAGACGTAGTAGGGAGGCGTGATCTCGTCGCCCCCCCACGCGTAGATGCGCCCGTCCCGCTCGAGCCGGACCCCCGCGTGGTAGAGGGCGAAGAAGTCAGCGCCGGGGCCAACTCTATGTGATGCATCATTGAACAAGCGGAAGATGCGGGGGAGCGGGGTCTCCTCGCCGCGGCGCTTCTCCTGGACCCGGAGGACGACGGTGGCCACCACGGCCAGGTGGAGAACGAGCGCCACGGCGAACGCCTCCCACCCGATCCGACCGGTGCGCTCAGGCATGGCCGGTACTCTACCGCGAGGTCGGTCGTGCCGGGAGCCTCGCGGGCCTGCCGATCGGGACGACCGGCCGCTCGGGGGGGAGCGGCGGTGCCGACGGGCTTCAGGCGGTCTTCAGCCAGCCGTCCTCGACGCAGACCGGCCAGGGGCTGAGCCGGGCGCCGGCGCAGGGCCCTCCGACGCAGGCGCCGTCCTCGGGGCGAAAGATTGCGCCGTGCCACGAGCAGGCGATGAGGTCCTTGCGCGGCGTGAGGTATTCGTCGAGCTCGCGGGCCAGGGGGAGCCCCATGTGGGGGCAGCGGTCCACCCAGCCGCGGACCTCGCCGCCCGCGCGGACCACGAAGCCGTGGAAGAAGGCCTCGCCGATCTGGAGGACGAAGTTGCGCGCGCCGGGATCGGCGATGGCGTCCACGGGGCAGAGGCGGACGCCGGGGGGCGTCTGCCAGACCCGCTCGCGATGCGGTGCTTCGGACATGGGAGAAGGCGGGCGGCGCGTGGCGTGGGCCGCCCGCCGGGAGTCCGAGGGCGGATCAGCCCTCGACCTTGATCACGCCGCGGCGGATCTGATCGAGCTCGATCGACTCGAAGAGCGCCTGGAAGTTGCCGTTGCCGAAGCCCTCGTTGCCCTTGCGCTGGATGATCTCGAAGAAGATGGGGCCGACGAGGTTCTCGGTGAAGATCTGCAGGAGCAGGCCATCCTCCTTGCTGCCGTCGATGAGGATGCGGTTCGCGCGCATCCGCGGCAGATCCTCGCCGTGGTCGGGGACGCGCTTGTCGACCAGCTCGTAGTAGGTGTCGAGGGTGTCCTGGAAGCCCAGGCCGTTCGCTTTCATCCGCTCGACGGTGTCGTAGATGTCGGGCGTGGTGAAGGCCAGGTGCTGGATGCCCTCGCCGTTGTACAGGCGGATGAACTCCTCGATCTGCGAATTGTCGTCCTGGCTCTCGTTCAGCGGGATGCGGATCATGCGATCCGGCGCGATCATCGCCTGGGAGAAGAGGCCGGTGGCCTTGCCCTTGATGTCGAAGTACATCTGCTCCTGGAAGTTGAAGACGCGGTTGTAAAAGCTCGACCACACCCGCATCTGTCCCCGGCGGACGTTGTGGGTGAGGTGGTCGAGGAGCTGCAGGCCCATGTCCCGCTTCTTCGCGGCCTCCTCGGCGCCGGGGATCGGCGTCCAGTCGGCGTAGAGGTCGCCCTGCTCTCCGTACTGGTCCACCAGGTAGAGGAGGGAGCCTCCGATGCCTTCGAGCACCTTGGCGTCCGGGCCGAGGGCGCTGGGCGCCGCGTCCGTGGGCTTCGCGCCGCGCTCCATCGCCATGGCGAAGGCCTTCTTGGCGTCCTTCACCCGGAAGGCCATGCCGTTGGCGGACGGGCCGTGGTCCTTGCGGAAGGAGGCCGCATGCCCGTGGGCCTCGCGGTTGAGGAGGAGGTTGATCTCGCCCTGCTTGAAGCGGATCACGTCCTTGGTCGGGTGCTTCGAGACGGCGGTGAAGCCGAGGAGCTCGAACGTCCGCGCCAGCTTCTCCGGGTCGGGCGTGGTGAACTCTACGAACTCGAAGCCGTCCGTGCCGAGGGGATTGTCGACCATCATTTCGTCTCCTCTGTAACGATCGCAGCCCTTGCCGCGAATCTTCCCCGATCCCTCTACACCAGAAGCCGCCCGGACGCGACCCGGGCCGGCAGGCGGGCGGTCCTGCCAGCCCGCCGACGGTTCACCCTCCTTCGGGCCGCTTCGAACCGCGGGAGTCGACGGACCACGAGGGCCGTCGAGGTGGACGTCAGCCGGCCGGCCGGGAGAGGAAGGCGTGGATCGCCTCCGCCACGGCATCCGCCGCGAACCAGTGCATCATGTGGCCCACGCCGGACAGCTCGAGCCGCTCGGCGTGGGGGAGGGCGGTGACGCGGTCGGCGTGGTCGGCGGCGCGGTAGCCGTGCTCGCCGTCGACCAGGAGCGTGGGGGCGCGGATGGCGCGCAGGTAGGGGAGGAAGGTCTCGGCGCGGAAGGGGTAGGGGCCACGGGTGCGGTGGACGGGATCGAAGCTCCACTCGTAGCCGCCGTCGACCTTCCGGGTGGAGCGGGCCGCCAGCTCGAGGCCGAGGTCGTCGGGGAGCGCCGGGTTCTGCACCCGCATTCGGCCGAGAGCCTCCTCGAGGTTCACCATGCGCCGGTGGGGCCGCTCCCGCGCCTTTCGCACCGCCCTGACCCAGCGGGCGGTGCGCTCGGGCGGCGGTGAGGGCGGGGCCTCCTCGGGGCCGAGGCCTTCGAGGAGGACGAGGCGGTCGACGCGGGTCGGGAAGGTGCCGGCGAAGAGGGCCGCGGCGGTGCCGCCCATGCTGTGCCCCACCAGGTGCAGGGGACCCGGCGCCAGCGCGTCGACGAGGTCGGCGAGATCGGCGACGTAGTCCATGAAGTGGTAGTAGCCGCCGGCGCCGATCCACTCGGTCTCGCCGTGGCCCCGCCAGTCGAACGCCACCACCCGATGGCCCCAGGACGCGAGCCGCTCCGCCACCTGCCGAAAGCTGAAGCCCACGTCGAGGAAGCCGTGGGCGCAGAGGACGGTGGCGGCGGGGCGCGGCCCCTTCGGCTCCCAGGTGAGCACGTGGTGGAGCAGGCCGTTGGCGCGGACGCGGGACTCGCGCAGCGGGATCATGCGCGCCAGTCTACAGGCCCGCCTCGCGGATGGCGCGGCGCCGGCGGGGCGAGGCGCCGAAGGCGGCGCGCCGCGTCCGATCAAGGCGCGCGCAGGGTGAGGCGCACGGGATCGCCGCCCGCGCGGACGCCGTCGGCCCGGGCCACGGGATCGTCGGCGTCCCTGGTCATGGCGTTGCCGTCCCGATCGATGCGGGCCTCGAGAGAGACGGACTCGGGCATGGGCCGTCCAATCATGGTGTCGTCGTCGCCGACGCTCACGGTGATGGGGAACGCGCCGACGGGCACGCGCTTGGCAGCAACGGGAGGGCCGCTGGCGACGCCGGCCGGCCGCACGGCGACGAAGAGCGTGGAGCCCGGCTGCACCTTGCCCGCGAGCGCCGGATCGAGGTCGAGGGTGACCTGCAGATCGCCCGCCTGCGCGGGCGCGCCGCCCCCCGGCGCCGGGGTGGCGGGCGCCTCGGCCGCGGGAGGCGAGCCGCCCCCGGCGAGGCGGGCCCTGGCCTCCTCGATCACGGGCAGCAGCGCGGCGCGGCCGTCGGGGCGCTGCTCGAGGGCGCGCTCCCACGAGTCGATCGCCACCTGGTAGCGGCCCATGTCGAAGGCGGCGAGGCCCCGCCGCACCCACGCCTCGGTGAGCATGGGGTCTAGCTGGACGGCGCGATCGAGGAGCTGCATCGATCGCTCCTGCTGGCCCATGGCGAGGCGCACCACGCCCTCGTAGGCGAGGGCGCGGGGGTTGTCGGGGGCGACCTTTTCCACCTCCTGCACCACGTTGAACGCCTCGAGGAGGCGATCGCGGAAGAGCAGGGCCTGCGCGAGGTCGAGCTTGATCTCGACGTCCTGCGGATGGGCGGCGACCGCGGCGCGGAGCTGATCGAGCTCCGGATCCGGCGCCTCGGCGCCGTCGGCGGACGCCGCCCCCATGACACCGGCGGGGCCCGCAGGCGCCCCGCTCATCCTGCCGGGCGTGGCGATGTCGCCGAGGAAGAAGAGCAGCAGGAAGAGGAAGCTCGCGGAGGCGGCGCCCCAGAGGAAGCCGCGCAGCACCGGCCGCGAGGCGAAGAAGCCCGCGCCGGTGACGCCGGGTGCCGCGGGGGCCTCGCCGGCGCCGCCCTCCTTGGCCTTCGCGATCGCCTCGACGGCAGCCCGCTCCGCCTCGCCGATGGATCGCAGCACCTTGGCGGTCTCCAGCTCGAGGTCGTGCTTCTCTGCCGCCAGCTCCGGGGGCGGGCTGGCGCCGATCTCCCGCAGCCTCGCGATGAGCGAGTCCCGGCGCGCGCGCAGCTCGTTCATGTGCTCCTTCTGCGGCTCGAAGGCGGGCACCCCGGCCGCGCCCCGGTGGCGCAGCCAGAGGACGGCGCCGCCGACGAGGCCGAGGGCGAGCGCGAGGATCCCGGGGAGCCAGTCGGTTCCGTGCATCGGTCGATCAAACCTTTCCGTGTCGTGTTTCGTTCGCGGGCCGATCGCCGTCCCCGCCGAAGGCCAGCGCCCGCGCCTCGCGCAGCCACTCGTCGAGCTCGGGATCGGCCGCAGGCGCCGCCTCCTCCTCCGTCGCCTCCAGCCCGCTGCTCCTCATGCTCTTTCGCACCTGGAGGGCGACGATCACGAGGCCGGCGAGGAGGACCACGCCAGGTCCCAGCCACACCAGCATGTTCAGCCCCTCGGCCTTCGGCTGCATCAGCACGAACTGGCCGTAGGACGCCTCGAACCACGCGAGGATCTGCCCCTGGTCGTAGCCTTCCGCGAGGAGGTCGCGGACCTCGTTCTTCATGTTGATCGCGGTGGAGGAAGGCGAGTCCGCCACCGAGCTGCCCTGGCAGACCGGGCAGCGGAGCAGGAGCCCCACCTCGTGGGTGCGGGTCTCGAGCTCGGCGCCGGCGAGGGGCCTGCCGGCGGGCTGCCCCACGACGGTGGAGACGAACTCCCGATCGATCAGGCGCTCCATCGTCGGCTCGGCGTCGCCGGCCGCGGCCTCCGCCCCGGTGCCGGCGCCTTCGAGGCCGCCGTCGGCGGGGGCGGCGGCGAGGAGCGGCGAGGTGGCCGAAGCGAACGAGGGCAGGCAGGCCGCGGGCGCGGCGATCGCGGTGGCCGCGGCGGGCGAGACGATCACCGGCACGGCGATCGAGCCCAGGACCGCCAGCGGAAGGAATGCCAGGAGACGCCTCGGGTTCATGGCGCCCCCAGGAGCTGGGCCACGTGCTCCCGCAGCCGCTCGGGCGAGAGCGGGCCGTTGTACTTCGAGACGATCCGCCCGCTCGCGTCGATGAAAAAGGTCTCGGGCACGCCGGTGACGCCGTAGGCGATGGCCGCCTTGCCGCCGTCGTCGATCAGCGCCGGGTACCCGCTGCCGTAGCGCTCGAGGAACGCCTCGATCTTCGGCTTCTTGTCGTCGTAGACGACGCCGACGAACTGGACCCGGTCGCCGAAGATCTTCGCGCCCTGGGTGAGCACGCCGTGCTCCCGCTTGCACGGCTCGCACCACGTGGCCCAGAAGTTCACCACCACCGGCGTGCCCCGGAGCGACGCGAGCGACACCCGCTCGCCGTCCTGCACCGAGACGAGGTCGAAGGGTGGCGCCTCCCTGCCCACCAGTGGTGAGCGCACGGCGTGGGGATCGTTGCCGAAGCTCGAGGCGAAGAGCACGAGGAGCGGCAGCACCAACAGCAGCCCCATGACGAGGACCGCCTTGTTCAGGCCGCCCTTCTTCGGCGGCGCCGGGGTCACGGGAGACTCGACGTTCATGCCGTACCTTCCTCCGAGGAGCGGACCGCGAGCCCCGCCTCGGGCGCCGGAGCGGGCGGCGGCGCCGGCGCCGGCTCCTTCCGGCGCGAGGTGGCGGCCGCGTGCCTCCCCGCGGGGACGATGGAGAGGAGCGCGCCGAGCGCGAGAACCGCGGTGCCGATCCAGATCCAGATCACCATCGGGTTGATGAACGCGCGCAGGCCCAGGACCTCGCCGCCCTGATCGATGCTCATCACCGAGAGGTAGAGGTCCTCCTTCAGCGTGCTGAGCACCGCCGGCGTTCCCACCGGCTCCCGCATGGTGAAGTAGTGGTTCATCCTCGGCGAGAGGCTCGCCACCTTCGTGCCGTCCTTCAGCACGTCGACGTGGGCGATGGTGGAGGTCCGGTGCGGATCGGTGGCGGTGGACGAGCCCTGGTACACCAGGGTGTAGGGGCCGAGGGCCGCGGCGCCGCCTCGGCGCAGGGTGGCCTCGGTGGTCACCTTGCCCACGGAGGAGACCGCCACGGCGATGAGGATCGCCGCGACGCCCAGGTGGATCACGTATCCGCCGAGGCGGCGCCTGCCGGCGGTGAACATCACCGCGAGCGACCGGCCGAGGTCGCCGCGCCGCAAGGGGAGGATCATCGCGTCAACGGTGACCCAGAGGGTGTAGCCGCCGCAGAAGAGGGTGACGAGCAGCGAGGGCGCGCGCGCGCCGAGGGCGACGCCGATGGAGAGCAGGAGGAGGCCCCCCGCCGCCGGCGGGAGCACGGCGGCCCACAGCTTCCTCCACGACACCTTGCCCCAAGGCAGCGCGGGGCCGACGCCCATGAGGAAGAGCACGGCCACGCCCAGGGGGACCGCCATGCGGTTGAAGTATGGCTCGCCCACGCTGATCTGCCGGTGCTGCACCGCCTCCACGATCAGCGGGAACACCGTGCCGAGGAGCACGGTGAAGGTGATCATCACGAAGAGCAGGTTGTTGAGGAGGAAGGTGCTCTCGCGGCTCTTCGGATCCTCGATGCGGCCCTGGCCCTCGAGATGGCCGATGCGGGCGGCGAGCAGGAAGACCGAGAACAGGAGCGCCATCCCCAGGAAGGCGAGGAAGGTGGGGCCGATGTCGCTCTGCGTGAAGGAGTGGACCGAGTTGAAGACGCCCGAGCGCGTCATGAACGTGCCGAGGATCGTCAGGAGGAAGGTGGCGAGGACCAGGGTAGTGGTCCAGCCCGAGAGGATCTTGCGGCGCTCCACCACCATCGCCGAGTGGATCGCGGCGGTGGCGGTGAGCCAGGGCAGGAGCGACGCGTTCTCCACCGGATCCCACGCCCAGTAGCCGCCCCAGCCCAGGACCTCGTACGCCCACCAGCCGCCGAGGACGATGCCGATGGAGAGGAAGGCCCACGGCACGAGGAGGGAGAGCCGCAGGGTCCTGAGCAGGTCCGCGCCGAGGCGCCCGGTGAAGAGCGCCGCCGCCGCCACCGCGAAGGGCACCGTCATCCCCACGTAGCCCAGGTAGAGCATGGGCGGGTGCGCCACCATGAGGATGTGGTTCTGCAGGAGGGCGTTGGGGCCCGGGCCGTCCATCGGCGGGTTGGCGAGGGTGTGGAAGGGGTTGGCGGGGCCCGCGATGAGAAACGCGAAGAACACGCCGCAGGCGAGCATCACCCCGAGGATCCAGGGCTGCGCCTCCAGGTGTTTCCTTCGCATCCAGAAGGTGGCCCCGGCGACGTACGCGCCGAGGATGAGGCCCCAGAAGAGGATCGACCCCTCCAGCGACGACCAGAGGCTGACGATGGTGACCCAGGTGGGGCTCGCCCGGGAGCCGACCTGCGCCACGTAGCCCACCGAGAAGTCGTGGGTGAGGAGGGCGTACTCCATGAGCAGGTTCGCGCCGGCCATCAGGAGTGCGAAGGCGTAGGCGAGGCGCCGCGTCCACTGCAGGGCGCCGGCGCTCCTGCGGGCGGCGGTGAGGCCGAGGACCGCGCCGGAGGCGGCGGTGGCGAGGGCCGCCAGCACCATCCAGCGTCCGAGGAGTCCGATCATCTGGCGACCTCTTCCGGCGATACGCCATCCGCCGTCTTCATGAGCTGGTGGGTGTCCAGGTCCTCCAGGTCGTGGGGCGCCTGGTACTCGTTGCCGTGGGACACCATCAGCCGGTGGGACTCGAAGTGCCCCGCCTTGGTGAGCGTGCCCTCGACGATCACGCCGATGTTCTCGCGGAACATCTGCGGCGGCACGCCCACCGAGCGGACGTCGACCTTCTCCTTGCCGTCGGTGACCTGGAAGGCGAGGTTGCTGGTCCCCTCGTCGAACCGGATGGAGCCGGGGACCACCTGCCCGCCCAGGCGGATGGTGGCGCCGATGGCCTTGTCGCCGGCGGCCTTCATCTCGCTCGCGTCCCAGTAGTAGACGAGGCTCTCGCCGAGGCCGCCCAGGGCGATGAACGCGAAGGCGCCGCCCGCGATGGCGAGGGCCACGACGGCGAAGGCCTTCATCCGCTTCGAATTCCTGGTTGCGCTCACTGCTCCTCCTCGGCCGAACGGCGCTCTGCTCGGGCGGGTGAAGGGATCGACCCCACGGAGGCAGGCCCGATCCCGTCGTCTCGCGCTTCGCGCGCGCCGCGCTCTTCTCGCGAGTGCTCGCCCAAGGCTCGCAGGCGCAGGGCGAGGGAAGCTCCATACGCCCCGAGGGCGACGAAGGTAAGGCCATAGGCAGCCCAGACGAACTCCCAGCCGCCGACGACGATTCCGCCGGTCATGCGACACCTCCCGTGGGCTCCAGGCGGTTCGACTCCGGGAGCGGTGGCGCGAGCTCCGCCGCGAGCTTTCGGCGCGCGAGCTGGCTGCGCAGGATCGCGAGCCCCGCCATCAGGAAGAGGACCCCGAACGCGTTGATTCGCAGCGGTGTCACCATCGACGAGGCCACCGTCTGCGGGGTGGACTGGGTCTGGTGCAGCGAGTTCCACCACTTCACCGAGAAGTAGACGATGGGGACGTCCACGTAGGCGACGATGGTGGCGACCGCGCTCCAGGTGGCGCGCTTCACCGGATCCTCGACGAAGCGGCGCAGGGCGAGGATGCCCACGAAGGCGAAGCAGAGCACGGCCGTGGTGGTGAGGCGGGGATCCCAGTCCCACCACACGCCCCACGTCGGCTTCGCCCAGATCGAGCCCTGGGCACAGAGGAGGAAGGAGAGGATCACCCCGATCTCGAGCCAGGCCTCGAGGCGCGCGTCCCACCTCCAGTCCTGCTTGAAGAGGACGAAGAGCGCACTGACGAAGGCGAAGGTCAGCGCGAGCATGGCGTTCCACGCGGTGGGAACGTGAACGTACATGATCCGCTGCACCTCGCCCATGTAGTGCTCGGGGGGCGCGACGAAGAGGCCGATGTACGAGCCGACCGCGAGGAGCGCGGCGGACGCGGCGAGGAGCGCGGCCGCGACCCGCGGGGCCCGGGGGGAAGGCTGGGGGAGCACGTCGAAAGCCATCTTCACTCCTCGATCACCGTGGAGAAGAGGAGGCCGCAGAGCGGCCAGTAGATTCCATTGAATGCCGCGAGGAGGAGCGCCCAGGCGCCGGCCTGGCCCATGGGATCCCCGAGGAGCAGGAGCGAGCTCGCCTTGACGGCCGCGAGGAGCACCGGCACCACCAGCGGAAAGAGCAGCAGCGGCAGGAGCACCTGCTGTGCGCGCACCTGCGACGCCATCCCGGCGTAGAGCGTGCCCGGTGCGGAGAGCGCGGCGCTGCCCAGGGCGAGGAGCCCCGCCAGCGCCGGCATCCGGGAGAGATCCGGGTCGTAGAGGACGACGAGGATCGGCAGCAGGCCGATGCCCACCAGGAGGAGCTGCAGCCAGTTGGCCAGCGCCTTGCCGTAGAAGAGCGACACCGGGCTCGCCGCCAGCAGGAGCAGCCCCTCGAGCGCCTTCTGCTCGCCCTCCGCGCGGAAGCTCTCCGCCAGCGCGAGGGTGGACGAGAAGAGCAGCGCCACCCAGAGGAAGCCGCCGGCGAAGCGGCGCAGGGAGGCGGCGTCGGGCCCCACCGCGAAGCTGAGCAGCAGGAGGGCGGTCGCGCCGAAGACCACGACCGCCATGGCCTGGGCGCGGCTGCGCCACGACAGGAGGAGATCCTTGCGGAACGCGGCGAGGAGCTGGGCGGCGGGGCCGGCGCTCGGCTTTCCCCGGGGGCGGGTGGCCGCGACGCCGCGCGGTGCGGCGGGCCTCGCCTCGGCTGGCCCGGAGGCGCGATCGCGGGCGCGGAGGGGAGCGCTCATACCGCCTCCCTCGCCGCCTGCGCCGGATCGACCACTTCGAGGGGGAGCCTCGCCGCGTCGCCGCTCCAGGCGACCCGCCCCGCCTCGAGGACGACGCCGAGGTCGCCGACCTTCGCGCACTCCTCCAGGTGGTGCGACGCGACGAGAACCGTCCGCCCCTCCCCCAGCAGCCTGAGGATCAGCCGATCGACGAAGCGGAAGCCCGGCGGATCGAGCTGGGCGTAGGGCTCGTCAAGGAGGACGATGGAGGGCGACTGGAGGAGGAGCCTCGCGAAGGCGAGCCTGCGGCGCATCCCGGCGGAGTAGCCGTGGATCGGGTCATCGGCGCGGTGGGCGAGGCCCACCTCCTCGAGCGGCGGCAGGAGGCTCTTCCGATCCGCCGGGATGCCGAGCATGCGCGCCGCCACCTGCAGGTTCTGCAGGGCGGAGAGCGAGTCGTAGGTGTAGGAGGCGTGGGCCAGCAGCCCCACCTGGCGGCGCAGCGTCTCGCGGTCGCGCAGGGCTTCCTCGCCGAAGACGCGCAAGGAGCCGCGGTCGGGGCGCAGGGCGCCGGCGAGCACGCGCAGGAGGGTGGACTTGCCCGAGCCGTTGCGGCCGGCCACGATCACCGCCTTGCCGGCGGGGATGTGGAGATCGACCCCTGCGAGCGCCCAGGCGCGGCCGAATCTTCGGCAGAGGCCCTTCGCCTCGATGGCCGGTGTCGATGCGTCCATGGATTCTTTCGACGGCCTGGCCCTCACCGGACGAGCCGTCGTCGGACTTGGAGAACCGTCCGCTCGGGCCGAAACATCCGATCGGGCCGAGATCCCGGCTGATCTATCCGAAATCGCGCGGGATCGCCCCTGGAAATGGGGCCGGGCCGCCCCGGCGGGCCGCCGGCGGGCGGACGGCCCCCGCGCGACCGGGTGGCGCGGCTCCGGAGGGCGTGCGGGCCGCTGGGAGGGGGACGGCCCCTGGCGACGGGCCGACGCGGGCTTCGGTGCGCGCGCGGGCTGCTGGGGCGGGGACGGGGAAGGACCCCGCGACCGGGCCGGCGCGGGCCTCGCCCGACGATCGTTCGAACCCCGTTGACTTGTAAGTAAAGAGTTACTTATGGTCCTCGACCATGAGCAAGGCGATCGGCCGCGCCGCGGAAGGCGTCACTCTCTCGGACGGGAGCCGGGCGCTCGCGTCGAGGCTCCTCGTCGTCGCGGCGCTCCTCTTCGTCCTCTTCCTGGCCGCGTTCCTCCTGTGGTGGAGACCTGCAGACGTTCGCGCCGCGTCCGTGACCCGCGGTGACGTCCGCCTCGAGGCGGCGGGCACGGCGACCATCGAGAGCGAGCGGACGATCCTGGTCGCCTCGACCG
>Ga0180220_1001171_pt1 | contig 20961 bp, 12 predicted proteins | sample eDN5th37CBELigBY_FD_151335 | JGI IMG/M metagenome (GOLD analysis project Ga0180220, IMG submission 151335) | Enriched backyard soil microbial communities from Emeryville, California, USA - eDNA 5th pass 37_C BE-Lig BY (version 2) (version 2) | ecosystem: Environmental > Terrestrial > Soil >...
CTCGCCCCGGAAGGTGGTCTCGAAGCGGCCGATGTTCTGGCCCGAGCGCTCCACGAGCGGCTGGTCGAACATCTCTCGACCGCCAACCGAGACGAATCGGGCGTCATCCCCCTCTCCGTACTCGATGAGGACGCCTCCCCCTTGCATGGCCGCCAAGTCGGGCGCGCGTCGGGCCAGGCCTTCGAGCCGCGACAGATCGGTGAAGGGGTCGACGCTCTCGATCCGGATCAGCTCCGGCCTGATCCCGCGGTACAGGTCGAGCAGTTGGCCGATTCGGTCGAGTTGGCGGAAGGCGCGCGAACCGCGGCCGAAAACCAGGTGGAACGTGACCGGACGGTCGAGGCTCGCGAGTTGGTTCAAGGTCAGCGGCGACAGGGAGTGGGTTTGCTCGCGCGTTAGGTCGATCTCTCGGCCGCCGTACCGAAAGGCGATGACGTTGGCGATGATGAGGACGCCCGCCACGAGAACGATGTTGAGGATCGCGCTGGAGGACTCGACGGCGCGCCTGAGGCTGGGGCTCGAATGCCGATGGCGCCGGTTGACCGCCGCCAGGCTCAAAATGAGACCAAAGCCCAAGGCGAAGACCGGCAGCGACCAGAGCGCCCCCCGGGCGACCGCCAGATACGCGCCCAGAACGATCAGCAGGAGCCCGACCGCGACGGCCGCCACCACCCGATCGCGATGGCCGGCGCTCGGCGCCTCGTCGTCGATTTCTCCGGTCGCCGAGCGTCCCGGCGGGAGTCCCCGAAGGACCCAAAACAGGGTCAGGAAGCCGACGACCGCGGCAACGCCGACCCAGAACTCCGTCCGATTCCAAAACATCCAGAGACTTGCAAACATTGCGGCTCGATCCTTCCTCCGTCCAGGCGGTTCGAATCAACGCCCCCGCCGCGCGGCGAAGATCGTCGTCGTCGCGTACAACACGAAGACGCAGACGGACAGATGAAGCGCGATGGTTCGCAAGTCGAATCGCCCCATCGCGAAGTTCCGAATCTGGTCGAGAATCGCGACGTGCCGCGCGGCGTCGGCCGAGCGGGTCTGTTGGCGTCCCGCGAAATAGAAGGCGAGCAGGTGCGTCACCACGACCATCAGAAAGAGCGTGACGAAGGTCCAAATCGCCGCGACCACCTGATTGCGCGTCAGGGCGCTGAAGAAAACGCCGATCGAGACGAACATCATCCCCATCGTGGTCAGGCCGACGCCGAGGCCCAGGATCGGTCCGGGATCAAAATGATAATTCGCCTGATAATAAAGAAACGGCAAGTACAGGGCGAACGGAATCAAGAGCGCCCCGTACATGATTAGCCCCGCGAGCCACTTCGAGACGATGATCTCCCCCTCGGTCACCGGCGTCGTCAAAAGCGTCTCGATCGTCCCCGAGCGTTTCTCTTCGGCGAGCAGCCGCATGGTCAAGGCCGGGACCGCGACCAGGATCGCGAACCAAAACGGAGTGCTCTCGGCGATGTAGCGATTCATGGGATCGCGAAGGCTGGAGTATTCGCCCTGCGGCCGGCTGAGGGCGTCGACCAACTCCCAGAAGTTGAGGAACGCGATGAACTGGAAGGCCAGGAGCACCAGATACGCCATCGGCCCCAGGAAATAGGCGTTCAACTCGCGGGCGAGCAGGGCGGGTACGTGTCGCATGGGATCAGCCTGCCTCCGTCTCGGTCTCGGGCCCCATGAGGCCGGCGCGGGTGACGGCGTCGACGAACCGATCCTCCAGCGAGCTTCGCCGGGCGCTCAGGGTCCTTGGCGGCCAACCGTTGGCGACCAGTCGCGTCGCGACCTCCTCGCGGGGATCCTCGCCCGTCGCGGCTCGGAGCTCGAACGAGGCGACCCCGTCCTCCTCGCGAAGCGTTCGAACGCTCGCCACGCCGGGCGTCGCGGCCAAGACCTTGCGGACGTCTTCGGCGGGACCGCGCGCCTCGATCAGATGGGTGTTGTCGAGCCGGAGGTTCTCAAGCCGGTCGTCCAGAGCGATCCGGCCCCGGGCGATGATGACCACGCGCCCGCAGACGGCCTCAACCTCCGACATGATGTGGGTCGAAAGCAGCACCGCGCGGCGCTCTCCCAATTCGCGGATCAGGGCCCGGACCTCGCGGACTTGGATGGGGTCCAGACCCGCGGTCGGCTCGTCGAGGATCAGAATCGGCGGGTCGTGGACGATCGCGTCGGCCAGCCCGACCCGTTGGCGGTATCCGCGCGACAGGTGGCCGAGAATTCGATTCTTGACGTCCGAGAGGCCGCAGCGCGCGACCGCCTCGGCGATGGCGGGCCGGCGCTTCGACCGCGGCACGTCCTTGAGCCTGGCCCGAAAGTCGAGGTACTCGCGGACTCGCATCTCGCCGTAAATCGGCGCGTTCTCGGGCAGGTAGCCCACGCACCGGCGAGCCGACAGCGGTTCGTCGAGAACGTCGTGGCCGCACAGGGCGGCCCGGCCGCTGGTGGGGGGCAAATACGTGGTCAGGAGCCGCATCGTCGTCGTCTTGCCCGCCCCGTTGGGGCCGAGCAGGCCGACGACCTCGCCTCGACCCACATCGAAGGAGATTCGGTCGACGGCCGAAACCGAGCCAAACGTCTTCGAGAGCCGCCGAGCCTCGATCATCGCGCGATTCATCCTCCCGAGATTCGAATCCGTATCAGTCAGTTCGGTGGGCGACGCCACCCGATGTCAACCCGCCGCAAGGCGGGCTCGTGGCGAAGAGTTGGCCCGCCGCTAGACCCGACCGACGAGCCGAGCCACGCCGATTCGGAAGATGATCCAGATCGCGGCGATCGCCTCGCGCGAGTTGATCTTGGACATCCCCGAGCGACGGTTCTCGAACAAGATCGGGGTCTCGCCGAATCGGCAGCCCACCTGCTTGCACCAGAATAAGATCTCTTCTTGGAAGGAATAGCCCCGGGAGCGCACCTTCGAGAAATCAATCTGGGCGAGCTTTTCGACTCGGTAGCACCGGAAGGCGCCGCTGTTGTCCCGGCTTTTCAGGCCGAGGAAGGCGCGGGCGTACATGTTGATGCCCGTGCTCATAATCTTGCGTTTGAGATTGAATTCGCCTTCAACCCCTCCGCCCGGCACGTAGCGCGAGCCGATCATCACGTCGTGGTCGGCCATGCCGGCCAGCAGGGCGGGGATGAACCGCGGAGGATGGCTGAAGTCGGCGTCCATGTTCAGCAGGTAATCGAAGTCGTTGCGAATGGCGTAGTCCATCGCCTCCAAGGTCGCCGTTCCCAGCCCCAGTTTTCCCGCTCGATGGATGACCTCCACGTCCTTGAGCCGCGAGGCCAACTCGTCGGCGATCCGGCCGGTGCCGTCGGGCGAGTTGTCGTCGATGACGAGCACCGAGGCGTCCGGCGCGAACTGGCGGATCCCCGCGATCAGCGGCTCGATATTCCCCGCCTCGTTGTAAGTCGCCAGCGAGACGACGACCTTGGGAGGACGATCCTTCGAAGACTCCCCGACGTTGATGGACACGGTGGCTCATTCCCCGAGAGTAATCCGCAGTGTGGCGACGGCGCCGACGAAGAGCGCGAAGCCCTTCCAGTATGTCCCATTCCCTTCGTCCTTGGGAGAGCAACTCTCCTTCGGTCTCGTCCCAAGGAGGGGCGATCTGGGAGTTGAATCGCCGGAGCGCGCGAAGTCAAGGCGCGAGACGGAATTGCGGGGCGCGAAATCACGGCAGCGCCTCGACGACCGGAACACCCTCAACGCTCAATCCTTCGGGGCCTTGATGATCCAAACCAAGACCGAGCGCGGCCGATCCGGGTCGGTCGCGGGGCTCTCGGCGGTCGCTTGACGACTTGCCTCATCGCCGACCGGGGCCGCTTCCGGGCTCGGTTTGGTGGATTCTCCCTTGGCGATTCCATCGTCGACCCGGGGGGCCGCCGGCCCAATTCTCCGCTCTTGCGGCTGAAATCGAATCGCGAGTTTGGTTTGAGGAATCAGGACATCGGCCGCGGGATTGGCCGAGAGGGTGGTGATCCGGCCTCGATCGGCCAATTGGGCCGCGACCGCCGGCTTCTCGTCCCCCTCTTCAAATCGTTCGGGGAAAGCGGTCGCCAGCCGTTCCCGGAACGTCGCGAGTTCGGCGGGGTCGAGGGTGGCCGCGAAGGCGACGGCGTCGGTCGAGGCGATTTTCTCCGCGTCGCCCTCCGCGTCGGCGGGGGGCGGGTCGATCCGATGGAAGTCGCGATGCGTGGAAAGCCCAAGCAGCGTGGCCACGCGCTCGGTGGTCGCGTCGCCGTCGAGGTCGGTCACCAGGAAGATTCGAGGCGACCGGCGACCGTCCAGAAGCTCGTGGACGAGCGACCGCTCCGGATCGGAGGCGGGAGCCTCGGCGCTGGGCTGGTCGGTCGAAGCGATCGCGGGAGCCGGTTCGTCGATCGAAAGTTCCGTTCGAGGCGGCGCCGGAGGGCCCATCAATTCGACGGCGTCCGGTTCAACGGACGAGTCCGCCGTTGGCTCGGACTGAGCGAGAATCGACTCGATGGGCCGCGCGCTGGGAGGGGCCGGGCGAGGCGCGGGCTGGAGGCGCTCTCCAAAAAGGGCCAGGCACGCGATCGACGCGGCGACGCCTCCGGTGGCCCAGGCCGCGAGCCGCAACCTCCGGGCCATCGGCCGTCTTCCCCAATGTTCGAGGTTTCGGCCCTTCAGCCGCTCCATCACTTCAGGGACCAGGTCGGGGCCCGTGGGACGAGACAGTCCGGCGATTAAATCGCGAACGCCCGCGAGCGACCGAAGCGCTTCGGCGGCGGCCGGATCGGACTCGACGGCCATTTCCACCGATCGGCGCTCGTCGGGGGGAAGTTGGTCGTCGAGGTACGCCGAAAATTGCGATTCGCGCTCGGTGTTCATGGCATTGTGCTTGGCGCTGGCCGGAAGGGAATTAGGAAACGGCTTGCTCCACGCCGGCTTCGGGGGGGCCGGCCCCTGGTTCTTCGTCGAAGTCGATGAGGGATTGAAGTTCGGTTCGCAACAGGGCGCGGGCTCGGTGGAGGCGACTTCGCACCGTGCCCACCGGGATTTTCAGGATTTCGGCGATCTCCTCGTACCGCCGGCCGTCGAAGTCCTTCAAGACGATCACCGCCCGTTGGTCCTCGCCCAACGTGGCGAGGGCCGCGGCGATCCGAGCCTCTCGTTCGGCCCGCTCGATCGAATGGGACGGGTCGCTTTCGGGAGATTCGTCGGGAACATCGATCATGGGCGGATCGTGGCGCGAGCCCCAAAGCCGGAGGGCGCCGCGCGAGCGCCTCGTTCGAAGGCGGCTGAGGGCCATGTTGACGGCGATCCGGTAGATCCATGTGTGAAACGAACTCTCGCCCTGGTACTGCTCGAGCTTCTCAAACCCCCGGATGAAGGCGTCCTGAAGCGCGTCCCGCGCGTCTTCGTGTGAGCCCAGGAGGCGAAGGACGGTCGGGTAAAGACGAGCCTGGTGGCGGCGGACCAATTCACCGTAGGCCTCGGTTTGGCCTTCGCGGCACGCCCGCACAAGACTGAGGTCGTCGATGTTCCCCATCATCACGATTTTAGACGCTCCCGCCCGCGCGGGAGTTCCCTAAATTGGATCGACTGGTCTCGGGGCGACTCGTTTCGGCGTCGTCCCCGGGGGTGATGTCCCGACTCTCGGCGATCGAATCGCGGGCTCGACGCCCGCGGCGTCCTCCTCTCGGTCGTTGAACGAGCCGGCAATTCCGGCGCGATTCCAACAAAACTCATCCTCCCATTATCGCCCGAACGAGTTGGTGGAGAGAAGTCTCTTTCCGAGCCGAATGAGGGAGAGAATCCCCCCCTTGGAATTTTCGGCGGGTTTGGCCCTCGCGACGCTCCGAGGCGAGCGGCTTTGGCGCGGGCTCACTCTCCGCGCAAATTCCAGGTTGCATCAATAGGATGTTGCATCGATTGAAAAAATCTACTAAATACTTGCTTTCGGGGATATGTCCTTTTACCTTGCCTCTCTTGTGTATTTCTCCTTTGACCGATCACGGGTCCCCAGACATCTTGAAGCGTTCGGGCTTTGAGGGGCGCCCCGGTTCGTTTTTCCTCGACGATGATTTGCCGTTCGAATCCGTCCGGGATGAGTCCGGGCGCTTGGGCCATCGGCGAAGCCGCCAAGACATCACATCTTGATTTCCGAGGTCACGATGACCAAGCGCGTTCGACGTCCGAACCGGATCCCGACTTTCGAAACGGTTGAGTCGCGAAACTCCTTCATCAGGATCGCCCGGCCGCGCCGAGGTCGAGGAACCCCCCTCCCATCCCCGGGAAACGACGCGGGACTTCCGGCGTTGCTCCAGCCGCGGCCTCGCTGAAACCCGGCGCCATGCAAGGCGGCTCCGAGAATCAGATTGGATCGCCCCGTCGTCGCGCGGGCGAGGGAGGCCTGATCGGCGCGTGTTGATGAATTCGTCCGCGCGTTGAAGAAACTGGATTACTTGATCCTTTGAGACGCCTTGTTAAACTTGTTCTATATTCTGCTCGTCTTGACCGATCGTGATTCTCCAGCGCCCCGAGCGCCTTCGGCGCGTTTCTTCGTGGGGCGCCCGGGCCCGTCTCTCCTCGACGATGAACCACCGCCGCGAGCCAGTCCGAGACCACCTTTCGATGCTCCAGAGGCTGGGGCATTCGCCGCGATCCCACATCTTGAGCATTCGGAGGTCGAAATGGCCAAGCGCTTTCAAAATCCGAGACGAGTCCCGAGTTTCGAAACGGTTGAGTCGCGAACTCTCCTTAACGGGGCGGGGGTGAACCTGGAGTTCAATTGGTCGTACCACGGCGACTCGATCTGGACCGAGGTCAGCAACGCGATGCTGGCGTGGAACAGTCCGGATCGGTCGTTGTACTGGAAACAGGACCCGACCATTCCCACCTCGCCGCAAGGGTACGCGCTGCGCGACGCTTCGGCGAGCGTCCACCTCGACAACTACCCCGACGGGCTCTATCAGGTCAGTTTCAAGGGAACCGTCGAGGTCGAGTTTTGGGGGATCGGCAAACTGACCGGGCCGTTGGTCAGGGGGGCCGACGGAGTTACGCGCGGTCAAATCCTCGTGAGCAAGGACAATCAACACATTGGCGACCGTCGGCTGCTTGTCATGGCCGTTTCATCGATCGACGTCAACGACCCGATGTCGGACCTTGAGATTTGGTCTCCCGGTTATGAGCCGGGAGGACAGCTTTACACGAACGAATTCCTCGCCTCGCTGCAACCGTTCGACCACATTCGATTCTTGAACTGGACGTTCTCCAACAACACGACCGTGACCGACTGGTCGGAACTTCGACCCGAGGGCGCGTTTCCCAGGACGAATTCCAGCCGCGCCAACGCTCTGCCTTATGAGCATATGATCCAGTTGGCCAACGAGGCCGGAAAGGACATGTGGCTCAACGTTCCCGCGCTGGCCAACGATCAGTACGTCGAAAATCTGGCGCGGCTGGTTCGCGAGAAGCTCGATCCCGGACTTAAGATTTACATCGAGTACAGCAACGAGACCTGGAACCGGGCGTTCGCGCAATACTCGCAAGTTCTGGCCCTGGCCAACGCCAACCCCTTGGTGACGGCGACCAACGACACGCTGAAGGTGGGGCAGGAGTCGGCGCTTCAGTTGAAGCGGGTCTCCGACATCTTCCGCGCGGAATTCGGCGACTCGTTCGACCGCGTCATTCCGGTTTTCGCCGGCTGGACAATCACCCCGGATTTCCTAAAAGCCGGCCTGCAGCGCGTCGAGCAACTCTACGGCGATCCGTCGCAATACATCAAAGCCACGGCGATCGCGCCCTACATCTCCAATCGTTCGGCGACGAGCAACAGCTCCCTGAGCGTCTCCAAGGCCTTTGAAGTCTTGAACGCCGGCCTCGACAAGTGGATTCCCTACATCCGTCAAAACGCCCAGGTCGCCGCCGCCTACGGTCTTCCCCTGGACGCTTACGAAGGTGGGATCGACTCCTTCCTGACCGGAATCAAGAAGGACGTGCTGGAAGCCGTCTACGAAGATCCACGACTGTACGATCTCTACCGGCGATATGACGCCGAGTGGAGGGCCGCGGGCGGCCGACAGATGACCTATTTCACCTACAACGGTCCCGCGTGGGGGCTGAAGCCTCTGGTTTCCAGTCCCGGCGGCCAACGGTGGGACGCGGTGATGAGCCTGCTCCTCCAGCCTGGCGACGCCAATCTCGACGGCGTGGTGGATTTCGCCGACTTCCAGATTCTCGCCGCGAATTACTCCCAGTCGGGCCGATGGTGGGAACAGGGCGACTTCAACCACGATGGCGTGGTCGACGACCTGGATCTGGAGGCTTTGGTCTCCCGACTTGACCTCGGCTCGCTCACGGCGGACCAGGCGGTCCAGATCCTCACCCTCTCGCCTTCGGGCCTTATGGTCGCGGATCAGGCGCTCGAGTTGGGACTTTTCGCTCGCAAATACGCGAGCGATTTTTCGTTCGCCGCGTCGAGCAACCACGGCGGCCCCATCGTGAGAAACGGGGTTTTCAATGGCGGGTCGGCCGGGGGAGGGAAAATGACCCTGGGCGGCGTGACCCATGATCGGGGGTTGGGAGTCTCAAGCAACTCAAGCGTCGACCTTCGGCTTGATGGCGGCTTCACGACGTTCAGCTCAACCATCGGCGTCGATGATCGGGCGGGACGAAACAACGGACGGGCGACCTTCCAGGTCATCGGCGACGGCCGGGTCTTGTACGCCTCGCCGGTGATGCGGAGCGGCGACGAACCGCTCGCGATCGAAGTGGATGTCCGGGGCGTGAGGACTCTTCGCCTCGTCGTGACCTCTCCGGAGGGTTCGGCTCAATCCGCGCCGGCCGATTGGGCCCAGGCTCGCTTGATCGATTCGCGATCCGACGGCGGCGGCGCTCCCTTCCGGTTCCAATGGACCGCGAAGAAGAACGGAGCGCTGGTCGCGTCCGAAGCGACCGAGTCCTTCGTTTTCAGCCCTCGGGGCCTTGGCGATCACGTCCTGACGGTCCAAGCGACGGATCGCTGGGGCGGGGTGGCTTCGCGCAACGTCGCATTGGACCTGCGGGCCGGGGACGCCGATTTCCTTGGCCAAGACTCGTCCACGCGGGGGACTTGGATGGGGACCTACGGCGGCGAGGGATATACGCTCGCGGGAGACGCCTACAACGCGCCTCCGGGCTCCACGATCACGCTCAGCGGCCAGAACTCAGGCGTTTACTACTGGACTCGCTCGACATCACCCGGCTCGAGGGCCCTTCAGAGGGCGACATGGGGCCGGACCGCTTCGGCCTGGTACGGCAACGAATTCTTCATCGACGTGGCGTTCAACGACGGCGAGTCTCACAAGGTGTCGCTGTATGGGGTGGATTGGGACTCGACGACGCGGTCGCAGCGGATCGACGTGATCGACGCGGCGACGGGCGAGGTGATCGATAGCCGAACGATGTCGTCGTTCCACGACGGGGCTTATCTGACGTGGGAGGTTAGTGGAAACGTTCGGTTCCGGATCACCAAGCTCGCCGGGGCCAACGCCGTCATCGGCGGGATTTTCGTCGACGAGTCCGATCGGACTCCCCCCGCGCCGCCCGAAGAGACCTCGTTCGTGGGCGCGGACTCATCCACTCGGGGGACGTGGAAGGGGGTTTACGGCGATGACGGCTACGTAATCGTCGGCGACGCCACCAACACGCCCTCCCACGCCACGCTGTCGGTCAGCGGACACAAGCCCAGCGTCTCTCAATGGTCTTGGAAGAGGTCGACGACCGACGCGCGGGGTCTTCAGAAGGCGACGGCCTCGGATCGTCTGGCCGTGACTTGGTACGGCGACGAATTCTTCATCGACGTGGCGTTCAACGACGGCGAGTCTCACAAGGTGTCGCTGTATGGGGTGGATTGGGACTCGACGACGCGGTCGCAACGGATCGACGTGATCGACCCGGCGACGGGCGAGGTGATCGACAGCCGCACGATGTCGTCGTTCCACGACGGGGCGTATCTGACGTGGGAGATTCGTGGAAGCGTTCGGTTCCGGATCACCAAGCTCGCCGGCGCCAACGCGGTCATCGGCGGCGTCTTCTTCGACTGATCACGAGCGCGAGGGGGGGCGGTCCGCGTCGTCGTGGGCCGGCTCCTCTATTGGATACCGGATCAAAAGATGGGGCCTCTCGACCCGGCGACGCGGGTCGAGAGGTTTTTTCATGGCGAGGGTTGTCCGGCGTTCGCGCTTAGGGCGAGACGGCCTCCCAACGGTCGGCCAGCCACGAGAAGGCTTTTTCGGCGATCACCAGCCGCTCGCGGTCTTCGCGATAAAGCTCGCCGGCTTCGCCGGGCATGCGGCGGGCCGCCGCGGCGAACTGGTCGCGGGCGCCCAGCATTTGGTGATAGATCTTCTCGTATTCCGTCCGCTTCGGGTGGTTCGCGAGCAGCGCCAGCTTTTTGCCCGCCGCGGCGATCTTCTCTTCGCACGTCTTCAACCTGGCCTCCAACTCGGCCCGTTCGGGGAAGTGAACCCGGTCGGGATAGCTGGGGTTCTTGAAGGGACGAGCCGGCCAGGACCACGTTGATTCCGAAGCGTTTGATGGGGCCGAACCGGCCGCGGGGCTCGAAGACACGGGCGAAGCTCCTCGTCGAAAAAAAGGCCGTCCCCGGGGCTCCGGGATCGAGGCGACGGCCAAAGCTGTTTGCGTTGAGGGAAACCGAAGAAGGCGGTAACATCCCGCCACGACCATTGACCATCCATTGTGATCGACCGAGTCTTCCCTGACCAGAGCGCCCGGAAGATGCTCGGAAAGTCGCCGAGACCACGGAGGGGATCGCGATGCGTAATCCCGTCGGCGCCGCGGCCGTGTTGGTTCTGTTGGCCCTTGCCGCGAGGGCCGGGGAAAACGCCCCCGAGCTTCCGGCGACCGCCGATGGTTGGAGGATTGAGCGGGTCGCCCAGACCGCGAAGTCCTTCGCGCCTTCGACAGTGGCCGCCGGTCCCGAGGAGAGCGTTTACCTTGGGCAAAACCCCACCGCGCCGACGCGGGGGCCGAACGCCTCGGTATTGAGGCTGAGCCAGGGAACCGCAACGGTTTTCATCGACGAGTTGGAGAGCGTGAGCGGCATGACCCGCGTTGGCGACGTTCTCCACGTGGTCCATCCTCCCTTCGTCTCGGCGTTTCGCGACATGGATGGAGATGGTCGGGCCGAAGAACGCGTTGACCTGGTTTCCGGCCTGGCCGCTTCGTCCGGGAATGTGGGGTCCGACGACCGCGCGGCGGGCGATATCCGGCGCGGGATGGACGGCTTTCTCTATGTGGCGATCGGCGACAAGGGGATCGATCGCGGGGTTGGAAAGGATGGCGCGACCATCCGGATGCGGGGCGGGGGCGTCGTTCGGATCCGTCCCGACGGCTCGGGCCTTGAGGTGGTCTCAACGGGTGATTGCCGGACGACGGGGCTTGTGCTCTCGGCGGCCGACGACGTTTTCACCTTGGGCGGCGGGGGCGCCGGCGGGCGCTGGTCCAAGAGCCTCGTCCACCAGATCTCGGGAGCGGATTACGGCTATCCCCGCCACTTCGCCACCGCGGCGTTCCGAGCGCTCCCGGTCATGTCGAAGCTCGGCGACGGCGGGGCGGGGCGGGGAGACGCCTACAACGAGGCCGGGTTGCCCGAGGAGTACCGCGGCAACCTGTTCCTTTGCGATCCCGACGAACAGACCGTTTATCGCTGCGAGGTCCGCAAGGCCGGCGGCTCGTTCGCGCTGGCGAAGCGCATTCCCTTCGTGACCAAGGGAAACGCGGCGAACTTCCGCCCCGTCGCGATCGTCGCGCGCGACGATGGGCTCGGCTTCTGGCTCGCGGAAGAAGGGGGCGGCCGTCTCTACCGGCTCTCGCTCGAAGGAGCCGACGACGGGTCAACGACGCCCCACCCTCTGGAAGAGAACACCGACGCCTGGATTGAGGCGCTGGACCATCCGGCGCGCTCGGTCCGGCTGGAGGCTCAGGACCGCCTCGCGAACCTGGGCGCTCCGGCGGTCGGGCCGCTAGTCGACCGCCTGCGAGGCGCCGAGCCCGTGGTGGGGCGCGTTCACGCGGTCTGGGCGCTCGACCAGTTGGAGACGGCCGAAGCGCGCGGGGCTATTCGCTCGGTTTTACGCGATCCCGCGCCCCAGGTTCGACTCCAGGCCGCTCGGAGTCGCGGCATTCGGCGCGACGGCGAGGCCCGCGAGGAGCTTGTCCATCTTCTCGTCGATCGCGATCCCGCCGTTCGTCGCGAGGCCTCCGTCGCATTGGGGCGGATCGGCGACCACGCCGCCGTCCCGGCGCTCTTGGAGGCGCTTGGCGAGGCCGATTCGTTCGCGGCTTGGTCCATCCGTTGGGCGATCCGGGAAATCGGCTGCGACGACGCGGCCGCCTTGGCCGCCGCTCTCGAAGATCCCAGACGGCGCGAGGCGGCCCTGATTTTGGCCGACGAATCCTGGTCGATCCCCATCGTCGAGGCGCTTGTTGAAGCGTTGGCGAAGACCCCCGAGCCCGCCGTTCGGGGACGGATCCTCTCTTGCTTGGCGGGGCAGTACCGGCGCTATCCCGAGTGGTCGGGCGAATGGTTCGGCCCCGATCCATTGTCCGGCCCTTCGCCGAAGAAGACCGAGCCTTGGGCGCCCGAGGGGATGGAGACCGTGCTTCGCGGGCTGGGAATCGGCCTCAACGACGCCGACGCCACGGTTCGGTATCAGGCGATCTTCGGCTTGCAGTCGGTCGGCGCGCCGGCCGCGTCGGCCTTGCGCGGGGCGCTCGCCGATGAACGCGACGCCGACAATCGGACCGCGCTGGTCGAGTCGCTTGGGGCGCTGAACGACGCGACCTCGACCCGGCTGCTGTTGCCCGTCGTGGTCGACCCCGAGGAGGCCGAACCGACGAGGGTGGCGGCGCTCGACGCCTTGAACCGGCTTCGCGGGCCGGACGTGGTTCGGGCGCGGTTGACGGTCCTCTACGATGAGAAGTCGCCCGACTCGCTGGTCGCCAGGGCCCTCCCGGCGCTGGCGCGCGACGGGTTCCTGCCGCCGAACGACCTCGCCGATTTCCTGAAGAACGACTCGCCGCTGGTGCGCGCCTCGGCCGTGATGAGCCTCAATCCGTCCCGGCCGCTTCCCCCGGAGGTGAAGCAAGTGGTTCTGGAGCGGCTCGACGACGAAGACGGCGACGTCCGCCGCGCGGCGCTCTTGGCGGCCGGCCCCCTCAAACTGCGAGAGGCCGTCCCAACCCTTCTCGAGAAGGCGAGGACGGCCCGGGACGAGGATCGCGCGGCGGTGTTGATCGCCTTGTGCGCCTTGCCCGACCCCGCCGCGGTCTCGTTCTACGTCGCCGCGCTCGCCGATCCCGATCCGTCGCTGAGGCGCGCGGGCGTCTCGGCCCTTGTGGCGATTCGCGATCGGGCCGAAGCCGAGATTAAGCGGCTCGCGGGCCGAGAAGACTTGTCTCCCGACGCCGCCTTGGCCCTCGATCGCGTTCTCGCCCGCTTCGAGCCGATCCGCGGATGGCGGCTTCTCGGGCCGCTGCCTCCCGGAACCCCCGGCCTGATCGCGCGGGACGGCTCGATCGACGGTTCGGGACGCTATCCGGGAGCGAGCGGCGCGCCCGTCGCCTGGCGGTTGATCGAGCCGGACGACGCGAGCGGCAAGGTCGATTTGTCGAAGGTGTTCGGCGAAGACTCGACGCCGAGAACCACGCCGGTCGACGCCGTGGCCTACGCCGAGATCGAGTCCGCGACCGACCGCCGGGCGATCCTGCTGATGCGCGCGACCGGGCCGTTCGATCTTTTCGTCAACGGCTCTCCGGTCAGCGCCGATCCGGCCGCTCGGGACGGCCGGGATTATTTCGAGGTCCCCCTCGTCCGGGGAACCAACCGAGTGCTCGTCGCAACCCGCCGGGGCGACGCGAACTGGGAGTTTCAGCTCTTGGCGTCCGTCGCCGAGACGGAGCGGGGCGGGACCAACTCCCGCCCGCGGTGACGGTCCAAATCAGGAGGACGATTGCCGGGCGCCGAGCGCGGGTCCCTCGGAGGGGCCCCTCGCCTCGCCGTCGCCATTGCCGTTGGCCGCGACGCCGGCCAAGGCGGTGTCATCGTCCCGATATTCCAACTCGCGCTCGTCGTCCTCGACGCCGCGGAGCTTGGCCAGATAGGCGCTGATCCGCTCGCCGAGAATGTAGTAGATCGGGATGACGAACCGGCCGAGCACCGTGCTGACGGCCATGCCGAAGACGATGACGACGCCCAGCGAGTTCCGGCTGTAGGCGCCGGCACCGGTGGCTCGGACCATCGGCAAGACCCCCATGACGAACGCGAACGACGTCATCAAGATCGGCCGCAGCCGTTCGCGAGACGCGATTCGGGCCGCCTCCAAAATGCTCTTGCCGTGTTTTTCCTGCTGCTCGACGGCGAATTCAACCAGAAGGATCGCGTTCTTCGTCTCCAGGCCGATGAGCATGACCAGGCCGATTTGGCCGAAGACGTCCAGCGGCATGTCGTAGACCCAGAGGCCCAGGATCGCGCCGAACATGGCCAGGGGCACGGTCAGGATGATGACCATCGGCCGCATCCAGCTCTCGTACAGGGCCGCCATGAAGAGGAAGACGCAGACGATCGACAGCGCGAAAATATAGATCGCCTGGTCGCCGGTCTTCAACTCCTGGAACGTCGTGCCGGTCCATTCGTAGCCGAAACCCTCGGGCAAGACCTCGTCGGCGACCTCGCGCATGGCGATCAGGGCTTGGCCCGAGCTGTAGCCGGGAGCGGGTCCGCCGTTGATCTTGGCCGCGGTGTAGAGGTTGTAGTGGGGAACGTCGATCGGCCCGAGGGCGTAGTGAACTTCGCCCAAGCTGCTCAACGGCACGCGCTCGCCCTGGCGGTTGAGCACATAGAGCTTCTGGATGTCTTCGGGCTTGCTTCGGACCTCCCCCTCGGCCTGCATCATCACGCGCCAAACCTTGCCGTACAGGTCGAAGTCGTTGATGTAGTAGCCGCCGAGGTTGACCTGAAGCGTGGCGAAGACGTCGGAGACGGGCACGTCGAGCCGCCGGGCCTTGGTGCGGTCGAGATCGAACCGAAGCTGGGGCACGCGCGTCGAAAACGTCGTGAAGACCCCAGTCAGCTCCGGCCGCTTGCGGGCCTCGTCGAGGTAGCGATCGACGACGAGCTGAAGCGCGTCGACTCCCTTGGCCGCGCGGTCCTCGATCATCAACTCGTGGCCGCCGGTTTGGCTGAGGCCTCGAACCGGCGGAGGTTGAAGCACCATCACGACGGCGTCGCGAATCCGCGAGGAGAGCATTCCCTGAAGCTTCTCGGACAGCGCGGCGGCGCGCAGCTCGGGGGTCCGCCGCTCCGACCACGGCTTCAGCGGCGTGAAGACGATGCCGGAGTTGCTCTGGTTGGTCGAGCTCATGATGTTCATGCCATCGAGCGCCACGACGTGCTGAACCCCCTCAAGCTCCCGGGCGATGTCCTGCACCTGCTTGACGACCTTCGACGTGACCTCGCGGCTGGTGCCGTCGGGCGTCTGGATGACGACCAGCAGATAGCCCTGGTCCTCGGTCGGAATGAACGCCTTGGGACGCTCGATAATCATCCAAGCCGTCAGGGCGAGCAGCATCACCGAGGGGACCACGATGGTCCACCAGTGATGCGCCGTGAAGTCCAGAACCGAGTCATAGGACTCGTCGACCCAGCGCAAGATCGCGTTGAACCATCGGAAGAGGAAGAACTTGGATTCGCCTTGCTTGGGCTTGAGGAACAAGCGCGACATCGCCGGGCTGAGCGTCAGCGAGCTGATCGCCGAGAAGACGAACGAAAAGACGATCGTCATGGCGAACTGGTTGTAGAGCCGGCCGGTCATGCCCGGCATGAAGGCGACGGGAACGAACACCGCGGCCAAAACGAACGTGATGGTCACGATGGGGGCGGTGATCTCGGCCATCGCCGCGCGGGTCGCCGCCAGCGGCTTGTAGCCGCGCTCCAGGAATTTCTCGACGTTCTCGACCACGATGATCGCGTCGTCGACCACCAGGCCGATGGCCAGCACCAACCCGCAGAGCGTCAGCGAGTTGATCGAGAACCCGAAAAGCGCCATCGCCGCGAAGGTGGCGATCAGCGACACCGGGATCGAGATCATCGGGATGATCGTCGCGCGGAAGCCCTGAAGGAAGAAGAAGACGACGATCATGACCAAGCCGAAGGCTTCGAGCAGGGTGTGTTCGACCTCGGCGATGTTCTCCTCGACATACTTGGTCGTGTCGTAGGCGATGGCGTAGTCGAGGCCCTCGGGAAACGAGGTCTTCATGTTCTCCATCGTCTCGCGGACTTGCGCGACGATGTCCAGCGCGTTGGCTTCGGCGTACTGGAAAACCGGCAGCGATCCCGCCGGGTTGCCGTCGAGGTAGCCGGCCGTCTCGTAGTTTTCGGAGGAGAGCTCGACGCGGGCGACGTCGCCAAGCCGGACGATCGACCCGTCGTCGCTGCGTCGGACGATGATCTCCTCGAATTCGGCGGCCTTGGAGAGCCGGCCCTTGACCGTGATCGGAAACTCAAACGCCTGGCCCGGAGGGACCGGCTCGCCGCCGATCTTGCCGGCCGCCGCTTGGAGATTCTCCGATTGGACGGCCGCGACCACCTCGCTCGTGCTGATTTTCATGTTGGCCAGGCGGTCGGGATCGAGCCAAATCCGCATCGCGTACTTGCGGCCGAACGACATGACGTCGCTGACGCCCGGAATGCGCTTCAGGACGTCGGAGACGTAAATTTGACCGTAGTTGTCCAGGAAGTTGGCGTCGTAGCGGCCGTCGGGCGAAACCAGGTTCACCACGCAGACCATGTCGGTTGACGTCTTCTTGATCGTCACGCCGTACTGCTTCACCTCGGGGGGAAGCTGGGCCTGGGCGGTCTGCACCGTGTTCTGGATGTCGACCGCGGCCATGTCCTGGTCGTAGCCGACGTCGAAGGTGGCCACGATCTTCGACATGCCGTTGCTGGTGCTGTCGGAACTGAAGTAGAGCAGTCCCTTGGTGCCGTTGATCTGCTGCTCGATCGGCGTGGTGACGGTGCGCGCGACGCTCAGGGCGTCGGCGCCGGTGTAGGTCGTGGTGATCTGGACCTGCGGCGGAGCGATCGGCGGGTACTGCGCGATCGGCAGGAGGAAGACGCAGATGCCGCCGACGATCACCATCATCAGAGACAAGACGGTGGCGAAGATCGGCCGGACGATGAAGAAATTAACCATGTTGGCGCGCGACTCGTTGGGTTGTCGTCCCTCCTCGGGGAGGGACGCGGCGGGGTTCACTCCGGCCGGGTCTTGGTCTCTTCAACCGTTTGGGAAGAGTCCACCGCTTGTTTCACCGCCGATCTCGGCCCACCCGGCGCGATGGCCGGCTCCGATTCGGCGTTCTCCGGCTCCGCCGTCTCCGGCGACTCGCGCCTCGACGTCGTCTCCGCCTCGATGTCTCTCGATTCGTGGGTCGGGAGCACGGCGGCGGTTTCTCCCTCGTCGACCGGCCGAGCGACGACCGCGGGCTGGGTCTGGACGGGTATTCCGGGGCGGATCAACTGAAGTCCCTCGACGATGATCGGAACGCCCGCCTCAAGCCCCCCCGTGATGACCCGAAGGCCCTGGTACATGGTGAGCCCGGCCTCGACGCGCTGAATCGCCACCTTGCCGTCCTCGACCATGTAGACGACCGGCCCGGACTCGGTCTCCATCACCGCCGAGGCGGGGACGACGATCGCGTCCTCCAGCGAATCCACCTCCATGCGCAGCTTGACGTACTCGCCGGGCAAGAGCGACCCGTGGGGGTTGGGGATCCGCGCCTTGACCAGAAAGGTCGAGGTCGTGGGATCAATGAAGTTGTCGACGAAGTAGCATTCGCCGACGTAGGGGTGTTCCTCGTCCCCCTCCATGCCGGGGTGGTTCAACCTGACCGGGAGCCCCTGTTGGACCAACTCGGTGGCCTTGGCGAGATAGCGCGAGCTGGTCGGGATGTCGACGGCGATCGGGTCGAGCTGTTGGATGGTCGCCAGATCGGTGTAGCTGCCTCCCTCGGGCCCGGGGCCCACCAGGTTGCCCACCTTCACGAGAGCCTGGCCGATCCGACCGTCGATGGGCGCGGTCATTCGGCAATAGCTCAGGTTCAGCTCGGCGTCGCGCACTCCGGCCTGGGCCGCCTCAAGCTGGGCTTTCGCCGCGAGGATGCCGACCTCGTAATCGGACTTCGCCTGCTCAAGGGCCGCGCGATCGGCCTCGACTTGGGCCTCGAATTGTTTCCGATCCGCCTCCGCCTGGTCGAGTTCCTCTTGCGAGCCGGCGCTGCGCGAGAGAAGGACGCGGGCGCGCCGCTCCTCGATCCGCTTGAGATTGAGTTGGGCCTCGTCGAGGGCCAGCTTCGCGGCCGAGGTCTCGCGAACCTTCGACTGCTCGGCCTTTTGCAACGCGGCCTTGGCCTCGGCGAGCTTCGCCAGGGCCGTGTCCAGGGCGACCTTGTACGGCTCCTCCTCGATCACGAGCAGAAGATCGCCCTTCTTGACCGTTGAGCCTTCCTCGAAGTGCCGCTCGGTTAGGAACCCGCGAACCCGGGCCCGGATCGTGACCGATTCCATGGCGGTCGTCGTTCCGTTGGGCGTGGCGATGACCGGCACGTCCATTTTCCGCGATTCGACGATTCCCACCAGCGGCGGCGCGGGCTCGGGGGGGGCTTCCGGCCGCCGACAACCAGAAAGACCCGCGCCGATCAGCAGGGCGGCGAGACATGCGGCGGCTCGCGTTTTCGCCATGTGGCTTCCAGGATTTTTGGGCATGTTGTCGAGTCCCCGGACGGGGCGATCTCCAGTTGTCGTTTGGAAAAATTGTAGTTCGGGCGCGATGGATCAGCGCGACCCAACAACCGCCTCGCTCAATCCGGCTCGACGCGCCGCCACTCGTCGGGAAAGACGGTTTCCAGAATCCGCAGGCGCGTTTCGGCGTAATGCCCCTCCGAATACAGCGGGAGCCAACCGAAACCGTCGAGCATGGCGTTGACGCTCTCCCGCATCAGACAATAGGGCGAGCCGGACGCGTTCCCGTCGAAAAGGGCCTCGTCGTTCAAAAGGCCCAGTTGCGTCCCGATGGCGATGGAGAACGTCGCCAAGGCCAGCCGTTGCGGGGTCCATGACTGCCGAAGCTTCAAATCGCCGTCGGCCAGCGCGCTTTGGATGATCTCGCAAACCCAGCCCACGCACTCGCGATCCCGCTCCAAGAGGATTTGGCTCCGCCGGGCGTTGGCCCGATCCCGTAGATTGGCCAGGCGAATGATCATCTCGGCCTGGTAGTATTGAGGGCTCAGCCGGGCGAACAACTCGTCCGCGACGCCCATGGCGAACATTCGCTCCCGAGAACGGCCTCGATACCGCCGCGCCCGCTCGAAAAGCTCCCGCCGCTGCTCGGTGCTCTGAACGGCGAGGGCCGCGACCAGATCCTCCTTGGTCGAAAAATGCTGATAGACCGTGCCCTTCGAATACTCGGAGGCGCCCGCCAGGCGATCCATGCTCAACCCGGCGAAACCATGCTCCATCAGCATTTTGCGGGCGATGTCAAGCAAAAACGCCTCGCGCTGAAGAACCTCGCGTTGTTTTCGAGTCAGGGCGCTCATGGTCGGAATTATCGACGAAGCGCCGAAGATCGTCAAGTCGTCGATTATCGATTTTTTGCGGATTCGTCTTTTGGGTTAAATGGGGTGTTTGGGGTGGGCGGAGTAGGGTGGTTTGAGGGAGGGGGAACGGGTGGTCGCGGAGCGCGGCCTAGTCAAATCGGCGTTCGGCCTGTAAATTCGGACTACGCGTGGACACGCCCCGACGTCCGGCGTCGCGTTTTTGATAACTTCCAGGGGACGGGTTTGGTTGGATGGAATCGCCGACCCGGTTCGACGGTTCCCAACGATAGAGGCGCATAACGCCATGATGATTAAAGCGACCGACGTCCGCCGCGGCATGGTGATCACGATGGACGGCGTCAACTATGTTGTCGTCGACTTCGCCCACCACACGCCCGGCAACTTGAGGGCGATGGTGCAGACCAAGCTTCGCAACATGAGCACCGGGACGTTGATCGACAAACGGCTGCGGTCGGTCGACCAGGTCGAGGTGCCCTACGTCGAGTCGAAGGAGTACGAGTACCTTTACTCCGCCGGCGACGAACACGTCTTCATGGACACCGAGACCTATGACCAGCTCTCCTTCGCGCCGGAGATCATCGGCACGTCGATGCAGTATCTGCTGCCGAACACCAAGGTGATGGTCAAGCACATCAACGACAAGCCGGTCTCGATCGAAATTCCCGACTCGGTTGATCTGACCGTCACCGACACGCCTCCGGCCCTCGCCGGCGCGACGGCCACCAACCAGTACAAGGAGGCGATGCTGGAGACCGGGCTGAAGGTTTCGGTCCCGCCGTTCATCAAGCCGGGCGAGCGGATTCGCATCGACACCCGCACCAGCGAATACATCGAGCGCGTGAAGTAGGAGACGACCTCGCGTCGCGGCGTCGCCAAGCCCCGGGCCGCCACGGACGAACCGGCCCATGTTTCCAAGATGAGGCGAAAGGGCGTTGCTCGTGGATGAATTGACCCGATTGCTCTCCGACCTGGTCTCCATCCCCAGCGTCAACCCGATGGGGCTGGGGGAGACCGGACCCGAGTTCCTGGAAACCCGGCTCGGCGGCCACCTGGAGTCCTGGTTTCGCGACGCCGGCATCGATGTGGTTCGGCAACCGATCGCGCCGGGACGCGACAACCTGCTGGCCCGCTACGACGCCCCGGGCGCCCGGCGGACCCTGCTTTTCGACGCCCACCAGGACACCGTTCCGACCGACGGCATGACGATTCCCCCCTTTGAGCCCCGGATCGAGGGGGGCCGGCTCTACGGTCGTGGCGCCTGCGACGTCAAGGCGGGCATGGCCGCCATGCTGATCGCCTTCAAGCGGCTCCACCGCGAGCGG
>Ga0180220_1001172_pt1 | contig 20956 bp, 13 predicted proteins | sample eDN5th37CBELigBY_FD_151335 | JGI IMG/M metagenome (GOLD analysis project Ga0180220, IMG submission 151335) | Enriched backyard soil microbial communities from Emeryville, California, USA - eDNA 5th pass 37_C BE-Lig BY (version 2) (version 2) | ecosystem: Environmental > Terrestrial > Soil >...
TTCCTGATGTTTTTTAATTCAATTCCCTCAATCACAATACAAATTTACAGAGAATTTGCGGCTGTAGGCAATTTTGTGCAAAAACCAGATAATTTTTCTTAAAATTGTTGTTGTAACAGCAAAGCTGAAACCTTATTATGGCGGTTCCTATTGAGAAGCCAGTTTGTATATGAGAAATATTTATGCTGCAGATTATGTTTTCCCTGTTTCGTCAGATCCTGTCCGTAATGGTGCTGTGGCGGTAGATAATAAAGGAACCATTATAGATGTTTATCTGCAGGATGATCCCCGGCTCTTAGAGAAGCCGGTCAAAAAACTCAATGGTATTATTGTGCCGGGGTTTGTAAATGCGCACTGCCATTTAGAGCTTTCGCATTTGCAGGGAAAAGTCAAAAAGCATACGGGCCTGATCCCTTTTTTAAGCCAGGTTATTAAACAACGTTCAGAAACGATTGAAAACCAGGTAAAAGCAATGGAGCAGGCAGATGCTGCTATGTGGGAAAGAGGAATCGTTGCTGTGGGCGATATTGTTAACAGTGCTGTGTCCAAAGCTGTGAAAGAGCGAAGCCGGCTTTATTATCACTCATTCGTCGAACTTATTGGCTTTAATCCCGCAAAAGCAAAAGAGGTTTTTCGTGCTGGTTTAAATTTAAAAGAACAGTTTGGGCCTTTGCCTGCATCAATAGCGCCCCATGCACCTTATTCGGTAAGTAAAAAACTGTTCCGTTTTATTGATCATTTCTGCAGGGACGGTGAAAATGCCCTTACGATCCACAATCAGGAAAGTGAAGAAGAAAACCGGTTCTATCGTTATAAAGCCGGAAACTTTCTTCAGTTCTATGAAGACCTGAATATAGATATTAGTTTTTTTAAGCCTCAGGCAAGAAATTCACTTCAAAGCGTTATCCCGCTTTTATCCGAAAAACAGCATACACTATTGGTACATAACACCTATACCAGCTTGAAAGATATTTATTTTCTAAAGCGGCTGGGGAGGGACATTACCTGGTGTTTCTGTCCCAATGCAAATCTTTATATCGAAAACCGGCTTCCCAAAATAGATCTTTTTCTGCTCAGCGACTTTAATATTACTATTGGTACAGACAGTCTGGCATCCAATGATAAACTTTGTATCTTATCAGAATTGAAAACCCTGCATAAGAACTTTCCGCTTTTGGAGTTTATCCAGACAATAAAATGGGCAACTTTAAATGGTGCCAGGTTTTTAAAGATAGACAGAAGGTATGGAAGTATAGAAAAAGGCAAAGCTCCCGGGCTGAACCTGATTACACATACCAACGGTCTTGGTATAACGGAAAAATCGGAAGTGCGGCGCCTGGTTTGATAAAAGGAACCTTTTTTGAAATAAGCCTGCGGCATACATAATAAATTAAGCTTCCCGCATCTCTTTTACTAACTCTAAACATTTTTTACTTTCGCTGGAATGAAACATTACGATATTACCGTTTTTGGAAAAGTACAGGGCGTTTTCTTCAGAGCTTCAACGAAAGCGGTAGCAGATCAGCTGGGAATAAAGGGATATGTACGCAATATGCCCGACGGTACGGTTTATATCGAAGCCGAAGGAGATGACTTTTCCCTGGAATCATTTCTGGAATGGTGTGCTGAAGGCCCGGAAAAAGCGCAGGTTGAAAAAGTAGTGAAAACCGCAGGGGAGTTGAAAAATTATCGCAATTTTGATGTAATTAAGAAAAATATCTTTTGGTAGGATTAGCAGCTCACGCAGAGAATACGTAACGCGATTTAGCGGTTAGAAAAATTAAACCGTAAAGATGAGGGCGAAGAAATTTGAAAAGCGTTTTCAGGTTTTTTTGCCGATACAAAAAGTTTAAAATATGGAGAACACAAAGAAATAGCTGCGACTTTGCGTTCTTAGCGTAAATCTCTTTGTGATCCCTTCCATGAAAAAGAAGTTAGTCCAAAGGTTATCATGAGTAATTATCATAATTTTGAAGCGTTAAGAAAATATCTTTTGATAAGCGCATAAACGCTTCTTGTATTTACGCCATTGTCAGCTATTAAAAAATTTGCAGGGCAGACTGCCATATACGGGTTCAGTACCATTTTTTCCAGGGTACTTAATTTTATCCTTACACCCTTATACACTAAGGTTTACCCTGCCGCCATTTATGGTATTTTCACCACAATGTATGCCTGGGCTTCCGTGCTTAATGCTATCCTGGCTTTTGGCATGGAAACCACTTTCTTTCGATATTTAAATAAACCAGACCAAAACAGAGAAAAAGTTTACGCCAATACATTTATTACAGTAGCCTTTATTACCGCTGTTTTTTTAGTTGGAGTGCTGCTTTTTGCTGATTACATCGCCGTCTGGATGCGGACGGGTGAAAGCTCAGTGGATGATTACAGCCGGTATATCAAATATTTCGCCTTTATTTTAGCTGCTGATGCGCTTGCTATTGTTCCATTCGCTAAAATCCGTGCAGATGAACGGCCGCTTCGCTACGGGATGATTAAAATTTTTAACATTCTAATATTCATTGGCCTTAACCTGTTCTTCCTGCTGCTGATTCCATACATTCTGAATAATGATTTAGCCGGTGCTGACTTTTTCAGGCCCTGGTACCGGCATGGCTGGGTAGGTTATGTATTTATTTCTAATCTTGCGGCCAGTATTATTACTTTAGTTTTACTGCTTCCCGAACTGCTGCAGTTAAAGCTGCGGCTGGATATGCCGCTTATCAAAGAAATGCTGCTGTATAGTTTCCCGATTCTAGCTGCCAATATCTCGTTCATCATCAATGAAACTTCGGATAAGATATTTTTAGGGCGCCTTCTTCCCGAAAACATCAGCGAACTGCATGTGGGAATTTACGGCGCCTGTGCAAAACTGGCCATTTTTCTAAATCTTTTTGTTCAGGCTTTCCGTTTGGGAGCCGAACCTTTCTTTTTCAGCCAGGCAGAGAAAAAGAATTCAGGAGAAACTTATGCCCGAATCATGAATTATTTTGTGATTGTAGTCTCGGTAATTTTTGTCGGGCTGTCAGCAAATATTGAAATCCTGAAATATTTCATCGGCTCTTCTTCCAGCCCAGAGCAGCAGGCAGTTTACTGGTCCGGACTTGATGTGGTGCCGATTCTGCTTTTCGGCTATGCCTGCCTTGGAATTTACATGAACCTTTCCATTTGGTATAAACTATCCGACCAGACCCGCTACGGTTTGTATATTTCAGGAATCGGCGCTGTTCTGACCATTATCCTGAATATCATTTTCATTCCAAAATACAGTTATATGGCTTCCGCCTGGATTTCTCTGGCTGCTTATGCGGTAATGATGATTCTTTCATACATCCTGGGACAGAAAAACTATCCTATTCCATATAATCTCAAAAAAAATCTGGCCTATCTTTTATCCTCGATAGTGCTGGTAACGCTTTCATTTACTATTTTTAACCGGAACCTGATTATTGGGAACCTGCTGTTTGTGTTTTACGCAGCGGCAATTTTATATTTTGAACGAAAAGAACTGAAACTGATATTAGGAAAATGAAAATCCGCGTTATTAATAATTCATCCAATCCGCTTCCAGCTTACGAAACTACGGCATCCGCCGGAATGGATATCCGGGCTTTTCTGCCGGATGGCGAAATTCAGATTAAACCATTGCAGCGTATGCTGATTCCAACTGGTCTGTATATGGAAATTCCTGTCGGTTACGAAGTTCAGATAAGGCCCCGGAGCGGACTTGCCCTGAAACACGGAATAACCGTTTTGAACTCGCCGGGAACCATTGATGCGGATTACCGCGGAGAAGTGAAAGTGCTGCTGATAAATTTTTCAGATACGGATTTCGAAATAAAAAATGGCGACAGGATAGCCCAGATGATTATCGCGAAACACGAACAGGCATCCTGGGAAGAAGCGGAACTGCTGAGCGAAACCAGCCGCGGCGCAGGAGGGTACGGCCACACGGGTGTTTAACATGAATAAAATCTTAGTCTCTTTTATATTACTTTTCTTTTCAGGATGGGCCTGCGCACAACAGCAAGGCTCTTTTACTATTGTAACGGGACGGGTGCTGAGTAAAGCTGACAGCACTTTGGTGAAAGAGTGGTTTTATGAGGGACTAAAGGCGAAAGCAATTCAAAACTCAGAACTAGCCTTTGAATATTTTAAACGTATCATTGAAGTTGATCCTGCAAATGGCGCTGCACTCTACGAACTGGCCGGCTTGTCGCACGCCCTGAATGACGAGGATAAGGCTGAACATTACGCACGGGAGGCAGTAACCGTAGCTCCAGAGAATAAATGGTACTGGACGCTTCTCGCCGAAATTTATAAAAAAACGAATAATATGCCTCAACTGGCTTTGGTTTTTGATGAATTGATAAAGCTTGATCCTGAAGAGGAAAGCTATTATCATGACAAAGCTCAGTCGCTGCTGCAGCAGAATAAAATAAATGAGGCTGTTCTGGTTTTTAATGAAATTGAAAAAAAATTCGGTTTAAGTGATGCCCTTACATTTCAAAAGCAGCAGATCTATATAAAGCAGGGTAAACCTGATAAGGCAATTGAGGAAATTGAAAAGCAGTTGAAAAACAACCCTGATGATGCCCGTAATTATATTCTGCTGGCTGGTTTGTATGCAGAAAATAAAAAGAATGAAAAAGCACTCAGTCTGCTTCAAAAAGCGAAACAGCTTGAACCTGAGAACGCTCTCATCCAATTAGGCCTTGCAGAGTTTTACCGTTCCAGCGGAAAAGGTAAAGAGGCATTTATTGAATTGAAATCTGTATTCGCTAATCCTTCTGTTGATATCGACACTAAAGTCAGAATCATTTTATCCTATTTTCCCCGCTTTACTGATCCGGCAGCCCGAGCCGAAGCCGGGGAGCTTGCTTTTATATTGTCAGAGACCCATTCTGGAGAAGCGAAAGCATTTTCGGTTTATGGCGATGTACTTTTTCAGGAAAATAAACTGAAAGAAGCGGAAGGTGCGTACCGGAAGGCTTTAGGTTTAAATAAACAGGTTTATCTCATTTGGGAGCAGCTGCTGCGCATTGATATCAGCCAGTCTGATTTTGATAAGGCTGTACAGGACGGGGAGGAAGCGCTTTCTCTTTTCCCCAGCCAGGCCCTGCTTTACTTTTATACCGGCATTGCTTACAGCCAGAAGAGACAGCACGATAGAGCGGTTGACTATTTAAAAAACGCGGCATCACTGGAGACTGAAAACAAAATGCTCCTTACCCAGATTTACTCGGGGCTTGGAGATGCATACAATGCGCTCAAAGAATATCAAAGCTCGGATCAGGCTTACGAAAAGGCACTACAATACGATCAAAACAATGCGTATACCTTAAATAATTATGCCTATTATCTTGCCTTAAGAGGAGAGAACCTGGATAAAGCGGAGGCAATGTCAAAGCGTTCAAACCGTTTAGAACCTAATAACGCTTCTTTTCAGGATACTTATGCCTGGGTACTGTTTAAGCAAAAGAAGTATAAGGAAGCACTTGTTTGGATTGAAAAAGCTCGCAGCAGCGCAACAGAAAATAATAGTGTGCTTACCGAGCACTACGCGGATATCCTCTTTTTTCTTGGAGAAAAAGAAGAAGCAGTAAAAGAGTGGAAGAAAGCGCTTAAATATGGTTCAAAATCAGAAGTTTTAGAAAAGAAAATAAAAGAGAAGACCTATGTCGAATAGAATATTATATGTTTTTACGGCTTTAATTTTAGTTTTTGGCTGTAAATCCAAAAAAGAGATTACAAAAGCAGCTGTTCCGTCTGAGAAAACTTTTTCAAAAATGGAGGTTTTAAATGCGGCACGTGATAAGCAGCTTAATTTCAATACCTTATCCATGAAAGCAAAAGCGGGTTTGTCTATTGATAATCGCAGGCATGATGTTTCAATGAGCGTTCGAATGAAAAAGGATGAGGCCATCTGGGTTTCAGTAACTGTTATTGCAGGTATTGAAGTGGCCCGTGCCCTCATTACACCGGATAGTATAAAAATTTTGAACCGTATTGAAAGCACCTATACGAAGAAACCGTTCAGTTTTATTCATCAATATACTAATGAACAGCTGAACTTTAAGACGTTGCAGACCCTGCTGGTTGGAAGTACCGATCCGGCTTTTATTTCTGGTGACACAAATGTTTCACTTGAGAGTGGAAAGCCAGTGCTGAGCGGGCTGTTAAACGGCCTGACTTATAGTTTTATACTGAATGAGAATAATAAAATTGTTCAAACTAGTCTAAAAGATGAAGGTGCAGGCCAGCAGCTTACAGCTAAATACAGCGATTTCTATGCGCTTGGCGATCAGATCATGCCGTATACTGTAAATATCAGCTCTGCTGCAGGAAGCGATAAAGCAGCTGTAAACCTTAATTACAGTCAGGTTACGATTGATGAAACATTGGATTTTCCTTTCAGCGTACCGAAAAGATTTACGATAAAAGATTAAATAAATAGATTTGCTGCATGAGATTGATAAGGGTTTTTGTTTTACTTGCAATAATCGGTTTTGCCGGTCAGGCTTTCGGACAGAGCAGCGCTGAATTAAAACGGCGTAAAAATGAGCTTACACGGGAAATTGAAATGCTTCGTAAAAGCCTTAGCAAAACCTCCAGCAGTAAAACATTATCGCTGCGGCAGGTCAATGCCTTAAATGCCAAAATACGTCTGCGGGAAGAAAAAATAAAAACCATTAATGCAGAGATCAGCCTTTTAAACAATCAGATATCTGAAAATACGAGTACGATCCGTTCGCTGCAGTCCCAGCTTAATAAACTTAAAAAGGATTATGCGAGTATGGTGCTTTTTGCTTTCCGTAACCAAAGCTCGTACAGCAAACTGATGTTTATTTTTGCCGCTAAAGATTTTAATCAGGCGTACAAGCGGCTCAAATATCTGCAGCAGTTTGGCGAATACCGTCAGAAACAGGCAAAGTATATCCAGGAAACACAGGCTGAATTGAAAGCGAAAATAGCCCTGCTTGACAGAAACAAACGTGAGAAAAGCGGTTTGCTGCAGGACGAAGAAAAGGAAAAACTCACCTTGGGCAGAGAAAAAAGCAATCGTTCCGCCGAGTTAAATAAGCTGAGCCGTCAGGAAAAATCCCTGAAACAGGAAATTTCTAAAAAACAGGCCGAATCGGCTCGTTTAAACCGGGCGATACAGGCTGCAATTGCCCGTGAGATTGAAGAAGCCCGGAAGAAAGCGGAAGCTGAAGCGAAAAAATCAGGAGCTGAAAAGCCAACCGCGTCAGGATCAAGCATTCTGGCCGCTACTCCCGAAGCGGCAAAGTTGTCTTCCGACTTTTTAAGTAATCGCGGACGGCTGCCATGGCCTGTAGCTGTCGGAACAGTAGTAGAGAGTTTTGGAGGACATTCCTATGGTGTGAACGTTCGTGTTGAAAATAATGGGGTCGATATTAAAACCAGCGAAGGCGCTGCAGTGCGTGCTGTTTTCTCCGGCGAAGTAAGTACGGTTTATAATATGGGAAATACTTACATTGTTTTGATCCGGCATGGAGAATATTTTACCGTCTATTCTAATTTGAGATCAGCAAGTGTTTCGAAAGGGCAGAAAGTGAGTGTGAAACAGACAATAGGAACGGTGCTGACAGATCCAACTGACGGCACTACACAGCTGCATTTTGAGATCAGAAAAGGTGCTGTGCCTATGAACCCGGAAACGTGGCTTGCAAAATAAAATAAATTCCAAAAAGAGAAGGAATTAAAAAAGCGTATATTTGTGCCTTGTTAAAGAAATTGTGATGCAAAATTCCATGTTACTATTTATGAACATTGGAACTCCTGAACTGCTGGTTGTGTTGTTCGCTGTTCTTTTACTATTCGGAGGAAAAAAACTACCGGAGCTTGCACGGGGTTTAGGCCAGGGGCTAAGGGAGTTTAAAGACGCTTCCGACGATGTGAAACGGGAAATTCACCGGAATATTAATGCTATTCAGGAGGATTTGACCGTAGATCTTGACAGTGATACTTATTCAAACCAGGCCAAAGCACAAGAGGCGGCATCAAAAACTAACTCAGATAAGGAAAACAAACCGTCTGATCCTGATCAGGCTTAAATAATTAATTTTTTATGTTAAACTCAATATTGCTGGTAGGTTTGGGCGCACCCGAAATTATTATCATTTTAGTAGTTATCCTGCTCCTTTTCGGAGGCCGGAAAATTCCTGAATTAATGCGTGGGCTTGGAAGAGGTGTAAAAGAATTTAAAGATGCGCAGAATGGCGATAAGCCGGTAAGCCGGAACGACGAATCTTCCGCCCATTAAATCATGGCAGCGCAATCCTGCTCTGCACTTTTCATTTTTCGTGCAAAAATTTTATCTCTGCATGCCGAAAACGGGGATAGTAAATCACTATACATTAATTTTTTAAAGAAATTCCGATTATAAGCGGCATGGAATTACCTTCCTCATTAGCTGAAATACAATCACAATTAAAAAGCGGCAGTCTTCATCTGCCTTCTATCGCTTCATATTACCTGCAGCGCATAAAAGAACACCAGGACCTGAATGCCTTTGTTGAAGTGTTTGCCGATGAAACTATTGCGCATGCCGCTTTAGTCCAGGAGAAAATAAACAATGGAACGGCCGGCAGACTTGCCGGAATGATCATCGGGATCAAAGATAATATCTGTTTTGCCGGCCATCGTGTTTCTGCCGGAAGCCGTATCCTTGAAAATTATACATCCATATACTCTTCTACCGTAGTGGAAAGGCTTTTGGCCGAAGACGCTATTATTATAGGCCGGATGAACTGCGACGAGTTCGCAATGGGTGGTTCAAATGAAACTTCATATTACGGCCCTGTAAAGAATTTCGCTGATACCGGACGTGTTCCCGGAGGTTCTTCAGGCGGTTCAGCGGCAGCTGTTCAGGCCGGTTTATGTATGGCTGCTTTAGGTACAGATACCGGCGGTTCGGTACGACAGCCGGCGGCTTTCTGCGGTGTTATTGGCTTAAAACCTACTTATGGACGTGTTTCCCGCCATGGGATCATTGCTTACGCGTCTTCTTTTGACCAGGTTGGACCCATTACCCGCTCAATAGAAGATATGGCTCTGCTGTTAGAAATAATAGCTGGCGCTGATGAGTACGACAGTACAGCGGCGTCTGTGCCCGTTTCACCTTACAGCGCTCAATTATCGGATTGTGGAAAAAAGCGGATCGCCTATCTTCCTGAAACACTTTCTGCCGAAGGACTCGATCCCGAAGTGAAAGCTTTTACCGAAAATACTATTGCGAAACTGCGTCAGGAGGGACATCTTGTCGAACCTGTATCTTTTCCTTATCTGGATTATGTTGTTCCGGCATATTATATTCTTACAACAGCAGAGGCCTCATCAAATCTGGCCCGCTACGATGGTGTTCACTATGGATATAGAAGCCCCAATGCCATTGACCTGGAATCAACATACAAAAAATCCCGTTCAGAAGGTTTTGGGAAGGAAGTGAAACGGCGTATTCTGCTGGGTACTTTTGTGCTGAGTGCCGGCTATTATGATGCTTATTATGCGAAAGCGCAAAAAGTACGACAGCTGATACGGCAGCGGACAGAAGAAATTTTAAGCAATCACGATTTTATATTAATCCCGTCAACACCTGGGCCCGCTTTTAAAATAGGTGAAAAAATGGATGATCCCGTTACCATGTACCTGGCAGATATATTTACTGTCCAGGCGGCTTTGGCCGGAGTTCCCGCTGTTTCACTGCCCGTGGGCAATAACAGAGAAGATTTGCCGTTAGGCTTACAGTTTATGGGTAAGCGCTTTGGCGAAGCCGAGCTGCTGGCATTTTCTAAATATTTTTTGGAGATTAACGGCCGCTAACCGACTTTCGAATAAAAGCGGCATTTAAACTGCGGCCTCCCTGGCTGGAAAAAATAAAAATAGTATGATGAGTAAAATTATGGCAGCAGCCATGGTAGTGCTTATTTCGTTTCCTGCTGCGGCAAAAGCGTACTACACTACCACTGTCGATTCTGCCTTTTCAGAACATCAGGCAAAGGAAATTGTAAAAATTACAGCACGTCAGGACAGCCTTTTACAGCCAGGCAGTGAAAATCCGGTTATGTACTTCCAAAACCTGGTGTACAAACGGCGGCTTGATTCCCTGCGAAAAACCGTTCCCCTTCCTTATAATGAACACGTTCAGCACTTCATAGATCTATATCTCGATAAGGCTAAAGGTAAAATAGGTCGTGCCCTTGGCCTGGCCAAATATTACTTCCCGATCTACGAGAAAGTGTTCGACTATGAGAATATTCCCCAGGAAATTAAGTATTTGTCTATCGTAGAATCTGACCTGAATCCATACGCAGTATCGCGGGTCGGAGCTACAGGATTATGGCAGTTCATGTACACAACAGCCCGTATGTATGGATTAACAATAAACAGCTGGCTGGATGAACGCAAAGACCCGCTCGCGGCCAGTCATGCCGCCGCTGCCTACCTTCGGGATGCTTACAGGGAATTTGGCGACTGGCTGCTGGCAATTGCTTCATATAACTGCGGTGCGGGAAATGTGAAAAGGGCAATAGCAAGAGCAGGAGGAAAATATGATTTCTGGGCAATCCGGCCGTTTCTTCCCCGTGAAACTCAGAACTATATTCCTGCCTATATCGCTACAGTTTACTTAATGAATAATTATAAAAAGCATCATATTTCGCCTATTCCTGCCGATATTTCAATTAAAACTGAAGTGCTTCAAGTAAATAATACAGTGTCTCTCGAAAGTATCGCAGAGGCGATCAGCGTAAATAGCAGCGAACTTGCATATTTAAATCCTGCCTATACCAAAAAAATTATTCATGCTTCTCCTTCTTCACCGCGTTCGCTGGTTATACCTGCCGTAAACAATGTTTACTACAGCGCACTATATAATGTGCTTAATATTACTCCCGGCCAGGAAAAGCCTGTTATAATCGCGGCAGCTTATTCGAAAAAAGCACTGCCGGTATATTACAAAGTAAAAAAAGGTGATAATTTAAGCCTGATTGCAAGGAAATTTAATGTTGAAGTTCAGGATTTAAAAGTCTGGAATAACCTGAAACAGGGAGTAATTGTTCCGGGACAGGAGCTTCAGGTTTCAGCAGCCGATTATAAAGAACCGAATACGGCCGCATATATTACCTATGAGGTACAGCCGGGCGATACGCTTTTAAAAATTGCCGAGAAGTTTAAAGGTGTAACCGTAAGCGACCTGAAAAGGGTAAACAATCTGCAGGGGCCGGAATTAAAGCCTGGGATTCTGATAAAAATAGTTAAAGGGTAAGAGATGGAGCATGGCAGTGCAGCCATTTAAAATTCCGCATAACTTCTAAAGTTATTACACAATGACAACTTTGATAAGTTGAAATAAAACGCCTCAGAAAAGGCTTAAAAAAGAATTGTAATTTTACCGGTCAAGATATCGCTCATGAATAAAGTAAACAGGAAGCAGGATGCATTAGATTATCACTCTCAGGGCAGGCCGGGAAAGATTCAGGTGCTGCCAACCAAGCCCACCAACTCGCAAAGAGATCTGTCTCTGGCATATTCTCCTGGTGTTGCCGAGCCCTGTTTAAAAATTGCAGAAAATCATGAAGATGCTTATAAATATACAGCAAAAGGAAACCTGGTAGCGGTAATCAGCAACGGTACGGCTGTGCTGGGATTAGGAGATATCGGTGCACAGGCGGGCAAGCCGGTGATGGAAGGAAAAGGGCTGCTTTTCAAGATTTTCGCTGATATTGACGTTTTCGACCTCGAACTTAATGTAACCAATGTAGATGAGTTTGTCAGGATCGTTAAGGCGCTCGAGCCGACTTTTGGGGGCATAAACCTGGAAGATATAAAAGCTCCAGAGTGTTTCGAGATTGAGAAGCGGCTCAAAGAGGAGATGAACATCCCTGTCATGCACGATGATCAGCATGGAACAGCGATTATTTCGGCCGCCGCACTGCTGAACGCCTGCGAACTGCAGCGAAAGAAATTAGAAAAAGTTAAGATCGTAGTGAGCGGGGCCGGAGCTGCCGCAATTTCCTGTACCCGTTTATATCAAAGCCTGGGCGCTTTAAAAGAGAATATCGTGATGATTGACCGCACAGGAGTGATCCGTGCAGACCGGCCGGAGCTTGGCGGTTTAAAAGGCGAATTTGCTACTCACCGTGATATCCATACGTTAGAAGAAGCGGTGAAAGGCGCCGATGTATTCATTGGTTTGTCTTCAGCAGGTGTTCTTACAGCTGCCATGCTTAAAACGATGGCAAAAAATCCTATCGTGTTTGCCATGGCTAATCCGGATCCTGAAATAGACTATGAACTTGCCGTAGCGACACGAAAAGACATTATAATGGCGACAGGCCGTTCCGATTACCCTAATCAGGTGAATAATGTTTTAGGGTTTCCTTACATTTTCCGTGGGGCGCTGGATGTGCTGGCAACTACCATTAATGAGGAAATGAAGATCGCGGCCGTTAAAGCTATTGCTGATCTGGCTAAAAAACCGGTCCCCGAATCTGTAAACCTGGTTTATAATACTAAAACGCTTCAATTCGGCAAAGATTATATTATTCCGAAGCCGGTAGATAATCGTTTAATTACTGCTGTTTCTCCTGCCGTAGCTAAGGCGGCCATCGCTTCGGGTGTTGCACGCCGCACGATCAGCGACTGGAACGCTTATGCCGAATCGCTTGAACTGCGGTTAGGGTTGGATCATTCCCTGATACGAAGCATAACCACCAAAGCGAAATCAAATCCAAAACGGGTAGTATTTGCCGAAGCAGACCATTATAAGATCTTGAAAGCCGCACAAATTGTAAGGGATGAAGGTATTGCCATGCCCATTCTGCTAGGAAATAGAGAGCGGATACTCAAAATTATTGAGGAAACTGCAATTGGACTTGATGGTGTGCAGATTATAGATCCTTCAGAAGATGCCACAAAGCTGGAAGAATTTGCCGAGTTCCTGTATAGGAAAAGACAGCGAAGAGGTATGAACCTATATCAGGCAAGAAAGCTTATGCTGGAGCGGAATCATTACGGTGCCGCTATGGTCGAGTTCGGAGAAGCAGATGTCTTAATTTCAGGCCTTACCAAAGACTATGCGGCAACAGTGAGGCCGGCGCTCCAGATTATTGGGACCAGCCCTAATGTAAAGCGTGTGGCAGGAATGTATATGATGCTCACGAAAAAAGGCCCTGTCTTTTTTGGCGATACTACAATTAACAAAAATCCTTCTGTAGAAGAATTGGTAGATATTACTGTGCTGCTGAATGAATCAGTGAAGAAGTTTAACATTGCACCGAGAATTGCTGTACTTTCCTATTCAAATTTTGGGTCTAATGACGGAGAAGTGCCGGATAAAACCCGGAAAGCGGTACAACAGCTTCATGAAAAGTATCCACAGATAGTAGTGGATGGAGAGATGCAGGCAAACTTTGCGACAAACACAGCTATGCTGAATGAGAACTTTCCATTTAGTACATTAAAAGATGGTGCAGCAAATACACTTGTATTTCCAAATCTGGAGTCTGGTAATATTGCCTATAAAATTCTTCAGGATTTGGGTGGAGCAGAAGCAATCGGGCCGATTTTGCTGGGGTTAAACAAGTCTGTACATGTATTGCAGCTAGGCAGTTCGGTGCGGGAAATTGTTAATATGGTTACGATTGCAGTGGTAGATGCACAATCTAAGGAAGAAGCAGGCAGTTAGTGCAAGGAGCTGGTATAAAGTAATTAGTATCTAGCATCAAGTAGTTAGTATCAAGTGGTAATATCCGTATATTAATCCGTGTAATCAATTACTAGTAATCCATTAATCTTTTCCTTATGTACGCTCACTTAGACGGAAAATTAGTTTTTAAATGCCCCACTTATGTGGTGATAGAAACGAATGGAATAGGCTGGCATATCAATATCTCCTTGAACACGTATTCCAATCTGAAAGATCAGGAGCGTTGTAAATTATTTACCTGGCTTCATGTTAAAGAAGATGCACATACACTTTATGGCTTCGCGGAAGAAGGTGAACGGCGTTTGTTTCTTCACTTAATTTCTGTTTCGGGGATAGGCCCGAATACCGGCCGGATGATCCTTTCGTCTATTAGTCCTTCAGAAATCCAAACAGCGATAGTTAAAGGTGATGTTGCCATGATGCAGCGCATTAAGGGTATTGGCCCCAAATCTGCGCAGCGTATAATTCTTGAACTTCAGGATAAATTAAAAAAAGAAGGAAATGAAACCTTAACCGCGGTTCCACAGTATAACTCAGCTAAAGATGAAGCTCTTACGGCATTGATAACGCTGGGATTCGCCCGTAATCTTGCTGAGAAAGCTCTTGCTAAAGCAGAGAAGGCACAGGAAGGAAGTTTGTCTGTGGAGCAGTTTATAAAAATTGCGCTTAAAAGCTTATAATTACATCGCTAAATTTAGATAAGGGGTTTGCAAAAAATTAATTCTGTATTCTTATCAGGAGTATGCTGTTTTGTGTTTTTTTTGAGCGGAAGGGTTACAGCTCAGACTGCAGACAGCGTCCAGCTTCGCTTCCCATTTCGCGATTCGGAGCGAGTAAACCTTTTTCAAAAACCCTCTTTTTCCCTTCCCAATCCTTCGAATATCAAACGTACAGTTGAGTTTGACCCACTGACCCAGCGTTATATTATCCGCGAAAAAGTAGGAGACCGGGAATTCCGTGCACCGCAGTATTTGACCATTGATCAATATCAGAAATATGAAAATGAAGTAATAAAGCGGAACTATTGGGAAAAAGTTTCCGAAACGCCTTTAGCAGAAGCACGCGAACCGGGTTTTATTCCATCTGTTCAAATAAACAGCAGGTCGTTTGAGAAGATTTTTGGCGGTTCTACTATCGATATCCGCCCGCAGGGATCTGCCGAGCTCACCCTTTCGGGAAGGATCAATAAAAATGAGAACCCTTTGTTTAATGAACGCCAGCGCAAGCAGGGAAATTTCGATTTCGACCAGCGCATACAAATGAACGTGGTGGGGCAGATCGGCGATAAATTGCGGATTTCAACAAATTACAATACCGAAGCCCAGTTTGATTTTGAAAACCAGATCAAGCTGGATTATACCGGTAAACCGGATGAGATCATCCAGAGAATTGAAGCCGGTAACGTCAGCCTTCCGCTCAATTCTTCGCTCATTACTGGCAGCCAGGCGCTTTTTGGGTTAAAAACACAACTTCAATTCGGCCGGCTGAACGTAACCAGTGTTTTTTCACAGCAGAAATCACAGCAGCGGGAAATTACCATTACAAACGGCTCTCAGCAGAATGAATTTCGCATTTCTGCGGATAATTACGAAGCTAATAAACACTATTTCTTAGCCCAGTATTTCAGGAATAATTACAATCGTGCACTGGCTAATGCTCCTATTATTACATCCAATATTAATATTACAAAAATAGAGGTATGGGTTACCAACCGGAGCGGCAGTACGACCGACTCACGTGATGTACTAGCTTTTATGGACTTGGGTGAAAATCAGCCTTACAATACTGCTTTGGTGCAGGGCGGTGCGGGATTCTCGGCCCTTCCTGCCGGATTTAACGATCCCGGTTTTCCGCAGCGCTCCAACAGCCTGCTTCAAAATCTGCCGCCTGATGCCCGATTTACTAATTCAAATGTGATCAATACTTATTTTCAGGCGAATGGCGGTACGGATAATTATGCCAAACTCACCTACGCCCGTAAACTGACAGACCGGGAGTTTACATTGAATGAAAGGCTGGGATATATTTCATTAAATGCAGCTTTAAATTCTGATGAAGTTCTGGCCGTAGCATTTCGTTACACGTATAATGGAGTAGAATACCAGGTAGGAGAGTTTGCTGCAGATGTGCCGGTCGATCCGTCAAATCCGCAGATGCTGTTCGTGAAGCTTTTGAAAAATGAAACGCTGAAAACTTATCTGCCTACCTGGGATCTGATGATGAAAAACATCTATTCCCTGGGCGCTTATCAGGTCAGCAGGAATAACTTTAATCTGAATATTTATCGTTTAGATGAAAATTCAGGAGTTGAAAAACCTCAGGCCGCTGAAGGGCAGAACCTTCAGGGTAAATTGTGGCTTCAGGCTTTATATTTAGATAAGCTGAATCAGGCAGGTGAACGTCGTCCTGATGGTTATTTTGATTTCATCGAAGGAACAACTATAGATCCTCTAAATGGAAGGATCACTTTTCCTGTCATTGAACCTTTTGGTTCGGATCTGGCGGCACAATTTGATCCGGTTTCTGAACAAAACCTGATACAGAAGTACGTTTTTCAGCCTTTGTATGACTCCACGAAAGTATCCGCCCAGCAGCTTTTCCAGCGGTTAAACCGATATTTCATCCGTGGAACTTATCAGTCGGAAGTAAGCAATGAATTTCAGCTTAACGCGATCAATATTCCGCCAGGCTCTGTACAGGTTACTGCTGGGACGCTGCCTTTGCAGGAGGGCGCCGATTTTACTGTTGACTATAATATCGGCCGGGTGCGGATACTCAATCAGGCTCTTTTAAATTCCGGACAGCCGATCCGGATTAAATTAGAAAATAATGAACTCTTCGGACTGCAGCAGCGTTCGCTGTTCGGTTCCCGCTTTGATTACCGCGTAAACGATAAGCTGAATTTAGGCGGTACGATCATGAACCTGACGGAGAAACCACTGACACAGAAAGTAAATATCGGCGATGAAGCCATTTCCAATACCATTTGGGGGATGGATTTGAACTACAGCACCGATTCCCGCTGGCTTACCCGCCTGGTTGATAAAATCCCTTTTATTGAAACCAAAGAACCTTCAAGTTTTACATTTTCCGGCGAATTTGCCAACCTCATACCCGGACATCCGCGTGCTTTGAATTTTGCGGGAGGCAAAAACGGCGTAAGTTATATTGATGATTTTGAAAGCAGCCGTTCGGTAATTGATCTTAAAAGCGCAATTCCATGGCAGATTTCAGGAACACCCCAGCTTTTTCCGGAGGCGCAGCTGAACAACGACCTGGCTTACGGCTACAACCGGGCCCGCCTGGCTTATTATAACATAGACCCGATATTTTTCAGGAATAACTCGATGACCCCTTCCAATATCCGGGGCAATAGAAATGAGCGTTCCAACCATTATGTTCGTGAGGTGTTGGAGCAGGAGGTTTTTCCTTTCAAGGAATCCAGCGTAGGCCAGCCTTTAACACTGCCAACCCTTGATCTGGCTTATTACCCTATGGCCCGTGGTCCTTACAATTATACCACAATGGGCGTTAATCCCGACGGAACTTTAAGCAATCCCCGAAACCGCTGGGGCGGGATTTTCAGGAAACTTGAAAGTACCGATTTCGAAGCGCTGAATATCGAATTTATCGAATTCTGGGTGATGGACCCTTTTATTTACAAACCCAATGCTGCAGGCGGTGATCTGTATTTCAATCTTGGAAGCATTTCGGAAGATATTTTGAAAGACGGCCGTAAATCATTGGAAAACGGTCTTCCGCCGGATGGCGATCCCAGCCGTACCGATCTTACTGTCTGGGGGAAAGTGCCGAAACTGCAGCCGGTTATTCAGGCTTTCGACAATAATCCTGATGCAAGGAAACTTCAGGATGTCGGCCTCGACGGACTTCGTAGTGAGGAAGAGCAGCAGCATTTTGCCGGCTTCATCAACCAGGTACGGCCGATGCTGAACGCGGAAGCTGCTGCAGCTTTATTAAATGACCCTTCATCCGATGATTATCAGTATTACCGGGGCGGTGTTCATGACCGCGAGAATGCCGGAATCCTGAAGCGCTATGAGAAATATAACGGAACCGAAGGCAACTCAAAAACCGCTCAGCAGTCACTCGCTGAAACCGGTATTGAGAATTCAGCCTCAACATCGCTTCCCGACGGAGAAGATATCAACCGGGATAATAATTCTTCTCTGGCTGATGAATATTTTCAATATAAAGTTTCCATCCGCCCGCAGGACATGCTGGTTGGAACCAATTTCATCGCCGATAAGGTAACCTCAACCGTAAAGCTTGCCAATGGGAACAGCCAGCAGGTTTCCTGGTATCAGTTTAAAATTCCTATTGCACAGTATCAGCAGAAGATCGGCAATATCGAAGATTTTAAGTCTATCCGCTTTATCCGCATGTTTATGACCGATTTCGCCGATACGGCTGTCCTGCGCATGGCCCGCATGCAGCTGGTACGTGGCGAGTGGCGAAGGTATAATGCGGAAAATAATCCTGCAAAAGTTATTGCCGATCCCGCTTTGGGCACTAATCCGGGAATGGACAATTCTACGATAGATGTTACTACCGTAAATATCGAGGAAAACGGTAAGCGGACACCGATCCCTTACGTTGTTCCACCCGGAATTGAGCGGGAGCGGGACTACAGTAATTACCGGGGCGATACGCGTCAGAACGAGCAGTCACTGGCTGTTCGGGTGAAAAACCTTCGTGATGGTTATGGCCGTGCTGCTTTCCGAACTACTTTGAATGATTTCCGCTCTTACCGGCGTTTGGAAATGTTTATTCATGCGGAAGGAGAGCAGCTGCTGGATAATGAAGTATCAGCGATCATCCGTATCGGTGCAGATAACCAGGATAATTATTACGAGTACGAAATCCCTTTAAAAGTTACCAATCCCGGTTCCCGAGATCCTTATGCCATCTGGCCGGAAATCAATAAACTCGATATTGAACTGAAGAAATTTCAGCAGGCAAAATCAGCGAGGAACAATGCCCAATGGCCTGCCAACGTTCCTTTTGTCTATCCAGATGGAAAGAGCAAAATAACGGTTATGGGACAGCCAGATTTAAGTAAGATACGGGTTTATATGCTGGGAGTGCGCAATCCGCTGCGTAATCCAGCCAATCCGCAGGGTGATGACGGACTGGATAAATCGGCTGAAGTGTGGTTCAATGAACTCCGTCTAACTGATTTTGACGAAAGGGGAGGCTGGGCCGCAACTGCCAGAGTAAACGCTAAACTGGCCGATTTCGCCGATGTAACCGTAGCCGGAAGCCGCAGCACGATCGGTTTCGGTTCGATTGATAAACGCGTAAGCGAACGCAGCCGGAGCGATGATAAGTTTTTTGATATTTCTTCAAGCATTGAAGCCGGAAAGTTCTTCCCGGAACGAACCGGGTTGAAAATTCCGGTATTTATCAGCTATTCTTCACAGATCGGCACCCCGCAGTATGATCCATATACGCCAGACATGGAGCTGAAAACTGCTTTGGATGGTGCATCCCGACGTCAGCGGGATTCTATCCTTAGGCAGTCGCAGGATTACACTACAAGGCGAAGTATTAATTTTACCAATGTCCGTAAAATAAAAACCGATCCGAACAGTAAATCCCGACTTTGGGATATTGAAAACTGGAGCGCAGCCTACGCGTATAATGAATTCTATCATCGTGATTTTATCAATGAAAATTCGATTCAGAAGAATTACAGGGCAGCACTTGCTTATAATTTTGCCGGACAGCCCAAATCATATACTCCATTCAGGAAACTCATCAAGTCAAACAAGCTGGATTTACTAAAAGATTTCAATTTCAGCCTGATGCCATCGGTGCTTAATTTCCGCATTGAAGTCGACCGCCTGTATTCAGAAAATACACTTCGGGACAATGATCCCAATAATTTTATCCCGGTAGGAACTACTTTTAATAAAAATTTCCTGATGAACCGCATTTATGGCATCAGCTGGAACCTGACCCGTTCGCTGAAACTGGACTTCAATGCGACAAATTATGGTGTGATCGATGAACCGGAAGGAAGGATTAACGGCCTCAAACGTGATACCATTTGGGAGAATTTGAAGCGCCTGGGGCGTACTACGGATTACGGCCACACAATGAATATCAATTATACAGTGCCGATCAATAAGATTCCCGGCCTGAGCTGGACCAGCCTGATCGCTACTTATGGTACACGTTTCGACTGGCAGTCCGAACCTTTAATCACCCTGCGTGACCCTGATATCGATTTCGGAAACAGCATCCAAAACTCCAGAACGATTCAGCTGAATCCTACGTTAAACTTTATAGCGCTGTATAATAAAATTCCGTTGTTAAGGCAAGACAATACGGACAGAGAAGGCCCAGCCCGGTTTTTACTGGGGCTGTTGACCAGTGTGAAAAATGTAACCGGTGCATACAATCGCACAGAAGGGACTTTCCTGCCGGGATATAAACCGCAGACCAATATTTTGGGGTATGATTTTGACGCGGATGCGCCTGGATGGGGCTTTTTGTTCGGCAGCCAGCGGGATATCCGCGGGAAAGCTATAATGAACGACTGGATTACAGCGGACAGCCTGCAGAGCCGGATGTACACCACCATGCAGCGGGAAAATGTTAATTTCCGGGCAACGGTAGAATTAATCAGAGATCTGCGTATTGACCTGACCGCGTTGAGAAGCCAGAGTTTTAATTATTCCACCCTGTTTAAATTCGATCCTGAGGACAATCAGTTTGAAAACCAAAGTCCGATAACCGCTGGCGATTACAGTGTTTCATTCTGGTCGCTGCGTACCGCTTTTAAAGACGCGGATAATCTCTTCAGAACGCTCGAAAATAATCGTGCTGTCATTTCCAGGCGTTTGGGAAGCGAGAACCCCAACTCAAATGGAGCTGAAGGAGGATACGCTGATGGTTATGGCAAGAATTCGCAGGAAGTATTAATTCCTTCGTTTTTAGCCGCATATACCGGCAAAAATGCATCCGTTATCCGTTTGAATCATTTTCCAAAAATCCCTCTTCCAAACTGGAGGATGACTTACAACGGGCTGACACGTTTTGATTTCTTCAAAGACAGGTTTGCTTCTATTGATATCAATCACGCATATAATTCTACTTATAACGTAAACAGTTTCAATACGCTGGTGCGTTATGCCGAACTTAACGGAGCGGTTAATGTTCGGGATGCCAATGGCAATTTCCTGCCTTATTATCAGTTTT
>Ga0180220_1001176_pt1 | contig 20884 bp, 14 predicted proteins | sample eDN5th37CBELigBY_FD_151335 | JGI IMG/M metagenome (GOLD analysis project Ga0180220, IMG submission 151335) | Enriched backyard soil microbial communities from Emeryville, California, USA - eDNA 5th pass 37_C BE-Lig BY (version 2) (version 2) | ecosystem: Environmental > Terrestrial > Soil >...
CCGACTTCTCTGGCGAAGCCCATCTCGTGCGTCACGATGACCATCGTCATGCCGCCTTCGGCGAGCTTTTTCATGACCTCCAGGACCTCGCCGACCATTTCGGGGTCGAGCGCCGACGTCGGCTCGTCGAACAGCATCACGTGGGGCTGCATGGCCAGCGCCCGCGCAATGGCGATCCGCTGCTTCTGGCCTCCGGAAAGCTGGGAAGGATACGCATCCTTTTTGTCCTCGAGGCCGACCGTGCGCAGCAGGTCCATCGCGTTTTTTTCCGCTTCCCCCTGCGGCATTTTTTTCACCTTGACCGGAGCCAACGTAATGTTTTGCAGCACCGTTTTATGCGGAAACAGGTTAAACTGCTGGAACACCATCCCCATTTTTTCGCGGGTGAGGTTGATATTATGCCTTTTGTTCGTAATCGATTCGCCTTCAAACATGATTTCGCCGCTTGTCGGCACCTCCAGCAGGTTAAGGCAGCGGAGGAACGTGCTTTTCCCCGATCCGCTCGGGCCGATCACGACAACGACCTCTCCTTTGGCGATTTCGATGTCGACGCCCTTCAAAATCTCCAGTTTTCCGTATGATTTATGCAGATCTTTAACGTTGATCATCCGTTCTTAACCTCCTTTCGAACAAACCAAGCAGCTTGGAAAGCAAAAACGTCATGATGAAATAAATGACGGCGATGATCAGCAGCGGTTTGAGCGATTCATACGTTATCGTGGTGACGGCCTGCGCCTGGTACATCAAATCGCCGACGCCGATAAACGATACGATGGATGATTCCTTGATGATGGTAATGAATTCGTTGCCGATCGCCGGGAGCACGCTTTTGATCGCCTGCGGAAGAATGATATGTCTCATCGTCATGGCTTTGCTCATCCCGAGCGAACGGGCGGCTTCGGCTTGCCCTTTGTCGACGCCTTGAATGCCCGCCCTGAAAATTTCCGCCAAATAAGCGGAGCTGTTGATCGTCAGCGTAATCGCGCCGGATTCGATCGGGGTAAATTTAACGCCGAACGCCACGAGCCCGTAATGGATAATAAAAAGCTGAACGAGCATCGGCGTTCCCCGTAAAAACTCGACCCAGATCGAGCCGATGAAGCGCAGAACCCGGAAACGGGACATCCGCAGCAGGGAAACGAGCATGCCGAGAATGAACCCGCAAAAGACGCCGATGACCGCAAGCAGCAGCGTGTATTGAATCCCCGTTCCAAAATAGGATCGGTACGTCCAAAAGGTTTCAAATATGTTCATGTATCGGTTAAATCCTCCTTCAAAGTGCCAACTGATGTTTGCTGAGTCTGCAATGCCTGTCGGCATGCGGCAGGACCCAGGACAGAAAAAATAGCGGAATTGGCTTCCGCATATTTTTCCGCCGATCTTTATGAATTATTTTTGCGCGGCGAGATCGCTTGCCTCGGATACGAATTGATCGATCTTGTTTTCCCATTTCAGGCGGTCCAGCGTTTTGTTGATCTGGTCGAGAAGTTCCTTGTTGCCTTTCTTCACGCCGATGGCATATCCGTCCTCTTCGTATTCCGGCACAGCTTCGGCAATCGTCAGACCTTTGACGTTTTTAATGAAAGCTTCGGCCACCGGCTTTTCCATGATGGACGCGTCGACGCGGCCGGAATTCAGCTGCATGATGATGTCGTTGATTTTGCCGAGGCCGGTGATTTGGGCTCCAGGAATGGTTTTGGCGATATCTTCTTGGATCGAACCGGTCTGGATGCCGAAGGAGACGCCCTTAAGCGAGTCCATCGTTTTATATTTGTCTTTGTCTGCTTCGCGAACGACGACGGCTTGCTGCGCTTTATAATAGTTGTTGGAGAAATCCACCTGTTTTTTGCGGGTTTCGTCAGGCGTCATGCCGGAAATGACGAAATCGACGCGTCCGCTGGACAATTCCCCGAGCAGCGCTTTAAAATCCATGTCCTTCACTTCAAGCGTCGCGCCCATGTCGGCGGCGATTTCTTTGGCGATTTCGATATCGAACCCGACGATCTGGTCTTTGCCGTCGATCATTTTATGAAATTCGTAAGGCGGAAAATCGGCGCTAGTGCCAAGCACGATCGTTTTGCCTTCCGCTTTGTTTCCGGTTTGATCCGACACCTGTTCGCTTGGTTTGCTGCCGCAGCCTGCCAGAAGGCTCCCTGCCAAAACGATACATGCCGTTAAAATGCCCCATTTTTTCATGATCTATCTCCCCTGTTCTTTTGTCTTCGCTTGTTATTACCCCTAGTATGGGCAATGATTTCATTTCGACATCAACTTTCAGAAAACATGTTTTATAGTACAACAAACTGCATGTTTATGCAATGCATTTTCATACAATTTCATCTACTTTCAATATATTACCATTATGCGCCATCGTTTCGTTTCATTCCGTCCCTAATTTGGTAATAAACCTATGCGGTAAATACATTGCCAGATCATGCTTCGGAGCATACTACGACTACAATATGAACCCGTATGACTGGCTGCTGAAGAGCAAAGAGCAATTTTTATGGAGGTGTAGCTATGCTGCTGGAGGCTTTATATCACGTGCCCCGCAATAAATGGGCTTATGCTTACGACCCGCGGACCATTCATCTGAGAGTTCGAACGAAAAAAAACGACGTCGCTTCGGTGGTCGCGATGACGGGAGACAAATACGACTGGAAAGCCACCTATTTTGAAATTACGATGGACAAGGCGGCCTCCGATGAAATGTTCGATTATTGGGAAGCATCGGTAACGCCCAAATACAAACGTTTATCCTACGGGTTCCGCATTTCGGCAGGATCGGAAACGGTTTATATGGTCGACAGCGGCATTTACCGGGACTGTCCTCCCCCGCCGGGCGGATATTACGAATTTCCTTACATACACGAAATCGACGTGTTCAAGGTGCCGGATTGGGCCAAGGATGCCGTTTTTTATCAAATCATGCCCGAACGATTCGCCAACGGCGATTCAAGCAACGATCCGCCGGGCACCGAGCCCTGGGGCGGGCAGCCTAAAACGGACAACTACTTCGGCGGCGACCTTCAGGGGGTCCTGGATCATCTGGACGATCTGGCGGATCTCGGCATTAACGCGATTTATTTCACGCCGCTGTTCACGTCGCCGTCAAACCACAAATACGATATTGTCGATTATAAGCAGGTGGATCCGCAGTTCGGTGACAACGAGCTGCTCAAAGAAGTCGTGGAAGCCTGCCATGCCAAAGGAATCCGCGTCATGCTGGACGCCGTGTTCAATCATTGCAGCGAACAATTCCCGCCGTTTCAGGACGTGCTCAAAAACGGAGAAAAATCGAAATACAAGGATTGGTTTCATATCAACCAATTTCCGGCCCGCGTCGAAAACGGCATCGCTACCTACGATACCTTCGGATTTTACGGCAATATGCCGAAGTTCAACACGGCCAATCCCGAAGTAAAAGCCTATTTGCTTAACGTAGCCGAATATTGGATCAAGGAAATCAAGCTTGACGGCTGGCGCCTGGACGTTGCGAACGAGGTCGACCATCATTTTTGGCGCGAATTCCGCAGCGTGGTCAAAAAAGCGAACCCCGAAGCGTATATCGTCGGAGAGGTCTGGAGCGATTCGCTTGCGTGGCTCATGGGCGACCAATTCGATTCGGTCATGAATTATCCGTTCGCGGACAAAGTGCTGGAGTTTTTTAACGGCGCCATGGACGGCGCTGCTTTTTCCGATCGCATGAGCTCGCTTTTGATGCGTTATCCGCAGCAGACGAACGAGGTCGTATTTAACATGCTATGCAGCCACGACACGCCGCGTTTATTGACCCGGCTCGGCGGGGACAAACGAAAAATGAAGCTTTCCGTCGTGTTTCTTTTTACGTATATGGGAACGCCCTGCATCTTTTACGGGGATGAAGTCGGCATTGCCGGCGAAGGCGATCCGGACTGCCGCAAATGCATGATCTGGGATAAAAATAAGCAGGACCGCGATCTGTACGATTTTTACAAATTGATGATCGGTTTGCGCAAAACCCACAAGGCGCTGCGCGAAGGCAGATTCCGTTTTCTCAAAGCCGAGCCGGGCAATCCGTGCATCATTTACGAACGCGTCGACAATCAGGATCATTTCACGATCTGGATGAACAACACGGGACAAAAACAGACGTTGTCGCATCCAATGGAGACCACGGACTGGAAGGACGCGCTAAGCGGCGAAAAGGTTACGCCCGTTAACGGCGTCATGAACGTTACTTTGGATCCTTTCGGGTACCGCATCCTTTGCCGCAGCATTGCGAAAAAATAATCTCTTTGAACGAAAAGAAGCGCTCAAAGTCTTGTAGACTCTGAGCGCTTCTTATTCCCTTTCGGCTTAGCTGCCGCTCGTTACGTGATCGTATATATCCTGGTAAGCCTTGGCCGATGCATTCCAGCTATAATCGCCGCTGACGGCGTTTTTGACGATTTTCACCCATTGCTGCGGCTGCCGGTAAAACAACAGCGCGCGGCGGATCGTATGCATCATGTCATGGGCATTGATATTGGCGAAGCTGAAGCCGTTCCCTTCACCCGTAAATTCGTTGTAGGCCTGCACCGTATCATTCAGACCTCCGGTTTCCCGGACGATCGGAACGCTGCCATACCGCAGCGCAATCAGCTGGCTGATGCCGCACGGCTCAAAACTCGATGGCATGAGGAACATGTCGCTGGAAGCGTAAATTTTCCGCGACAAAACGTCGCTGAACGTGATTTGGGCGGACATCTTTTGCGGGTGGCGCCGCTCCGCTTCCTTGAACCAATGCTCGTATTTGCCGTCTCCGGTGCCCAGGATGACGAACTGGAAGTCATCGAAGGCCAGCATCTCATCCAGTACCCGGATCACCAGCTCGAGGCCTTTCGGTTCCACAAGGCGGGTCACCATGGCGATGAGCGGCGTTTCGGCCGACACGGGCAAACCCAGCTCTTCCTGAAGCCTGATTTTATTTTCTTTTTTCTTGGCGAGGCTTGAACGGTATTGTTTCGCGATATGCGGATCGGTTGCCGGGTTATAGCTTTTCGTATCAATGCCGTTAACGATCCCGCTCAGCTTTGGTCCAAGGGCGTACAGCAGCCCTTCCAGACCGTAACCGTAATAAGCGGTTTGAATCTCCCGGGCATACGTTGGGCTGACGGTCGTCACATGATCCGAATACACGATGCCGCCTTTCATGAAATTGGCTTTTCCGTAATATTCGAGTCCATCCACCGTAAAATAACGGTCATCCAGCTCCAGCAGTTCCCCAAGCACTTCATACGGGAAAATGCCCTGGTACAGCAGGTTATGGATCGTATACACCGTCCGAATGCCCCCGTAAAGCGGATCATGCCTGTAATGGGCATCCAGCAATACGGGGATCAGTGCCGTGTGCCAGTCATGGCAGTGGATGACGTCAGGCCGAAAATCGATTTCGCCAAGAAGCTGCAAAACGGCCCGGTTCAAAAAGGCGAATCTCTCTCCGTCATCCATGTAGCCATATACGGCGTCGCGGCCGAAGTAATACTCATTGTCCACGAAATAGTATGTGATGCCGTCATGCTTTAACGTTTCAATGCCGCAATATTGGCTTCGCCAGCCGACCGGAACATAGATTTCGCCCACATGCTCCATTTGCTCACGATACGGTTCCGGAATTCCCCGGTATTTCGGGAGAACGACGCGGACATTCAAGCCGTTTGCCGCAAGCGCCTGGGGCAAAGCGCCGATCACGTCGGCCAAACCTCCGGTTTTAATGAACGGGACGGCTTCTGCCGCAGCAAATAATACGTTCATGCTTCGTTTTCTCCTTCCTCTGCCATTGAACTCCCAATAAGGGTAAGCTGGCGTCCATGGCCGGTTTTGGCCCGAGACGACGGCTTGACGGCTTTGGCATAGCCGCTTTGAAGCTTCCCCTTGGGATTGGTCCCCTGTTTGCTTTTCTTGGCCGGAATCCGCTTCAAAACGATCAGGCTAAGCGGGGGGAGCGTCAGCTCCAGGCTGTTCTTCCGCTCATGCCAAGGAATTCGTTCCGACCGGATGGGGCCGTTGAGCGATGCGCCCTGCCCTCCGTACGTTTCTTCTTCGCTTTGAAAAAGCGGAACATAGTCCCCCGGTTGAGGCACGCCAATGCGGTAATGCTCGCGCCGTACGGGAAGAAAGTTAATGAGGACGATCAACGTGTCGGCTTGTTTTTTCCCTTTTCTCAAAAAAGAAATGACGCTTTGCGAAGAATCATGCGGACTGATCCATTGATAACCCTCCGGCGCATGGTCCAGTTCCCATAACGCCCGCTCCTCTCTGTAAAGCCGGTTCAGGTCTGCCGCGTATTGCTGCAACTGGCGGTGTTTTTCGTATTCGAGCAGCAGCCAATCCAGCTCATGCTGGTCCCGCCATTCGATGAACTGACCGAACTCCCCGCCCATAAACAGCAGTTTTTTTCCCGGATGCGTCATTTGATATCCAAGCAGAATGCGCAGTCCGGCAAATTGCTGATCATATGTCCCCGGCATTCGGCCGAGCAGCGATTTTTTTCCGTGCACGACTTCGTCGTGGCTCAGCGGTAAAGCAAAATTTTCCGAATAGGCATAGGCGATCGGGAACGTCAGCAGGTTATGCTTCGACGGCCTTTGTTCAAAAGCAGCCTCCACATAATCGAGCGTATCGTTCATCCAGCCCATGTTCCATTTATAATTGAATCCGAGCCCGTTTTCGCTTACCGGCGACGTCACGCCGGGCCAGGCACTGGATTCTTCCGCCATCATCAGCGTATGCGGAAAGTAGGCGAACACGGCTGTATTCAGCTGCTGCAAAAACCGGATGGCCTCCAGATTTTCAACGCCGCCGCGTTCATTCAAACGATATTGTCCATCCTGCCTCTCGAAATCAAGCCGGATCATGCTGGTCACGGCATCCACGCGAAGGCCGTCGATATGGAATACGTCCAGCCAAAACAAAGCATTGGAAATTAAAAACGAACGGACTTCGGGCTTGCCGTAATCGAAACTGAGCGTCCCCCAGCCCGGCTTTTCGGCCTTTAAAGGATCGGCGTATTCAAACAAAGGCGTGCCGTCGAACATACGCAGCCCGTGCGCATCTTTCGTAAAATGGGCCGGCACCCAATCCAAAATAACCCCGATGTCGGCCTGATGGCATGCATCAACAAGATACATAAAATCATGCGGCTTGCCAAAGCGGCTCGTCACCGCATAATACCCCGTGCATTGATACCCCCATGACAAATCATAAGGGTGTTCGGCCAGCGGCATGAATTCCACGTGGGTATAGTTCATCCGTTTCAGGTACGGAATCAGCAGGTCGGCGATCTCCCTGTACGAATACAGCGATCCGTCTTTTTTTTGCCGCCATGTTCCCAGATGCATCTCGTAAATGTTGACGGGTTTGCCGTACAGCCCTCTTTTTTTCCGCCGCCATGCCGCGTCCCCCCACTCGTACCCTCCCAGATCCGTGACCACCGAAGCCGTCGCGGGGCGAAGCTCGGCCTGAAAGGCGTAAGGATCCGCTTTGAGGAAACGCTCGCGATGCGGCCCTTCGATATCGAATTTGTAAAAAGTACCTGTCCCGATCCCCGGAAAAAAACGAGTCCAAATGCCCGAATCGGGTATCTTATGTAATGAATCCTTCGCTCCGTTCCAACCGTTGAAGTCGGAGGCCAAGCCGACATGCCGGGCATGCGGAGCCCAGACGGTAAACCGGACGCCTTCCAGACCATCTTCCACAGCAGGATGAGCGCCCAATATTCTGTAACTGTGGCAGGAGGTCCCTTCATGGAATAAATAGATGTCTTCTTCCCTAGGCGCGATTCCGGGTATCGCTTTCGTTTTCGCCAATCAAGATCACCTTCTTTTAAAAAAAGATTGGACGTGTACCATTACCCCATTGTAGCCAGATTAAACATAAAAATGACTCCTGAAAAATAAATTCGTAATTTTTCAATTTTTTTCAATATAATCGTTTCAGATGGGCGAGGCCCCGTTTAAGCAGTAATTACCTTGACAAATTTTTGGGAGGGAAACGACATGAAGAAGAAAGAATGCATCGCCATGTTGCTTGCCGGGGGCGAAGGCCGCAGGCTCGCTCCTTTGACATCCAAACAGGCAAAGCCTGCCGTTCCTTTTGGCGGCCGTTACCGTATTATCGATTTTCCTCTCAGCAACTGCGTGAATTCGGGGATCGACACGATCGGGGTTCTCACGCAATACGAGGCGGAATCGCTCCATACCCACATCGGGGAAGGCGAACCTTGGGGTCTGAAGCGAAGCGGAGAGGAAGGGATCACGTTATTGCCTGCATCAGGCGCAAGCTCCGCGACATACCTGGGAACGGCAGACGCCATATACAAAAACATGGAATACATTGATCGCCAAAAGCCCGAACATGTCCTCGTCCTTTCGGGTGATCATATTTACCATATGGATTACAACAAAATGCTCCGGTTCCATAAAGAGCAAGGTTCCGAAGCGACCATCTCGGTTATGGAGGTGCCTTGGGAGGAAGCAAGCCGATTCGGCGTCATGAGCGTGGACGGAAATCACCGCATTTCCGAATTTGCCGAAAAACCGGCAGTGCCGCAAAGCAATTTGGCTTCGATGGGCATTTATCTGTTTCAATGGGAATATCTCCGCCGCCATCTGATCGAAGATGCCGAAGACGCCAAGTCCAGCCATGACTTCGGCAAAGACGTCATTCCGAAAATGCTGGATGAACAAAACCGTCTGTTCGCTTATCGTTTTGACGGATACTGGAAGGATGTAGGCACCGTTCACAGCCTGTGGGAAGCGCATATGGATCTGCTGACGAACGATAATGCATGGAAGCTCCACAACAGCGAATGGCCGATGTACACCCGCCCTTGGTCGGCGAAATCGGTCACGCACCGCGCAAAATCGGGTTTGACCGCGAACTGCCTGGTTTCCGAAGCTTCTTCGGTCGATGGAGCGGCCCATCAATCCGTTATTTTTTGCGGCGTTGAAATCGGAAAATATTCGGAAATCAAAGACAGCATCGTTATGCCTAACGTAAGGATCGGGCGGAACGTCCATATTGAACGGGCCATCATCGGAGAAGGCGCCGTCATCAAGGACGGCGTCATGCTGAAAGGTACTCCGGATCAAGTGGTCGTAGTGGGACCTCATGAAACGGTGCTGCCGAAACCGACGATTCGTACCCAGCCTACCCGTCTGTTGCAGGAAGTATACGAAAAAACCGGACGTCTGCGCGCGGAAGGCTTATCTTCATAATATTCACATAACCGCAAAAGCTTGTTTCTTTTTTCCGTAAGCTTCTGACATATCGAAAAAAAGAGCGAAGTCCATGGTCTGGATTTCGCTCTTTGCGTGTGTTTCTTATGTCTCGCGGTCTCCTTCAAGGAGCTGGTTTTGTATCTCCTGCGGACTTGCATCGGTCTCTTCCTCCAACAATCTCGGCAGCCGGACGACAATGGTCGTGCCGACGCCCAGTTCACTTTGGATCAAGAGAATCCCGTGATGCAGCTCGACAAGCTGCTGCGAGATGGCAAGCCCCAGCCCGGTCCCGCCATTCAGCGGATCGACCTGGAAAAACCGGTCCTTGACCCTGACCAAATGGTCCTCGCTAATGCCGATCCCGGTATCATGGACTTGAACAACGACGTTGTTGCCCTCGAACGTGACCTGCAAATCAATAAACGAATTTTCGTGCGAGAACTTGATCGCGTTATCGACAAGGTTCAAAAACACCTGTTTGAGGCGGTTCGCATCCCCTTCAACCAGTGGTTTGTCGACCGAATCGAGGCGGAGCTGGATCGAACGTTTTTCGGCTTTCGTCCACAGATTCAGCATGATTTCCTGAAGGAGCTCCTTCAAATCCACCCGGCCGAAAACGACTTTCATTTCGTTTTGCTGCAGCTTCGAGAAATCGAGGATTTCCTCCACGAGGCCGATCAGGCGCTCGGTCTCTTTCGTGATGATTTCCATCCCGATTTTCGTTTCTTCCGGATCGTATCCGCCGGAATTGATCGTTTCGCTCCAGCCCTTGATGCTGGTGAGCGGCGTCCGAAGCTCGTGGGATATCGAAGAAATGAAATCATCTTTTACCTGGTTGCTGCGCACAATTTCCTGTGCCATATAGTTCAGAGTCGAGGCCAGTTCGCCCAATTCGTATTTGTAGTCGCCTTTGATGCGGACGTTAAATTTGCCTTTGGCCATTTGCGCCGAAACGGCGGTGATCGTATTCAGCGGTTTAACGATCGAGTTCGCTAGGCCCAGGCTGAAGGCAAGCACGAGCGCAAGCACCGCCGCAGCCACGCCCGTGGCAAGCAGCGTGACGTTCAGCAGCTTTTCGTTCACCCGTTCCAGCGAAGTGACGTATCGGACGATGTACGTATCCTGCCCGTTCGTTTGTTCCATTTTGGAAACCGCCATGACGTCTTCGCCCGTAATCGGCTGGCGTCCGACCCAACGGCCGATATTGCCGGATTGGGCTTGGGAAATGTCGCTTGTTTTGATCGACACGTCGGGCTGGAACTCCGAGGAGTTGATCAGCACGTCGCCCTGCATGTTCAAAATCTGCAGCTCGGTATAATTAAGCTTATAGTTCGAGAGCAAATTGGCAAGATCGGTCCTGCCGTCGTCCGACGTGGTGATGAACTTCTGGTATTCCTCCATCAGCTTGATGTGCTGGGTAATATGGCTGTATATGCTGTCATAATAATAGCTTCGTATTGCAAACAAAAAAATGACTTCGGCCAGCAGCAGCGTCGAAAACACCACGATGAAGTAGTGCATGACAATCTGCCGGCGAATGCCTTTTTTGATCATTGTCCTTGACCCTTCCATTTATACCCGTGACCCCATACGGTCTGGAGGAACTCGGGTTCGGAAGGATTATCCTCGATCTTCTGGCGAAGACGGCGGATGTTGACGTCCACGATTTTCGGGTCGCCCATGTAATCCTTGCCCCATACGTGATCCAACAGCACATCCCGGCTGAGCGGGGTATTTTCTTTTTCGAGGAAAAATTGCACCAGGGAAAATTCCGTTGGCGTTAGTTCGATGGTATGCCCGTTTTTCCGAAACTGTTTGGAGATCAGATCCAGAGAGAACGGCCCGGATTGGAACGTGACCTTGGCGGACGTTTCGCGGTGAATGTTCACCCTGCGCAGCAGCGATTGGATTCGCGCGATCAGCTCCGTCGGGCTGAACGGCTTGCTGACATGGTCGTCGGCGCCGACCGACAGCGCATAAACCTTATCCTGTTCCTGCACCTTCGCCGTCAGGAAAATGATGCCGAGGCGCTGATTGGTCTCGCGGATCCGGCGGCACACCTCAAATCCGTCGATTCCCGGCACCATCACGTCAAGCAGGGCGATATCGATATCCGGCGTACTCTGCAAAATGTCCAACGCTTCGTTGCCGTTCGTGGCTTCAAGCACTTCAAACCCGTTGCGTTTCAAGTTGATTACGGTAAACCCGCGGATCGAATCTTCGTCTTCCAAAATTAAAACTTTACTCACTTTGCCTGTCCTTCCTTTCTATTGGCGGTACTTCGTCTTTGGACTTGTTTTTGTTGTTGTTCATGATGTCAAAATCGAAGTTTTTCTTGTACCCGATGACTTTGCCGTTGTTCCGGTACAGATACTTCCAGTCATCGCTCTGCTTATCCCAATCGCTTTGCGTGAAGTATTTGATCTCCGCGACCGTTTTCCCGGTGTCCGTCGTTACGAATCGCAAATATTTTCCCAGCTGCGACTTGGTGTCCACCGTAATTTTGTTATGGAGCTCCGGAGGGAAAAATCCGAAATCGAAATCATTTTTAAAGTCGTGGAATTTCTCTGCTACGAACTTCAGGCCGCTTTTGCCGTCCCACTGGTAATACGCATAAAAGTAAGGCACGTCATCCTGATTTTTGAAATACGACCAGCCGGCCGGCGGCTCAAGCAGCGGAATTTCAATGATTCCGTCATTGTTGATATCTTCGCTGTAGACCCGATACATGCGGAGGGTCTGGTCATCCCTCGGAAGAACGGATTTCAGTTTGCCGTCCTCCATCACGATAATATTCGTAATCGAGGAATCCCCGACCGGGGAAAGCGATGCGTCAAGCACGATGCCTTCCACGCTGTTTCCTTCTTGATCGGCATACACTTTACCTGCGACAACATTGTAATAATTGTAAATATACGGCTTCATCTCAAGCTTATCCAGTTCAACAAAACTGCCGTCCTTATACTGGTACGTCGTAATAAAATTGCTTTCTCCGCGCTTCAGGTTCACGACCGTCAAGTCGTTGAGATGATCCCGGTTCATGTCGCTGATTACGTAATTGGTATACGGAAGCTCGAGGATCCGTTCGACGTTTTTGCCGTTGTAGCTGTATATGATAAGTCCGTTTTGCAGATCTTCCTCGGTCTCGTTGTCGCTTTTTCCGGAAAATCCGGCGACGATGTCAATGCGGCCGTCATTCGTCATGTCTTTAAAATATAAAGACTCGAGCACTTTGCCCTCTCCGTCGAACGTGGTTTGTTTCACCCAAGCGTCGTTGGTCTTTTTAAAAATCATGCCATGAATGCCGATATTCTGATCCTGCGTCTCGTAAAAAACGACCGCCTCGTTCACGCCGTCCCCGTCCAGATCGACAAAGTGGATAATATTGGTGTCTTCTTCCTCGTTCGAACGGATCAGACTGGAATTCTCAGGACGGTTCGCCTCGATAATCGAGCGCAACGATTCCTTTTCGGCCGAAAGCTCCGGCGTTTTCATGAGCAGCACGGGGTCGCTGATAAACGAACATCCGCTTAGCAGCATCATGAGCAGTACCGCCACGGGAACAAAAAAACTGTAGCGTTTATTCAAACATGATCACTCTTTTCTATCCAAAGCCCTCCTTACGGGCTTATAGCATATTTCGTTCGCGAACCGTCAACCGGCGCCCGGAAATATCGAAGGCGATTTCGCCGCCGGATAAGGCGACGATCCGCGTCGCATAACGTTCGGCGAGTTCGATCGGGATGACGGTGAGCACGGTGGCCCGCTCTTCTTCGCAAAGCTTTTTCATCGTCTCCATGACGCTCTCCTGCGATTTCGGATCCAGTCCGATGACGGGTTCGTCCGCCAAAATGACCTTGGCCCCATGCACCAACGCGCGCGCGATCGCAATGCGCTGCCGTTCGCCGCCGCTTAGCTTCTCGCATTTTTCATGCGCCTTCTCCAGCAGGCCGAGCTGCTCGATGACGTCCATCGCGCCCATGTAATCGTCCGATCGCACCATTCCGGTCGCCATACGCCAGAGCGGCGTTTGGCCGGCCTGCCCGATCAGAACGTTTTTCAAAGCCGTCCGGTTCAGGTTCAATTGCGGGTTTTGTTCTAAGTATGCCCATTCTCGCCTGATTTTTCTTTTTCCGGCAAACGGATCTTTTAAAATGTCGGTCCCGTCGGCCACAAAGCTGCCTTGATCCCATTTTTCCTTCAGCGCCAGACAGCGCAGCAGGGTGCTTTTTCCGCTTCCGCTCGCCCCCACGAGCGCAATCATTTCCCCCCGCTGAAAATCGAGAGAGACGCCTTTTAAAACGGGAATTTTATCGACTCCGACGGACTTGGTTAAATGCTGAATTCTGATCATGACATTTCTCCTCTTGTCTCTCGTTCTCTTTCTTCTATCATAATGCATTCGCATTCAGGAGTACAGCGATACGCCGGATTCGGAATCCGCCCTTTTCCTGAATGCGACGCCAAGAAACCCAAAGACGATAAACCCGAGGCCGAGCGCGACGAACAGCCCCCCGTTCCATCCGTACTGCATCAGCGTACCGCCGATATTCGGCCCGGCGATGCTGCCGACGTTAAAATGAAAGGACGCGATGACGTTCGCAGCGGGCAGCAGCACCTTCGGAAGGATGTCGGCCGCGTACGCAAGCCCGAGCGAAAAAAAGGAACCGATCATGCCGCCGGCAAGAAGAAGCAGCGCCAAAATCGCGACCGTCGACGTCCCGGCGAGCGGCACGAGCATAAACGACAAGCCGCCAAGGATGCCGCTGATTATAAGGATCCGTTTGCGGCCGAAACGGTCGCTGAGCATGCCCAGCGGGAGCTGCAGGATCAAACCTCCCACTCCGATAAACGGCAGAAGAAACGCGATCTGCTGCTCGCTCAGCCCGACGCGCAAGCCGTATACCGGGAAGTTGCTGTTGATCCCCGATTCCATGTAGCCGTAAAGCAAGGCGGGAACAAGCGCGTACCATGCAAAGGCGTAGCTCCGGCGGAACCGTTTGGCCGGGCGCGCTTCCGCATCGAGTTTTTCGGCGCGCAGGTCGGGCAGCTTGACGAGCACCAGCAGCAGCACCAACAGGACAAGCACGGCGAGCGCTATAAACGGCACGCTGTCGCCGAACTGAAGCAGCGGAATGCCGAGCGGCCCGAGACTGAATCCGAGGCCGTAGGACATGCCGTAGATCGAAATGTTTCTTCCCCTTTTCTCTTCCGGCGTGACCATCAGCACCCAAAGCTGCGCAGTATAATGGACCGCGCTGTCTCCGATGCCCACCAGCAGCCGGAGCACGAACCAGAATGTGACGTTTGGCACAAGAGGAAACAAAATGACGGAAACCAGCACAAGCACGAGCCCTGCGCCGGCAAGCTTTTTAAAGCCCAGCTTCCCAAGCGTCCGCTCGGCTACCAGCGTCATGGCAAAGGAACCGACATATAGGGCGGCCGCATTCAATCCGTTCATGGAGGAAGATACCCCCATGCGTTCGAGAAAAATAGCCAGGAGAGGCAAAAGCAGCCCTTGGCTGACTCCTGCCGCGACAATAACGATAAGCAAAATGACGTAATTTAATGATGACGAGCTGCGATTCATGCTGTTGGATCGTGACACGAAAATACTTCCCCCTTCTATACTTCCGGACAAACTACTTGAACATTATAGTGGACAACCCGCTACTCAACAAGCCATAATGAAGAAGGTGCACTGATTTCATAGGAGGTTGTCCGTTTCATGAACTATGAAGTGAAAGTAGACGTTTCACCCATATACGAGCTGCTGGGCAGTTTCATGGTATATATATCGAAGAAATGGGTCCGCAATCTGGACATCGGGCCGGAATGGATCGGTGAAGTCGCAAGCAAGCTCCCTCCGGAGGTGTCGGCTGCCCTGTCGCAAGCGTCGGCTTGGCCTTTCGACGATTACGACGTGCTTTATGCCTGGGCGATCCACCGGAACAACGGAGACTCCGTGCCCTGTTTTCTGGAATGCTTGTACGAAACGCCCGAAGATGTGCTTTACGCCGCGGCGTCCCCTTATCTCCCCGATCTGACGGTCGAGGAAGCCCGGCGGATCCGCGATCAATATACGCCATTGTTAGCGTTATGGCACGAACATTATTTTAAGAACATCGAACCCGACATCATTCCGCTGATCGAAGAAGACGCCAAAGAAAAACGGATACTTCTCACAAAAATGGACCCGTTGGCTCTCGTGGAATACGCCTCGGGCGGATTAGTCATCGAAAACGCGCCCGAAGTGCAAACGATTGTGCTGTTCCCGACCGTGCATAATCGGCCGATTAACGCGTATTGCTACTATAAAAAAATGATGCTGATCCAATATCCCGTCGACGTGCCGGAAGAAGACGAGGACGAGCCGCCAACCTGCCTGCTGCGGATGACCCATGCCCTTTCCGATCCGAAGCGGCTGCGCCTGCTTCGCTATGTGGCGGAGAAACCGCACTCCCTGAAGGAAATGATCCGGGATTTGGATCAATCCGAGGAACTTCTCAAGCATCATTTGATGATTTTGCGGGTTGCGGGACTGCTTCGGATTCATCTGGGCGTGGAAGAGAAGGAAAAATTCAGCATCCGTCCGGACGGTGCGTCGGAGCTCCAGATGTTCCTGGAATCTTACATGCGTTTATAAGGAGTGAGCAACTTTGAATCATACATTCAAGCAGCATATTATGTTTGACCTGGATGACACGCTCATCCATTGCAATAAATATTTCGGGCTTGTTTTGGGCGAATTTTATGAACTTATGCATCACTGGCTTGGAAACGAGACGGTTACGACCGGCGAAATCCGGCAAAAGCAAATCGATATCGACGTCGACCAGGTGAACCGCACCGGCTTCAGCAGCGGCAATTTCCCCAAATCCCTCATTGAAACGTACCGGTATTTCTGCCGGAAATTAGGCCGCCCGATCCATTTGGAAGAAGAGCAGGAACTGAACAAGCTGGGCCTAAGCGTTTACGAACGCGAAGTGGAACCCTATCCCGGCATGGTGGAGACGCTGGAAACGCTGCAGAAGGATGGCCACCGGCTTTACCTTTACACCGGAGGAGAAACGGCGATTCAGCAGCGCAAAATCGATCAAATGAAGCTCAGCGACTACTTCGACGACCGGATCTATATCACCCAGCATAAAAACGAAGCGTCGCTCGAGAACATTTTGCGAAACGGTTCCTTTGACCGCTCCTCCACCTGGATGATCGGCAATTCGCTGCGGACGGACGTCGCACCTGCGCTTACCGCCGGATTGAACAGCATTTACATCGAACAGTCCAACGAATGGGTATACAATATGGTAGAGCTGCAGCACAAGCCGGATAGCACATTTTACACGATCACCTCCATCGAGGAAGTTCCGGCCATTATCAAGCGGAAGATCATGGAGGAACACAAACAACGGGCTCTGAACTAAGAGTCCGTTGTTTTTTTGCATTCGCCTTATTCCTCCATGCCGATCCGGCCCTTTTCGCGGTCCAGCAGCATGAATGAGCCTTCACGCTGTCGGCCGTCTTCTTCGATCCGAAAGCTCCTTGCCGTTTCCCCTCTTACCGCCAATGACGCGATGTCTTCCGGTTCCAGCGAGACGCCGAATTGATCCTTCCAAATGACGAACGTGCAGCCCGTTTTGTAATGGGAGCAGCCGTATCCCCGCCGCCCCATGATCAACGTGCCTTGGCAGCCGGGTCTTGGACAAGGGGCGATCCCGGAAACCGTACGGATTTCAGGCACAGGTTGCTTTGGTCCGGCGCTTTCCGTGACTCCTGGCGCAGCTTCGTCTTTCGGGTCTGCGACTTTTTTCGGAGCCGCTTTTTTTGCGGTTTTGGTTTTAACGCCGGATGCGCCATCCCCTCCGTCCTTCGTCGTTTTTTTGCGGCTTCGGGAGGGTTTGGTTTCCTCGCCAGGCTTTTCCTCAAAGGATTCTTTGGCGACTCTGGACTGCATTTTCACTTTGCTGATGATCATGGTCGCAAATTTTTTCACGTTCGCCATAAACGTTTCGTCCGAAGCCGAACCTTTGGCGATTTCGTTAAGGCGTCGTTCCCATTGTCCCGTCATCTCCGGCGAAGTCAGCAGGTCGACCCCTGCCCCGCGGATGACCTCGACGGCCATTTTGCCTTTTTGCGTAATGACGATCCGTTTGCCTTTCATCACGATATAACCGACCTGCTTCAGCCGTTCGATGATGGCCGCGCGCGTTGCAGGCGTACCGAGCCCCGAGTCCTTCATCGCATCCCGGAGCTCCTCGTCTTCGATCTGTTTGCCTGCGCTTTCCATCGCTTTCAGGAGCGTTCCTTCGGTGTACGGCTTGGGCGGCTGCGTTTCTTTTTCCTTCGCTTTGGTGCGGAAGCAACGCACGCCGTCTTTGGCATTCAGGTGAAAAGGCGTCGTTACCTCCTCTTCCGCTTGCGATTCGTCCTCGTCGTCCTTGTCTTTTTTGGAACGGCTTTTTTTGGCGTCCTTCTTCTGATCGGCATAAATCACCTTCCAGCCCTCGGACAGCAGCTGCTTTACCGTCGTCTTGAACGATTCCTTTTCCACTTCCGTCATGACGGTGTGCACCTTGTATTCGGCGGGAGGATAAAAATGGGACAAAAAGCGCCGCACGATCAAATCATAAACCTTGGCCTCATCCGGAGCGAGGTTGCGCGCCGTTTTGTTGGTCGGCAAAATCGCGTGGTGATCCTCCACCTTGGCAGGATTGCATACCGACTTGTTGTTTTTATGTACATACTTCTTGTCGGCATGCTCCGCGAAATTGGCGTAGTCCGTCCCCCGGAGCTGATCCAAAGATTTGTGCATCTGCGGAATGTTTTGCTCGGTCACATAATTTGAAGTCGTTCTCGGATAAGTGATGACCTTGTGTTTTTCGTAAAGCGCCTGCGCGATGTCCAGCGTTTTTTTGGCGGAAAAGCCGAACTTGGCGTTCGCTTCCCGCTGAAGCAGCGTCAGGTCATACAGCTTGAACGGATATTCCTTGGTATCTTTGACCTCGTAACTCTGGATGATCCCGTCTTTCCCCTGCACTTTGGCGGCAATGGCTTTCGCTTTTTCTTCATCCTGAATCCGTTCGCCCTGCCATAGGCCTTTGTATTCGGTGTCCCCCTGCTTGAAAAACGCCTCCACGTCGTAAAACTTGGCCGAGCTAAACGCGTCGATTTCCTTTTGCCGGTCGTAAACCAGCGCAAGCACGGGCGTCTGAACCCTGCCCACCGACAGCAGCACGTTATGTTTGGTCGTAAAGGCGCGCGAGCCGTTCATGCCGATCAGCCAGTCGGCTTCGCTTCTCGCCCTGGCCGCTTTGGACAGGTTTTCGTATTCGCTGCCGTCTTTGAGTTCCTCAAAGCCCTTCCGGATCGTTTCCGGCGTAAGGTCCGAAATCCACAGGCGCTTGACGGGCTGCCTCAGTTTCAAATGCTGCTGGATGAGGCAAAAAATATGCTGCCCTTCCCTCCCCGCGTCGCAGGCGTTGATCAGCAAATCGCTTCGTTTGGCAAGCTCGGCGATCACTTTGAGCTGGTCCTTCGTTTTCGGATTCGGCTTCAGCTTGAACTTTTCGGGAATGATCGGCAGGTCGCCGATGTTCCATTTTTTATATTTGTCATCGTATGCGTCCGGCTCGGCCAAACCGATCAGATGCCCGATCGCCCAGGTGATGATGTATTTTTCGCCTTCGATGTACGTGCGGGCGTTTTTGGCCTTCGGTTCGATCACGGCCGCGATGTTGCGCCCCATGTCGGGTTTTTCTGCAATTACAAGTGTTTTCAAACTACCGTCTCTCCTCAAGTGGACGTTCGCGTTTCCACGTCAATACCCCCGCAAATGGAAGCACAAGCGTGCGTAACCAGGCTTCTTTCCGGGGCTCTTCAGAAAATAGCTCTTATGAATGCAAAAGGCCGAGAAAAGGAAGCTTCCTCGGGCCGCACGGTTCGTTTTTTTCATCGTTTCGAGTAGTAATAGAATAGCACAAAATCCTCTTTCTTTCAATGAAGATGGCGACCTCCGCTCGTCTAAAACGGCCGCCTGGCGGCATGTTTGGCAAACCAGCCCTTGGCTGCTGAAAAATTAGCTTGCCAAGCCGTTTGAAAACAAAAAAAGACCTCCCTCTATTAGGGAAGTCTTCTTTTCGGATAGGTCATGTTCATTTGAATTTATACGAGGACCGTAGCGCCCATCAAGTATTTATCGACTTCGCGCGCAGCCTGGCGGCCTTCGTTGATCGCCCATACGACCAGGCTCTGTCCCCGGCGCATATCGCCTGCGGCGAACACCTTATCGACGTTCGTCTGGTATTTGCCGTAAGGGGCTTTTACGTTGGATCTGCGGTCCGTTTCCAAACCGAGCTGATTCACGATCGTTTGCTCCGGTCCGTCGAAGCCGATGGCAATCAAAGCCATTTGCGCCGGGAACACTTTTTCCGTGCCCGGAATCGGCTGATAGATTTTGCGTCCGTTTTCGTCCACGATCCGCTGGATTTGCACGGTATGAAGCTCCTTGAGGTTGCCGTCTTCGTCTCCGACGAATTTGGTCGTCATGATGGAAAATTCGCGGGGATCATTGCCGAAGACTGCTTTGGCTTCCTCCTGCGCATAATCGAGCGTATACACGTTCGGGAACTGCGGCCACGGATTGCTGACCGAATCGCGTTCAAGCGGGGCCATCGGATGCGTACCGAATTGGGTTACGCTGCGGCAGCCGTGGCGAAGCGCCGTTGCCACGCAGTCGGAGCCGGTATCGCCGCCGCCGATGACGATGACGTCCTTGCCTTCCGCGGAGATGTACTTGCCGTCGGACAACCCGGAATCCAGCAGGCTTTTGATGGTTCCGTTCAAATAGGTCATCGCGTAATGGACGCCGCTGAGATCGCTGCCTTCGATATTGAATTCACGCGGCTTGGTTGCGCCGCCGCAAAGTACGACAGCATCGTAATCGTCCACTAGCTGCTGCGAGGAAATGTCCTTGCCGATTTCGGTATTCGTCACGAAGCGGATGCCTTCGGCAGCCATGAGGTCGACACGGCGCTGCACGACCGCTTTGTCCAGCTTCATGGACGGAATGCCGTACATGAGGAGGCCGCCGATCCGGTCGGCGCGTTCATAAACGGTGACGTTATGGCCCGCCTTATTCAATTGGGCGGCAGCGGCCAAACCTGCAGGCCCCGATCCGACGATGGCAACGCGTTTGCCTGTTCGTTTTTCCGGCGGTGCCGGAACGATCCAGCCTTCTTCAAAACCTTTGTCGATAATCGCTTGTTCGATCGTTTTGATCGTCACCGGCTGGCCGATCAGGCCGACGGTGCAAGAACCTTCGCATGGAGCCGGACAAATGCGGCCGGTAAATTCGGGAAAGTTGTTGGTTTTCAGCAGACGGTCGAGCGCTTCTTTCCACAATCCGCGGTAAACCAAATTGTTCCACTCCGGAATCAGGTTGTTCACGGGACATCCCGAAGTTCCTCCCGCCATGTCGATTCCCGTATGGCAGTAAGGCGTGCCGCAATCCATGCAGCGCGCGCCCTGCGTGCGCAGCTCTTCTTCGGACAAATGCTTGTGGAATTCTTCCCAGTCTTTTATGCGTTCAGCCGGTTCGCGGTCGGCCGGCAGCTGGCGGCTGTATTCCATAAATCCAGTAG
>Ga0180220_1001177_pt1 | contig 20878 bp, 16 predicted proteins | sample eDN5th37CBELigBY_FD_151335 | JGI IMG/M metagenome (GOLD analysis project Ga0180220, IMG submission 151335) | Enriched backyard soil microbial communities from Emeryville, California, USA - eDNA 5th pass 37_C BE-Lig BY (version 2) (version 2) | ecosystem: Environmental > Terrestrial > Soil >...
CATCGCCGCCCAGGAACAGCAGGTTGCCCGCCGTTGCCAGGACCGGGTCCGCAGTCGGCTGGACGTAGTCGATCGACCAAACCGTCTCGCCGGTCACCGGATCGTTCGCCTGGAGCTGGTTCTTGACGTCGGTTTCGTTGCCTTCGAGGTCGAGCCAGTAGGTTTCGCCAGCCCACTCCACGAGGGTGTAGGTACCCGTTACCGGATAGCTGTACTCGCCTTCGGTCACGCGCATCGCGCGGCAGCCGAACCGGGTGCTGGTATAGAGCAGGCCGGTCAGGGGCGAATAGGCATCATTTTCCCAGTTACGAGCGGCGATGGTCGGGCAGATCTCGGCTTCGGTGCCGCGAGGGCCGTCCACATCTTCCTCACCGTAGAGTTCGGTTTCCTCGGCAAGGAGAGCCTCTTGTTCCTCGGTCAGCGCCCCAGCGTCGGTGTACTTCTGACGATCTTCCGGATCGGTGAACATGATCGAGTCGACATTGTACATCGGGCTACCCGTCTCCGGGTCAACACCCTTGATCACGGTGTTGTAGACGAACGGCCAGGGCTCGTTGAGGAGTTCACCGGTCTCGCGGTCCCAGACGTAGAAGAAGCCGTTACGTGCTGCACGAACGATCGTCTTGCGCATCTCGCCGTTGATCTCAAGGTCGACCAGCGGGTTAATATTGGGTTCGTCAAGGTCCCATTGATCCTGCGGCGTGAGGTTGTACGCCCAGATCAGTTCGCCCGTGGTGGCATCACGTGCCAGCAGCGAGGAGCAGTAGTTGTTCCGGTACTCCTGGAGAACGCCGTTCTCGTCGAGAGCGACCTCACCCCATTCGCGGCGGTAGTCCGGGTTCCACGGACCGCAGTTACCGGTGGAGTAGAAGAACATGTTGAGATCGGGATCGTAGGTGAAGTAGCCCCAGGTGGTGCCACCGCCCGTCTGCCAGCTATCCTCGAACCAGGACGCTTCGGCAGGGTTGTCGATCTTGTCGAACTCGTAGAAGGGCTGGAAGCGATCGGTGATGCCGACGTCTTCGTTCGGGCCCATGCTGTAGAAGCGCCAGCGTTCTTCGCCCGAGTTGATATCGAGAGCGGCGATGAAACCGCGAGCGCCGTATTCACCGCCAGCCATGCCGACGATGTAGAGATCGTTGATGACAATGCCGTTGCCAACCATCGTCTCACCGGCGTCGAGGTCGGTGACCTGGTTGTCCCAGAGCGGCTCGCCCGTTTCGGCATCGAGCGAATAGACATGACCGCCCAGCGACGCCAGGAACAGCTTGCCATCGGCGTAGTTCATGCCGCGGGTCTGCGCGCCGCAGCACGCAATCGGCAGGATATCCTCGAGAGGACGATTTTCCTCGACGCGGAATTCCCACTTGATGGCGCCGTTCTCGTTGAGGTCGAGCGCATAAACGCGGTTCGGCTTGGGGGTGATGACGTACATCGTATCGCCAACCACGAGCGGCGGCGCCTCGGCGACGTCGGTAACACCGAGCTGGAACGTCCACTCGACCTCCAGATCGTCGACATTGTCGACGTTGATCTGATCGAGATCGCTGAAGTTCCAACCCTGATAGGTAATGCTCGGCATTACGTTATTCGCAGGATCTGCCTGCAATTGCAGGACATCATCGTTAGCAATAGCGCCGGCGCTGAGGCCGATGCTTGCCAGCACCGTCAAGGACGCAAGGGTCCTTGATAGCGCCTTATTGAAGCGACTCATTATTTCCTCCTCTTTGCGAATTGGCGGTGGCCTTGCGAACCATCGTCATTGTTGGTTACCGCTGTTAGAGCGGAGCGTCAACGACATCAGTCAGTTCTGTCAAGATTGTATTTTCAAGCCTCTTGCGCCATTGTGATTGACGAGGTACCGCTAAACACATCTTTGCCACGCAGTCTGGCCCTCCCGCTCAGCTGGGGCGAGCTTGCACGGCAGGTTCGGATTTTCTAGTGCGCTGAATGCGCTGAGCTAACAATGTGAGGAGGAACAATGAAAAAGCAGCTTGGTATTGGCTTGCTGATTGCCGCGGTAGCGAGCGCCGGCTTGATCGGCTCAGCGGTCGCACAGGACCAGGAACAGGAACTCACCAACGACGAGGCGTCCCTGGAACAGCTCATCATGGAAGGTGAGGGCGTTTTTTCAGCCAATTGCGCTTCGTGCCATGGTGCCGAAGGCCAAGGCGGCGCCGGCCCGGCCCTGGCGGACAACGACTTTGTCGAAAGCCGTTCGGCCGTCATCAATCAAATTCTCTTCGGTGCAGTCGAACACGGCATGCCTCCGTTCGCGCCGGTTCTCGACGATCGGGAAATCGCCGCCGTTGCGACCTATATCCGCAACTCGTGGGAGAACGAATACAGCATCGTCCTGCCCCGCTCGGTCGAACTGCGGCGCGCCCATGGCCCCGAGGAAGAAGAAGAGTAGTCTGCGGTAAGCCTTACCGCATACGAACTCGCACGCATTCGTTGGCGCTGCTCTTGGAAACAGAGCGGCGCCATTCTTTTTGACCCGATCCGGTCCGGTTTGCGTGAACAATGGCTTGGGCGCTCGGCCTGGGCGGCGGCGGGCGCGTGCCGTAGCCTTGGCTAACCCGTCTATTAGCCGTTGTAATATTGTGTCATTGCCAGGTTATTGCCTCTCCATAACGTATCGATGCAGGCCCCAGCGGCTAGTGCGCAAGATACTCACAAACGGAGAGCAATATGACGCTCCTCAACAGGATGGTCATGATTTCGGCTGCGGTTCTGGCCATGGCAGCACCTGCGGTCGCCCAGGACGATCGTCCATCCATCACCATCGGGGTTCAGGCCCTTCCCGCGGGTTTCGCCCCGAGCATGAACATCAGCAATGTCGGGCAGCGGGTGAATTACTCGATATTCGACGAGCTGGTCCGCCGCGCCTATTGGGAGGGCGAGAAAGGGGATGGCGCCGAACTCGCCCCCTCGCTCGCCACTGAATGGCGGAACGTTTCGGACAATGAATGGGAAGTGGATATCCGCACCGACGTGACGTTCCACGACGGCACGCCGATGACTGCCGAAGACGTCGCATTCTCGTTCTCTGAGGAGCGGGTATTCGGTGAGGATCGCATCGTCGCGGTGGGGCCAACCTATTTCGGCAATTTCGTCGACGTGGAGGCGGTCGACGAGGATACGGTACGTTTCACCACCGCAGCGCCCGATCCCATCTTTCCCTATCGTTTCACCACCACCATGGGCAAAGTGGTGCCCAAGGATTACTACCTTGAGGTCGGCCTCGAACAGTTCAACCTGGAGCCGATCGGGACCGGCCCCTACAAGCTCGCCGAATTCCGGCCCGGCGAACTCATTCGCCTCGAATCCTACGATGATTACTGGGGCGGGCTGCCCCCGGCGCGCGAAATCACCTTTGTGGAAATCCCCGAGCAATCCGCTCGCATTACCGGGCTCATGACGGGCGAGCTCGACTTTATCACCGACGTCTCACCCGACCAGAAGGATATCCTGGCTCAGTCCGATAGCGTGCAACTCATGCCGGCGATGATCGACAATTCGCGCATCATCGTGTTCAACACCTTCGAGCCGCCGATGGATGACCCGTATCTGCGCCGGGCAATGTCCTATGCGGCAGACCGCCAGGCCGTCGTCGAGGCCCTTTGGGGTGGCGATTCGCAAGTGTTGCCCGAGCTGACCTTCCCGGCCCATGGCGAAATATTCAAGGAGCGCAAGGCAGCCGAGTACGATCCAGAGGAAGCCCAGCGCCTTCTCGAGATGTCCGACTACAATGGTGAAGAGCTCATCCTGCGTATTCACAACGGATATTATACCAATTTCCTAGAAGTCTCGCAGGTGCTGCAGCAGATGTGGCGCGAAGCAGGCATCAACGTCACTATCGAACTCTTCGATAATGGCAGCACGTCCTTCGACGGCACCTGGCATATGCGTTCCTGGTCCAACGGCATGCAGATGCCCGACATCACGCATCCGCTGGTCAATGTCTGGGGCGATACGTCCGTGCGCACCGTTCCTGACGACTACCGCCACACCTGGACGCCGCCCGAGCGGCTCTACGAACTGCAAGATCTGCTCAACACCACCATCGATCGGGAGGAGCGTCTCGACTACTTCCGCGAGGCTCTGGATCTCGTTGAGCAGGAAGCCCCGCAGATGGAGCTGTTCCAGAACGTCGACTATTTCGGCGTGCGCCAAGGCATTAACTGGAAGCCCTATTCTTTCTTCATGATGGATCTGGGCCCGAACAATCTCTCGTTCGAGTAATCGCCTCGGGTGGGCGGTCGCTGCCGCCCACCCGCTTCTTCTTTCCAGGAGACCAGTCTTGTGAGAGCCCGCGCTCTACTCGCCCGTGGGTTGCGCATGGTCGCAACCCTCCTCGTCGTTGCCATTGCCGTATTCTTCATGGTGCGGCTCTCGGGTGATCCGGTCACCATCCTGGCCGGCCCCGACGCTGATCCCCTCTACATCGAGCGCATGCGCGTGCGCTGGGGACTCGATCGGCCTCTTTACGAACAATTGCTGGCCTTCTTCGGCGGCGCGCTGCGCGGGGAGTTCGGCTATTCCATGAAGATCGGCATTCCTGCTTCCGAACTGTTCCTGGAACGGCTGCCTGCCACCCTGCTGCTCGGCTTTTGCAGCCTTGCTCTAAGTATCCTTGTCGGCCTGCCACTGGGTATCGCTGCGGCTCTCAAGCACAATTCGGCGCTGGACCGATTCGTGATGTCGCTATCGGTTATGGCTTTCTCCATGCCCAATTTCTTCCTCGGCGTGCTGTTCATCCTGTTGTTTTCACTACAGTTGCGTTGGCTGCCGAGCTATGGCAGCGGCTCGCTGGCACATCTGGTCATGCCGGTCCTGACACTGGGACTTTCAAGTGCCGGTGCCATCGCCCGTTTCACAAGGTCATGCATGCTAGACGTGCTCAACCAGCCCTACATGCTGGCGGCCCGCGCTCGCGGCATCCGGCCCCAGCGGCGCACCTTTCTGCATGCGCTGCCAAACGCCTCCATCCCGTTGGTGACTATCCTTGGACTGCGCCTCGGCGATCTGATCGCCGGCGCGATCATCGTCGAGACAGTTTTTGCCTGGCCCGGCGTCGGGCGGCTGCTCGCCGAATCGGTCGCAAATCGCGACCTCGCCGTCGTGCAGGTGATCGTGCTGGCGACGGCGGCCACGATGGTGCTCGCCAATCTCGCCGTCGATCTCCTCTATGGCTGGCTCGATCCGCGGGTGCGAAAATCATGAAACGCTTCTTCCGCGCCATGCCGTTGAGCACGATCCTCGTGCTCGTCTTTTTCTGCCTGCTCATCGTGCTTGGCCTCAGTGCGGATATCCTGGCGCCCTATGACTTCCGCGAGACCGATATTCTGGCTCGCCTTCAACCTCCCGTCTTCGCGGGCGGAAGTTGGGACCATATCCTGGGGACCGACGAGATCGGGCGCGACGTGTTTTCGCGTATTCTTTATGCGCTGCGCACCAGCCTGTTGATCGCTGCCGCCGGGACCTTGATCGGCGCCGTCGTCGGCACGCTCCTTGGGTTCGTCGCAGCCCATTTCCGCGGACCGCTCGAACAGATCATCATGGCAGCCGTGGATTTCCAGGCCGCCGTTCCCTTCATCATCCTGGTGCTGTTCTTCATGGCGGTGGCGGGCAGCGGGATGTGGATCTTCCTGCTTCTGGTGGGCCTGGCCGGCTGGGAAGTCTATGCCAGGCTGACCCGTGGCATGGTGCTGAGCGCGCGCGAACAGAATTATGTCGTTGCGCTACAGGGGTTGGAACTGAGCCAGAGGACCATCTATCTGCGCCACATCCTGCCCAACATCGCCAGCGCGCTGATCGTCCAGCTCACGCTAAATTTTCCGGCAACCGTGCTGCTGGAGACGGGGCTGAGCTTTCTCGGGCTGGGTGTGCAGCCGCCCAATACCAGCCTGGGGCTAATGCTGGGGGATGGACGCGACTATCTCCTCAACGCCTGGTGGATCGCGGTTTTCCCCGGGCTGGTCATCTTCACGACGACGCTTTCGATGAGCATTCTCGGCGACTGGCTGCGCGACCGCATCGACCCACTCTCCCAGAGCAAATAGAGCTAAGGCCCTGTGATACGCGCAGGGCCCCGTATTTTTTCCGGTTGTCGCTCAGAGATGGCAGGCGAGACGACGTTCTCGATCGAGATTGCGTAGTTCGGGACGTTCGCTGCGGCAGGCCTCTTCAACGTGCGCACAGCGCGGATGAAACGGGCAGCCAGCGGGCAGGGCGAGAGGGTTGGGCGGCTCGCCGATGGCGGCTTCTTCGAGCCGTTTGCGGCGTGGGTCCAGTGCTGCCGAGAGCAGAACCCGCGTATAGGGATGACGGGGCGTCTCGAAAATCTCGGCCGTTGGGCCGTATTCGACGATGCGGCCCGCATACATCACTGCAATCTCATCACACAGATAGCGTACGCTCGAGAGCTGGTGCGAGATAAAGAGATAGGCCAGCCCCAACTCCGCCCGCAGCCTGTCCAGCAGGCTCAGGATTTGCGCCTGCACCGAAACGTCGAGCGTCGAGAGCGGCTCGTCGCAAACCAGTAGTTTGGGTTTTGCCGCAAGCGCCCGGGCGATCACCACCCGTTGCTTCTGGCCGCCGGACATCTGGTGCGGGAACCGGCCGGCAAGGGCAGGGGACAGCCCCACCAGGGTCAGCAGGCGGTCCCGTTCGGCCAGCCGGTCCTTGCGCGGACCCTCGAGGGTCAAGGCGACCGCCTCCTCGATCTGATCGCCGATGGTCATGCGCGAGTCGAGTGCCGAGGCGGGGTTCTGGAAGACCATCTGCACGCTGCGCCGCAGCCGCCTGCGTTCCCCCGGCGCAACTTCGCGCAAGTTCCGCCCTTCGACGGAAACGCTTCCCGTGCTCGGCTCGAGAAACTGGGTGGCGATGCGGGCCAGTGTGGACTTGCCGCAGCCGCTTTCACCGACCAGCCCGACGGCGCGACCCGGCGCGACCGAGAGGGTCACCCCGCCGACGGCCGCCAGCCAACGGGGCGGAGAAAACAGGCCGGTGCCGGCGGCGCGAAACCGCATTTCGACATTGTCGAGCGCCAGCAACTGGGTCATTGAACGACGCGCCCGGATGCGTCCATCGGATAGTGACAGGCGACCATGCCGTCGACGCCCACCGCTGCACGGCCGGGAAGCCTTTGCGCACAAACCGTGGTTGCGTGGCTGCAGCGCGGGTGAAAGGCACAGCCCGACGGGTGACGACCGGGGCCGGGCACTTCGCCGACGATCGCGGCCGGGGGCGGAGCGGCGGGATCGAGCGATGGCAGGCAGTCGAGCAGGGCCTTGGTATAGGGATGGCGCGGGTTGGAAAACAGGTCCGCAGTGGGCCTCGTTTCCACCGAACGCCCGGCATAGAGGACGGTGACGCTGTCGCAGATTTCTGAGACGACGCCCAGATCGTGGGTGATCAGGACAATGGCCAGATCGCGCTGCTCCTGAATCGACCTCAGCAGATCAAGCACCTGAAGCTGCACCGTCGCATCGAGCGCCGTGGTCGGCTCGTCGGCGATCAGCACTTCCGGTTCGGTGGCGAGCGCCATCGCGATCATGATGCGCTGGCAGATGCCGCCCGAAAGCTGGTGCGGATAGGCGCCCATCCGCTCCTCGGGCGCCCCGATCCCCACCATTGCGAGCAATTCGCAGGCACGAACCCGTGCCTGTTCGCGCGTCATGCCCATATGCTGACGCAAGGGCTCGATCAACTGCCGGCCAATGGTGCGCACCGGGTTGAGTGCGCCCTGCGGGTCCTGGAAGATCATGCCGATCCGCCGCCCGCGCAACGCCTGAAGCTCGGCACGGCTGCGGCCCAGCATCTGCGTCTCCCCCAGCCGCACCGAGCCGGAAACCGTGGCATTGCGCGGCATCAGCCCAAGCGCGGCAAGGCAGGTAACGGTTTTGCCGCATCCGCTCTCGCCGACAATGGCATGGCACTGGCCGCGGCTGACCGAGAGGCTGACATCGTGAACCAGCGCGAGCTGTCCTTCGGGCGTGGGTACGCTGACCGAAAGCTTGTCGATGGTGAAAACCGCTTCATCCGACCTCGACCGCGGATGGGCCTGCGCCATATCGAAGGGGAGAGCGGCCGAAGATTGATCCAGTGCCAGCGTCATGATGCGATCTCCAGCGGGTCGGGGTCGACTTGGGGGACGCTGACCCCGCGTTCGGCGCAGTTACGCACGAAGTCGGTGAATTGGCCGCGCGGATGGGTGTGGATGTTGCCGCTATAGGTGAAATCCTGCTGATGGGTGACAAGGCTGCGTTCCCCCACCAACGCGACCGCGTAGTGCGGTGCACCTTCCCAGCGCGAGACGAGTTCGGTGGAAAGATCGGGGTAAACCTGCGAACCCATCGAGCGCAGCCCAGAAAACGAAACCCCTTCCACATGCCCCTGCATGTCGGTGTGGCAATGGCCATGGAAGATGTGACGGACCTTGCCGCGGTGACGGGCCAGAACCTTGTGGAAGCCATCCCAGTCGGCCACGCCCTTGGCATCCATGGAATAGGCGCCTGTGGGGGTGGGATGGTGGTGCATGAAAATCAGAACTTCGCGCGGGCTTTCATCGAGCCGCCGGTCGAGCCATTCGAGGCGGTGCGGACCGAAGGCACCCCCCGCGGTTCCGGCAGTTTGAGTGTCGAGAAACAGCAGCCGATAGGAGCCATGATCGGCCCAATACTGCACGAAGGGTGCGTCAAACCGATGACGCTCCCCGAACACGGAGAGGAAGTTCTCGCGGTTGTCGTGGTTACCGATCATCAGATAGACGGGCAGGGGAAAATCGGCCAGAAGCCGCTCGAGCTTGCGATAAGCCTCCGCCTCCCCCCAATTGGCCAGGTCTCCGGTGATGGCGAGGAAATCGGCATCGGAAAACCGCGTTGCGGCATGCTCAAGGGCAAGCCGCGTGGCCTCGTGGGTGTCATGGCCGAAATGGAGCTCGCCGCTTCCGGTCAGGTGAAGGTCGGTCATATGGATAATCTTGAGCAACAGGTCCTCGCAACGCATACGTCTTGGTAGACCCGCGCCGATATCATCGCACTGTCACGTCGCCATGATGTTCTATTAGCGTTGATTATATTCCGATCACGCTTGAGGACGTCCACGTGAAGATCAATCACCACCAGATCGTCGCCTTCAACGCCGCCTGCCGCCACAAGGGCTTTTCGAACGCTGCCAAGGCGCTGGGCGTTACCCAGTCATCGGTGACCCAGAACGTGGCCAAGTTCGAGGCGGAAATCGGAGCGCGTCTGTTCGAGCGTCGGCGCAGCGGCCTGGTGCTGACCCCGGCCGGGGGCAAAATCTATTCACTAACTGAAGAGATCGGTCACCTCTATGTACTGCTCGAAGAGCGCATGGGCGAATATGCCGAGCTCAACAAAGGCCTGTTGCGCGTCGTGGCAGCGGCTTCACAGCCCGCCCTGACCTATCTCAAGCGTTTCAAGCAACGCCATCCCGGCATCGAACTGGCTTTCGAAAACGCCAGTTGGCGCCAATGCGCCGATATGTTGCGGAACCGGGAGGCCGACGTCGCCCTGATGCCCGAGCCCGAAAATACCACCGGGCTCTACCTCTGGCCCATCGAATCGCGCATCCATATGGCGCTGATCCACGAGAGCCACCCACTCTACAAGGCGTCCTCCATTTCCATTGCGCAGATGGCGCAAACCACCGTGATCCTTGCTAGTTCACGGTCCTTTGCCCGCTGGCGCTTCGAGCGCCGCGCGGCTGAGCTTGGGATACGCCTGACCGATGTGATGACTGTGGGATCGTCGCCAATGGCTGTCGAGGCGGTTCGCAACGGGCTGGGCATAGGCATCACCTATGGAGAGGCGATGCAGGTCGAGCCGCACCTGCGTGCCGTTCCGATTACCGATTTGAGCGATTCCTATTCGCTGGTGGCGGCCTGCAACAGCGATGTGCGCGATCTGACCATCATTCGCGGCTTTTTCGACTGCATGGATTGAGCCGGACGCTTGCCCGGCTCAATCGGTCGAATGTTATCCCACCCAGCCGTGATCGGCGAGCGTGCGACGGGCGAGGCGGCGGACCTGCAGGTGCTGCTCGTAGGCACCATTGCGTACCGAAACGACTTCGGCGGCCGGTTCGGCATCCTCGGGTTCGGCGCCGCCGGCTAGCAATCCACCGAGCGGTCGCCCCACCATGGTATCGGGCTGCTCAAGGCCAAAGACCGAGAGAATAGTGGGTGCGACGTCGACCATGCCGCCTACCGTTTCCGATCTGTAGCCGCTTTTGAAGTCGGGCCCCGCGGCAAAGAACACCGTCGCGAGTTCCTCCTTGTGCAGGCCCCCATGGCTCGATCCGCCGGGGCCTTTGTCTCCGGCATTGAGGCAATGGCCGTACTTTCGGTCCCCGCCATTGCCGTTCATGCGCCGCAGCTGGAAGAACAGGTCGGGCGCGCGTTCATGGTCGAGCGAAAGCAGGCTGGTGGAAAAGGTGCCGGGCACAGCGCCTTCGATGCCGCCATTGCCGGCAGTGAGCAGGTTTCCGCACCAGGGTTGAGCTTGCATCCAGGCAACGATGTCACCGAGCACAGAGTGCTCGACATCGCGCAGATAAAGCCCGCCGCTGCCGAACGGCAGCAGCAGCGCGCCAGCCGCGGCAGGGTCGGTGGTGACGGGCAGGCCGGTTTCGGAAAAAAGCGCACCCAGGCCGATGGTGCCGGATGTCTCGACGTGTCCGTGATCGGAAAGGAACATGAGATTGGGCGCATCCTCGCCGAGCCCGCGCCACCAGGCGATGATCTGTCCCGCCAGTTCATCGACATGGGCAAGCGCGGCAGAGCTTATCGGACCGTCGATCCCGTCGACATGCAGGGAGGTGTCCGGTTCATCCGACCAAAGCACCGTGACGTCCGGCAGAAACTGCGGATAGACCACATCGGTCAGCGCCTTTGCCGCGTATTTCGAACGGGCAAGGTTGACGCCGCGCTCCAAAGGCATCCCCCCGAGTTTGGCCTCTACGGCCGTGCAGACACCCTCGGAACTGAACTGTGGGCCTGAGAGCGAGAGATAGTGCTGCCCCCGTTCGCCAGCGCGGTAATTCAGAAGTTGAGGAGCCCCGGAGGCGCCGCAATGAATGACGGCCATCGACCGGCCCGCGTCTGCGAGCACTTCACCCAAAGGCGTTGCGGTCAGCAGCGCTTCGGAAAGCCCGAACGTTTCGCGATAATCGCCAACATCGAGAATGCCGCCCGGCTTGAGCCTGCCACCGGCGATCTTGTTGAAATGGATGCCGTGATATTTGGGTGTGGTGCCCGTGCCGAGGCCCGTTTTGTTGACACGGGTATGGGTCGGATAGAGCGCCCTGCTCTGGCCCAGCGTAGCGGCTTCGTCACGGAATGCGTAGAGATTGGGCATCCGCTCGGCGGTGACGAGGTCGGGCCGCAAGCCGTCCAACACGATAATGACGAAGCGATTTTTGGACATGGTCACTCTTTTCCAAATGCACGATACCGGCCGAATAGGCGCTTCCCGTGTCACCTGATTGACGTCCTATTAGGGCTGATAATAGATCGGATATCCCGAAAGACCGATGATGCAGGGAAGGACGGTCGCTCACAGCCTGCAGCTGACCGGCTGTCGCCACGCGCCGCTGCAACGTCTACAATTTAAGCTGAATGGTGCTGCCGGTGAGGATTGAACTCACGGCCTCTCCCTTACCAAGTTCCGGTGACGCCCGTCTGTGTACAATGAGACGACACGAAGGGCCAACTCGCCTCGGGGTGGCCTTTCATGTATTTCTTGAAGTCTAGGAGTTAGGGGGCATCGATGAACTTCGTAGCGATAGATGTGGAAACCGCCAACGCCGACATGGCATCAATCTGCTCGATTGGCGCCGTGAGGTTTGAGAATGGCAGGGTGGCGGACGAGTGGTATTCGCTAGTCGATCCACAGGACTATTTCGACCGGATCAATGTCTCCATTCACGGCATAGACGAAGACACGGTTAAGGGCGCGCCCATATATGCGGAGGCTGGGCAAGCGCTTCACGCGATGCTCCAAGACGCAGTCGCCGTTACTCATACCCACTTCGACCGGGTCGCCACCCATCAGGCTGCCAGTCGCTGGGCCGTAGCCGCGCCCACCTGCACATGGCTTGATTCGGCCCGCGTCGCCCGCCGTGCTTGGGCGCAATGCGCCAGCAGCAGCTACGGTCTGGCAGACGTCTGCAAGCTGATAGGCTATGATTTTCAGCACCACCATGCCCTCGAAGACGCGAGGGCGGCTGGATACATCATGGTCGCGGCGATGCAGGAGACTGGCCTTGACCTCGACGGCTGGCTTGCCCGCGTGGGGCAGCCCATCGATCCGTCCGCCGGCAGCTCCGGTACCGCCATCCGGCGTGACGGCAACCCGGACGGCCCACTGTTCGGAGAGGCAATTGTGTTCACGGGGGCGCTCTCGATGCCGCGTCGCGAGGCCGCCGACCTAGCAGCCTCGTTGGGCTGCACCGTCGACTCGGGGGTCACGAAGAAGACTACGCTGCTGGTCGTGGGCGATACCGACATTCAGCGGCTCGCTGGGCACGAGAAAAGCTCAAAGCACCGCAAGGCCGAAGAACTGGCCACCAAGGGCCTCCCGATCCGCATCATCCGCGAGACCGACTTCCGCGAGCTGGTGGCAATGGCTTGACCAGCAAAAAAGGGCCGCCCCAGTGGACGGCCCTTTCAATAATGGTGCTGCTGGTGAGGATTGAACTCACGGCCTCTCCCTTCATCCCGCCGCCGCTTTCGCGACCCGATTGGTTGGCGGGGTGGACCATCCCTTCACCGTGGACCGTCTCCGGTCTTTAGGCGCCGCCCGTCTGGTCTCTACACCTTCCCGAATCTCTCGGGCTTGGCTCGGGATTGGCATGGGGCCTCGCGACCCTTTAGCTTTCCCCGACTTTGAGCGGTTTGCACCTGTCGGTTTCCCGGCAGGGAGGCAATTATGTCTACCAAGGGAGTGCTCTACCACTGAGCTACAGCAGCTAAACCTTCTCTTTTCTGCTCCCCCGACTGCTCCCTGAGCCGTCGGGGAAAACTTCCAATTCGTTTTCCCTGCACCGCTTTTGTCCAACCAGAAAGAGCTCACCAAGGAGTGCTCTACCACTGAGCTACGGCAGCAGGGCGCAGGGTGTTGGACCTGCGCGGACGCGGGCTCTACTGCCACAGGGTCCGGCTCGACGCAAGAGCTAAAAGCGCCTATGTCGGAGTGCGTCGAAAAGGAATGCAATACTGTTTGCCGCCCATGTCGAAATCGCCAGCAACCATCGCCCGTGAGCAAAGATTGGCCGCAAAGCTGCGTGAGAACCTCAAGCGCCGCAAGGGGCAGGCGCGGGCACGCGCCGAGGCCGATGCGCAAGCACCATCCGAGCCGCAGGGCAGGCCCTGCGGCAAGACATCGTAAACCACGATCGTGCCAAGTTGAGCAGGGCGCCCGGTCACATGCCCGTTGATTGCTGACCGGTGCTGGTTGGGTTACCAGACTTGCCTCGATTTTGCGGCCGGCGGCCGCGCCAAAAGGATTAGCGACATGGACCGCATTCGTCTGGTGGGTGGCAACGAGCTCAACGGCGAGATTCAGATCTCCGGGGCCAAGAACGCGGCGCTGCCGCTGATGATCGCTTCGCTGCTCACCGATGAACCGCTGGTGCTGCACAATGTGCCGCGGCTTGCCGACGTCAAGCAGCTCGAGCGCATCCTCGAGAATCACGGCGTCGATATCGCCGTTCATGGCCGCCGGCGCGGTGCCGGCGAAGGTGAAGGCCAGCGCATGACGTTTCATGCTGCCGATATCGTGGATACTACTGCGCCTTACGATCTCGTCTCCAAGATGCGCGCGAGCTTCTGGGTTATCGGGCCGTTGCTGGCGCGCGAGCATCACGCGCGCGTCTCGCTGCCCGGCGGTTGCGCCATCGGTACCCGACCGGTCGATTTCTACCTCTATGGTCTCAAGCAGCTTGGCGCCGAGATCGAAATCGATGAAGGCTATGTGGTGGCGACCGCACCCAAGGGTGGGCTTGTCGGCGGGCACGTGCAACTGCCCAAAGTCTCGGTTGGCGCCACCCACACATTGATGATGGCAGCGACACTTGCCAAGGGCGTGACGGTCATCGACAACGCGGCCATGGAGCCCGAGATCGACAACGTCGCCGAGGCGCTCATTGCCATGGGGGCCAGGATATCGGGCGTCGGCACGCGTAGCATTAGAATCGAGGGTGTCGAAAAGTTGGGCGGCGCGACCGTCGAAGTCATCCCCGACCGCATCGAGACCGGCACCTTCGCCATGGCCGCCGCGATGACTGGCGGCAACGTGCTTCTGCGCGACGCTCGACCCGAACACCTCAAGGCTGCGCTCGATCTCCTCGGTGAAACCGGTGCTGCGATTTCCACCGAAGCGAACGGCATTCGCATCAAGCGCAACGGCAACGGTATCCAGGCGGTCGATGTGGAGATCGATCCATTCCCCGGCTTTCCGACGGATCTGCAGGCCCAGTTCATGGCGCTGATGACGAGAGCGAATGGCACCTCGCATATCCGCGAGACGATCTTTGAGAACCGCTACATGCACGTGGCCGAGCTCGCGCGCTTTGGCGCCGATATCAGCGTTGACGGGCAGGTGGCGACGATCACCGGCAAGCCGGCCCTCAAGGGGGCGCAGGTGATGGCAACGGATTTGCGCGCCTCGGTGTCGCTGGTCATCGCCGGGCTCGCGGCGCGTGGCGAAACCATCGTCAACCGCATCTACCATCTCGACCGCGGCTTTGAACGGCTGGAGGACAAGCTCAGCCGCTGCGGTGCCGAAATCGAGCGGCTGGCGGGCTAGCCCGCGCAATCGTGCGGGTTAGCCGCGCCGTCCGCAAAATCTTACCCGTGCGGTTGGGCCGGTGTGGTGAAATCGAGATTGATCGGGCGCGGCGGGAAGGGTGTGCTGCCGGTCGTCTGCGCATCCGGATCGGCGATGTCGAGCCGGAAGTTGCGGGCCCACAGTTTGCCGGTGCCTTGCAGGAGGTAGCCGTAGTGGATGCTGGCGGCATTCTCGGGGATATCGAGAACTATGGTGCGCGCCGTCCAGCCGAAAGTGCCTCGCAGGACGCCGTCGGGATTGCGGCGCATCATGTTGTCGAAGCGCAGCGATTTGCCCTGGGACGGATCGACCCGCATCCAGATGGTGCCCAGATGAGCGTGCTCGCCGCGTAGTTCGGCCGTGAGTCGCAGCTTTTCTCCGATGTAGTGCGCAGCACTGATGCTTTGCATCAAAACGCCAGTGTAGTCGGGAGGAATGGCGGCTCCGGGAACGGACGCAATGCAGACGCTGCCGCGTTCGTCTGGATCGAGGCCGATCGAATAGTAAGCCGGGTTCGCATGGCTGATGAACCAGCCGTCCGGCAGGGGAGGCGCCGGGCGATTTGCCGCCTCGATCCTGGCTGCCAGCGTATTCCAGTCATTGAGTCCGAACTGGCGCGCCACCAGTTCGAGACAGTCGCTGTGGTTGAGCTCGATATCGCGGTCGGCAAGGCCTTGGCGCAGTGCTTTGGCCATGGTTTTGGCATCAAGGAAAGTGTGCATGGTCTGATCCTTTGACGGGCAAGGTAAAGGGTCAGTGCTCGCATTGCTGACGGCTTGCCCAGGGTCAAACCAGCAATGAATATGGGTGCATTCACCTTACCCAAGGGGCGCGAGCGGCGGGCTGCACCAGCCCGCCGGAATGAGACATCGAAGCCATTGCGTTGTCAATCGGGCGCTTAGCTGGTCAGCACGATGCGCATCAGGTCGGCGGTGTTCCTGGCACCGAGCTTTTCCATGACGCGGGCGCGGTGCACCTCGATAGTGCGTGGCGAAATACCAAGCTCACGGCCGGCCTCCTTGTTGGATTGGCCGTTGCTGATGAGCTGCAGGACCTCGCGCTCGCGCGGCGTGAGTTGAGCAAAGCCACGCACCTCGATCGGCCGGCGCCCGCCCTGCATGGCCCCCAGGTGCACGTCCTGGCGCAGCGCTTCGCGTGTCGCAGTCAAGAGATACTCGGTGTCGATCGGCTTGGTGACGACATCTGAGGCGCCAATTTTCATCGCGGCGACCGCATCCTTGAGATTAGGCACATCCGAGATCATGAATACGGGTGTCGCCGTGCGCATGGCTTTGAGCCTGCGCAGTACGGCAAGGCCGCTTTCGGCCCCAAGCCGCAGATTGAGAATGACCACATCGGGCCTGCGCCGCTCGAGCCCGGCGTAAAATTGCGCCGGCTCGAGCGAGAATGCGGTCTGGAAACCGTCCAGTCGGAAAAGCACGCTTAGTGCTTCGCAGGTAGACGGGTCCGGATCGAATATATGGACCAGCCGGTCCCGGTTGAGCATCGGGTGGTAATAGACTTCTTCCTGCATTGCAAAGCACCTCACGCTGTGTCCACCGCATGAGGGATAAATGCCTAGCGCACCAGGCTCCCCCAGACCTGCGGCCGATAGACCTCCAATTACCAGAGTAGTTTGCGCTAGGTGTTCCCGCTGAGTGAGCAGGTCAGCACGTAGGAGCTACTACCTAGACAATAGGCCTATTTACCTATGATAGAATTGTCAATCAGCATAGGTGCGATAGGCGTCGGAAGAACTGAGCTTCCAAGGGTTTGGCTTGGGCTACTGAGGACATTTTTCCTATATGCGACTGAGAGCGGCTATGTAGCCTCAGTCCAGGTCGGGCATGCGTGCCGCGACGAGTTCGCGCGTCAGGGCATGCTTGGGCGCTGCGAACACCGCCTCGGGCGTGCCCTCTTCGACGATACGGCCAGCCTGCATCACCAGTACGCGACCGGCGATGGCGCGGACCATGTCGAGATCGTGGCTGATGATGAGGTAGGTCAGGCCATAGTCGCGCCGCACCTGCATCAGGAGCGCCAGAATTTCGCCGCGGATCGAAACATCGAGCGCCGAAACCGGTTCGTCGAGCACGATGAATTTGGGTCGGGTAACGAGGGCCCGGGCAATGGCGAGGCGCTGGCGCTGGCCGCCGGAGAACTCGTGCGGATAGCGGGTGAGCATGGCGGCGGGAAGGCCGACGGCTTCGATGGCGTCGTTCACGCGCTGGTCGCGTTCGGCAGCGCTCATCGCCGGCAGCAGGCGCAGCGGTTCGGCGAGCGAGGCGGCAACAGTAAGGCGCGGATCGAAGCTGCCGAAGGGGTCTTGGAAGACCAATGAGAGATCGCGGCGCAGATGCGCCGGCAGGTCGGCGCCGGTATAAGTCTCGCCTTCGAAATGGATACGCCCGTCGCTGGCCTTGTCGAGGCCGACCAGCATGCGTGCGAGCGTCGTCTTGCCGCTTCCCGAGGGGCCGACAAGGGCGACCGATTCGCCGCGATGGATCGAGAAGGTGACGGCGTCGACGGCGGTCAGCGGTTTGCCAGCCAGGAACCAGGTGCCCGGCTGTCGGTAGCGACGGGTGAGCCCTTCGGTTTCGAGCAGCACCGGTCCGGCTGGCGGGCCGGCATCCGCATAGAGATGAAGCTGCGACGCGGCGACCAGCTTTCGCGTATAATCCTCGCGCGGTGCGCCGAGGATCTCACCGGTTGCTCCGGTTTCGACGATTTGGCCACGATGCATAACGGCGACCCGCTCGCAGAGCCGCGCCACTGCTTTTAGGTCGTGGCTGATGAAGAGCAGCGCCATGCCGCGCCGGGTGCAGAGCTCGGCAATGAGGTCGAGCACCTTTGCCTGTGTGACGAGATCGAGCGCCGAGGTCGGCTCGTCGGCAATTAACAGGTCCGGTTGGCTGGCGAGCGCCATGGCAATCATCACGCGCTGGCGCTGGCCGCCGGAAAGCTGGTGCGGATAGCGGCCAGCGTGTCGAGGCTCGAGCCCGACTTCCTCGAGAAGGGCGCCGACATCGCCGGGTGTATCGGTCAGCGCCAGTGCCTCGGCAATCTGAGCGCCGACGCGCATCAGCGGGTTCAGAGCTGTCATCGGCTCCTGAAAGACCATGCCGATGCGCTTGCCGCGCAGCCGTGCAAGCGCGCGTTCGTTTTCGGGCAGGGGCGCATCATCGAAGGCGATGAGACCGCTACGGCGGGCGTTCTCCGGCAGCAGCCCGGTGACCGCGAGCGCGGTGAGCGTCTTGCCCGATCCGCTTTCGCCGATGAGGCCGAAACGTTCGCCGCTGTCGATGGCGAAGCTGACATCGCCAACCGATTCGACTTCGCCGAAGCCGACGGTGAGGCCGGTAACCTCAAGCAGCGGCATGAGGCGCTCCTTGCCTGCGTAGTCGCGGATCGAGCGCGTCGCGCAACCCATCGCCGGCAAGATTGAGCGCGATGACGATGACGACGATGGCGACGCCCGGCACCAGCGACAGGAACGGATGCAGCATGAAGAGCGACTGCGCATCCTTGAGCATCAGGCCGAGGCTGGTGGCGGGGGGCTGGGTGCCGAGGCCGATGTAGGAAAGGCCCGCTTCCGCGAGAATGCCGAGAGAAAGCTGGATAGTGGCCTGAACTATGATCAGCGCCAGGATATTGGGCAGCAGGTGCCGCCAGGCGATCGCCCAACTGCCGAGGCCGGCCAGCCGGGCCGCATCGATGAAATCGAGCGACATGATCGTGAGCGAACCGCCGCGCGCGACCCGTGCAAAAACGGGAATATTGAAGATGCCGATGGCGACGATGGCGTTGATGGCGCCAGGACCGAACAGTGCCGTGATGAGGATGGCGACGATGAGGGCGGGAAAGGCAAAGATGAAATCCGAAAGGCGCAGGGCCAGCCATTCCATTGGGCCGCCATAGGAGGCGGCAGCAAGCCCAAGCGGTATGCCGATGCCGGCACCGATGGCGACGGCAAGCGCGGCAACGACAAAGCTCGTCAACGCCCCGCTCATCACCAGAGAGGCCATGTCGCGGCCGAAGAAATCGGTTCCGAGCCAATGGGCGGCGCTGGGTCCCTGGAAACGACGGGCGATGTCGATCTCGGCAATCGGATAGGGCGTCCAGACGAGCGAGACGAGCGCCAGAAGCGCGAAGACGCCAGTAGCGCCGAGGCCGATCCAGAGGCTTGGATGGCGTGAGAACGTCATCGCTGGCCGCCTTCGCGCAGCCGCGGGTCGACGAGCGCATAAACGAGGTCGGTGACCAGCATCGTGAAGGTAACACCGATGACCAATACGATCGTGATGCCGCGCACCAGCACAAGATCGCGCTCGGAAATGGCGGTGAAGATCAGCCGGCCGAGCCCGGGCAGGTAGAAGACGTTCTCTACGATGATGACGCCGGCAACGAGGAACGCAAATTGCAGTCCGAGAATGGTGACGACCGGTAGCAGCGCGTTGCGCACGCCATGGCGCCAGACAGCCTCGCCCATGGTCATGCCCTTGGCGCGGGCGGTGCGGATGAAATCCTGCCCGGTCACTTCGACCAGCGCCGTGCGCATGACCCGCGCCAGGATCGCGGCCTGCGGCAGGGCAAGTGCGAGGCTCGGCAGGACAAGGCTGGTGAAGGCTGCAAGCGGATTTTCCTGCCAGGGCGTGAAGCCGCCAGGCGGCAGCCAGCGCAGCACCACCGCAAAGAGCAGCGCCAGGAGCATGCCGAACCAGAAATTGGGTATGGCGATGCCCAGCTGAGCGAGGACCATCAGGCCGGTGTCAATGAGCGATCCACGTCGGCGAGCCGCCGCAATGCCGAGCGGCAGGCCAATGGCCACCGAGAGCACCATGGCCATAAGTGCCAGTGGCAGGCTGACCCAGAGCCGCTCGCCGATGAGTGCGGCAACCGGTGCGCGCTGGGTGACACTGGTGCCGAAATCGCCGGTAAGCATGCCGCCGACCCAAGCGAAGAAGCGGGTGAGCGGGGGTGCATCGAGGCCCAGTTGCGTGCGCAGGTTGGCGACTGCCTCGGCGCTGGCGTTGATGCCGAGAATGAAGCGGGCGGGATCACCGGGGAGCAGGTCGAGCAGGAAGAAGATGACGGCCGCGGCGATGAAGAGGGTGACGGCGAAGCCGAGGAACCGGCGGATGAGGAAGAGGATCATGGGCAGGCGGATGGTTCGCCCACCCCCTCCCTCGCCCTCCCCGCAAGGGGGAGGGTGGAGCACAGTGCATGTGGCGGGATTGAGATACCCCACGACTTTGACCTGATGCATTCAGGGGCACCGGCCCGACACCTCCCCCTCGAGTGGGGAGGTTGGGAGGGGGTGTCTATCGGGAGAGCCGCCGCCTTATTCCACCCAATGAATATCGCGCAGCACCACGCCTTCGATGGGCGAGTTCTGCCACATGCCGTCCAGGCGCGCGTTCCAGACGCCCGTCTGCGCGAGTTCGAAGAGGTAGCCGTTGACCGCATCCTGCGCGAGGATGGTCTGTGCCTGGCTTGCCAGTTCCTTGCGTTCGGCGTCGTCGGTCGTGGCATTGAGAGTTTCGATCAGCGCCTGGAACTCGGGATTGTCGTAGCCGAAGTAGTAGTCGGGATCGGCATAGATTCCAATGTCGAAGGGCTCGACATGCGCAACGATCGACAGGTCAAAATCGTGATTGGTGAAGACGTCCTCCAGCCACTGGGCCCATTCCAGATTGATAAGCTCGAGCTTGATGCCAACTTCGGCGAACTGGGAGGCGAGGATCTGACCGCTAAGACGTGCATAGGCGACGGGGGGCAGCTTCAGTGTCGCCGAGAAGCCGTCCGCAAGTCCAGCCTCGGCGAGTAGTTCGCGCGCCCGTTCAGGGTCATGAGGGTAGGTGCCGGTCAAGTCGACATAATAGGGATGGTGCGGCGCGAAATGACTGCCGATCGGCTGACTGTAGCCATAGGTGACGCCCTCGATCAGCGCCTCTCGGTCAATGGCATGGGCCATGGCCTGGCGCACGCGCAGGTCGTTGAAAGGGGCGATGCGATTGTTG
>Ga0180220_1001182_pt1 | contig 20818 bp, 19 predicted proteins | sample eDN5th37CBELigBY_FD_151335 | JGI IMG/M metagenome (GOLD analysis project Ga0180220, IMG submission 151335) | Enriched backyard soil microbial communities from Emeryville, California, USA - eDNA 5th pass 37_C BE-Lig BY (version 2) (version 2) | ecosystem: Environmental > Terrestrial > Soil >...
TTGCGATGCGGCTTGCCGAAACCATTCCCGGAGCCACCTTCATAGGACTCGAACGGCTCGAGAACGGTGCCGCAGCGGCGAAAGAAACCCTCGCTGTGAATCCCCAGCTCGAAAACCGGGTTCGGCACGCGCTTACGGCGCTCGAAGACGCGGGCGCAGCCGCTTCCGACGCACTCTTGGCCTTGCTGGCTGCGATCGAGGCAGAAGGACCGGCTCTGCACATCATCGATATGCTGGAGCAAGGCCTCGACGCAGTCACTCAAGAGACGCTGATAGGCTTCCTGCGCCGCCGCGCGCCTTACGCCAAGCCGATGATCTTCCTGACCCGCTCGAGCGCGATCCTCGACCTCGACACGGTTGGCGCGAACGAAGCGATCATCCTCTGTCCTGCAAACCATAGTCCGCCGTTTCTGGTCACCCCCTGCCGCGGGGCCGCGGGTTTTGAGGCGCTGGCCATGTGCCTCGCCACGCCCGACGTGCGCGCGCGACTGGAACTCAGGCCGACGGGCGCCGCCGCCTGTCCCATCGGAGCATGACGATTGCGACGCGGTCCCTCAGCCAGTATCCCCGCAGCCCGCGCTGATCCCGGAAAAAGCATTCGCCGAAAAGTCTCGCGACTCGGCATCCGCTGAACAAAATTCGGTCGGCCACGATAGCCAATTGGGCACGACCCTCGCGCGCCCTCATGCCAGATTGATCGAGCGCTTCGAGCAGCAGGCGCGGCAGCGCGTTTCTCCGCGCACGCGTCTCGATAACAATCACGCGGCACGGCGAAAGCACGAGGGTATCCGCATGTCAGACACAAGCAACGCCAAGCCCGAACGAGAGATCGGCCCGCGCAAACTCACGCGGAGAACTTTCGCCGCAGGTTCCCTCGGGACGGCCGCCGTTGTTTTCGCGCCCTCCATTCACCGGGCGCATGCGGCGAGCGTGATCAAGCTCGGACATATTCAGCCGCTGACCGGGCCGTCGGCAGCCTATGGCATCCGCGCGCGCGATGGTGGCCTTGTCGCCGTCGAAGAGATCAATGCCGCCGGCGGCTGGACCGATGCGAAGGGGCAGAAATACACCTTCGAGATGCTCGACGGCGATATGGCCAACGATCCGAAGCAGGCCATCACGCTGTTCCGGCAGTATGCCGGCGACCCACAGGTCATCGCGGCTCTGGGCCCGACCAATTCCGTCGGATACGTGCCGCTCGTGCCCGTCGCGGGCCAGTTGAAGCTTCCGCTCATGGGCAACGGCTCCGGCGCTCCGGTAAAGGAGTGGAACCCCTACGCCTATCGCGTCAATCCGATTGGAGCTGTCGCCGCGCCCGCTCTCATCAAGAAGGTCATCGAGCTCGAGAAGGTCAAGCGCCTTGCGGTCATCTACGATCAGACGCAGGACGCCCAGGCCGGCGATGCGGAGCAGTGCAAGCTCAAGGCGGACGAGTTCGGCTATAAGGTGGTGGCGTACGAGGCGTTTCGCGCGAACGATCAGGATTTCTCCCCGCAGATCGCCAAGGTCAGGAGCGTCAAGCCCGACGCCATCTATGTCGCTGCGGCGACTGGCGATGGCATCAAAGTGGTCTCTCAGATCCGCGAAGCGGGCATCGAGAAGCCGCTGTTGACGGGTTACGGCTCGTTTCAGGATCCGGTTTACTGGGACGGAACCAAGGGGGCCGTAAAGGGAGACTACACCTGGCTCGCGCAGGACCTGTCGTCGCCTGGCGCGGCGCTGAAGGGCTTCCTCGACAAATACAATGCGCGCTTCACACAGCAGCAGGCCACCTCCTTCTCAACGTTCGGATACGACAGCATCTACACAGTGGTTGCTGCCCTGAAGAAGGCCGGCGTCGCGGATCGGGCGAAGCTGTCGGAAGCCCTGCAGACGCTGGACTTCACCTCGCCGCTCGGATCTCGTGTCACCTTCAAGAACCCGCCCGAGGGCAACAACGCCAATCCATCGGTTGTGGTCGTCAAGGTCAACGGTCGTGGCACGTACGCGAAGGCATGAGCTCCATGTTGCGCGTCGAAGGCTTAACCAAGAGGTTCGGTGGCCTCGTCGCCGTCAACGGCGTCAGCTTTACGGTTGACGAGGGTAGCGTCGTCTCCATCGTCGGACCCAACGGCGCGGGCAAGACCACCACGTTCAACCTGATAACGGGCATCGAGAAGCCCGATTCCGGCAACGTCTGGTTCGGCGAGAAACGTGTCACCGGGCTCTCGGCGGACAGGCTCGCGGCAATGGGCATCGGACGCACGTTCCAGAACATCCGCCTCTTCCAGCACCTGAATGCGCTGGAGAACGTGATGATCGGGCGCACGTCGCGCCTGAAGGCGGGAGTCCTCGATGCGCTCGCCTGCTCCGCACGGGACCGCGCAGAGCGCAAGGACTGCATCGAGCAGGCGGAAGCGCTTCTCGATTGGGTAGGCGTCGGAGAGAACCGCTATCGCATGCCGAGCGAGCTTCCCTATGGCGACCAGAGACGCGTCGAGATCGCCCGGGCGCTGGCGCTCGATCCGAAGCTTCTCATCCTCGACGAGCCGACCGCCGGCATGGTGGCGAAGGAGGCCCGCGACGTCGTCGAACTGATCGGTCGCCTCAGGGGCGCAGGCATGACCCTGATGCTGATCGAGCACAACATGAACGTGGTCATGTCGGCGTCCGACCGCATCGTCGTGATTAATTTCGGCGAGAAGATCGCCGAAGGCACGCCGGCAGAGATCCGCAACGACCCGCACGTGATCGAGGCCTATCTCGGAGCCCCCGCATGAGCGCACTGCTCGCGATCGAGGACCTCTCGGTGTCGTACGGCGTCGTACCGGCCGTGCGCAACGTGTCGCTCGAGATCGAGAAGGGCGAGCTGCGCGTCATTCTCGGCGCGAACGGCGCCGGGAAAACGACGATCCTCAAGGCCCTGCTCGGTCTGTTGCGCGCCAAGAGCGGGCGTATCGCTTTCGAAGGCGGGCAGGACCTGTTGCAGCTCAAGCCGCACGAAATCCATCGGCTGGGCATCGCCTGGGTGCCGGAGGGGCGCCAGCTCTGGAACACTCTCACGGTCCTCGACAACCTCCGTCTTGGCGGCTTCGGCGACATGGACAAGGCTGCCGTCGAGCGGCGGATCAAGGAGATGCTGGAGCGTTTTCCGCGCTTGGGAGAGCGCCGGCATCAGGTCGCCGGCTCGCTCAGCGGCGGCGAGCAGCAAATGGTGGCCATCGCGCGTGCGCTCGTTGCTGCACCGAAGCTGCTGCTGATGGACGAGCCGTCGCTCGGCCTCGCGCCGCTGGTAGTGCGGGACGTGTTCGCCCTCGTCGAGGAGATCAACGGGATGGGCATCTCCATCCTGATGGTCGAGCAGAACGCGCACCAGGCACTGCGCGTCGCGAGCTGGGTCTATCTGCTCGAGAACGGCGAGATCGTCGAGAGCGGACCCGCGCGCGAGATCGGTTCCAAGGAACGGGTGCGCGAAGTTTTCCTCGGCGGTCACGCCTGAGATTAGGAGCGCTCGAGCGAGATGGATCTCTTTCTGCAGCAACTCGCCAACGGCCTCGTGATCGGCAGCACCTATGCCGTCGTCGCCATTGGCTTCGCCCTCGCCTTCACTGTGCTGCGTGTCATCAACTTCGCCCATCCCGACATCTTCATGGTCGGCATGTTCGCGGGGCTCCTGGCGGGAGTGCAAACGCCGTGGCTCGGTTTCCTGGTGACGCTCGTCGCCGGAGCAGTGGGGGCGGGTGCCGTCGGCTTCGCCCTGGAGCGGGGCGTCATTGCTCCGCTCCGCGGCCGCGACGTGCTCATGACATTGATCGGCACGCTCGGCGTCGGCATCATCCTGCAGAACGGCATGGCCGTCATCGTCGGTCCGGATCCCGTCGCTTATCCTGCCCTCATCCCGAGACGCTTCGTCGATATCGGCCCCGTGTCGCTGACCATGCGTCAGCTCGCCAATTTCGCCGTTTGCCTGCTTCTGCTCACGGGCGTGAGCTTCTATGTCCGCGGCACCACATGGGGACGCGCAACGCGTGCCATCGCCGAACGCCCCGAGGTGGCGGCCGCTTTCGGCGTGAACGTGGCGCGCATCTGCCAGTTCACCATCCTGCTCGCGTCGATGATGGCCGGCCTGGCTGCGGTTTCGGTCGGCGTGCTCTACGGATCGGCCCACGCCTTCATCGGCCTTCTCTACGGCCTCAAGGCATTCATCTGCATGCTCGTGGCAGGCAACCGTTACTTCGAAGGCGTCATGGTCGTCGGCCTTGCGATCGGCGTCATCGAGGCCCTCGTCACCGGCTATCTGTCGTCGAGCCTGCGGGATGCCGCCGCCTTCTTCATCCTGATCGGCGTCCTCTACTTCCGGCCCAACGGCCTTTTCGGCTCCTATGCCTCATGAGGCAAGCCCCATGAACTTCACCTCGCTGGAGCCCGTCGTCATCTTCACGCTGCTGAACGTGGCGATGGTGCTCGGCCTCTACATCACCGCCATGTCCGGCCAGCTCTCCATGGCGACCGCCGCCATCGCAGGCGTGGGCGGCTACTTATCCGCTATTCTCACTGTCAAGTTCGCGTGGCCGATGCTGCCGTCGACAGTGCTGGCGGCGTTGGCAGGCGCCATCGTCGGGACGGCGCTCGCGCTTTTGACGCTGAGAATGCGCGACTTCATCCTCAAGCTGACTACGCTGGCTTTCGGCGAAGCCCTTTCGGTTCTCGCCTTCAACTGGGACTATATCGGCGGCGCCAACAGCTTCACCGGCCTCGAGCTGAAGACGACGGTCTGGACGGCCCTCGCCACGGCGCTGCTCGCCCTTTACGTCGCCTGGCGCTTCGATGGCTCACGCCTCGGCTTTGCCTCGCGCGCCGTCCGCGACGATCCGATCGCGGCCAGTGCCATGGGGATCTCGATCGCCGAGGTCCGCAGTCTCACGTTCGCGCTTGGCGGTGCCATCGTTGGCTTTGCCGGAGCGGTGCAGGCGCACTACGTCCTGGTGATCAGCCCGCACGATCTCGGCTTCTTCGTATCGCTGAATTTTATCATCTTCCTGCTCTTCGGCGGCATTCAGACCTTGTGGGGGCCTGTGCTCGGCGCCGTGCTCTTGACCGTTCTTCCCGAGATGCTCCGCTTCTCGAACCAGTACCGCCTGATCCTCTACGGCGCGATCATCGTCCTCGTCGTCATGCTGCGGCCGGACGGCCTGCTGACGCGGCGTCCGACCGGCCATGGACTGCGTCTTTTCGGATTTGAGATTGCCAAGGACCGCAGCGCTAACGTGTCCTCGAGTCGTCCGGCCCCATCCAGCCAATTGACTTTTGGGCGCCAGGGACAGGCCGCAGAGTGACGACCCACCGAGACTGACAATCAACGAAATACCGAGGCGAACTGGCTCGCCTCGGCGCCGGTGGCAGGTCCAAAGCGGGCAACGAGGCCCGACCGCTCACGCCGCGGTGGTGAGCTTCTCGCGGCTTCGCATCAACGGCATGATGCGCGTGCCGAACGCCTCCATCCCGATGAGGAAGTCGTCGAACACCAGCATGACGCCTTCGACGCCCGGAATCGCCGCCATCTCGTCGAGCATCCTAGCCACCGACGCGTAGGAGCCGACCAGTGCACCACAAATGCTCGGCACGCGGCCTTCTTTCGAGGAATGACGGGCGGCCGGCAAGCTCATCGGGTCCTTGTTCGGGTCGTCCGCCGCCTGCTCGTCACGATAGTCGAGCGCTTCGATGTCGGCTCCGGCCTTGTAGTGCTCCCACTTTGCCAGCGCCGCCTCGTCCGTCTCGTCCGCGATGATCATCGTCATGAGGAGCGCCCCGCACTTGCGGCCCGTTTCGGCGGTTGCCTTGACGAGACGCGACACGCTTGGGGCCACGGCAAGCGGCTCGTTCACGCCAAACGCCGCACAGAAGTTATAGTCGGCATACTGCGCGGCAAACTTTGTCCCCGCATCGCTTTGCGCCGCGCAAATCACCGGGATCTTCGCCATCGGCAAGGGGCTGCACCGGCAGTCGTCCATCTGGAAGAACTCGCCCTTAAGGTTCGAGTGGCCCGTCGCCCAGAGCTCCTGCATGATCGTCACGTACTCGGCGCAATATGTGTAGCGCCGCTTGTAGTGCTCCGCTCCCGGCCACAGGCCCATCTGGGAGTATTCCCGCCGCTGCCACCCCGAGACGATATTCACGCCGAAGCGGCCGTGCGAGATGCTGTCGATCGTGACAGCCATGCGCGCCACGATCGCCGGCGGCAAGGTGAGAACTGCGGTGGTGGCGAACAGCTTCAGGCGGCTCGTCCGTGCCGCGAGACCGGCCATCAGCGTAAAAGACTCGAGGTTGTGATCCCAATGCTGGGACGGTCCGCCGAAGCCGTGTAGCTTGATCATCGACAGCGCGAACTCGAAACCGAACCGCTCCGCTTTCTCCACGATCGCCAGATTGAGGTCGAAGCTCGGCATGTACTGCGGCGATGTCGTCGAGATCAGCCAGCCGTTGTTACCGATCGGAATGAAGACACCGAGCTGCATGGGGTTCGTCCTTCGGAGACATTGAAAGGTGCGCACAACGCATGGCCAAACGCAGCAATTACTGTGCCATTCTGAAGCTATTCAATTTCTGTAATTAAGCTATTGGCACATCTCTCCTGATTGTCTCCGCATGTGCGCAGCTTGCCTGCGTTCGCCGCACGCAATCCGAACAGCATCAACACATCTTGCCAACCCGGAGCCGCCATTTCCGCAGTCCTCGACGACCGACAATTCGGCAAGCTGCCGATAGAACGATCGGTGAGCGTCCCGCCGTCTCACCTGCAGCGAGGCCTCATGGAAGGCTTCGCCCTGCGCCTGTGAAAAGGCCGTAGCTCTGCGCGAACGCGACGAAGAACGCCGTCGCCTCATTACCCGCCTCCTTGTGCCAGACGAGCGAGACCGAATGCTCCGCGTTGCGTGCCGTAATGTCGACGAAGCTCACATCACCAATGCCGGACAGCGCCAGCGACCGCGGCACCAGCGACACGCCAAGCCCCTGCGAGACGAGCGCAACGACGGTCAGCCAGTGCTGCACGTCGTAGCCGAGAAACGGCTCGACATCCGACGCCTTCAGCAAGGCGACGATCTTGTCGTGGTAGTTGGGAGCGAACTCGCGCGAGAAAACGATGACCTTCTGGTCGGCCAGCCTCTTGAGATCGATGCGCCGCAGCCTCGCTAGGCGATGCGCCCGGGGAACGCAGCAGACAAGCCCTTCGGCCCCCATGCGCTGCTCGGCCAGCGAGCCGGGAAGCGGCACCGAGTGGATGAAGCCGATGTCGACCTTGTGCCGCTGGATGTCGGCGATCTGGTGTGCCGTGTTCTTCTCGCACAAGGTGAGCGCGATCTGAGGATGCGTCTCCTCGAACCGCCGCAGCAAGGCCGGAAGCCCGCGAAACAGCATCGACGGCACGAAGCCGACCGAGACCGAGCCGGCCGATCCCGAGGCGACGTCCCGGCCCATAGCCGTCGCCGCGCTGAGCTTTTCGAGGATCTGGCGGGCTTGCTCCACGAACACGCCGCCCGCGGGCGTAAGCCGGACAAGCTTCCGCGTCCGCACCATCAGCTCGTAGCCCAGGGCCTGCTCGAGCTGCTTGAGGCTGGCGCTGAGCGGCGGCTGCGAGATATTGAGCCGCTTCGCGGCCTTGCCGAAGTGCAGTTCCTCGGCGAGGACGACGAAGTGCTCGAGCTGGCGAAAGGTGATGGCCATGGCTCGCCTTTTCATATCTAATAAGCTATCTCAATATTCATTATCAGTATTGGATTTGCAATCACTGGATCGCTAGCCTCCAAACCCAGGAGGAAGTCCGCAAAAAGGAGCGATCTGCCCATGGCGACCATGTACGAGAACATTCCGGATAGCGCCGGCCTCAACGTCTTCCGGGTCGATCCGGCCATGCGAGACCTGCTGGCGGTCTATCTGGAGCCCGGTCTACTCGACGTTGCCTCCATGCAGCTCGACCGCATGGGTGCGTTGGTCGGCGATCGGCTAGAGGAGCTTGCGCTGGCCGCCGACAAGAACCCTCCGGTGCTGAGCATTCGCGCCCGCAACGGCGCACCGCACGAGGTAGTTCACAAGCATCCGGCCTATGAGGAGCTCGAGCGCTACGCATTCGGTGAGTTCGGCCTCGCCGCCATGTCGCATCGCGCAGGCGTCTTCGGCGTCGATCGGAAGCTGCCGCCGCTCGTCAAGTACGCGCTTGTTTACCTGTTCGTGCAGGCCGAGTTCGGCCTGTGCTGTCCGCTGAGCATGACGGATTCGCTGACGCGCACGCTCGTCAAGTTCGGCTCCAAGGAGCTGATCGACCGCTATTTCGAGCAGCTCACCAGCCAGGACATGGATACCCTGTTCCAGGGCGCCATGTTCATGACCGAGCAGGTCGCCGGCTCCGATGTCGGCGCCATCGGCACGACCGCGCGCTTCGAGGATGGCGAGTGGCGCCTTTACGGTGACAAGTGGTTCTGCTCGAACCCCGACGCGGCGCTCAGCATGGTGCTGGCGCGGCCCGAAGGCGGCGGTCAGGGTACCAAGGGCCTGTCGCTCTTCCTCTTGCCCCGCTTTCTTCCTGGCGGTCGCAAGAACGACTACCGCATCCTGCGCCTCAAGGAGAAGCTCGGCACGCGGTCCATGGCCAGCGGTGAGGTCAAGCTTGAAGGTGCCATCGCCTATCTGGTCGGCGATCCCGGCCAGGGCTTCAAGCAGATGACGGACATGATCAACATGTCACGCCTCGCCAACGGCGTGCGCTCGGCGGGCCTGATGCGCCGCTCGGTCAATGAGGCGCTGTTCATCGCGAGCAACCGCGAAGCCTTCGGCAAGCGGCTGATCGAGCTGCCCCTCATGCAGCGCCAGCTCACCAAGATGCTTGTCACGGCCGAGCAGGGCCGCAGCATGGTGTTCCATACCGCCCGCGTTCTCGAGCGCGCCGACAAGGGCGACGAGCAGATGGCACGCGTGCTCCGCATTCTGACGCCGCTCATCAAGTTCCGGACCTGCCGCGACGCCCGCAAGGTTGCCGGTGATGCCATGGAGGTGCGGGGCGGCTGCGGGTACATCGAGGAATGGTCCGATGCCCGCGTGCTGCGCGACTCGCACCTCGGCTCGATCTGGGAAGGCACCAGCAACATCGTCGCGCTCGACGTCGCCCGCGCAACTCGTCGCGAAGGCGCGCTCGAAGCGCTGCAAGGCTACGTCGGCGGCCTGCTCGACGACGCCGGCGCGTCGACGCCCGAGGCCGGCGCCGTTGCGGAGCGCTTCGCGAAAGCGGCAGCCTACATGACCGCGGTCGCGAGCAGCCGCGAGCGCGAGACCGAGACGCGGACCGCGGCAACGGCCCTGTATAACGCCACGTCGACGGCCTTCATGGCCTGGGAGGATGCGAAGCTTCGCCAGACGAGCAACGATTATCGCGGAGATCGGCTGGCGCTTGCGCAGCAGGTGCTACGCTACAAGCTCTCCGCCCGCGATCCTCTTTCTGGCGAGACACCCGACGACCTTGCGGCGCGCAAGCTCCTGCAACGGGCATTGGCCGCGGCCGAGACCCCGACCGCGAATGCCGCCTGATGGCGACCTCGGCTGGCTCACCATGAGCTCCCGACCGGCAATCCATGCGTTGTCAATCGGCGACGCATGGCCGATCTCCAAAGGCGCAACATGGCCCGGCCGCGCCTCAAGCCTGCGCGCGGACGGCCTTGCGCAGGGCTTTCATTTCCTCGAAGCGCGCCGTCACATCGCGCATGATCGCCGCCATGCCGGTGATCGTGCCCGCAGCGTCCTTGAACGGAATGATGGAGAACTCGACGGAGATCCGCGAGCCGTCCTTCCGCAACGCCGGCACGGAAAGCAGATCCCCGCCCCCGTATCGCGTCTGCCCCGTCCGCATCGTCTCCGCATAGCCCCGCCAATGCCTGTCGCGAAGGTTCTCCGGAATGATGATGTCGAGCGATCGGCCCATCGCTTCCTCCGCGGTGTACCCAAAGATGCGACCGCAGCCATCGTTCCACATGCGGATCATGCCTTCGCGATCGCAATAGAGGATGGCGTCGGCAGCGTCGGCCACGATCCGACTGGCAATCTCGTGCTGAGACATGGCGTTCCTCCTCTATGGCCCTATGAGGCGGGCATCAGGGGCGACCCCGCTCGCTTGTTGCTGCTTCAGGAAAAATGCTGCGGAAATCCTTCGGCCTGATCGCGATGCTGGCTATGGTGTGATCGTCGAGCTCCGCAAGAAAGGCACGCAGCGCCCGGCGCAGCACGACGGGCAGCCTGCAGCAGCCATCGATCACGCATTGGTTGCCCGTGGAGAAGCACTCGACGAGTGCGAAATCCGGCTCCGTTGCCCGCACCACGTCGCCCAGGCGAATCTGGTCCGCTGGCCTCGCCAGCCGCACGCCGCCCGCCCGGCCACGCACCGCCGTAAGATACCCGGCGCGGGTGAGCGCGTTGACGACCTTCATCAAATGGGCACGGGAGATGCGATAGGAACCCGCCATTTCCTCGATGGTCACGAGCCGCCCATCCGCTGCATGGGCAAACATGAGCACGCGAAGGGCATAGTCGGAGAAGCGGGTGAGCTGCATATGGAGGTCGGCCCCATCTGACATTTAGATGTATTATGAATACATATTTAGATCAGGACAAGACCGACCGTGAAACACGGCAGCACCCAGGACGTCCAGCATGATACGGTGCGACACCACGATCAGGCAGGAGCTCTTGCGGCCGCGTCATGCCGTCAATAAGATACACAAGAAATATACCTTATGCGTGAGAGACCGCCCATGAGCAAGGATCGCCGCGCAAGTGCACCGGGCCACGCGGTCGGCATCGACGAGGAGATGATCCGCACGCTCGTGCACACCTTCTACGCCCGCGTGCGGCGTGACGCGCTGCTGGGGCCGATTTTCAACGCGAAGATCGCCGATTGGGATGAGCATCTGGAAAAGCTGTGCAGCTTCTGGTCGTCGGTCACGCTGATGTCCGGCCTTTATAAGGGCACGCCGATGCAGGCCCACGCCGCGCTTCCCGAGATTAAGTCACGACACTTCGACCACTGGCTCTCGCTCTTCCGCGCAACCGCGCGCGAGACGTGTCCGCCCGCGGCCGCGGATCTGTTCATCGACCGCGCAGAGCGCATCGCGCAATCACTCGAGATGGGCATCGCCCTTTATCGCGGAACCGGCCCGCTGGCGTCCCTTCGCAGCCAATAGGGCCTCGGAGCCATCCCGACGCGCAGACGCTAAGCAGCGCGCACGGAATTCGAGCACGCAATCGGCACCGAACCGACCGATAATTGCGCAAGACAATCGTCTTGTCGCAGGCGCCGCTCCGATCGTGCCGGACACCTGCTTCGCGAAGGCTTGCTCAAAGCGGCGCATGTGTCGCCCCGGGCGCCTTTACGCCTGAGGAGCATCGAAGGCTGTCAATGAAACAAGACCGATCGGACGATGTCGGCGGCCCTCGCCAGCCGCTGCTCATCGTCAAGGACCTGAGAAAGCACTTCGTCAGGAAGAAGGGACTTCTCGCCAGGAATGCCAGCCCGCCCGTGCGCGCCGTCGACGGGATCTCATTCTCCGTGACGAAGGGAACCACGCTCGGCATCGTCGGCGAGTCCGGCTGCGGAAAATCCACCGTTGCCCGCCTCCTGATCCGCCTTCTCGACCCCGATGCCGGCGAGATCATCTACGATGGACAGCTCGTCGGCAGCCCGCGCGGCATCTCGGTTCGCGAGTTGCGCAGCCGCGTGCAAATGGTCTTCCAGGACAGCTACGCGTCGCTCAATCCGCGCCTGCCGATCGAGGAATCGATCGCCTTCGGCCCGACCGCCGATGGGGTTCCCGCTGCCGAGGCCAACGCGCGCGCCATCGAGCTGCTCGGCAAGGTCGGCCTCGATCCGCGCATCTTCGTTCACCGCTACCCGCATGAGCTGTCGGGCGGCCAGCGGCAACGCGTGAACATCGCGCGCGCGCTCGCCTTGCACCCCCGGCTGCTCATCCTGGACGAGGCCGTCTCGGCGCTCGACAAGTCGGTCGAGGCGCAAGTCTTGAATCTTCTGACGGACCTCAAGGCGCAGTACGGCCTGACCTATCTCTTCATCAGCCACGACCTCAACGTGGTCCGCTATATCAGCGACCAGGTCATGGTCATGTACCTCGGCGAGATCGTCGAGATCGGCCCGGTCGCCGAAATCTACGACGCGCCGGCTCATCCCTACACGCAGGCCCTCCTCAAGTCGCAGCCTTCGATGGACCCGCACCATCGGACGAAGGAGGCGCCCATCTCCGGCGACCCTCCGAACCCGATCTCTCCGCCGCCGGGCTGCCGCTTCCACACGCGCTGTCCGCTGGCGCAGCCGATCTGCTCGCGTGAGGTGCCGCCGTTGCGCCCGGTCGGGAGTGATGGCCGATTGGCCGCCTGCCATCTGGCCACATCGTCTCCCGCCGTCGCAGCTTAGCTAGGAACGAAGCCCGTGCACGCAACAACCTTCGATCCGCGGCCTGTTACGACGACTCCGTCGGAAAGGCCCGTTCTTCAGGTGCGAGACCTGCACGTCCGCTTCGTCTCCCGCGAGCGGACCGTCTATGCCGTCAACGGTGTGTCGTTCGATCTCGCCCGTGGCGAGCTGCTGGGCCTCCTCGGCGAGTCTGGCTCCGGAAAAAGCGTCACGCTGCGCTCGATCCAGCGCCTGCTTCCCATGCACCGCACCGTCGTCAGCGGCGAAGTCCTTCTCGATGGCACGGACGTCCTGAAGATGTCGCCGTCGGACGTCCGCAGGATGCGCGGCTCCAAGGTCTCCATGATCTTCCAGGAGCCATCGACCGCGTTCGATCCAGTCTACACGATCGGCCAGCAGATCTGCGAGACGATCATCCAGCACGAGGCCGTCACCCACGCGGCCGCCCGTCAACGCGCACTCGAGCTCTTGGAGCTGGTGCGCATTCCCTCCGCGAAGCAGCGCCTCGACAACTACCCGCACGAGATGTCCGGCGGCATGCGGCAGCGCGCCATGATCGCCCTGGCGCTCTCATGCCGGCCCCAGGTCCTGCTGGCCGACGAGCCGACGACGGCACTCGATGCGACCGTGCAGATCCAGGTCCTGCTCCTGCTCGCGCAGTTGCAGAAGGACCTGGGTCTCAGCATCATCTTCGTCACCCACGACATCGGCGTCGCGACCGAGGTATCGTCGCGGCTGGCGGTCATGTACGGCGGCCAGATCGTCGAGACCGGTCCGCTCGCCGAGATCATCGAGAGCCCGAAACATCCCTATACGCAGGGGCTACTCGCCTCCACCATTCACAGCGCGTCCCGCGGTCTTCGCCTCGAGCCGATCAGGGGCTCGCCACCGAACCTCTCGCAGCCGCCTGCGCGGTGCACGTTCGCGCCGCGCTGCAACCTCGCGATTCCACCCTGCAATGCCGATGTTCCCGAGCTGCGGCCGCTCGGCAGCACACGCTTCGCCCGCTGCATTCGCGCCAAGGAAGAAACCTCCGCGCCCTGAAGCAGGCTCATGTAAGACAGGCGCGTCCAACGTGGACGCGCCTGAACGCCTTCTAGCGCGTGGGGTTTGGCGTACACGCCCTCACAGCTTGACGTCCATCGCGGCCCGGAGCCCGTCGCTCATCAGGTTGAAGCAGATGCCGGTGACGAAGATCATCGCACCCGGCAGCGCCGAGTTGACCGGCGCGACATAGATCGATTGCCGGAGCGTATTGAGCATCAATCCCCAGTCCGCCTCCGGAGGACTGACGCCCAGACCAAGGAAGCTCAGCCCCGATGCAACGATGATGCTGACGCTGACGAGGCTCGACGCGTAAACGAGGATCGGGCCGAACACATTGCCGAGAACATGCACACGCACGATCCGCATCGTCGATGCCGGCGTCGCGCGCGCTGCCGCCACATAATCCAGATTCCGGACCTGCGTCGTCACGGTTTCCGCCACGCGGCAGATCGGAGGAATGAAGATCAGCGTGAGCGAGAGGATGGCGTTCGTTATGCCGCCGCCCAGCGCGCCCGAGATGGCGATCGCCAGCAGAATGGACGGAAACGCGTAGAAGATGTCGGTGATGCGCATGATCAGCATGTTGACGTGGCCGCCGACAAAGCCGGCGATGATGCCAAGCGTGCCTCCGATCAGCAGCGCAAGCACCACGGGCGCTATCGCCGTGAACATCGACACGCGCCCACCGTACATCAGCCGGGTCAGCATATCCCGCCCGAGCTCGTCGGTGCCGAGCAGATGACCGGGCGAGCCGACCGGCACGAGCCGCTTCAGCATGCTAGTCTTGTAAGGATCATGCGGCGCGATCCACGGCGCAAAGACCGACACGAGCACAATCGCGATCACCACCGCAGCGCAGACGAGCGTGATCGGATCCCGGCTCAGCCGTTCGAAGACAGCCGCCCAGTAGCCCTTGCGAACACCCACATAGACGACCTCGGCTTCGTCCATGTCGCGATTCACGAGACCGGCCGGAGCGGCATTTTCCATCGTGCTGGCGCTCATCGGCTTACCCTCCGCCGTACCGGATTCATCTCTTGATCCTCGGATCCAGAACCGCCTGCGCGATATCGACGGCCAGATTGAGGATGACGAAAATCAGCGCGAGCATCAGGATGGTGCCTTGCAGCACGGGAATGTCGCGCGCGAAGATCGCATTGTTGAGAAGCAGGCCGGTTCCTGGCCAGGCAAAAACGGTTTCGATCAGGATCGAGCCGCCAAGCAGATATCCGAGCTGCAAACCCATGACGGCGAGGACCTGCGGCGCGGCATTCTTCGCAACATGGCGGAGAATGCGAGCTTCGGTCAGCCCTTTCGAGCGAAGCGCCTCGACGAACTCCATGTTGAGAAGCTCGGCAATGGCGCTGCGGACCGTGCGCGTGACAATGCCCGCAGGAATGACCGACAGCGCGACGACGGGCAGCACCATGTGCCGGAAATTCTCCAATGAGAAGGAGAACGACGTGTCACCGCTGCCGGTCATTCCAAGTGCCGGCAACAGGGCGAGCTCGACCGAGAAAATGATCACCAGCACGATGGCCAGCCAGTAGTGCGGCACACTCACGCCGGTGATCGCCAGGGCCGTGAACATCCGGTCAGCCGGGCGGCCGTGGAAATAGCCGGCGAGCCCGCCGAGAACGGCTCCCACGATGAACCCGACTGCAGCTCCGCCGACGGCCAGGATCAAGCTGTTCTTGAGCGCCGGAAGCAGCTCGCTCAGGACGGCATTTCCCGTGACGATCGACTTGCCGAAATCCGCGACTAGCGCCTTCGAGAGCCAAAGCCAATACTGCATCACGATGGGCTTATCGAGGCCGTACTCTGCCTTGATCTTGTCGATCACCGCCTGAGGCGCATCCTCGGGCAGGATCGAGCTGAGCGGATCGCCCGGCCCGATGTAGACCAGCGAGAAGCAGACGATCGTCACGCCCAGCGCGATTGGAATCGCATAGACGAGCCGCTGCAGGATGTAAGAGAGCATCGACCTCGTTCCTTGCTCACTTCTTGAGCGTGATCGGCGTCAGATCCTGGAACCAGCTCTTCGCCTGCACGAAGCCCTCGACCTTCGGCGAGAGCGCACGCGGATTGACGTCGTGCGTGACCCAAACCCACTCGGCGTTGTCGACGGCGGTCTCGTGCACCTTGCGCAGCACCTCGTCCTGAAGCTCCTTGTCGAATGTCAGCGACGCTTTCGCGAGAAGCTCGTCATAGACCGGCAGTTTCAATTTTCCCCAGTTCGAGCCCGCGGGCGAAATGCGCGCGCTGTGAAACACCCGCTCGAAGGCGCTGTAGGGGTCCTGCAGGGCGCGGCTGACGATGATGCCGTCGACACCCTTGGCAACAGCCTCCTTGTCGTCGGCAGGCTTGCGGGAGAAGGCGGTGAGCGCATTCCATTCCATGACCTCCGCCTCGAGCTTGAAATGGCACTCGTTGAGATTCGCCTGAACGAATTCGAACATGGGCAACGGCTGCATCTGCCCCGAGCCGCTGGTCGAGATGGCCCATTTGATAGGAAGCGGCTTCGCAGCCGTGAAACCGGCCTCCGTCATCAGCTTGCGCGCTTCGTCGGGCTTGTAGCCGATCTCGAACGTCGGCTTGCCGAACCAGGCGTCTCCGGGCGGCATGTGACCCTTGGCCGGAATGCTGAGCCCACCGAGAAGCTTGTTCAATCCTTCCCGGTCGATGCAGAGATTGGCCGCCTTTCGCACACGAATATCGTTCCAGGGCGAGCCGGGGATGCGGCTGAGTGTAACTGCCCAATTATGCGGATAGGCGTTGGTGATGATCTTCATTCCCGCCGACTTCAAGCGGTCGATGGAATCGGGCGGCGGCGCCTCGATGAAATCGACTTGGCCGGACAAGAGCGCCGCCACGCGCGCCGAGGCCTCCGGAATGGGCCGCAGGATCACACGATCGACTTTCGGAATGCGCGCCTTGTTCCAATACGCCTTATTCGGAACCATCTCGACTTTGGCCCGCTGCGTCTGACTGACGAATTTCCACGGTCCGGTGCCGGACGGGCTCTTGGCAAACTCGGCCCAGCTCTTGGTCTTCTGCCAATGCTCCTGGCTCGACATGAACCAGAAACTGACCTGATAAGGCACATAGGCGCTCGGCTTCGACGTCAGGATCTCGACGGTATAGTCGTCGATCTTGTTGACCGCCGACAGCGCCGGAATGCGAACGGCGACGAGCGCCGCCTGCTTCGCCTCGTATTGCGGCGCCTTGTCATCCTTCACCTTGGCGAAATTCCAAACGACATCGTCCGCAGTAAATGGACTTCCGTCATGAAACGTCACGCCTTTGCGAAGCTTGAAAATCCACCGCTTGTCGTTCTTGGGGTCGATTTCCCAGCTTTCCGCAAGCCCAGGGACAAGCTTTGCCGATTCCTTATCCTTGGACAGATCCCACAACACGAGCGCATCATAGAGCATGTAGCCCATGAAGCGGAAACCCTCGAAGCCCTGATCGGGCTGTCCGATATTCACGGGAATATCGGCAGCGGTCATGCCGACGCGAAGCACGCTTTCCGCGACGGCCGACGTCGTGAGCCCAGCGGTGACACCTGCGACGGCGAGCAACTGTCCGATCGACGCTCGGCCTTTTCCGGTTGCATTGATCGCACGTGTCGATTTGATCCGTCGCATTCTTGGCTCCTGTCGTCTTGAGCATCTGGCGCCCGCAAAACGCCGACATTGATTTGCATTTCATGATTGGATTGGCGAACGGACAGCATCCCTGGACGATGTGCCTACGCGCCGCGGAGAGCCGCCGTCGTAAAATCGCGCCTTTTGCGCGCGACAAAGTGCATGTGACGGCGAAACTGATGCGGGCACTCCTCGCTCCCGGCGCATTTTCTTGTCGATCGCGCCGGCAGTTTCGCGAATCCGGGTCGAAATTGCGCGCCCATAATTCGCACATGAATTGCCATCTATTCTGGCGCGTCATCCGCGAGTGAAGGACATTGGCTGCACGACCGCGAGAACAGTGGAACCTCAAGCCCGGTCGGCGCATTCTGATTCCTTACCTGATCCAGGGAGATCGTCATGTCACTGATCAGCGTCGCAGTTCTGATCACCGCAATCGGCGGGCCCGCCGATGCGCCTCCGTCTGCTCACGTGCATCAGGCCCAGTCGACGAACCCGGCCCTCAACCCGCCAGGACGTCCCGGGCGCAGCTACGCGCCGCCCGAACAGTCGAATCCGGGCACGTCGAGCGGGCCTTTGCTGAAGGCGCCGGGCTATACGCCGCGTTCAGGCCCGCGCGACGGCGAGCGCAAGGGCCCTCCGACCGCATCCGATTGCGCTGCCGGCTACAGCAGCAATTCCGGATTGACGCGACGCGAATTCAATCGCCTATGCGGAAAAGGCTCCTGACGTGCGCTCAGCCGCTGCTTGATACGGTGCCCTGATTGACCTTAAATCGCGGGCTCATGCCCCGATCGGGGCGCCGAGCAGCGAGGATCTCATGGCTAAGAGCGACGACACGGCTGGCGGGCCGAAGAAAAAACGGCGCACGTCGACCGACATCGTGCACCACGGCCGCGATCCGTTCGCACACCACGGCTTCGTCAATCCGCCCGTCTACAGGGGCTCGACGGTCCTTTTCAAGTCGCTCGAGGCTTTCGAGAAGCGCCAGCAGCGTTACACCTATGGCCGGCGTGGAACACCGACCACCGAGGCGCTTGAGGCTGCGATCTGTCATCTCGAAGGCGGCCACCGCACGGTCCTCGCGCCAAACGGGCTCGCGGCGATCACACATGCCCTTCTCGCTCTCGTAAAGACGGGCGACCACGTCCTCGTCACGGACAGCGCCTACCAGCCGACGCGCAAGTTTTGCGACAATGTCCTCGTCCGCCTCGGCATCGAGACCACTTACTATGATCCGCTGATCGGCGCCGGACTTTCTCGGCTCATGAGACCGAATACGACGGTCGTTTTCACGGAAAGCCCTGGCTCCCAGACATTCGAGGTGCAGGACATTCCGGCGATCGCAAAGGCTGCGCACGCGGGCGGCGCGACGGTGGTGATGGACAATACCTGGGCTTCGCCGCTCTACTTCAAGCCGTTCGAGCACGGCGTCGACGTGTCTGTGCAGGCAGCCACGAAATATATCGTCGGCCATGCCGATGCCATGCTCGGCTCAATCACCATGAGCGAGCAGGCCACCGCCCGGATGCTGGACGAGATCAACTTCCTCGGCATCGGGGTCGGCACCGAGGAATGCTACCTCGGCATGCGCGGCATCCGAACGATCGAGGTCCGGATGGAGCGGCACTGGCGTTCCGCTCTCGAAATGGCACGCTGGCTCCAGGCACGCCCCGAGGTTGCCCGTGTCCTGCATCCGGCTCTCGAGAGTGACCCGGGATATCCTATTTGGAAGCGTGATTTCCTGGGCGCATCCGGCCTCTTCGCGTTTATTCTGAAGCCGGCGCCGAAGGCTGCCGTCGCGTCGATGCTCGAAGGCCTCGAGTTGTTTGGCATGGGTGCCTCATGGGGCGGCTTCGAGAGCCTCGTCCTGCCCTTCAACGCCTCTCCCTACCGAACCGCGACGAAGTGGGAGCCGGAGGGGCCGTGCGTGCGCATCCATATCGGCCTCGAGGACGTCGAGGATCTGAAGGCCGACCTCGCCGCAGGCTTCGAGCGTCTGACCGCGAGCAAGGGCTGAGCACGAATCGCCGGACTTAACCATTGCACGCGGCCCGCGCGCCGCAACGCGCTCCATGGCGCGGATGCTGCACTGAACCGATCGTTAACGGCTTATTACGATTGGACGTGCCATGATGATAATGTCGGAAATGACGCTGACCGAGCTGCTGTCGGCGTCACTCTATCTCCTGACCGCCGTATTGCTGATCTATGCCGTCAGCCAACGATACGTGAGGATCGGCCAGATCAGCGCGCTCGGCGCCATTCTCGCCATCGCTGGCGCAAATACCTTCTTCATGATGTCGTACCAGGGCGAGCCGGCCATCGCCTACGAGCGCCCCGGTCCGATCAAGCGCGCGCGGGCCGGCGAGCGCGGCACATTCCAGTTCGAGGACGAGGACGAGGACGCAGGAGGCACCGGCTCGGCGAGCGGCAGCGCGGGCTCTGGCTCAATCGCCATGGCATCGGCGAGCAGCGACGCGCCGGAAAAGGCCGAACGTCAACTGGTGACAGGTCTCGAATGCGCGGATTGCCCCGATATGGTCGTCGTCCGTCCCGGCGTCTTCCGGATCGGCGCCGCCCCCACGGACTTGGCCGCGCACGAGACCGAACATCCCACCCGCATGATCGGCATCAACGCGCCGTTCGCGATCGGACGCAACGAGGTGACGCTGGGCGAGTACCTGGCCTTCGCAAAGGCAACACGCAGGCAAACGCCAAAGTGTCCAGATTTCAGCGGAGAGGACGATCCCCGGCTGCCCGTGACGTGCGTCAGCCCCCTCGACGCGGAAGCGTATGCCGATTGGCTGTCGAAGCGCACGGGGAAGCCATTCCGCCTGCCTTCGGAAGCCGAATGGGAGTATGCCGCGCGCGCCGGAGCAGCAGGGATCTATGCCACGGGCAACCATCTCGGCGCGGGTGATGCCAACATCGGCGGCGCGCGCGGCTCGACGATCCGCGTCGGCAGCTACCCCGCCAACGCCTTCGGCATCAACGACATGCACGGCAATGCAGCGGAAATCGTCGCGGGCTGCTGGCTGGCATCGCCGTCGCAACTTCCGGGAGACGGCACTGCCGCGACCTCGGTCACCGGATGCACCAGCCGCGTCCTGCGCGACGCACATGCGCGCGAGCCAGCCGAGAAGGCCCGCCTCTCGGCGCGCCGCCCGATCGAAAAGGGCGCGCGCCTGCCCGGCGTCGGCTTCCGCCTCGCACGTGACCTGCGGTAGGCGCTGCTCGGCAACCGAGCCGGCCCATCCGCCTCAGAAGACGAACTCGGCGGCGTGCTCGAAGCCCGGCAGTACAGGCGCCTCGGCGTCGAACAACGCGACACGGTCGAAGCTCATCGCGAACCGGCGCCACTCGCACACTTTACCGACGCCGTTCACGTCCAGAACAGCGACGAGCCGCCCGCCATCCTTGAGCTGGTTCAGGAGCGTCGCCGGAACTTCCGTCACTTTACCCCCGAGCAGAATGGCATCGTAAGGCCCGCGCGCGGCGAGCCCGTCGCCGAGCGCCCCCGGATGCACCTCCGCGTTGGTGATGGAGAGGGCCGCCAGGACTGCCTTCGCCTCCTCGGCGAGCTTGGCATCGCTCTCGACCGCCACCACCCGCCGAGCGATCTGCGCGAGCACTGCCGTCGAGTAGCCCGTTGCAGGCGCCACATCGAGCACGACCG
>Ga0180220_1001183_pt1 | contig 20816 bp, 17 predicted proteins | sample eDN5th37CBELigBY_FD_151335 | JGI IMG/M metagenome (GOLD analysis project Ga0180220, IMG submission 151335) | Enriched backyard soil microbial communities from Emeryville, California, USA - eDNA 5th pass 37_C BE-Lig BY (version 2) (version 2) | ecosystem: Environmental > Terrestrial > Soil >...
GCCCCATTGGCCGACGGCGACGTTTTGAAGGTCGGACGCTATCGGATCCGGGTTCGGAATCGGGTTGGAGACTCAGCGTCCCACTCCGTCGTGCCCTCCCTGTCGCTTCCCGAGCCGCCGCGCCACGCGCTGCTCGCGCCGTCGCTTTCGGGGCTCCCGGCGCTTGCGTCCGGAACGGCCGGGGACCGCCCCGCGCCGCTGGAGCTCCTGCCGATGGCCGACGTCTTGGCGGCGGGGGGAGAGGCGGGGCGGATCAGCGAGTCGGTGCTGGTTCCTCTCGTGAACCAGTTCGGGATCATGCAGCAGCAGATGCTCGACCAGTTCCAGAACGCGATGGGAATGCTGGTTGAGATGTTCGGCTCGCTGCAGCGCGAGCAGATGGACCTGATCCGCCGGGAGCTCGATCAACTCCGCGAGGTCACGCGGGAGTTTCAAGAGCTGAAGGTCGAATTGGCGACCCTCGCTCGCGACCAGGGCCGGGCGGCGGCCCCGTCCCAGGCCGCAGCCGCTCCATCGGCCGCGGCCGCCAAGGCGGCGCCGCCGCCGAAACCAAGGCCCGCCGCCAAGCGCCCCGCGCCGCCCGTCGCCGCGTCCGCGTCCTCCGGGCGATCCGAGGAAGCGCCGGACCGGCGGTCGACGACGAAGCCCGAGGGCGACGAGGCCGACGTCATGCTCTGGCTCAACCAGCGGATCGCGACGCTTCAAGAGGAGCGGGAGAGCCGCTGGCGGAAGATTCTCAAACTCCTCCCCAACGCCTCCTGAGCCGGTGGCGGGAGTCCGTCTTCCCCAACGGAATTCGGGCGGGCGACGCGCGAACCTTTCGCGTCCGGATTTCGCGCGCGAAGCTTTGTGTCCGGTCCGGTGATGGAGCCTCGCCCGCCCCATGGTCGCGCGCCGCGGCGGCCTTCGAAAGCAAAACGGCCCCGGGGCCGTTGAGACTTCCGGGGTCGAGATTAAATCGATCGCGCGCGAGGAGCGGTTGGCTTGTCCGTCGGCGGTCAGCAGGCCCCGCGGCCGCGGATGACGACGACGAACGTGCGGAGGATGATCCAAAGATCACGGCCGACCGACCAGTTCCTGGCGTATTCGAGGTCCATCTCCACCATGCGGGCGTAATCGACGTTGCTTCGGCCGCCGACTTGCCAGGGGCCGGTCAGCCCCGGCATGACTTGCAGGCGCTGGCGGTATCCCTCGGGGTTGACGGACTGCAAAAGCTCGCTGTCGCGGATCTGGAGCGGCCGCGGCCCCACCACGCTCATCTCGCCGCGGAGGATGTTGAAGAGTTGGGGGAGTTCGTCCAGGCTCGATTTCCGCAGGAACCGCCCCAGTGGAGTGACCCGGGGATCGTTCTCCATCTTGAAGAGGACGCCGCCGCCGGATTCGTTCTTGGCCTCCAGTTCGCCGAGCCGCTTCTCGGCGTCCACGACCATCGTCCGAAACTTGATGACCCAGAACAGCCGCCCGCGATGGCCCCGCCGCAATTGACGGAAGAAGATGGGGCCGGGAGAATCGAGCCGGATCAAGGCGGCGACGGCCAGCATGACCGGCGCCAGCAGCAGCAGGCCGGTCAGGGCGCCGGCGAAGTCGATCGACCGCTTGACGGCGTGTCGGAGCGACTCGAGCGTCAGCTGGTGGGACCGAATGTGAAACGAGGTCCGCGAGCGGAGTTCGTCCTGATCAATCATCGCCCGCTCGCCCGATCCTGGGACGAAGGACGTTGGCGATGATGGCGGCAGGAGGTTCATCGGCGCGAATTCTCCGTGTGGGTGACCGGCGAGCTGGATGTCTCGTGATGTCTATCGTCAGGGTGCGGTCGTCACCAAGCGGCGCGGCTTCGCTCAGGTTTAGCGGGCGTGGCGCCAGTCCCACGTCCAGCACAAACAGGCCCAGCCTAGCATCGTTTTTCCAAATCGTCAATCATTGCGCTGCGCCGCGTTGATACTCGGAATCAATGTGGACTTAAAAACGCAAATGTCTTGGGGCTTTCGATGGGTCGCGAAGTGGCCCGGGAATCGGGGAGGGCGGCTCCAAATCTTTTGTCGAGGCCGGCTCCAGGCTTCTCGCCGACTTTACGAGGCGCTTGGATAAACCGTGACCATTTCGTTGTTCCGGGGCATCGGGACGTCTGACGGCGTCAACATCGAGGGGGGCGGGGGTCAACCGGCCCTTCGGTCCAGGATGGCGGTGGTGCTGAGGCCGGGGACCAGGGGCAGGGCGATGACCCGGCCGCCGCGGCGCGTGACGAGGTCGGCGCCGGCGATCTGGTCGATCGTGTAGTCGCCTCCCTTGACCAGCACGTCGGGTTCGAGCAGCTCAATAAGGCTTTCGGGGGTCGGCTCGTCGAAGGGGACGACCAGGTCGACGCAGGCGAGCCCGGCGAGGAGGCTGGCCCGGTTGTCCTGGTTGATGACGGGTCGGCTGGCGCCCTTGAGGCCGCGGACGGAGGCGTCGGAGTTGAGGCCGACGACGAGCAGGTCGCCCAGCCGCTTGGCGCCCTCCAGGCAGGCGAGGTGGCCGGCGTGAAGGATGTCGAAGCAGCCGTTGGTGAAGACGATCTTGCCTCCCCGGCGGCGGGTTTCGTCGAGTCGTTTTTGGGCGGCCCGGCGGTCGAGGATCTTGGGGGAGAGGCCGCTCCAGGCCGCGGCGAGCTCCTCGGCGGAGACCACGTAGGTTCCCGGATGGCCGACGGCGATGCCGGCGGCGACGTTGGCGAGCCGGCAGGCGTCGACGATCGCCCAGTTCACGCCCAGGCAGGCCGCCAGCGCGGCGACGACGGTGTCGCCGGCGCCGGTGACGTCGGCGACGCCCCGGGTTTGCGAGGGGATGTGGTGGGTCCCGCCGGGGAGGGCGAGCGTCATGCCCTCGGGGCCCCGGGTGATCAGCAGGGCGTCGGTTTCCAGTTGCTCAAGGAGTTGGCCCGCGGCGTCGGCGGTCTCGTCATCGCCCGTTAGTGGGCGTCCGACGGCCCGCTCGGCCTCCATCAGGTTGGGGGTGATGATCGTCGCCCCGGCGTAGGCGGCGAAGTCGGTCTTCTTGGGGTCCACGACGCAGGGGATGTCCAGCCGGCGGCATCGCGCGATCACCTCCCGGGCGACCCTGGGCGTGACGACGCCCTTCTCGTAGTCGGCGAGCACGACGGCGGACTGGCCGTCGATCAGCGGGAGGACGCCGCTTAGGAGCTCGTCCTCGAAGTCGAGGAACCGCGCGCGGTCGCCGTCGCGGTCGAGCCGCAAGAGCTGTTGGTGGGAGTCGGAGAGGATCCGCGTCTTGCTGACGGTGGAGAGCTCCGGGCGCTCGAGCAGCGCCAGGCGATCCACGCCCTTGGCGGCGAGGGCCTCGCGCAGCAGCGCCCCCTCGGCGTCGGCGCCGACGAGGCCGGCGAGCGTCGCGGCGCAGCCGAGCCCCGCGAGGCCGGCGGCAACGTTGCCGGCGCCCCCCGGGGTGTGGACCTCGCCCATGAGGCTGACCACCGGAACGGGGGCCTCGGGCGAGATCCGGCGAACGCGTCCATGCACATGGCGGTCGAGCATGACGTCGCCGACCACCAACACGCGGTTGTTGAACATCGAAATCGGCCTCCCGCCTCGCGAACCGCCGACGGCTCGGCGCCTGGTTCGCGCGATGACAAGGCCGGAGATTTTAGCCGCCGCCGCCGTTCTGGCGAGCCCAATTCCGCGGCGGCGGCTCGGTCACGGAGCGCCGGCGTCGACCAGCGCCTCGGAGTGCGTCCAGGGAAGCTGCACTCCCAGCACGCCCGGCCGGACTCGATTTTGGCTGGCCAGGTCGCGGAGGGTGAACTCGCAGCAGTCGTAGCGGTGATCGATGACGCCGGCGTACCGGCTGGCGCTGCCGACGGTGATCAGGTACGTCGAGGCTCCCAGCAGCCGGGGGGGAACCACGATGTCGAAGACGTGAAGGCCGGCGCCGAGGCTGGCGTTGAGCTCGGGATCCACGTCGCGGATGTCGGAGTGGAGGACGCGGGTCCCCTCCTGGTTTTGCAGGTAGAACGTCAGGTAGCTTCCCGCCGTCGGCTTGCGGATCTCGTATTTGACGCGGATCCGGATCGGCTCGTCGCAGGTGAAGTCGGAGGCGGGCTCGTCTTCGCCGCGGAGAACCTCCACGGAGTGGAACTGGCCGGGCTTGGCGGGGTCGCGCTCGAACCGGGCGGTCGCGGCGTTTTCGCCGGAGCTGGCCTTCATGTAGTGTTTGACCACGTCCAGGACGGGGCCGGTCATCGCGACCCGTCCCTTCTCGAGCAGGACGCCGTCGTCGCAAAGTTGGCTCAAGGCCCCCATGTTGTGGCTGACGAACAGGACGGTGCGCCCATCGCCGGAGGCGACGTCGCGCATCTTCCCCAGGCACTTCTTCTGGAAGGCGTAATCGCCGACGGCGAGCACCTCGTCGACGATCAGGATCTCCGGCTCCAGGTGCGCCGCCACGGCGAAGGCGAGCCGGACAAACATGCCCGAGGAGTAGCGCTTCACCGGGGTGTCGAGGAATTTTTCGACTTCGGAGAAGGCGACGATCTCGTCGAACTTGCGCTGAATCTCCCTGCGCCTCATGCCCAGGATCGCGCCGTTGAGGTAGATGTTCTCCCGGCCGCTGAGCTCCATGTGGAAGCCCGTGCCGACCTCCAGGAGCGAGGCGACCCGGCCGCGAATGCTGATGGTTCCCGTGGTCGGATCCACGATCCGGCTGAGGATCTTCAGCAACGTCGACTTGCCGGCGCCGTTGCGGCCGATGAGGCCGAGGACCTTCCCCCGCTCGACCTCGAGGTCGACGCCGCGGAGAGCCCAAAATTCCGAGGCGTTGGGCCGGGCGTCCCCCCCCTCGTTTCGGAACCGCCGCTTCAATGCTTCGGCGGCCTCGGTGATCGAGCTGCGCGCCGAGAAGCCGTATCCCGAGCGGTAGGCTCCGCCCTTGACGGCGAAGTGGGACCCGAGGTTGTAGCGCTTGCCCAGATTCTCGATGCTGATGATTGGTCGGCTCATGATTGTTTTTTGATCAAGCGCGGGGATCGCGCGGGGGGGAGGTCCCCGCCCGCGGGGCCTTGGTCGGCGATTTTAGACGTAATCGGCGAAGAGGCGCTCCGTGCGCCGGAAGTAGTGGATCGAGAAGGTGAACAGGCCGATCGCGACGGCGCTGGAGATCAGGAAGCAATTCCAGTGCAGGGGGGTGCCCAGGATGGCGGCGCGGTAGCCGTCGATGATGCCGAACATGGGGTTGAGCGACACGAGCCAGTGATACTTCTCGGGAATCATGCTGACGGGGAAGAAGATGCCGCTGACGTACATCATGATCTGAACCGTGAACGGCACGATGTGCTTGAAGTCGCGATAAAAGAGCGTCAGACCCGCGAGCAGGACGCCGATGCTGAGCGTCGCGATCAACGTCAGCAGGAAGAGGAGCGGCAGGAAGACGATCGTCCATTGGGGCGTGATCCCGTAATAGAAGAGGATCAGGCCGTAGATGAGAAACGAAATCGCGCCGTCGACCAGGAACACGGCCGCCGCCGTGACCGGCATGAAGAGCCGGGGAAAGTACACCTTGGTGACCATGTTCAACGCCCCAATCAGGCTGTTGGCCGCCGCCGGCATGCCTTGGGCGAACATGGTCCAGGGGATCAGCGCCGCGAAGATGAAGACGGGGTAGGGCAGGTCCATCGGCATCTTGATCTTCGCGTACCGCGTCATGAAGCTGAAGATCGCCACCATGATCAACGGCTGGAGGACCGCCCAGGCGCCTCCCAGGATCGTCTGCTTGTACCGCGCGGTGATGTCTCGCCAGACGAAGAAGGCGAGCAACTCTCGGTACTCATACATCTCCCTCCAATTGATCGCCATCCAACCCGACGTGGGGCGGATGACCAATTCATACGCCTCCGGCGCGTCGGAATCGGGCTGGGTCGCGCTTTGGCCCCGCGAATCGCCTTGGGATTGACCGGGGGTGGCCAGCGTTTCTTCGGTCTCGATCATGTGAGGTGCGATTCCATGGAGAATGAGAAGGCGCAATCGCTGGGCGAGACGAGTCGGATCGTTTCATCTCGTTGGTGGACGACGTTCGAGATTCGTTCGCGGACGGTCCAAGGCGGCGTGAGCCGGAACGGCCGCCATCAACAACTGGACCGCGGCGGACGCATCTTGATCAATCGAGTCCGCGCCCATGGAGGTTGGAGGAGATTACGAGGATACAAGTCCGACGCTCCAAAATAAAGGCGACTCCCGGCTGACGCCGCGCGTGGATGATAATGTTTCAGTGTGGCCGGCGCGGAGGATCGCCTTTCAGTCCACGTCCGCCGTTCGGCGAATGTACGGGCGGAATCCGGGTTCGTGTCCGAGAAACCCGCGGGCCCGGTTCGTCGCGTCCGAGCGCGAGGCGCCGCGGACCTCGTGACGACCGAAACGGTTGCCCCGCGCCGGTTGGGGTGGCTAAAGTCGAGCGGGAGCCGCCGGCCCCGACGTTCGGGAGACGCCTCGGCTCGTTCCTTTTGGTGACTAAATGAATACTGGTTGTGTTGGCGTCGTCGTGATCGGCCGGAACGAGGGGGAGCGGCTTCGGCGTTGCCTGGAATCGACGGTCGATCGCGGGACGGTCGTGGTTTACGTGGATTCGGGGTCGCGGGACGGGAGCCCCGAGCTGGCGCGGGCCCTGGGGGCGGAGGTCGTCGAACTGGACCTTTCGCGGCCGTTCGCGGCGGCCCGGGCGCGGAACGAGGGGCTTGAGCGCCTGCTGGAGATCGCGCCGGGGGTTCGGTTCGTTCAGTTCGTCGATGGCGATTGCGAGGTGGCCGACGGCTGGCTCGACCGCGCCGCGAGCGAGCTTGACGAGCGGCCCGACGCGGCGGCCGTCTGTGGTCGATTGCGGGAGCGGCATCCCGAGCGAACCGTGTACAACCGCCTGGCCGACCTGGAGTGGGACACCCCGATCGGCGAGGCGAGGGCCTGCGGCGGCGTCGCCATGATGCGGGTGGAGGCCCTGCGGCAAGCCGGCGGCTTCAACCCCGCGCTGATCGCCGGCGAGGAGCCGGAGCTTTGCGTCCGGTTCCGTCGAGACGGCTGGAAAATCTTCCGGATCGACGCCGAGATGGCTCTGCACGACATGGCCATGACGCGGTTTCGGCAGTGGTGGCGCCGAGCCGCCCGAGCCGGCCACGCCTACGCCGAGGGCTGGGCCCTGCACGGCGGTCCCCCGGAGCGGCACTACGCCCGGGAGACGCGGAGCATCGTCGTTTGGGGGATCGTCGTTCCGCTTCTGGCCCTGGGGCTCGCCCAGCCCACCCGAGGCGCGAGCTTGTTGTTGTTCGGTGGTCACGCGCTCCTCGCCTGGAAGGTGTATCGTTACGGCCGAGTCCATCGGGGGTGGCGCCCGGCCGACGCCCGGGCGTACGCCTTCTTCGTGGTCCTGGGGAAATTCGCCGGCGCCGTCGGCTTGGTCCGGTACTGGTTTGGCCGGCTTACGGGGAAACGGAGCCCCGTCATCGACTTTCGCGGCTCGGTGTCGGCGGGCGCCTCATCGCGCGCCGGCGGTTGAGGCGGGGGCGCGGGCGGCGGCCAGCGCCGGGTTCTCCACCTCGCGAACCGCGAAGCCGGATCGGAAGACGCTGTGGCGGAACGAATCGGCGAGGAAGTTTTGGGGATCCAGGTCGGGCTTGCGCTGAATGGGGCGCCGGAGCCGCCAAAGGGCGAATCCGAAGAGGAACGCCGCGTCGGTCAGGGCCGTGTAGAGCTTGCCGTGGTTCTTTAGGAAGAACCGGCGGCGGGCCTGGAACCAGTAGGCGGGACGCCGCTTCGGCCTCTCCTTCGGTCCCCCCTGAATGCCCGTGGACGCCCCCTCAAGGTGGATGATCTTGCTTTCCGGGACGTGCCAAACCTCCCAGCCGGCCCGCTTGGCTCGCAGGCAGATGTCGATGTCGTCGAAGTAGGTGTAGAGGCCCTCGTCGAGCAGGCCGATTTGCCGGAGCATCGTCGTTCGCAGAATTATGCTCGCGCCGGAGACCCACTCGGCCCGGCTGGGCCGCGCCGGGTCGACGATCAAGGGCGGCGCCAGGAACCGGGTGGCGACGCCGAACCGCAGCCCCCGGTCCAACTCCGTGGCGATCCCGAAGAACCGAAACGGGGACGCTTGAATCTCCCCCTCGGGGGAGAGGAGCTGGCTGCCGGCGACTCCCGCCTTGGGGTTCGCGTCCATGAAGGCGACCAGGGTTTCCAGACCGCGCTCCAAGACGATCGTGTCGGAGTTCAACAGCAGGACGTACTCGGGCGGGTCGGCCGATTCGAGGGCCGCGCGGATCACCAGGTTGTTGCCGCCGCAGAACCCTTGATTGATCTCGACGACGGTCAGGTCGACCCACGATTCCCAGCCGTTCTCCTCGATCGCCCGGCGGAGCTTCTCGACCGACTCGGGGCCGGTGCCGTTCTCGCAAACGCCCACCCTGGCGCCGGGGACTCGGGGGATCTCCGCCTCCAGCGATCGAAGGCAGTCGATCGTCAGGTCGGGGACCTTGTAACACAACACCACGACGAGAAGCTTCATAAGCGGGCGAGGCCAAGAGGGGGGGTTGTCGCGTTTGCCGTCGATACTATACCGTAGCACGGAGTTCGAAAGTCACGGCGCGCGCCGGCCCGCCGTATTTCGGAAACAAAAGGCCGAAATGGTCGGCGATCGGAGCGGCTATGGAGAGTTCCATTGAATCTCCCGGCCGCCGTCGTGGCAAGCGCGGTTCCCCGGTCGGGGGGCCGCGCGTTGAGTTGAAGCGTCATCGCGCGGGGGAATCGAGTTGAACGATCGTTTGTCGGACGCGCCCGTCTTCGTGCTCTGCGGCGGCCTGGGAACTCGGCTTCGGGAGGAGACCGAGCTGCGCCCCAAGCCCATGGTGCCCGTCGGCAATCGGCCCATCGTCTGGCACATCATGCGGACCTACGCGCATCACGGGTTCCGCCGCTTCATCCTTTGCCTGGGCTACAAGGCCGAAGTCGTCAAGTCGTACTTTCTCAACTACGCGTCGATGAACAGCGACTTCACCGTTGAGCTGAAAAGCAACAACGTGACGGTCCATTCCGTCGACCACGACCAGGACTGGGAGGTCACGCTGGCCTTCACCGGCGAATTGACCATGACCGGGGGCCGGGTGGCCCGCGCCGCGGCCAAGTACCTGGGCGACGCCGAGCATTTCGCCGTCACCTACGGCGACGGCGTCACCGACGCCAACCTCGCCGCCGAGTTCCGGTTCCACGCCGAGGGGAACAACCTGGGGACCGTGCTGGGGGTCAACCCGCCGTCGCGGTTCGGCGAGCTGAAGGTCGTTGAGAACCAGGTCGAGGAGTTCAGCGAGAAGCCCGAGTTCGTCGACAATTGGATCAACGGCGGCTACTTCTTCTTCCGTCGCGGCTTCCTCTCCTACCTCAGCCCCGACGAAGGCTGCGTCCTTGAGCGCGAGCCCCTGATCCGGTTGGCCCGCGACGGCAAGCTCGACATGTTCCGCCACCGCGGCTTCTGGGCCTGCATGGACACCCAGCGCGACCTTGAGCAGCTCAACAAGCTCTGGGCCTCCGGCCAGGCGCCCTGGGCCGTCTGAGCCCCGTCGGCCTCCCTCTCCACCGAACCCGCTTCCATCCCAATCAACATCGTCGAAGAGCAACATGAAGATATTCGTCACCGGGCACAAGGGCTACATCGGCGCGCATCTGGTGGACTTGCTCAAGGAGGGGGGGCACACCGTCGTCGGCTGCGACGTCGGCCTTTTCGAGGGGTGCGGGTGGGAGCCGGTGGTTCCCGCCGATCGCGACCTGAACAAGGACGTTCGCGCCGTCGAGCCGGCCGACCTGGACGGCTGCGACGCCGTCATGCACCTGGCGGCGATCTCCAACGACCCGATGGGCGACCTCAACGCCCAGCTCACCCTCGACATCAACCGCGACGCCTCGATCCGCCTGGCCCGGGTCGCCAAGGAGGCCGGCGTCCCCCGCTACCTGTTCGCCGGCAGCTGCTCGGTCTACGGCAAGGGCGAGAAGCTCGACCTCGACGAGAGCGACCCGCTCAACCCCCTGACCGCCTACGCCCAGTCGAAAATCGAGACCGAGACCGAGGTCTCGAAGCTGGCCGACGACTCGTTCACGCCCGTTTATCTGAGGAACTCGACCGCCTACGGCCATTCGCCGATGCTGCGGATCGACCTCGTGGTCAACAACCTGCTCGGCTCGGCCCTGGCCTACGGCGAGATCCGGATCATGTCCGACGGCTCGCCCTGGCGCCCGTTGATCCATTGCCGCGACATCGCCCGGGCCTTCATCGCCCTGGCCGAAGCGCCCAAGGATTCCGTCCACAACAAGGCGATCAACGTCGGCGGCAACGCCGAGAACTACCAGGTTCGCGACGTCGGCGACCAGGTCCAACGGCTCATCCCCTCGGCCAAGATCGCCTACACCGGCGAGGTCGGCGCCGACCCGCGGAACTACCGCGTGAAGTTCGACCTGCTCAACACGCTGCTGCCCGACTTCAAGCTCCAGTACACGCTGGCCTCCGGCATGGAGGAGCTGCACCGCAAGATGGTCGAGCACGGCTTCGGCAAGAAGGATTTCGAGGGCGACCAGTTCGTCCGCTTGCGGACCCTCAAGCATCGCATGGACCGGCTCGGCTAAATCGACCCTCAACGCGGAACATCCGGGAATCACCATGATCTTCACCGAGACGCCTCTTCCGGGGGCCTTTCTGATCGACCTTGAGAAGCGGGGCGACGACCGGGGCTTCTTCGCCCGCGCCTTCTGCGAGAAGGAGTTCGCCGCCGCCGGCCTCGTTGACCGCTTCGTTCAGGCCAACAACTCCCTGAGCGCCCAGAAGGGGACGCTGCGGGGGATGCACTACCAGCTCGCCCCCAAGGCCGAAACCAAGCTCGTCCGCTGCGTTCGCGGCTCGCTTTACGACGTGATCCTCGACCTGCGGGCCGACTCGCCGACCTTCGGCAAGAGCTTCGGCGCCGAGCTCTCGGCCGAGAACCGCCGGATGATGTACGTCCCCAAGGGGTTCGCCCACGGCTTCATCACCCTGACCGACGACGCCGAGGCGTTCTACTTCGTCGACGAGTTCTACGCGCCCGACCGGGAGCGCGGGGTCCGCTGGAACGATCCCAAGTTCGCCATCGAATGGCCCATCCAGCCCGTCGTCCTCTCCGACAAGGACGCCAACCAGCGCGACTTCGACCCCTCCTGGCACCTGGCGTCCTAACGGCGGCGGATCATCATCATGAAGATACTTTTCACGGGCGCCAGCTCGTTCACGGGGTACTGGTTCGTCCGCGAGCTGGCGGCGGCCGGCCATGAGGTGACGGCCGTCTTTCGGGGGGAGGCCGGGGGATACCCCGACGCGGTTCGCCGCGAGCGCGTCGCGCGTCTGGCCGACGTTTGCCGCCCCGTTTATGGATGCTCGTTCGGCGACGACGCGTTTTTGGACCTGGCGGGGCGGGGGGGCTTCGACGTCCTCTGCCACCACGCGGCCGACGTGACCAACTACAAGAGCCCCGATTTCGACGCCATTGGCGCGGTCGCCAACAATACGCGGAACCTCCCGGCGGTTCTCGCCGCCCTGAAAAACGGCGGGGCCCGGCGCGTGGTGCTCACCGGCTCGGTGTTCGAGGGGGGCGAGGGCGCTGGCTCGCAGGGGCTGCCCGACTTCTCTCCTTATGGGTTCTCGAAGCGGCTGACGGCCGAGGTCTTCCGTTTCTATTGCGAGCGCGACGGCCTGAGCCTGGGCAAGTTCGTGATCCCCAACCCGTTCGGCCCTTACGAGGAGCCGCGCTATACGGCGTACCTCATCAAGAACTGGCTGGCGGGGGCGACGCCGTCGTGCTCGAACCCGCTCTACGTCCGCGACAACATCCACGTTTCCCTGCTGGCGAAGGTCTACGCCCGGTTCGTATCCGAGCTTCCCGAGGCCCCCGGATTCGCCAGGATCAATCCCCTGGGCTACGCCGAGAGCCAGGGGGCGTTCACCCTCCGCCTCGCCGAGGCGCTGCGGCCGAGGTTCAACCTCCCCTGCGAGGTCGAGCTGAAGAAGCAGACCGCGTTCCCCGAGCCGCGCGTCCGGATTAACACCGACATCCCCGACGCCGACGCCCTCGGCTGGGACGAGTCGGCCGCCTGGGACGAGCTGGCCGAATACTACCTGCGCGGCCGGGCCGGGTGATCGAGACGGGTTGATTTTGGGAGCGGCGCCCTCCCATCAGGCCGGCCGCGGGCTTTGGCTTCGGACGATCAACTCGCCGAGCTTGCGGGCCTCGATGGCGATGTCGTGCCGCTGGGCCACGCGCTCGGCGCCGGCGCGGCCCATGCGCTCCAGGTCGGCGGGGTCGGCTTCGAGGACCTCGCGCATCGCCTTGCAAAGGCCGTCGACCGAGCCGGGGGGGACCAGCCAGCCGGTGACGCCTGGGAGGACCAATTCGGGGGTGCCGGCGATCCAGGTTCCGACCACCGGACGCCCCAGCGCCATCGCCTCCATGATGGCCACGGGAAGGCCCTCGGCGAAGCTCGGCAAAACGAGGGCCCGGCTGTTTAAGAGCAGGTCGCGAACCTCGGCGTTGCTTCGCCAGCCGGCCAGGTGGACGCGGTCCTTCAGGTGGTGGCGGGCGATCAGGGCCTCCAGTTCGCCGCGCAGTGGACCGTCGCCGACCAGGGTCAACTCGAACTCGACCCCTTCGGCGTGGAGCCGGCCGGCGGCCTCGATCAGGATCGGCAGTCCCTTCTGCTCGGCGAGCCGGCCCACGCAGACGAGCCGCCGCGCGGCGGGGACGGGTATCGGCGGGGCCTTCAGGAACATCGAGTCGAGGCCGCAGTGAACGACCTGGATCTTCGGCCATTGGTCGTAGGAGGCCCAGCGGCGAAGCTGGCTGCCGCCGTGCTCGCTGATCGTCACGGCGAAGGCGGATAAGGCGACCTTCTCGCCGAGGCTCAGGCCGATCGGTTGGTCGAACTCCTCGGGGCCGTGAACCGTGAAGCTGTAGGGGGGGCCGCCGAGCAGCCGGCAGAGCAGGGCGACGGTCGTGGAGTTGGTGCCGAAGTGGGCGTGGACGTGGTCGGTCCTCATCTCCCGATGCCAGTCCAAAAGGACGGCGGCCTCGGCCAGGTAGATCAGGTGCCTGGCGACGCCGTTTCCGCGGCGGCCGAGCCGGATCGCCGCGCGGAGGGCGCGGAGGAACCGGCCGGGGCGCGTGGCGGCCGTCGCCGCGAGCGACCGCAGCAGGCCCGGCGCTCCGGTTTCGAGGACGGCCCGCGTTTTACGGCTCTCGGCCTGGTCCAGCGGGTCAACCAGTTCACCGGCCCACCGGCGCAGGGCGAGGCGGGCGACGGTCGCGCCCTGGGTCTCGAGCTCGGTTAGCTCGCGGCGAACGAAGGTCGCGCTGGGGCCCGGGTAGGTGTTGACCAGGTAGGCGATTCGAAGCGGCTCGGCCCGCTCGGTCTTGGCCTGGAACTCGGCCCGGTTCTCTTGGGTCTGGGTCGCGTTCAGCATGGCGCGGAGCCTCCCGGCGGAAGGTTGCGTTCCTCAAGGATCAGGGCCGCGGCGGCGGCGAGGTCGACGGCGGCCAGCGCGCGGCCGGGCTCGACGTGGCGGGGAAGCTCGTCGAGCGTCGCGTTGGAGCCCACCAGGATGCTCCGGCAGCCGGCGTTGAGCCCGGCCAAAACGTCGCTGATCAGGTCGCCCACCATCCAGGAGGCGGCGAGGTCCAGGCCAAGTTCGGAGGCCGCCCGCAGCAGCATCCCGGGGCCCGGCTTGCGGTCGTGGAACTCGATCGTCGCGCGGTCGTCGCTCCGGGGAACGTGGGGGCAGTGGTGGATCGCGTCGAGGACGGCGCCCCGCTCGGCCAGCAGGCGGTTGAGCTCGTCGTGGATTTCCCGGAGCCGGTCCTCGGTGAGGAGGCCGCGGCCGACGGCCGATTGGTTGGTGGCCAAAACGACGGCGAAGCCGGCGCGGTTCAAGGCGGCGACCGCCTCGGCCGCGCCGGGGAGGACGCGGAGCAGGGCCGGGTCGGTCAGGTAGGGGACGTTGGCGATCAGCGTGTCGTCCCGATCCAGGAACACGGCGGGCCGGAGACGGGCCGGATCGGCCTCGATGGGCGTGGGCGAAGGTTTGGGTTTCATGAAGGATCGGCGGCGGTCGACGCTTCCGGCGAGAGTCGCGGCTGGTCGGCTTTTTGGATTCCGAGGATGTCGAGAAGGACCGCGCGGCCCAGGAAGCCGGCGTTCCGGGCGTATCGGGAGAAGAGGCGCCGGGGCTCTTGCAACAGCCGGAAGACCCACTCCAGGCCGGCCTTTTGCATCCACCGCGGGGCCCTGGCGAACCGTCCCGCGGCGAACTCCAGCGAGGCGCCGACCTGGACGGAGACGGGGACCCCCAGCCGCTTGTAATTCTCGAAGATCCAGCGCTCGCCCTTGGGCTGGCCGAACGCCACGAAGAGGATGTCGGGGTTCGCGGCCCGGATTCGGTCGATCAGTTGGGCGTGCTCGTCGTCGTCGAGTTTGCGGAAGGGGGGGCACTCGGTCCCCACCACCTGGAGCCCCGGATAGCGGGCCCGCAGCTTCTCGGCCGCCTCCGCGGCGACTCCCTCGGGCGCGCCGAGGAGGAACAGCCGGCGCCCCTTCCGCGCGGCGAGCTCGCAGAGGTGGAAGATGAGGTCGGAGCCGGCGACCCGCTCGGGAAGGGGGACGGGGCGGCGCCGCGCGGCCCGGACGATCGGAGCCCCGTCGGCGACGATGAGCGCCGCGTTGGCGTTGATTGGCGCCAGGTCGGGATGCTCCCGCGTCAACATCACGTAATGGAGGTTGGCCGTGATGAAGTACGAGGGCTCGCGCCTTTCGATCAGGGCGTCGACCGCCGCGACGGTCTCCTCAAGCGTGACGGGCGCGAACGGGACCCCCCAAACCCAGACCGGCTCCCTCACGACGACGACCTCTGGGTTAAGAGAGGGCTAATGGGCCGTTCGGCCTCCTGGGTCTCGACGTCGCTGAACAGCCAGCCCAGGATCCAGAGCTCCAAGCCCACCAAGAGCAGCGCCAGGGGCATCATGAGGTAGCCCGACCAGTCGTGCGCCACCTCCTTGGCTCGGGCGCCGTCCATGTAGTAGTAGCACCATCCCGTCGCCACGATGCGGATGATGTTGCTGAGCAGGGCGATGGGCAGGGCGCTTAAGAGGACGACGACCCGCTTCCAGGCGGGCATGGGGACGAGGATGACCGTCGCCGTGACCGTGGCGGCCAGGGTCATCAGCATGGAGAGGCCATTGCACGCCATGGCCACCTCAAGCTGCTGGGAGCCGCCGGGCGTGTTCAACGTGATGACGTTGCCGCTCGGGACGACCCAGAGCCCGGTGAGCTGAAGGGCGAAGCAGCTTCCCATCGTGGCGATGCGCTGCAGGGGGAGCGAGACCATCGTGTTGATCGACGGCGGCAACGGCAGCATGAAGACGAGGAACGCGACCGCCGGCCAGGCGCGGGCCAGAAGCGGCCATCCCCCCACGGCGAGGACGAGGCAGGCCGTCACGGGAAGGATCGTCGCGCTTTCAAGCCACTGCATCCCCCGCTCGTAGATCAAGAGCCGTCCCACCAGGAGGACGGCGAGCGCCGCCCAGGACCACGACGGGGCCCGAAGGGTCGACCAATCCAGGGGATCATCGGCCAACCGCCTCCAAAGGATCACCAGCGCGATGGGAACGACCAGGAACCCGTGCGAGTAGTTGGGCTCGTTGTTCCAGATCGTGATCAGATAAAGGAGGTTGGGGGCGTAGGCGAAGACCAGGCAGATCGCGACCGCGATGGCCTCGGGGATCCAGGTCCGAGCCGGGGATCGACCTTGAACCGCCGGGCGCGGGTCGGAGAGCGCCCTCCCCGGCCGGTCCTGTTCGGCCGGGGGCGCCTGGGTGTCGGCCAGGGGAAGCTGTGTCAAGGGACGCTCCTCGAATCAGGGACCAGTCGTGGAGAATGGGGCCGGACGCCGGAGCGGATCGTGGTTCGCCTTGATGATCGCGCCGGCGTCGGGGGGTTCCTCTGGAAGTTTAGTTCATCGGCCGCGGCCGTTTGGGGCGAACCGATTCTCCGCGCTCAACGCGTCGTCGCCGCGTCCGCCTCGGCGTCCGGCGGGACGGATCGGGTTCGGCTGTAGGTGTAGCGGCCGTAGTACGCGTCCGACGACTTCATCCCGTTGATGACCGTGCCGAGAACGGGCACGCCCGCGTTGTTCAGTTGGTGGCGGGCCCGCTCGACCTGGGGAGCGCGGCTGACGTCGTACCGGGAGGCCAGCACCGCCCCGTCGGTCCACCGGCCGATGATCAGGGCGTCGGGGACCGGCAAAACGGGGGGGGAGTCGATGATGATCAGGTCGTAAAGCTGGCGGAGGCGGGCGATCAGCATTCCGAAGCCGCGCCCCTGGAAAACGCGGCTGGTGTCGTGGATCGGCGTTCCCGCCCGCAGCAGGTGGAACGTTCCGCCCTGGACGGGGACGGCGATGTCCTCCACGTCCGCCTCCTCCTTCAGCGCGTCGCTTAGGCCCGGACCCTCGGGGATGTCGAGCAGGGGGCAGAGGGTGCCCCGGCGCAGGTCGGCGTCGATCAAGAGGGTCGAGTGGCCCGCGTGGCCGCACCGCGCCGCCAGTTGCGCGGCGAGGGTGGTTTTGCCCTCGCCGCCGATGGCGCTGGTGATGAGCACGCAGCGGCCCAGGCCGACCTCGGGATGGTCGCCGCAGACGGCGAACCGGAGGTGGTCCAACCGTTGGATGAAGCGCTCGATCTGATCGTCGTCGCCGGGAGAGCCCAGCCGCCGCTGCGACCGGACCGAGGGGAGCGGAGGCAGGGAATACACCTCCGACCGAATCCGGCTGGAGAGCGCGTCGGGATCGTCGACCCGTTCGGCCTTGACCTCCAGCAGGGCGAAGAGGCCCATGATGAGCCCCAGCGTGCCGAAGAGGGCGACGGCCATGTAGCGGTTCCGCTTGTTGCTGGAGGGCACCTTGGGGATTTGGGCCGGGCCCTGCGACTCGACGCGCACCGTCTCCTTGTCGGTCTGGAACTTGAGGTCCTCCAGCTTCTTGTGAACCGGCTCGATGCGGCCCCTGAGGATCTGGATTTCGGCGTTGAGCCGACCGGCCCGGAACGTCTCGTTGTTCGACTGCTTGGTCTCGACCTCCATGGATCCCAAAAGATCGACGATCGCGTTCCTCTGGCTGCGGAGCATCTCCACCTTGGTCCGCAAATCCTCCAGCGAGAGGGCCTCGGGCGTCGTCGCGGCGCCGCCCGGCGTTCTCATCGCCGCGGCCGCGGCCAAAACGGCGTCGCGGATCTCCTCGTAGTGTTCCCGCCAAAGCGCGTTGTGGCGGGCCTTCAGTTGACTTATCCGCTTTTGGGCGGCGGTCACCGCCGGGTCGCTTCCCTTCTTGCGCGCGATACCCACGTTGTGGGTCAGCTCCGCGTTCGTCGCGTCGATGTCGGCGAGCACCTGGGCGACGGCGGGAATGCGCCGGAACTCCGTCGCGATCTGGGCCTGAAGCTCCTCGTCGGAGAGCCCCAACGACGGAGATTCGGCCTCCCAATCGAAGCCGTCGTCCTGGGCCCGCGCGGCCGCCGTCCGCTGCTCAAGCAGCGAATCGAGGGGGATCAGCTCAAGGTTCACCTGGACCAGCCGGTCGAGATAGCGCCGGTACTGCTCCATGGAGACGTCCTTGGTGGTTAGGGCCTTCACCGCCTCGTCGGGATCGTCGCTGTTGGCGGCCGCCTGCTGGCTGGTGGAGACCAGCGATTGGGGGTCGACCCGCCCCGCGTTGACGATCCGCTCCAGTTCGTCCTCCTTCGCCTTCTTCTCGGCCTCCCGCTCGTCGAGCCAGGCCTGCATGCGCCGCTTGAGGATGCTGTCGCCTCTTAGCCTGTAGTCGCGCAGCGACTCCATGTAGGCGTTGACGACGGAATTGACGATGGCGGCGGCCTCCCTCGGGTTCGACGAATCCAGGGAGATTTGGATGTTGTACGTATTGGGGATGTTGACGACCCGCAGGGCCTGCTTCAGGTCCACCCGCGGGGATTCCGAGTTCTTGACGAACGGCAGGCCGACGACCGAGCGGTCGGCCAGCGCCGAGTCGAGCACGCGGTCGCTGAGGATCGACTGAATCTGCGTGGCGATGTACCGGCTGATCTCCTGGATGGTCCCGCCCCCCTTGGCGCCGCCATACAGATCGGGCTGCGTCGGCTCGGCCAGCAGCACGCTGTAGGCGGTGTAGGTCGGCTCCACCTTGCTGTAAATCAGATAGACCAGGGGCGCCGATAAGAGGATCCAAAGCGCGAGGATTTTCCACCAGTTCCGGGCCAGCCCCCGCAGGATGCTTTGAGGGCTGATCCGCATTGTTGGGGAGGCCCCGCCGCCGTCCCGCGCCAAAGCGCCGCCATAAGAAGCGATGGAGGGCGCCGGCGGGAGCGGATGCGTCGAGGGCAACCTGGCCGGCAAGTTCGGATCGCGCCTGTCGGATGTGTCCATCGTTGATTCTTATTCGTTTCTATCCGCGCCCCCGCGGGGGAGGCGATGAGGGAAAATCGTTTTCGCCGCGCCGAACCCGGTTCCCCGGGGATTGAGCCGTCGCCTTCGTCTCCGCGGAGCCCGCGTCGACCCATCATTGGATGGGAGCGGCGCGAACCTCCTTCTTGGTCTTACGAGAATGGAGGGCGGATCGTGTCACCCCCTTCGGGGGGATGACGACTGTTATATGGGGTTGTTTGCTTCTCCGGTCTTTGTGTTCCAGCGCCGCGCCAGGCCGAGGGAGGCCGCCAATCGGGAAAAAACTTCCGGCGCGGGCGAAATTTTCGAGCTACGCTTTAACTGTCCGGTCGATTTCACGCGCGCGTCCTTACGCGCCGGCTTGTTTTCAGTCCATCCGCGTCCCCGGCGGGGCCGCGAAGCAGGAGGCCGTCGGCCATGCTCGCCCACATCCCGGCGACCGCGTCTCGAACGCCTTGCGAACTCTCCGAGCCGACCGGCGAACACGAATCCCGGGCCCTGAGTTGGGCGGCTCGCCTCGCGCGGATTTGCCTGGCGATCTATCTGATTCCCGTCCTCCTGGTGATGCTGCTGGTTGGCGGAATCGGCGTCGTGGTTCTCGGCGTCGCGGGAGGAGCCGCCAAGCTCGCGGCCCTGATCCGCGGCGCGTTGGGGGCTCGGGGGAACGATTCATCGCTCTGACTCCCGCCGCCGTCGCTTCGTTGGGGTCTCTCGGCGAGCCATTCTAACCGAGGGGGGCGTTTTATTCCGCGGCGGGGGGCGTCGAGGCGACCGAAATTGGGGAGTCCGAGGTTCGCTTCTCGATCGCCTCGACCAAACCGGCCATCAAATCGTGGCAAACGCCGTCGCCAAGCTCGGCCGTTTTGACCAGCCGCTCGATTTGGACCTTGAACATGTCCGGGTGGCTTCGGAATCGCTTCCATCGGCTGGCCATCTCCGTCCGCCACTCGCCGGCGTTGCGAAACGAATAGTAGACCTCGTGGTACGAGGAGGACCCGGCTTGCGACTTGCCGTAGAGGGCCTCGCGGAACGGGACAGTCTTTCCGTTCTCCAGGGTGATCGGCGCGTCGCGGGGGGCCACCAGGGGTTGGAACCCCACGGCCGGGTAGCAGACCTCCGGCGTGTGCCCCCAAACCAGGGGAGCGAGGCCGTAGAGCACCAGCACGGTGGCCCGCTCGCCGGTCTTGTCGTCCACGTAGGTCCGCAGGATGTGGTCGCTCGAACCGGCGACCCGCGCGATCTCCGGATCGAGGGTCGTCTCCACCCCCTCAAGCGCCCGCCACGAGCCCAGAACCATGGGCAGCTCCTTCAGCGGGAAGGGAGCGATTTTGCCCTGATTCTCGATCTGGAGGAACTGGAAGTCGCGCCAGTAGCGAACCGCGCCGGAGATTCCCAGCAGAAGGCAGACCACCGCGACCAACCGCCAGTTCCGTCCGGTCGGGCCGGTCTCCTTCGCCGCGGCGGGGGGTGATTCCGGGTTCTTGAGAGGGGTCGGATGATTGGCCAAGGTGCTGCTCATGGGGCGAAACTCGCTTCGTTGGGGGGAACGCGACGCGCCAAAACGCGGATTCAAGCGCGCGAACGCCCTGTATGGATTAAATCATTCAAGCGCCGCGACGATCAAGCCCGTCTCCCTTGAACACGGCGGCGAACCGCCCGTGATTTCCAACCACCCACCTTTCTTATAGGTCGGGAAAGAAGGGGCCGCGATGTTGATTCCACGTTTTCCCGGGCGCTCGCCTCCGCCGCGATTCACGACGCGGGCCGAATGATCAACTTGCCCTCGGCGCCCCCGGCCTGATGGGCCCGACTTAGGGCGTCGCGGAACTCGTCCAAACCGGCTTCGGAGGCGGGCTCTCCCGCCGCGGTGATCGGCGCCGCGATGGTCAGGGGCCTGGGGGCGAGGCTCGCCGCCAGGTCCGGCAGGTCGTAATCAAGCAGGGCTCCGGGGACGACGTTGGAGAGCTGGCGGCGGGGCCGGGTCGACCCGGCCGCCTCGGTCCACGAGAGGATGGAGCGCTCCAGGGTCAGCTCGCCGATCCGGCGGTCGAGGGCCGCGGCGTGCAGGGCGATCGGGCCTCCATCGCCGACGCCGATCAGGTGGACGCCGGCGCCGATTCGGTCGCCCAGGGCGTCGAGCGCGCCGAGGATGTCGAAAACGCGCTGGCCCAGGAGCGGGCGGTCCAGGTGAAGCGCCAGAAACACTTCCTGAGAGTCGGGCCCGAAGTCCTTGCCGGCGTGATAGCGGGGCGAGGGCGCGGTCTCGCCCATGCCGCGGGGGTCGAGCAGCAGGACGGC
>Ga0180220_1001184_pt1 | contig 20815 bp, 18 predicted proteins | sample eDN5th37CBELigBY_FD_151335 | JGI IMG/M metagenome (GOLD analysis project Ga0180220, IMG submission 151335) | Enriched backyard soil microbial communities from Emeryville, California, USA - eDNA 5th pass 37_C BE-Lig BY (version 2) (version 2) | ecosystem: Environmental > Terrestrial > Soil >...
GTGGAGTCCGCACCGCCGCCCGCCCGCTTCGACGAGAGCGTGGTCGCCACCACCGTGACCGCCACCGGGAAAGCGTCGGTGCCCAGCACCGGCGAGGCCCGCAGGAGCCCCCTGGGCGTCTTCGCCCTGGAGGCGAAGCTCACGCGAACCGCGTCTCCCCGCCTCGACGAGCGCGCCTACCTCCTGGCGGAGGCGAAGAACGGCACCGGCGTCCCCCTCTTCGCCGGGCCGGTGGAGCTCTTCGTGGGCGGCGCCTACGTGGGGCGGTCGTCGCTCTCGGACGTCCCGCCGGACGGCGAGGTGAAGCTCGCCTTCGGCCCCGACCCCCGCATCCAGGTGGAGCGCAAGGTCCTCGAGCGCCGGCGCGAGGAGTCGGGGCTCTTCGCCAAGACGGAGGAAATCCGCTACCGCACCCGCACCACGGTGAAGAACCACCACGCCGCCGTGGTGGAACTGGTCCTGCGCGATCTCGTGCCCGTGAGCCAGGACGAAGACATCTCGGTGCGCGTCCTCGACGGCACCACCGCACCCGACGCGGCCGACGAGGCCCGGCCGGGCGTGCAGGCGTGGACGCTGAAGCTCGCCCCCGGCGAGGAGCGCGCGGTGGAGCTGCGGTACGCGATCCGCTACCCGAAGGGCCAGCCGATCGTGGGCCTACCCTGACCTCGGTCCCATCGAGGCTCGAACGGTTCAGCGCGGGGTCAGCTTGCCGGTGTAGGGTACTCCCACTTGCTCGAAATGGTTGCGAGGTCGAGGCGCAGCACTTCGGTGATCCGTGAGGGAACGGATCCGCTCGAGGAAAGACATCACTCCACCCGTCGTGAATCTCGAGGTCGCCGAGGCTCGGGGAGGGCGTTCTTCCAAAGGAAGTTCGCCACCTCTTCGATCACACTCGGATCCACGTGGCGGCCGAAGTCGGCCTGCCTGAGCTTCCGGTAGTCGGGCTGCGACACGCAATTGAGGGCGTGGGTGATGCAGGGGAGCACCAGGGTGCGGTGCCTGGTCCCGGCGAAGGCCTGCTCCCACAGCTCCATCTCTGAGGGTGGTACGTTCCAGTCGTAGTCGCCGGAGATCGCCAGGAGGGGGCGGTCGAGGGCGCGCGCCCGCTCGGGCGCGGCCACCGAGAGCGCGAAGGTGTCGTGCCAGTAGGCGAGGGAGGCGCCGCCGGGGCCGTGGCCCTCGGCGGTGCCCCCGCGGATCTGGGCGAGGCGCCGGGCGAGGAGTTCCATCCTGGCGAGGGCCTCGTCGATGTCCTCCTCCTTCGCGCCCAGCTCCCGGGCCAGCTTGCGGCTGTCCTCCACCTGCCGGGCCACGATCTCGTCGAGGGGGCGAAAGTTCGCGGCGAGCATCACCCCGGCCTTCACCTCCGGTCGCCGGGTCATCAGCTCGGGCACGAACACCCCACCCTCGCTGTGGCCGACGGCGAAGATGCGCTCGGGATCGACCTCGGGCTGGGCGAGGAGGAGGTCGATGCCGGCGGAGACGTCGTCGAGGAGCACGTCGAGCCGCGTGTCGGGATCCGGCAAGGGGTAGCCGTTCTCGGCGCAGCCGTTGAAGGGGCCGCAGGTCCGCTTGTCGAAGCGGAGCACCACGAAGCCCGTGCGGGACAGCCCCTCCGCGAGCTCCCGTATGAGGGGGATGGTGAAACCGAAACTCATGTTGAGCTGACCGCGGACCAGGCCGTCCCGGGAGTTGGGGCCGCTGCCGTGGACGAGGATCACCGCCGGCGCGGGGCGGTCTCCACCCGGCAGGGTGAGGGTCCCCTCGAGCTCGAGACCCCGGCTCGGGAAGGAGACCTCGCGGCTCCTCGGGTCGGGGGTGGGTCGGGTCGACTGCCCCCCCGCGCACGCGGCGAGGAAGGAGATCGCGAGGAGGAAGTGCGAGCGCATGGGGGTCCTCATTCGGGGTTACCGGCGACGGCCCCGCTTGCTCTTCTTCGCCGGCGGCGGCGGGGGAGGGGGCTTTTCGCCCAGGGTGCGGAACTCGAAGGACTGCGGGAGGTAGGAGGTCCCCGCCACGTCGCTGGGCCGGCGCGCGTGCTGGCCGTCGATCTCGATCCGGTAGTTGGTGCCGGTGATCAGCGGCGCCGCCGGCCGGATCTCGTAGACGGTTCCGGCGCCGACGGCGGCGCGATCCCGGGTGGGGACGAGCTTGCCGCCCTCGTCGAGGAGCCGCACCCGCAGATCGACGAGGGCGTGCTCGGAGGTGAGGACGAAGGTCGACTCGGGGGCGATCCCCTCGGCGGGGAGATCCGCGGCGAGGTAGGTGGATTCGCCCGTGACCGGCCGGGCCTCGGCGCGGATCGGCAGCGCCTGCGGCTCTCGGGATGCCGCCTCCTCCTTCGGTTCTGGTTCGGGTTCCTGGGCCGACGCCGCGAGGGGGGCGAGGGCGACGAGCGCCGCGGCGGGGATTCGAGGGTGCGGAATCATGCGTCGCATCTTGCCGTCCCGGGGCAGCGCGGCAAAGGGGCAAAGTCGATCGCCGGGCCCTCCGGAGGCCGGATGGGCGGCCTCGCCCCGTCCCGCTCGAACGCGAGGGGTACGGCCACCTGCCGAGGTGGGTTCGAGGAGACGAGGCGGCTCAGGGCAGGCGGTCGGGATCCGGATCTCCCAGGCGATCGAGCGCCTGCCCGGCGGTCTCGCGCACGCGGGGATCCGCGTCCGTCCTCGCCGCGCGCAGGTGGGCGAGCGCACCCGCCCGGTCGCCCCGGGCCGCGAGCCGAAGGCCCAGCATGAGGGCGACCTCTCCGGCACGCGGCGACGAGCGGTGACGCTCCAGGAATCGCGCCATCCGGCGCTCGGCGTCTGCTGCGGCGCCGGATCGGCCCAGGGCGACGATCTCCCAGTACGCCGCGTCCTGTCCGAGCGCGTCGTGGCGACCCTCCGCCGCGGCAGCGAAGCGACGGGCCGCCTCGCCGGCGTCGCCGTCCCGAAGCGCCGCCCAGCCGGAGGCGAACGCCTCCTCCGCCGGAAAGACGGGTGGAGCCGCGGAGGCATCGTCGGGATCGGAAGCGGGCGGCTCGAGCGGAGACGGAGCAGGCGCCCCGGGTGGCTCGAGCGGGGAAGGAGCCGGGGGCGTCGGCGACCGCCGCCGGACCTGCCCGGAGGCGATCGCGCGTGGCTCGTCCGGGATCGATGCGGCCATGGCCCCGATCCCGGCCGCCGGGGACGCGGCCGGCACCGGCGGCTCCTCGAGCGCATCGGCGGAGGCCATCTGATCCACGCCGCTCGGCGCCGGCGGGTCGAGGCGCAGCCAACGCTGCCCCGGGAGGAGCAGCACCGGTGGCTCGCCCCGTACCCGCACCTCGACCCTTCCTTCGCTCACCGCCACCCGGCGAAGGAGCCCGTCTTCGGCGTCCACCTCGAAGCGGGTGCCGCGCACCTCCACCTCGGCGTCGGCGGTCGTCACCACGAAGCGCTCCTTGGGCGAGAGGTGCTCCACCTGGAGGGCCACCGTCCCCTGCTCCAGGCGCACCAGCTCGACGGCGGCCTCGCCGTCCCCGGCGGGATGTTGGGTGAGCCGCTCGAACCTGGCGCCCTCCGACGCCTCGAGGTGGCGCAGCGGCGCGCGCTCCTCGGCCGGGAAGAGGGCGACGACGGCCGCGATCCCGGCTGCGATCGCGGCGCCTGCTGCGATCCGCCGAGGCAGCGGCCTGCCGCCTCGGGCGCTCCGCGGCGCCGGCGCGATGGCGACGAGCGTCTCCTCCATCCGGCGAGCGGCGTGCGGCGCCGGCGTGGGTGCGGGGAGGCTGCGGGCGACCTCCTCCAGCTCGGCGAGGGCGGCGCAGGTGCGGCGGCAGGTCTCGCAGCGAGCGAGGTGCGCGGCGATCCGCCTGGAGCGCAGGCCCCCCATGCTTCGGGAGAGTTCCTCGAAGGTGGGGCAGGGGGAGTTCGACGGCTTCATGGCTCGTCTCCGTCGAGGAGCGGCAGGAGCCGCTTCCGTGCGTCGTGAAGCCGCCGCCAGAGCGTGCCGGGGCGGACGTCGAGGATCCGGGCCGCCTCGGGACCGGGGATCCCCTCGATGGTGCAGAGGAGGAAGGTCTCGCGAAGCTCCGGGGGGAGCGCCGCGATCCCCGCCGCGACCCTCGCGACGAGCTGCCTGCGCTCCGCCTGCTCGCGGGGGTCGGGGGCGAGGGCCAGCGGCCTGGCGCGGATCGACTCCACGGCGCGGCGCTCGTTCCCTCGGTTCCGCAGCTCGCGTCGGGCGCGGTTGGCGGCGATCCCGAGGAGCCAGGCCCGAACCGAGGACTGGCCTCGGAAGCGCGCCGCGTCCTCCCAGGCGACCAGGAAGGTGCTCTGCACGACGTCGTCGGGATCGTCGCCGAGCATCCTCGCGCAGAACCGGTGGATCGCTCCGTGGTGCCGGCGAAAGAGCGCGGCGAGCGCGCCCCGATCCCCTACGCCGCAGGCGGCCACCAGCGCCTCGTCGGTGAGCTCGGGGGGCGGCGTCTCGCCACGGAGAAAGGGGACCACCTTCGATCTCACCGGAGACTCCAGACGAGACCGGCCCCGGCGCGGAGGCGGTAGACGGGAGGGGCGGGGAGGGCCAGGTGCGCGGCGCCATCCCGGTCGGGGGGGAGCCAGGCGGGGAGGGTGGGGGCGCTCTTGGCGAAGGGGCTCGCGCTCGCCGAGAGGGAGAGCGCGAGGGCCAGCCCGCTCGCGAGCCGTAGGGTCGCGTCGACGAAGCCTTCCGTCCGCATGGACGCGGCGATGGAGGAGGCGTCGTCCTCGACCACCGGCAGGCATCCTTCGCAAGCGTCGCGGGAGGTCCCGTCGATCCCCAGGCCGAGCCCGATGCCGGGCAGGAGCGCGAGAGGGCCCCGTCGCCACGGCAGCCTGGCGCCCACGAGCGCCTCGGCCTCCCACCGCTTCACCGGCGGGAGGCCGTCCGGCTCGAGTCGCCCGCTGGCGGCCCCGCGCAGGATCGCCACCGGCTCCAACGCCCAGCCGCCGAGGGAAAACGTCGCGGCGGCGCCGGACTCCGTCCCTTCGGTGGTCCAGGCGACCTCGGCGCGCAGGCCGACCTCGAGTGGGACGGGCGACCGCGCGGTGGTGGCGGCGATCGTGGGGGGTGCGTCGGCCGGCGCCGGCACGTCGTCGAGGAGCGCCAGGTCGATGAGCGGCGCGGAGAGATCGGGTCGCAGGCGGCTCTCCAGCCACGCGGCCGCCGTGCGAGCGGAGTGTACGAGCAGTGACGATCCTCCCGCCGAGACGATCCAGCCGTCGTCGGCGGCGTCGATCCGCGCTCGCAGGGTGCGGCAGCCGGCCCCTGGGCCCTCCGGGCGACGGCCGAGCTCCGCGCGAACGTTGGCGACCGCTTCGGGATCACCTTCGAGCACGAGGCCCGCAGGGCAGGGCGCCGAGGCGACGGCGGCGGCGAGGAGGAGGCCGATCAACGCTCCGCCTCACAGCCGATCCCGTCTCTGGGAGGCCGCGTTCGCGACGTCATGGCGCGGTGGCCGCCGCAAGCCGGCTCGCGGCCGTCGAGGCAGAGCTCGAGGATCCGCCGCATGGCGTCGCATTCGCTCGGCGGGCAGTCGATGCAGGCCGCGTCCCCGCCCTCGGCGCGGCACGCGCGGGCGGCCTCCCACTCGTCGGCGCAGTCCTCGGGAGGCCGGCAGGGGAGCCGCTCGGCCCGGATCTCGCCGAGGTCGAAGGGCTCGGGGACGGGGTGACACACCCGGATCAGGAGAGGGCGATCCGGGCGGACCTCGATGGAGACGACGGGCACCCCATCGGCGTCGGTGAGCGAGAATCCGATCGCCTCCGCCGGCGGCACCGCCAGGAGGACCTCGCCTTCGGCATCCAGCGGGCTCCACGCCAGGAGCCGGTCGCCGGCGAAGGCGCCGACCCCCGCCGGGCGCTCGGAGAAGGCGGCGGTGGCCACCTTCGCGGAGACGAGCTGGAGGGCCGTTCCGCTCTCGCAGGAAGCGAGCGCCACGAGGGCGAGGATGGCGAGGCCGGTCCGGCGCATGTCCCTCACGGTTTCGGGGCGAGGGGACCGACGATCCGCCCGCCCCGCGAGGCCCTGGCGCACCAGGCGCCAGGAGCGAAGATCACCCGGCGCGGAGGGAGGGCCCTCTCGCCCACCGGCCCGGGGCGGGGGAGGCGAGGAGCCGGTCGAGCCCTCCCGGGCCGCCCCTATGCGCCGCCGGAGCCGCCGCGGCGTCCGCCACCGCGGTTCCCGGCCGCATCCGGGTCGTCGTGGCCGGCGCTCCCGCCGGCGCCCTCACCCTCGGCCCATCCGCTCCCGGGGCGCCCGTTGCCCGTCGCCCCGCAGACGTCGCGCGCGTTCTCGACCAGGGCGCCGCAGGCGCTGCGGCACGGGTCGCCGTCGGTGAGGCAGGCCGCCACCGCGTCGATGCACGCCTGGGAGGGATCGCTTCCGTCGGGGCCGGGCCCGGCGGCGCAGATCTGGCGGGCGGCGTCGAGGCAGTCCCGAAGGCCCTGGCCAGGATGGTCGCAGGCGGGCGTCGTCTGGATGCACGACTGCGCTGCGAGGCGGGCGAGGGTGCAGTCGTCGGCGCACGCGAGCCGCATCGCGTCGCGCTCGTCGGCGCAGGCATGCCTGCAGGCCGCCAGATCGTCGGCGATGGGCTGGCAGCGATCGGGGATCTCGGGGTGGTGCGGCCGGCAATCCTCCCGCCTGGCTCCGTCTCGCGGATCGCAGCGGCGGCCATCGTCGGCGCCGCCGCCGCGGCGCCCGTCGTCGGTGTCCCCGCGATCGGGGCGGGTGCCGTCGGCATTGCGGCTCGGGACGTCGCCATCGTCGGTGCCGCCGCCGCGGCGCCCGTCGTCGGTGTCCCCGCGATCGGGGCGGGTGCCGTCGGCGTTGCGGCTCGGGACGTCGCCATCGTCGGTGCCGCCGCCGCGGCGCCCGTCGCCGGTGTCCCCGCGATCGGGGCGGGTGCCGTCGGCATTGCGGCTCGGGACGTCGCCATCATCGGTGCCGCCGCTGCGGTGCCCGTCGGCGGTGCCGTTGGGGCGCCCGTCGGCGTCGATCCCGTCACCGCCGGCGGGCGTCCCGTCGTCGCCACCGCGGCGCGGGGGCCTCCCGTCGTTCGTCGGTTCGGGGGGATCGGCCGGGTCGCGGCGGGGCGGCCGGACGTCGCCGTCCCCCGACCGATCGCCGATGCAGGTGCGAAGCGCATTCGCCAGCCGGTCACAGGAAGGCGCGGCGGCGCGGCAGGCGCGCAGCGACGAGCGCGCGTCGTCGCAGCTCAGGGCCTCGCCGGCACCGTCGTCGCCCAGGACGGGGTGCTGCCCATCTGCCGTCCCTTCGAAGGGGATCGGCTCTCCACATCCCGCAAACGCGAACAGCGCCGCGGCGAACGCCAACGCTCGAAGCCTCATGGACACTCCTTGCCCGCCGAAGGGAAGCGGCGGCGGTTCCACCCAAGAGTGCCACAGTGGAGGCGATCCTTCGCCTGGCCCCTGCGAATCTCGGTGGACCGCACGGGACACGGCCGGGTGGACCCGGAACTTCGGTTCAGTTCCCGGAGCCGCCGATCGACCGCTCCAGCCGCTCCATCGCCTGATCGATCCCCTTCTCGTGACCGTCAACCCGGGCTTTCCGTGCCTCGCCCGCGCGAGCGCAGGGCCAGCACGTAGATCGAGGTGACGAACGGGAAGACGACGACGAAGGCCCGTAGGAGGTATAGCGGTCTGCGCAGCGCGGCGGCGAGCGCCCCGCGATCGATGCCCACGCCCTCCACGATCATCGGCCAGAGGAGGGCGACGATGGCCAGGATCTTCACGGACGGCATACGCTCACCCTCCCCGTGAATGGCCGAGGCCCTGCCGGTCGAGCCCGGCGGCCTCGCTTCGCCTCTCCCCCGCCGGGAAGGAGGTGGCTTCACCAGCGCCCGCGTCCGCTCGCGCGCCGCCGACCGGGTGTGGGCACGCCAGCGCTCGGGTCCGGTCACGCATCGCCTACCCGGATGTGACCTCGCGCGCGACGCTGGCGGGGCCGCCCGATCGGCTCTTGGGCTTCAGGGGCGGAGGCGGCGGCGCCTTGATCTCCATCCTGCCGCCGGCGGGGTGCTCGAACTCCACCCGCCAGGCATGCAGGTGGTAGCCGAGATCGCCGGGGAGCACGTGCTGCCTGGGGTGGCCTCCGGGCTGGTACAGCGGGTCACCGAGCAGTGGGTGCTCCGCGGCGGCGAGGTGGATGCGGATCTGGTGGGGTCGGCCGGTCTCGATCCCGACCTCGAGGAGGCAGGCGTCGCCGCGGCGCTCGAGGACGCGGGCCTGGGTGCGGGCGCGCTTGCCCGCCTGCGTCGCCGCGTGGACCGTCCCGAGCCGGGCGTGCGCCACCGGCCCGATCGGAACCTCGATCGACTTCGACTCCCACGCGGGATCGCCGGTCGCCAAGGCCAGGTACACCTTGCGGACCCGCCGTTCACGAAAGCCCCGCGCCAGCTTCGACGCGGCTTCCGGCGACCTGGCGAAGATCACGACGCCCGAGGTGCCTCTCCCGAGCCGATGGACGGGGTTCGCGCCGGGATGGTCACGGTCCACCAAGGCGTGCAGCGTGTTCTGGAGGAAACCGCCTGCGGCCATCGTAGGCAGCCCGGAGGGCTTGGCCACCGCGAGCACCTGGTCGTCCACGTGGAGCAGATCGTAATGCAGCGGCACCTCGGGCTCGCTCCAGGGGGGCCGGTTCCAGACCAAAACCTGTCCCGCCCGGAGCGCCTGATCCGGCAGGGCGGGCCTGCCGTCCACCTCGACCTCGCCGCCCTCGATCCGCTCCCGCCACGTCGCGGCGTCGGAGTGGACATAGGTCGTCGCGAGCCAGGCGAGAACCGTACGGCCTGCAGCGGCCGCGCCGACCACTTCGCGGTGGGCATATCCGTGGTTCGTCTCCGCGGGCATCGAGCCAGACCATAGCCGGCCAGGTCGCCGCGGGGGGCCTCTCGACGTCCGCTCGCGCTCGACCGGGGTTCGTCTAAGGGACGTTATGTAACCTCCTGGAGATCGGGAGACCGCGGAGCCGTTCCGCTCGGCCCCCTGCCGCCGTTTCGTCCTCGAGGGGATGCCGGGGTCCGTGAGGCCTAGGGAGGCCGAGCCCTGGGAGGGCCGATGGGAATGCTCGATCCCGTCCTCTGCCCGTAGCTCGCGCTGAAGACCCTGCTGCCGGCTGGCCCCGGGGCCCTCGCCGATTCACCGCCGACCGACGGCGGCCCTCCGGACGGATCCTTCGAGGGCCGCCCGGCGGCGGGCGATCCGCCCTACTCCCACTCGATGGTCGCGGGCGGCTTGCTCGAGACGTCGTAGACCACGCGGTTGATCCCCTTCACCTCGTTGCAGATCCGCGACGACATCCTCGCGAGGAGCTCGTGGGGGAGGCGCGACCAGTCGGCGGTCATCGCGTCGACGGAGTCGACGGCGCGGATGACGCAGGTCTCCTCGTAGGTGCGCTGATCGCCCATGACGCCGACGGAGCGCACCGGGAGCAGCACCGCGAACGCCTGCCAGACGCGGTCCTGGAGGCCTGCCGCCGCCAGCTCCTCGCGGACGATGGCGTCGGCCTCGCGCAGGGTGGAAAGCCGCGCCCGCGTGAGGTCGCCGAGGCAGCGGATGGCCAGCCCCGGCCCGGGGAAGGGCTGCCGGTTGACGATGTGCTCGGGCATGCCGAGCTCCCGGCCGAGCTGCCGCACCTCGTCCTTGAAGAGCTCCCGCAGCGGCTCCACGAGGGCGAGGTTCATCTTCTCGGGGAGGCCGCCCACGTTGTGGTGGCTCTTGATGGTGGCGGACGGCCCCTTGAACGAGATGGACTCGATCACGTCGGGGTAGACTGTGCCCTGGGCGAGGAACTTCGCGTCGCCCACCCGTCTGGCCGCCTCGTCGAAGACCTCGATGAACTCGTGCCCGATGACCTTGCGCTTGGCCTCCGGATCGGTGACGCCGGCGAGCTTCTCGAGGAAGCGCTCCTCCGCGTCGACGATCTCCAGGGGGACGTGGAAGCGATCCTGGAAGACTTCTCGAACCTCCTCCCGCTCGCCTTTGCGGAGGAGACCGTGGTCCACGAAGATGCAGTGGAGCTGGTCGCCCACCGCCTTGTGGATGAGGAGCGCGGTGACCGCGGAGTCGACGCCTCCCGAGAGGCCGCAGATCACCTTCCCGTCTCCGACCTGCGCGCGGATCTCCTCGATGAGCTGCTTGGAGAAGTCGGCCATGTTCCACCGACCCTGGCAGCCGCAGAGCCGCAGGAAGTTGGCGAGGATCTCGCTCCCACGGGCCGTGTGGTGGACCTCCGGATGGAACTGGAGGCCGAAGATGGGCCGGGTCTCGTGGGCCACCGCGGCGTACGGGGAGGACGGCGTGGACGCGACGGCGCGGAAGCCTGCCGGGAGCGCCTCCACCCGATCGCCGTGGCTCATCCACACGTCGCAGCTCTCACCCGGGGTGAATCCCTGGAAGAGGGGTGAGGCGGCCTCGACGCGGATGGAGGCGCGGCCGTACTCGCGCTGCGGCGCGGGGCCGACCTTCCCGCCTAGGGCCTTGGCCAGGTACTGGAGGCCGTAGCAGATCCCGAGGAGCGGGACGTCGAGGTCGAAGACCACCTGCGGGGCGATCGGGCTGCCCACGGTCTCCACCGAGGCCGGGCCGCCGGAGAGGACGATCCCCTTGGGCGCGAAGGCGCGGATCTGATCCTCCGAGGCGGTGCAGGGGAGGATCTCGCAGTAGACGTGCTGCTCGCGGATGCGGCGGGCGATGAGCTGGGTGTACTGGCTGCCGAAGTCGAGGATGAGGATCTTCTCGGCGTAGATGTCGGTCATCGGGGCTGGCTCTCTCAGTCGCGCCGGTAGTTCGGGGCCTCGTGGGTGACGATGACGTCGTGGACGTGGCTCTCGCGCAGGCCCGCCGAGCTCATCCGCACGAACCGCGGCTTCACCCGCAGCTCCTCGATGTTCCGGCAGCCGAGGTAGCCCATGCCGGCCCGCAAGCCGCCCATGAGCTGGTGGATGATCATGGCGAGGGGCCCCTTGTACGGCACCCTGCCCTCGATGCCCTCGGGCACGAGTTTGATCTCCTCCTCGACGTCGCCCTGGAAGTAGCGGTCCTTGCTGCCCGCCTTCATGGCGCCCACCGAGCCCATCCCGCGGTACTGCTTGTAGGACCGGCCCTGGAAGAGGATCACCTCGCCCGGCGCCTCCTCGCAGCCGCCGAAGAGCGAACCGATCATCACCGTGTTGGCGCCGGCGGCCAGGGCCTTCACCACGTCGCCCGAGTACTTGATGCCGCCGTCGGCGATGACCGGAACGCCTGCCGGGGCGCACGCCTTCACGGCGTCGGCGATCGCGGTGAGCTGGGGGACGCCGACCCCCGCCACGATGCGGGTGGTGCAGATGGAGCCGGGGCCCACGCCGACCTTCACGCCGTCGACACCGGCGTCGACGAGCGCCTTGGCGCCGCCCTCCGTGGCCACGTTGCCGGCCACGAGCTGGAGGTCGGGGAACCGCTTCTTGGTCGCCCGCACCGCGTCGAGCACGTTGCGGGAGTGACCGTGGGCGGTGTCGATGACCACGAGATCCGCGCCGGCGTGCACCAGCGCCTCGATCCGCTCCTCGCGATCGGGCCCCACGCCCACCGCGGCCGCGGCGAGGAGGCGGCCCATGGAGTCCTTGCTCGAGTTGGGGTGCCGCTGGGTCTTCTCGATGTCCTTGATGGTGATGAGGCCCACCAGCTTTCCCGCCTCGTCCACCACCAGGAGCTTCTCGATGCGGTGCTTGTGGAGGAGGACCTTGGCGTCCTCCTGGGTGACGCCCTCCCGCGCGGTGACGAGGTCGCGGGTCATCACCTTCTCGACCGGCTGCTCCAGGTTGCGCTCGAAGCGCAGGTCGCGGTGGGTGAGGATGCCGACGAGCTGCCCGCCCCGGGTCACGGGGATGCCCGAGATCTCGTGCTCCTTCATGAGCGCCACCGCCTGGTGGAGCGGCGCCTCGGGCTCGATGGTGACCGGGTCGACCACCATGCCCGACTCGAACTTCTTGACCTTGACCACCTCGATGGCCTGGTCGGCGACCGAGAGGTTCTTGTGGATGACGCCGATGCCGCCCTGCTGGGCCATGGCGATGGCGGTCCGCGCCTCGGTCACCGTGTCCATGGCGGACGAGACGATCGGGATGTTGAGGGTCAGCTCGCGGGTGAGGCGCGTGGAGGTCTCCACGTCGCGGGGCATCACCTCGCTCTCGTCCGGAACCAGCAGGACGTCGTCGAAGGTGAGGGCTTCCTGGATCTTGTCGGGGTCGAGCACCGGCGTACCTCCGGGCGACCTTCCTGGCCGCGCGGGGAAGGCGCGCGGGAGGCCGCGATGGTCCTCTCCGAACACGGCCTGCGCCGTCGCCTCTTCCTCCGCCTTGCGTGGGAGACGCTGAAGGCCCCGCGTCGGGGGGCGGCCATCTATACAGGAAGCCGCCTTTCGTCGTCAAACGACCTTTGCGCCGGGGCGCGCAGGGCGGCGATCAGCCGGTCGCCCTGCCCTTCTCCTCGCTCGCGAGGGCGGGCTTGTCGGCGGAAACCCGCAGCGGTACCGACTCGGCGGGGAGCCGCGCCAGGCCGTTCGCCGAGGGATCTCCGGCCTTCTGCGGGGGGCCGGCGACCTCGTCCTTGCGGCCGCGCCAGACCGCCCGCGCGACGAAGATCGCCAGCGCGGCGACGATGGCCCCGATGAGCCAGTAGTGGAACTGCTCGGCCCACTCGATCAGGTGGCCGATCTGCTCGCCGAAGTACACGCCCGCCAGGACGAAGACGGGCGCCGACAGGAGCGCGGCCAGGCCGTCGTACGCGATGAAGCGGACGTAGCTCATCTTCGCACCGCCGGCGACGAAGTAGGTGGCCGCCCGGATGCCGGGGAGGAAGCGGGCGATCATCACCATGATCGGGCCGCGCTTCTCGAACTGGGCCTCGACCTTGGCGATGCGCTCCGGGGTGAGGTGCCGGGCGAGGAGGCCGCCGGTGAACCTGCCCCTCGCCCTGCGGCCCATGCGGCCCAGGGAGAAGACCAGCGAGTCGCCCGCCAGGATGCCGGCGAACCCCACCGCCATCATCACGGGGAGGGTGGCGTTGCCCTTGAAGACCAGGTAGCCGCCGGTGATCAGCGCGACGTCCTCGGGGAGGGGGAAGCCCAGGCCACACGCCAGCAACACCCCGAACACCAAGGCGTAGGCCACCGGACCCGACGCCGAGCCGAGGAAGTCGAAGAGAAACTGCTCCACGTCCGACCGCCGCCCTTTCTATGGACGCGCCAGCTTCGAGGCGTCGATCTCGCGGAGGAAGTCGGCGACGAAGGCGTCCAGAGGCTTGTTGGCCTTGGCGAAGATCGCCAGGCCCCGGTTCAGCTCGCGGACGAGCACGTAACCGTTGTTCATCTCCTCATCCATGGCCTTGCCGACCTGGTCGCCGGAGACGACGGCCTTGATCGCCACGGTGCGGGCGAGGTTCTCGATCACCCAGTCGTCCACGTTGGAACCCACCGGGTAGAACGCCTGCAGGGTCCGGACGAGTTCCCGGCTTCCCTTGAGCGCGGCGCCCTTGCCCTTGGCCATGGGCTGGAGCTCCGCGCGGGCGAAGGCGCGGGCGATCGGGAGGGGATCGATCGGGCCTTCGCCGGCCGCCTCGGGCCCCACGACCAGGTAGATCTCCTCGTCCATGGCGATCCCGTGGGAGGCGCCGCGGCCGTCCAGGAGGTTCACCACCACCACCACCTGGGGCGCGTCGTCGTCGGCCTTCTTCTCGAGGGCCTTGCGGATCTCGGCGATGGGCGCGTCCACGCCCGTGCGGAAGCGCTTGAGGACCTCCCGCTGCCCGTCGACGAGCTTGGCGTAGATCTCCTTGATCCGGGCGGAACCGTAGAACTCGGCGAGGAGCGCCTCGAACCCCTTGAGCGACTCGGAGCCTGCGGGGCCCTTCCCCTCGAGCTTGAACGCGGGGGCGTCGCCGAGGGCGAGGGTGTAGGCCACGTAGGCCCGCAGCGGCAGCGGGTGCTGGTCGAAGAAGGCCTCGAACCTCGCGCGCAGATCGGGGTTCATCACGATCGCGTCGCGGACCTGCCTGCGCACGGGATCGAACTCGCGCTTGGGGAGGGGATCGCGGCGGGTCACCGGCGCGTCGTCCAGGCCGAGCTCGTTCAGGGCGGCGTAGAGGGTGAAGATCCGCTCGTCGATCCGCAGCTCGACCCCGCCTTCCGAATAGATGGTGCTGGCCCAGTCCTGGGCGGACGCCATCGCGGGGACGACGAGGGAGACGACGAGGGCGGGAACGAGTCGGGCGAGGTTGCGAAGCATTGGTTGGTCCACTCCTGCCGAGGCGGGGAACTGCCCCCATGAAGCGCGCTAGGCTACCCAGCGATGCGCCCGCCGTGCAAGACGAACGCGCCCTCCGGCCGGATCGTTCCCCTCTTCCTCGCCCGGGTCGCCCCTGCAGGTGCGATACGCGGGCACGCGGCAGGCGCACCGCATGTCCGGACGGGGCCTCCTCCGGCGGGCGGGCGACCGCGCGTACGGCCAAGGACCGTGGATCCGCTCCGCGCCCACGGGCCGCGTCACGGCGTCGAGAAGGCCTGGCCCGCGCGGAGCTGCACGGTGATGGGGGCCAGCGGCGGGATGGAGGGGGTGCGCCCCAAGGGCATGGCTGCGTCGACCCCGAAGAGCATGGGGATCACGCCGAAGAGCGCGTGCTGCAGCCGCACGCCCGCGCCGTAGTCGGCGAAGAGGCCGTTGCGGGAGCCGGGCGCCTCGGCGTGGGGACGGAAGATCCCGCCCGCCGCCGCGCCGTCGACGAAGAGCGCGCCGGCGATCTCGTGGACGCGGGTGAAGCCGAGATCCAGGTCGATGTCCCGCACCAGCGAGAAGCGCCACTCGGCCGAGAGGATCGCCAGCCGCGACGCCAGCACCTCGGTGTACGAGAAGCCCCGCAGGCCCTGATCCGATCCGCCCAGCGGGAAGAGGGACTGCACGGGGTGGGAGCCGGCGAGGAGCGAGCCCTTGAGGCGCAGGGCGATCGCCTGGGCGTAGGCCACCTGATAGAGGCGCACGACGCCCGCGCTCGTCGACGCGAAGAAGTGGCTCTCCCCTCCCCGGTTGCCGCCGGCCTGGGGCGCGAGGGTGACGAGCACGGCGGTCCCCGAGAGCGGGGTGAGGGCGTCGAGCCGATCGTCGTAGCTGTAGAAGAGCGTCGGCCCCACGGCGTACCCCTCCGCCACGTCGGAGTTCGGGAACCCCTCGCGCAGGAGCGCGGCGAAGATGCCCACGCCGGCGTTGTGCTCGTAGCGGGACGCGCCCACCAGCCGGCCGAAGCCGAGCGAGAGCCCCGTGTGCACCGACGCGCTCGACTTCTGGTAGCTGAAGCCGACCGCGAGGCGGCGGCGCACCGCGTCCCGCGGGCGGAGCAGCACGTCGACGTCGCCGAAGAAGGCGCGGTCCGCGGTCGAGTACGACAGCGACAGCCTCGTCAGGAGCAGGTGCAGGCGGGGCGGGTCGCGGTCCCCGAGCGCGGCGAGCTCCCCCGGCTCGGATGGGGTCTGGAACACGCGGTTGCGGGGATCGACCCGGACCCGGATCACCGGCGCCGACGACTCGATGGTGAAGACGTGACCCACCTCGCCGTCGACGGCCCTCCACTCGAGCGGGAGCGTGGTGCCGTCCTCGTCGTGGGCCACGAGCTCCACCGTCTCCTCCGGCGTGTCCCCGATCCGCCACACCTCCACCACGGAGCGGAACCGGACGTCCTCCTCGTCGCAGTCCGAGGCGTCGTCGCAGCCGATCGGCTCGGCGGAGACGATGCGGACCCGCAGATCCTGCTCGGGGAAGCGCTCGGTCCACGCCGCGAAGAATTCCGACAGGTCCCGCCCCGCCACCTCCTCTGCCACGGATCGCAAGGTGCACGCGCCGGGCTCGTTCACCCGCAGCGGAGGCGGCGGACACCCCCGCAGGGACAGGTACCGGCTGAGGATCACCGGGAGCTCGAAGGGACCGAAGAGATCCTCGAGCTTCTCGCGGAGCAGCCGGCCCCGGGGGCCGAGGACGTTGTAGGTCCAGGGCTCGTCCCGCACCGCGATCGGATCGGCCACGGCCTGGTAGTAGACGTTGGCGAAGGCGCTGTTCGGGCTGCGCAGGAAGTCGTCCACCGACGGCACGAAGTCGAAGACCCCCAGCACGCCGATGGCGCGCCGGGACTGATCGAGGACCTGCTCGGCGAAGCGCTCGGCGAAGATCGTCCCCAGGGCGTCCGCGATCTGCGGGACCATGCCGGGCGCCTCGCGCTCCCGCACCAGGGGGAGGAGCCGCCGGGTGAAGTACGCCCGGGCGATCGCCTTGCCGTGGAAGCGGAGGAGGATGGGGATCGGCATCACCTTGAACGCCCGATCGGAGACCGCGACGATCCCCGGCGTGGCGAGGGCGATCTCGGAGCGCATGGGCACGGTGACGAAGGCGATGGGGCCCTCCTCGGGGAGGAGGCCCTGGCGATCGGCCCAGCGATCGAGGTCGTGCATGAGCTCGGTCATGCGATCGCCGATCCACTCGGTGGGGAGCGGCGCCGGATCGGGCATGGCGGCGGTCCCCTCCGCGGGCCGCGGCGGCGGCCGGGAGGCCCAGTAGGATCCGTGGCGGGTGGCGATCGGCCGCATGGTTCGGGGCCGCACCGCCAGGTCGACCCACTCCCTCGCCCGCAGCCGCGTGGGCTCCTCCGATGACGCCACCTCGCCGCCGACGAGCGCCACCACGTGCTCGGGCAGGCGCAGGCGGACGGTCCAGTCGGCGGCCCGCGGGCGCCTGTCGAGGAGCTCGGCCTCGTCCGGCGATCCGGCCGTCAGGTAGGGGTGCCACCCGCCCAGCGCGGTGAGGACGCCGTGGGCGAAGGAGAGCGGCCCCAGCCGTTCCGGCACCTGGGTACGGAAGGTGATCCTCGCCTGGACGGACTCGCCCGGCTCCACCGGCCGGGGCAGGCGGATCCCCCAGGCCGTGCCCGTGGGGGTCGCGCCGGGGACCGCCGCCTCGGGGATCACCTCGACGCCCTCGACGACGATCTCCCCGATGTCGATGCCGCCCCGCCCCGGGCCGAAGGGCTGGTAGTAGTCGCGGTTTCCGGGGACGACGCCGGCGAGGGCGGTCGCGAAGGTGTTGGGGTAGAGCCACAGGGTGAAGCGATCCGCGGTGGCGCCGGAGTCGTTGACGACGTCCGCCTCCACCTCCCCCTCGATCACCCGCAGGTCGTCGTGGACGCGGGCGTCGATCCGATGGCTGCTGCGCCCCGGCACCTTCGCCGCCTGGAGGGCGCGCTCGGCCTCTTCGACCCGGGCCGGGGTGGCCGCCTCGGGGGCGGGCGAATCTTCCTGGGGAGCCGCGTGTACCGCCAGGGGGAAGGCGACGAGGAGGAGCGCGAGGGCCGGGATGCCCGGGCGCCCCTTCACCGTGCCGCGACGGCGGGGAGGAGCGCGGCCCGGAGCACCTCGCGGTTCTCGGCGAGGTTTCGGCCGAAGCACGCGGCGATGGCGAGGACGAGCTTCAGGCAGGCCTGCGGCTTCTGGGCCTGGAGCCTGGCGAAGTCCTTCCGGCGGATCTCGAGGACGCGCACCTCGGTCTCCGCGATCGCGGAGACCATCCGGGTGGCCCCGGGGGTGAGGAGGGAGAGCTCGCCGAAGTGGGCGCCCTCCACGATCTGTCCCAGGGGGCGCGCCTTCCCCTCTCCGTCCCGCAGGCAGATGCGGACGTAGCCCTCGATCACCACGTAGAGGGCGTCGCCCACCATGTTCTCGACGAAGATCGAGGTGCCCTGCGGCACGACCCGCTCCGACGCGATCGCGGCGAAGATCTCCAGGCCGGTTGGCGAGAAGTCCGCGAAGAGCGGGCAACGGGCGAGGTATTCGGCGGCGGGTCGGGTCACGAGGCTCCACAGCTAGCACGCGCTCGCAATCCCGGCAATCACATGGGGCCGCGGCTCACTCCAGGTGCACGCGGATCGCGTCGTCCTCCGGATCGATGTGGAGCTCCCGCTCCAGATCCTTCGTCGTGCCGTCCGCCCGATGGAGGACCGCCTGGATCCGATAGGCACCCGGCGCCAGGAATGCACGGTGGGCGAGGTGTCGCTCGGCCGGGTGGCGCTCCGAGCCCCAGGCGATCGAGGAGGCCACCGCGCCGTCCTCGCCGACGACCCGGACCCGGGCTTCGGTGACCTGCGGCTCCTCCGGGAGGACCCAGGTGAGCGCCACCTCCTGGGAGCCGCCACCCTGGAAGAGCCACAGCGCCGCCAGGAGCGGGGCGAGGATGGGAAGGCGCCGGAGAAGGAAGGTGCGGAGCATCACTTCGCGCGGGCCTTCCTCATCCGCTTGACCTTGGGCTTGATGGAGATCCGGGCCTCGGGCTCCTCGGCGTCCGTCCCCTTCTTCGCGCCGGCCGGCGCCCGGGGCTTGATGGCGACCTCGGCCTTCACCTCGAAGGTGACCTGGGTGAGCAGCTCGAGCAGCTCCTGCCGGAGCTTCGCGCCCTCGAGGAAGCTGCGCAGCTCCGTGCCCACCATGCGGACGATCTCGGCCTTGGTCCGCTCGGCCTGGGCCACCGCGCCGGCGAGGACCTCCTTGGGGAGCTTGAGCTCCTTCACCATGGAGCGCACGCCCTCCTCCGTCATGAAGAGCGCGCCCACCCCGGAGAACACCGCCTTTCGCAGCAGATCGGCGGCCTTGGGGCGGAACCCCTCCTTGTCGGTCTCCTGCAGCAGCGGGTCGGGCGAGCTCAAAGGGACTCTCCTGGCGCGATCGATCCTACCCCAGCTTGAACACCGGCAGCTTGCCGTCCAGCGCCGCGACCGACACCCGGCCGGCGATGTTGCGGGCCATGGTCCGGAACGCCTCCGCCTGCTTGGAGTCGGGGTGCTCGACGGTGATCGGGACGCCGCGGTCGCCGCCCACGCGGATGGCCAGATCCAGCGGGATGCGGCCCAGCAGCGGGATGTTCATCGCCTCGGCCGCCCTGCCGGCCCCGCCGGAGTCGAAGATCGGCGTCCCCTGGTTGCAGTGGGGGCAGACGAACTCGCTCATGTTCTCGACGATGCCGAGGACGGGGACCGAGACCCGGTCGAACATGGCCTTGGCCTTCACCACGTCGGCGAGGGCCACGTCCTGCGGGGTGGACACCAGCACGATGCCCGCCGCGTTCACCAGCTGGCTGAGGGAGAGCGGGACGTCGCCGGTGCCGGGCGGGAGGTCGAGGACGAGGTAGTCGAGCTCGCCCCAGTTCACGTCGCGCAGGAGCTGGGTGATCGCGCTGTGGAGCATGGGGCCGCGCCACACCATCGCCTGGTCGGGCTCCACCAGGAAGCCGATGGACATCACCTTGAGGCCGTGGGCGTCCATGGGCTCGAGGGTCTTGCCGTCCTTGCTCGTGGGCTTGCCCCGCAGGCCGGTCATGATCGGCACGGAGGGGCCGTAGAAGTCGGCGTCCAGCAGGCCCACGGTCGCGCCCTCGAGGCGCAGGGCGGCGGCGAGGTTGAGCGCGACGGTGCTCTTGCCGACGCCGCCCTTCCCCGCCCCCACCAGGACCACGTGCTTGACGCCCGGGATGAAGCCGCCCTTCGCCGCGGTCTGCCCCTTGCGCACCTTGGTGCCCCACTCCAGCTCGACGGTCTGGACGCCGGGCAGCGCGCGCAGGGCGCCCTCCACGTCGTGCCGGATCTGGTCCTTGAGCGGGCAGGCGGGGGTGGTGAGATCGATGCGCAGCTTCACGCCGTCCGGGAGCATCCGGACGTTCTGCACCATCCCCAGCGAGACCAGATCGCGGTGCAGCTCGGGGTCGTTCACCTTCGAGAGCGCGTTCATCACGTCGCGCTCGGTCACCTGGCTCATCTCGGCTCCTGGTTCGAGGTCCTGGGCCATATAGCCGTCGAACCTTTGGCTCGCACGGAGAAATCCGCGGCGCGCAGGTGCCCGGAGAGGCGCCGGGCACCCCCGCGGTGGGAACGCTCCGTCCGTCGGGGCTACCAGCCGTAGTTCGGCTTGCGGTCGAAGCTGTGGGTGGACTCCACGTAGCGGATCGTCCCGGTGGCGGAGCGCATCACCACCGAGTGCGTGGCGGCCCCGCCGCCGAAGAAGCGGACGCCCTTGAGGAAGTCGCCGCCCGTGACCCCGGTGGCGGCGAACATCACGTCGCCCTTGGCGAGATCGTGGAGGTCGAAGATCTTCTCCAGGTCGTCGAGGCCCATCTGCTTGGCCCGCTCGCGCTCGTGATCGTTGCGGAAGGCCAGGCGACCCTGCATGTCGCCGCCCACGCAGCGGATCGCCGCGGCGGCGATCACGCCCTCGGGCGCCCCGCCGATGCCCATGAGCACGTCCACGCCCGTCTCCTCGAAGCAGGTGGCCACCGCCCCGGCGACGTCGCCGTCGCCGATCAGCTTGATCCGGGCGCCCGCCTCGCGGACCTCCTTCACCAGCTTCTCGTGGCGGGGCCGGTCGAGGATGCACACGGTGAGATCCTCGACGTACCGCTCGGTGGCCTCCGCGACGCGCCGCAGGTTCTCCGTCGGGCTCTTGCGCAGGTCGATCGCGCCCTTGGCCTTGGGGCCCACCGCGATCTTCTCCATGTAGGTGTCCGGGGCGTGGAGGAAGCCGCCCTTCTCGGCGAACGCGATCACCGACAGCGCGTTGCCCCTGCCGGTGGCGCAGATCGTCGTCCCCTCCAGCGGATCGAGGGCGATGTCCACCTCGGGCGAGTCCCCGTCGCCGGAGCCGACCTTCTCGCCGATGTAGAGCATCGGGGCCTCGTCCCGCTCCCCTTCGCCGATCACCACGGTGCCGCGGATGCGCAGGGTGTCGAACGCCTTGC
>Ga0180220_1001185_pt1 | contig 20813 bp, 15 predicted proteins | sample eDN5th37CBELigBY_FD_151335 | JGI IMG/M metagenome (GOLD analysis project Ga0180220, IMG submission 151335) | Enriched backyard soil microbial communities from Emeryville, California, USA - eDNA 5th pass 37_C BE-Lig BY (version 2) (version 2) | ecosystem: Environmental > Terrestrial > Soil >...
TCGCTCCCCCGCACCGAGACGAGCCGGCCCTCGTGCGCGGCGCTCGTGCGCCGGAAGCTGCGGGCCGCGTGGTCGAAGTCGGCGGCCAGGGCCACCGACGCCAGGCGGACGTCGATCCCGCCGGCGACGGTCTCCACCTTCCCGGCGCAGAGCGCGGCGAGCGCCACCAGCTTGTGGCGGGGCCAGGACGCGCCGCGCTCGAGGGGGAGCTGGGCCGGGGTGGCGATCGCCTCGCCGACCTCGAGGTCCTCGAGGTTCTTCCAGCCGGACCGCGTCAGGAACGGGTGGTTGCCGGTGGCCACCACCTTCTTGCCGGCCGCGGTGGTGAGGGTGAAGACCGGCTTCACGCCGTTCTCGACGACGTCGAGGACCTGCCTGGGGACGATGCGCCCCGACGGCTCGTGGAGCGACAGCGTCTCGAAGCCCTTCGGGCGCCGGGCGAAGAGCTCGTCCACCCGCACCAGCGCGCCGGTGCGGGCGTCGACCACCCGGGTGGCGCCCACCACGCACTTGTTGAAGCCGTACGCGGCGAACTTCTCCATCAGGTCGAAGATCTCGCCGGCGAGCTTGGGATCGACCCCGTTCTTCGTGGCCCCCTCGATGAAGCCGGCGCGCTCCTTGTGCATCACGTCGGCCTTCTTCTTGCCCATCGCCCGGCGGAGGAGGTCGGCGCGACCCAGCGTGTACCCCCCGAGCACCTGGGAGATCTGCATCACCTGCTCCTGGTAGACGATCACGCCGTACGTCGGGCGGAGCGTGGCCTCCAGGGCGGGGTGCGGGTACACGATCTTCTGCCTGCCGTGCTTGCGCTCGATGAAGTCGTCGACCATCCCGGTCTGCAGCGGGCCGGGGCGGTAGAGGGCGCCGGCGGCGACGATGTCCTCGAAGCGGTCGGGCTTGAGGCGCTTCACCAGATCCGTGAAGCCCCCCGACTCGAGCTGGAAGACGCCCTGGGTGTCGCCCCGCGAGAGCATCGCATACACCTCGGGATCGTCCAGAGGGATCAGCTCGGCGGTCACCTTCGGCTGGTCGGGGTGGTTCGCGTTGATCATCTGCACGGCGTCGTCGATCACCGTGAGCGTCTTCAGGCCGAGGAAGTCGAACTTCACCAGGCCCGCTTCCTCCACCTCGTCCTTGGCGTACTGGGTGACCAGGAACTTCTCGCCCGAGGGCTGGTAGAGCGGCACGTACTCCCACAGCGGCTTGTCCGCGATGACCACCCCGGCGGCGTGCATGCCCGCCTGGCGGTTCAGCCCCTGCAGCGCCTTGGCGATCCGGAAGACCTCCGTGATCCGGGGGTCGGAGTCCACCCGGGCCTGGAGCGCGGGGTCCGCCTCCAGCGCCTTCTCGATCGTCGGAGGCTTCCCGTCCACGAGGTTCGGGATGTTCTTCGTGAGCTCGTTGCACTCGCCGAACGTGAGGCCGAGCACGCGGCCCACGTCCTTGATCGCGCTCTTCGCGGAGAGCTGGCCGAAGGTGATGATCTGGCCGACGTTGTGCTCGCCGTACTTGCGGGTGACGTAGTCGATCACCTGGCCCCGCCGGGTCTGGCAGAAGTCGACGTCGAAGTCCGGCATCGACACCCGCTCCGGGTTCAGGAACCGCTCGAAGAGGAGGGCGTAGGGGATGGGGTCGAGGTCCGTGATCCGCAGCGAGTAGGCCACCAGCGATCCGGCCCCCGAGCCGCGGCCCGGCCCCACCGGGATGCCGTGCTCCTTCGCCCAGTTGATGAAGTCCTGCACGATGAGGAAGTAGCCCGAGAACCCCATCTTCTGGATGACGGAGAGCTCGGTCTCGAGGCGCTCCCGGTAGGCGTCGCGATCCACGGGGTAGCGCTTCGTGATCTCCTCGAACCGGCGATCGAGGCCGCGCCGCGCGAGGTGGGCGAGGTAGCTGTCGTTGTCGTGCCCGTCCGGCACCTGGAACTTGGGGAGGTAGTGGTTCCCGAGGTCCAGTTCGACGTTGCAGGCCTCGCCGATGAGCACCGTGTTCTCCACGGCCTCCGGCACGTCCGAGAAGTGCGCCAGCATCTCGGCGGGGCTCTTGATGTAGAGCTCCTCCGTCTCGTGGTGCATGCGCTTCGGGTCGTCGAAGAGCTTGCCCTGCGCGATGCACATCAGGAGCTCGTGCGCCTTCGCGTCCTCCCGCGACACGTAGTGCGAGTCGGCCGTGGCGGCGAGCGGGATGTCCAGGTCGCGGGAGAGCTGCTTCAGCTCCGCGTTCGCCTTCTCCTGGTCCGCGAGGCCGTTCGACTGGATCTCCAGGAAGAAGTGCCCCGGCTCGAAGATCTCCTTGTACTCGAGGGCGGCGCGGCGGGCGCCGTCCATGTCGCCGCGCTTCGCGAGCTGCGGCACCTCGCCGCCGAGGCAGGCCGTCAGGCCGAAGAGGCCCTTCGAGTGCTTCTTCAGCAGCTCCTTGTCGATCCTCGGGTGGTAGTAGTGCCCCTCCATATACCCCATCGAGGCGAGGTAGCGCAGGTTCCGCCAGCCCTCCTGATCCTTCGCGAGGAGGACCAGGTGGTTCGAGACGCGCTCCGTCCGATCCTTGCGCCCCTTCGGCCCGGCGACGTACGCCTCGCAGCCGAAGATGGGCTTCACCCCGGCCGCCCTCGCCGTCTTGTAGAAGTCCACCGCGCCGAACATGTTGCCGTGATCCGTCACGGCGACGGCCTTCATCCCCTTCTCCACGACGCCCATCATCAGGTCCTTCATCCGGATGGCGCCGTCGAGGAGGGAGTAGAGGGTGTGCAGGTGGAGGTGGACGAAATCGGACATGCCCGTTCCCTAGCACACCGCCCCCACCCCCGCGACCCGGTCGGCCCCCTCCCGCCGGCGCCCGCCTGCAACCTCGCGTACATACGCCCACCCGGCCGCTGACCCGGTCCGGCGGGCGTGGACGCCTACGCCGGGGGGCGGGGCCTGGAGTGCGTGAACCGCGAGTCACCCGCGGTCCATCCGCCGCGGACGTGGCTGCTGCGGGTGGGATGGCGGGTGGCGGTCTGAGCCGCCGCCGCCATCCAGCCGCCGCTTCGCGAGGGGCGCAGCCGCCCGCGCCATGGGACGTCGCCGTTCCTGATACCGAGCTACTGGGTCAAGGTCGGCAACCTCTCCTTCGTCCTTCCTAGCGACGAGAACACGCTGGAGGTCGGCGCCTACGAGGCGTGGAGCGCGGGGCTCTTCGCCGGAGAGGGAGTGGGCTGGGAGGTGAAGGCGTTCCTCGACGAGGGGTTCTCGGCCGACGACGCGACGGACGGCAGCGGCATGGGAATCGAGAAGCGCTTCCTCATGGACGAGGTGACCATGTACGGCACGGGCCTCTCCTGGTTCCAGACGGCGCCCTAGCGAGCACCTCTGCCATCCGCGCCCGAGGTCCTACGGGACTCTCGCCGAGTCAGGGCAGCGCCGCGTCGAAGGGGACGTCCTGCAGCGGCGACCCGCGCTCGTCCGGATCTTCGTAATGCCACCACTCCATGCGGATGGGCTGGAAGCCCTCGGCGAGCATGGCGTCGCGCAGGCGCTTTCGGTTGCGCTTCTCCTCGGGCGTGGCCCCGTCGTAGGCGTGCCACGCCCTGCGCGAGAACTCGTCGAAGTCGGTCGGCATCGGCAGCGGCTCGCCGTCCCTCGACGCGAGGCCGAGGTCCACGGCGGCGCCGCGGTTGTGCACGCTGCCGGTCTTGGGCGGGGCGACGTAGCCGCGGATCGGCACCACGCCCCACATGAGCCGCTGGACCGAGTGGGGCCGGTAGCAGTCGTAGAGCAGGAGGCGGGTCCCGTCCTCGCGCCGCAGCCGGGCCGCCACGCGGGCGAGCTTCTCGGCGGTGGCGGGCCGCAGCAGGCAGCGAGCGTTCGCAGGATACACCGCGCGCTTCATGAAGTTGTCGGCGGCGGCATAGCGAAGGTCGGCGATGGCGTCCGGGATCCGCGCGATCACGTCGACGAGAGGAGGGAGCTCGGCGCGCGGAGTCCGGTGCTCGTGTTCACGGCCGCGCCCTTCCTCTTCGCCTACCTTCGCCTTCTTCCCCGGGCGCTGCCCGCCTGCCTCGCTCTGCGCGGCAGGTGCGGCAAGTTTCGCCACCAGATCCTTCCCCACCTCCGCCGAAGCGGCGGACGCGAAAACCATCACCGCGGAAGCCAGCGCCAACCTCACCTCAAGCCGCCCGCCTGGCGGCCACGTCGTCCGCATACGGCTCGTGTCTCTCCTTCGCGGGCTTCTTCTTCCACGACCGGCCGCCGATCTGGTACGCCGCCCCCACGCAGGCGATGACGACCATCGGCAAGAGCGGCGCGGCGGGGTAGGGCGCCAGCGTGGCGCGCAGCCCGTCCGGCAGGAGCGCGATCGCCGCCACCGTCGACATCAGGGCGCCGATGAGGGCCGACGCCACCGCCGCGATCCGCCTCGCCGCCACCGCCGCGGCAATCGAGAAGACGACGACGCCGGTCAGCTGGGCGATCGGCTTCTCGGGCGAGAGCGCGGCGCCGATCGCTCCGCCGATCAGGGCGCCGGCGGCGGCGCCGCCGAAGCGGGGAAAGAGGAAGCCGGCGATCCCGAGGGCGAGGGCGCCGCTCCAGTGGCCGTCGATGCCGGGGAGCCAGGCGGGGATCCGCGCGAAGAGCAGCCAGCCGACCGTGCCGGCGGCGAGCGCCATCGTCCCTCGTCGCAGCGCACCGCGGGAGCCGAAGCCCGCGAGCACGAGGCCGACCGCGAGGATGGACGCGGCGATCCACCCGGGCCAGGCGGCGCCCGCTTCGGCGAGCTGGCGGAGGTCGAGGGCGCCCATGGACTAGAGGAGGAAGGCGCCGACGTAGACCAGGCCGAGCACGATCGCGAACGCGCCGATCCAGAGGGCCACCGGGTCGACGTCGGTGAGTGCCCGCAGCCGCTCCCCCTCGGCGCCCGCCTCTACGGCGAGGCGGCGCGCGCCGCGCACGTCCCCCGCGGCGAACCTTTCGTGCATCCGCGCGCCGGGGCCGTCGGCCGCGACCTTCTGTTCCTTGGCTGCCATGGTCGACGACTGTACGGGGGCCATCTGGCCGCCGCAAGCGGGAGGCGAGGCGCCGCCGGCTCGGTCACCGTGGGCCGGCGCCCCGGCCTTCGAGGGCGGCGTGCCCTCGTCGCCGGCGCCCCGCGCCCTGGAGCCGCCGCCGGGGAGAGGCGGCGCCCGGGAATCACGCGGGCCAAGGAGCGGTTGGCCGCCCGTACCTCGGCGGGATGGGGTATCTGTTGCACCCTCGGGTTCGCAGAGATCGAATGGACAGGCGCGATTTCCTCAAAGCCCTGGCGCTCGGGTTGGGCGCGATTCCCCTTCGGGCGGCCGCCTTCGGCGAGACGTCCCGCTTCGTGATCGTGCAGGGGCGGTACGCGGGCGAGTTCCGTCCGCGGCCCACCGCCCTGCGCCGCCTCGCCTTCGAGATCGGCGCGCGCACCAGCATCGCCGCCGTCCCCGAGGAGAAGGTCCTCCCCCTCGACGCCCCCGAGCTCTTTCGCTTTCCCTTCCTCTACCTGGCCGGGGCCGGCGAGTTGCCCGCCCTCACTCAGGCAGAACTCGACAACCTGCGCCGCTTCCTCACCTACGGCGGCTTCCTCCTCTGCGACGACGCCGCCGATGGGCGGTTCGCCGCCTCCTGCGAGCGGGAGCTCGCCCGCGTGCTCCCCGGTAGGCCGGCCGGGCGGGTTCCGTCCGATCACGTGCTCTACAAGAGCTTCTACCTCGTCGACCGCCCCGCGGGCCGCACCCTGGCGCGGCCGTACCTCTCCGGCGTGATCGAGGGGAATCGGCTCGCCGCGGTGGTCTCCGGCAACGACCTGGGCGGCGCCTGGGCCCGGGACGAGCTCGGGAGCTGGGAGTACGAGGTGACGCCCGGCGGGGAGACGCAGCGGGAGCTGGCCTTTCGGTTGGGTGTGAACATCGCCATGTACGCCCTGTGCACCGACTACAAGGACGATCAGGTGCACATCCCGTTCATCATGAAGAGGCGGCGCTAGGTGAACGGGCTCTACGACGACTGGCGGATCGTCTCCCTCTCGCCGTGGCCCCCGTGGCTCCTCGCCGCGCTCTTCGCACTCGCGGCCCTGGGCGTCTTCCTGGCCGCACGGGGGCTCAGGCGCGAGCGCAGGCCCTCGCGGCGCTTCCTCCTCCTCTCCCTGCGCACCGTCTCCATGCTCGCCGCGATCTTCGTGGTGGCCGAGCCCGGGGTGCGGCTGCTGCAGACCGCGCGAGTGCGTAGCCGCCTGGCGATCCTCGTCGACGGCTCCGCCTCCATGCAGCTCCCCGCCGGGAGCCGGGGGACCACCCGCACCGCGGAGGCGGCGGCGTGGCTCTCCGCGGTGGCGCCCGGCCTCGCCGGCCTCTCCGCGGAGCACGCCCTCGAGTTCTACCGCTTCGACGGCGTGCTCGCGCCCATCGACGAGGCGGCGGCGCGGTCCGGCGTGGAGGCCGACGGCGAGAAGACCGATCTCCTCGGGGCGCTTCGCGCGCTCGCGGGCTCCTCCGGCTCGGGGTGCAAGCTCGCCGGCGCCATCGTCGTCAGCGACGGCGCCGACCACGAGGACCTCCGCGGCGGTGTCGGCGGCGCCTCGCGAAAGGCGCTCGAGTCCCTGGGCTTTCCCGTCTCCACCGTGGCCGTGGGCGGCGGCAGGGTGAAGGACCTCGCGGTGGAGTCGATCGCCGTCGAGGACTTCGCCTTCGTCCGCAACACGGTGGACATCCAGGTGACGGTCACGGCCGCGGGCATCGGCGACGTCGACGTGCCGCTGGTGCTGCGCCGCGAGGGGCAGCCCGTCTCCCAACAGACGGTGAACGTGCGCGCCGGCGAGGAGCGCTACGAAGCGACCTTCTCCTTCGTCCCCGACGAGATCGGCGAGTTCGTCTTCACCGTCGCCGCGCCCGTGTACGAGGGCGAGGCCATCGAGGGGAACAACACCCGCAGCTTCGTGCTCAAGGTGATCCGCGACCGGGTGCGGACGCTCCTCGTGGTGGGGCGGCCGTCTTGGGATCAGCGCTTCCTGCGCACGCTGCTCAAGAACGATCCCAACGTGGACCTGATCTCGTTCTTCATCCTGCGCACCCCCTCCGACAACCCCAGGGCGCCCGACACCGAGCTGTCGCTGATCCCCTTCCCGGTGCAGGAGATCTTCGACAAGCAGCTCAAGAGCTTCGACCTCGTCATCTTCCAGAACTTCGCCTACAGGCCCTATCGCCTCGACCCCTTCCTGCCCAACATCCGCCGGTACGTGGAGGAGGGCGGCGCCTTCGCCATGCTGGGCGGGGAGAGCTCCTTCGGCGACGGCGGCTACGAGATGACGCCGCTGGGCGAGATCCTCCCGGTGGAGCCGGGGGGCTCCGCGCCCACCGAGGAGCCGTTCCCGCCGCGCCTCACCGAGGCGGGCGTTCGCCACCCCATCACCCAGCTCGCGTCGGGCGCCGAGGCCAACCAGGCGGCGTGGGCGCGCCTGCCTGAGCTGCCGGGAATCAACGTCACCCGCGCCAAGCCCGACGCCCGGGTGCTCCTCGACCACCCCCACTTCACCGTGGGCGGCGAGAGCGCGCCGGTGCTCGCGGTGCGGGAGGTGGGCCGTGGCAGGACCATGGCTCTCACCACCGACTCGTCCTGGTACTGGTCCATCGTGGCGTCGGGGCAGGGCGGCGGCACCTCGCGGGCCTACGAGCGCTTCTGGTCCAACGCCATCCGCTGGCTCGTGCGCGACCCCGAGCTGACCCCCGTGCTCGTGCAGGCGGCGCAGCGCTCCGTCGAGCCGGGGCAGCCGGTCGCCGCGACCGTCACCGCCCGCCGCTCCGACTACGGCCCGGCCTCCGGCGCCGACCTGCAGGTCTCCCTCGTCGACGCGGAGACCCAGAAGATCCTCCGCGCCGAGCACCTCGCCGCCGGCGTCGATGGCACCGCTCGCGTGGAGCTGGGCACCCCGCCGCCGGGCGCCTACAAGATCGAGGCGCGCGCGTCGCTCGAGGGCAAGGTGCTGGGCTCGGGGCAGGACGTCGTAGCCGTCCGCGCCGCGTCCCTCGAGCGCTCCGACGTCAAGGCCCGCCCCGACCTCCTCCGCGAGATCGCGTCCGTCACCGGCGGCGGCTTCGTGCAGGCGTCGTCCGGCGACCTACCCGACCTCGCGCTCGCCCCGCCCGAGGTGGTGGAGGTCGGCCGCGCCAAGGACCGCCCGATCTGGGATCGCTTCTGGCCCCTCGCCGTCCTGGGCTGCGCCCTCGCCGGCGAGTGGATGCTGCGCCGCCGCTGGGGCTACGCCTGAGCATTGCCTCCCGGGCAGCTCCCACATCGGCGGAGTATCGCAGTGTCTCGTCTTGTCGCTGCCAGCGTTCGGTCGCTTGGCGAGAGTGGGCCTCGCGCCTCACTCCTCCTCGACCGTGAGCATGTCGAAGTCGGGGATCTTCTCTTGCAGCCGCTCGCGCAGGCGCTTGATCAGCTTCGCCTCGATCTGGCGGGCGCGCTCGCGGCTGAAGCCGAACTTGTCGCCGATCTCCTGCAGGGTCAGCGGCTCGTCCGACATCATCCGGTTCTCGAAGATGTAGAGCTCGCGATCCTTCAGCTCCTTGGCCATCTCCGCGAGCTCCGTGCGGAGGATCTCCTTGATCTGCTCGCCGGCGAGGGCCTCGTCCGCGGAGGCGGCCGGGAGCGCGAGGCGATCGCCGAAGGTGAGGCCGGTCTCCTCCTCCCCGACGGGCGTATGGATGGAGACCTCGTCGCCGGAGAGGCGGCGGTCCATGTCGACCACCTCGGTCTCGGTGACGCCCAGGCGCTCGGCGAGGAGCTTGGGGCCCACCTCGAAGCCTTCCGCCGCCAGGCGCTGCTGCTCCTTGCGCAGGTTGAAGAAGAGCTTGCGCTGGGCCTGGGTGGTCCCGAGCTTTACCATCCGCCAGTTGTCCATGATGAAGCGCAGGACGTAGGCGCGGATCCACCACGCAGCGTACGTGGAGAGCTTCACGCCTTTGTAGGGATCGTACTTGCGCACCGCGTGCATGAGGCCGACGTTCCCCTCCTGGATGAGGTCCAGGACGTTGAACGCCGCGCGGCGGTACTCGTAGGCGATCTTCACCACCAGGCGCAGGTTGGAGGTGACCAGCCGGTAGGCGGCGTCCACGTCGCCCGTCTCCACGTAGCGGACGGCGAGCTCGTGCTCCTCCTCCCGCGAGAGCAGCGGGTGGCGGTTGACCTCGAGCATGTAGCGGGCGAGCGGATCGGTGCGGGAGAGCGCGCGGGTGGGAGGCTCCTCGGCCTCCTCCTCCTCCGGCTCGATGGGCAGGGCGGCGAGGCGTCCGGGCTCGGCGCTCTCGACCTCCCCCTCGGCCTCCGCTTCGAGGTCGAAGGGCTCTTCGCGTTCCTCTTCCTCGAACTCGACCTCCGCCTCGATCGGCGCCTCCACCGGCTTCTTCCTGGCGCGCCCACCCGAGGCCGGCGTCTTGCGCCTGGTGCTCTTCTTGGGGGCCGTCATCGCAGCGTCCTGTGTCGTTGCCTGCTCAAAGTCGACTCTGATATAGCCCTCACGCTCCTGGATCAAGCGCCCGCAACCTCCTGGGAAATCCGGATCGAACCTCCAACTCGCACGTGGGCGCCAACGAACCCCTGGGAAGGGCCTGGCACCCGATGGACGAGAAGAACCTCCCCGCCGACGAAGAGGGCGAACGCCCGAGCGACTACGTGGCGGGCATCCCCTTTTCCGATCTCCCGCTCTCCGACGAGCTCCAGCGCGCGATCGCGGAGCACGGCTATACCCATCCAACGCCCGTACAGGCCCAGGCCATCCCGAAGGTCCTCGCGGGCGTCGATCTGATCGTCCGGTCCAAGACCGGCACGGGGAAGACGGCCGCGTTCTCGATCCCGATGATCGAGAAGATCCCGGCCGGCACGCGAAGGCCCAGCGCCCTGGTCCTCTGCCCGACGCGCGAGCTCGCGATCCAGGTGGCGGACGAGGCCTCGCAGCTCGCCAAGTACAAGGATCTGCGGGTGGCGGCGATCTACGGCGGCGCCCCGATGGGCCAGCAGATCACCGCCCTCGAGGAGGGCGCCGAGATCATCGTGGGCACGCCGGGCCGGGTGTACGACCACATCCGCCGCGGCACCCTCGATCTGTCCGAGGCGATGTTCGGGGTCCTGGACGAGGCCGACGAGATGCTGTCGATGGGCTTCTTCGAGGAGGTCACCCGGATCCTCGACCACCTGCCCAAGACGCGGCAGACCCTGCTCTTCTCGGCCACCGTGCCCCTCGAGATCGAGCGGATGATCCGCAAGTACCTCGAGTCGCCCGAGACGCTGCTGCTCTCGGGCGACGTGTACACGGTCGAGGGCATCCACCACGTGGCCTACAAGGTGGTGGAGGACTACCCGAAGCCCCGCAATCTCCTCTACCTGCTCGAGTTGGAGAACCCCGAGAACGCGATCATCTTCGCCAACACCCGCGACGACACCGCGCTGGTGGCGGCGGTGCTGAACCGCAACGGCTACGACTCCGAGATGCTCAGCGGCGAGCTGGCGCAGAAGGAGCGCGAGCGGGTGATGGCCAAGGTCAAGCGGGGCGAGGTCCGCTTCCTGGTCGCCACCGACATCGCCGCTCGCGGCATCGACATCTCCGACCTCACCCACGTGATCAACTACTCGCTCCCCGAGGAGCCCGCGGTCTATCTGCACCGGGTGGGCCGCACCGGGCGCATCGGGAAGACGGGCACCGCGATCTCCCTGGTGGGCGGCCGCGACTACCTCGTCCAGGCCACCCTCGAGCGCCAGTTCGGCATCGAGTTCGAGAAGCGCACGCTCCCCACCGCGGAGGAGGCGCGCAAGCTCTGGACCGAGCGGCACGTCGCCGAGCTGCGGGAGGGCATGGGCTCGTCGGTCTTCGAGGCGTTCCTGCCGCTGGCCCAGGAGCTGAAGAAGCGCTCCGACGGCGATTTCCTCATCGCGTACGCGCTCAAGTACTTCTTCACCCAGCGCCGCATCGAGAAGGTCGCGGCGCAGCGCAAGGCGGACGGCGCCGCGGAGGCGGAGGCGGTGGGGAAGGCCCCCGCCAAGGCGCGCGCCAAGTCGTCCAAGACCGCCGCCAAGGGACGCGAGCGGAAGGAGGGCGAGAAGCGCGAGCGCAAGGGCCGGGGCGAGAAGCGCCCCGCCCGCAAGGAGGCGAGCGAGCCGACCGCGCTCACCCCGCCCGACCACGTACCCGTCGATCCCCGGGTGGAGACGCCGGTGACGCCGCCGGTCTCGGAGCTGGAGAAGCCGCGCAGCGGCAAGCTCTGGGTGTCGCTCGGCGAGCAGGACGGCCTCGACGCGGCGGGCGTGAAGGCTGCGCTGGCCGAGGCGTCCGGCGCCTCCGCCGACGACGTGGAGCGCGTGGAGGTCCGCGCGGCCCACTCCTTCGCGTGGGTTCGCCCCGGCACCGCCGAGGCCTTCCTGGTGGCCAACGGCAAGGCCCGCGGCGACAAGGAGCTCAAGGTCGAGCGGGCGCGCCGCAGCCGGCGCTGAGCGCGGCCGCCCGCCCGCCGCTTCGGTCGGCCGACGGACGCGCCCGTCCGTTCCCGGAGGAGAAAGCCGCGCGCGGCCGCTATGCTGCGGTGGTTCACTCGGCCGCGCCTCGACCCACCACGTCGAGAGCGCCCGTTCCCCCGAAGGAGGACCGCATGGGTTTCGCCCCGTCCGACATGAAGGTGAGCAGCACCGCTTTCGCCGACCACGGCCCCATCCCCGCCAAGCACACCGGCGAGGGGGAGGACGTCTCGCCCGCGCTCTCGTGGAGCAACCCGCCGGCGGGGACCCGCTCCTTCGCCGTGATCTGCCACGACCCCGACGCGCCACTCGTGTCACCCGGTGGCACCCTGGGTTTCGTGCACTGGGTGCTCTACAACATCCCCGCCTCGGTGACCTCCCTCGAGGAGGGGACGACCGCGTACACGTCCGGGAAGACGGACTTCGGAAAGACCGGCTACGGCGGGCCGATGCCGCCCGAGGGGCATGGCAAGCACCACTACTACTTCTGGGTCCTCGCCCTGGGCGACGACGCGCCCCTCGAGCCGGGCCTCACGCTCTGGGAGCTGCTCCGCCGGATCGAGCCGAAGCTGCTCGGGATGAACCGGCTGATCGGCACCTACCGCCGCGGCTGATCGCGACGCGCGCACGGGGCGGTGTGACTCGCCTGCCCCGCGCCCCGAGGCCGCGCGGCCTCACGCCGGCGGGAGCGCGACGGCCTCGCCTTCGGGCGCGGCCGGCGTGGGCTCCGGCCGCTGTGCGCGCCTTCCCGCCTCGCCGCTCCTCATCAGCGCCATCCGGTAGATCGCCGGGGCGATGAGCTCGTTCAGGGCGACCACGCCCAGGGTGAGGGCGGCGGCGTCGTCGCCGAACTCGGGGAAGGTCTTGGCGAAGAGCAGCGCCAGCGCCAAGGCGAGGCCCGCCTGGGGTAGGAGGCCCATGCCCGCGTAGCGGCGCACCGTCTCCGGCGCCTCCGCGATCCGGGCGCCGATCTTCGTCCCCGCCATGAGGCCGAAGCCGCGGACGAGCACGAAGGCCGCCGCCGGGATCCCCACCAGGGCGAGCACGTCGAGGTGGATGTTCGCGCCGGCCACGGCGAAGAACACCACGTACACCGGCAGCGAGGACGCCTCGATCTCGTGGTGCAGCTTGTCGCCCATGCGGGTGAGGTTGCGGATGAGCACGCCGGCGGCGAGGGCGATCAGAAGCGGGTCGAAGTGCAGCCGGGTGCCCACCTCCGCCATCACGAAGGTGACGGTGACCACGAAGAGCGCCGCCCCGCCGGCCACCTTGCGCAGGTAGACGGCGAGCAGCACTCCCACCATCGCGCCCGCTCCCAGCGAGCCGAGGATCTCCCAGGCCAGGCGCCCCACCGTCTCCATCGCGTCGCCGGGGGTGCCGAACACCGACTTGGCGATCGACGACACCAGGGCGAAGAGGAGGATCACCACGAGGTCGGCGATCACCACCACGCCGAGCACGGTGCGGCTCACCGGGCCGTCGGCCTCCATCTCGTCCCGCAGCGCGACCACCACCGCCGGCGACTGCGCCGCCATGGTGACGCCCAGGACCATGGACACGGCCAGCGCGTGGGTGAGGGGCATGTCCGCCATGAACGGCAGGAAGCTCTTCAGCGCGAAGACGGCGATGCCGAGGAGCATCGACGTCCCCACCACCGCCACCAGCGTGATCCATTGAATGGATCGCAGCAGCGGCCGGAACTCCCGGAAGTCCAGCTCGTTGCCCGCGGTGAGGGCGATGAGGGCGATGGCCACGCCGTTGACGATCTTGAGCTGCTCCACCATGTGGTGGTTGAGCAGGCCCAGGACCGACGGCCCCACGATCATGCCGGCGGCGATGTAGCCGGTGAGCTTGGGGAGCCGCACCTGCTTGAAGATCCGGCCCGCGAAGAACGCGGTGAGGAGCACGTAGCCGAAGGCGAGGGCGGTGCCGGATCCCAGCGGCCCGGCCCCGTCGCCGTGGAACGAGCGGGCGGCGTGCATCAGCCCGCCGAGGGCGACGATGAGGAGGATGCTCATCTCACGCCACCTCCGGCGGGATCGCGGGCGCCGGCTCCTCGGGCGCCTCGAAGTCGAGATCCACGTCCTCGGTCGGGGACGCCTTGCGGGCGAAGACCTGCACGAGCACCTCGGTGACGATGGCGCCGCCGATCACGGCGGTGACCACGATTGGGATCGAGCCGTGGGGGAAGAGGAGCTGGGCGCTGACCACGATGGCGATCGAGAGCTGGCCCATCGGGGCGCGGTTGGAGATCCAGCGCTCGTGGGCGAGGGTGTCGAAGTTCGTATAACGGGAGGTCAGGTGGGCGCCGAGCCACTTGCCGGTCAGGCGCGCCGCCACGAAGACCACGAGGAGCACCCATCCGCGCCAGTCCTCGAAGTTCCAGATCGCCCCCACCACCACCAGGAAGAGCAGGTAGATGGGGCGCTCCAGCTTCTCGAGGGCCTCCCCCAGCCGATCCTTCGAGGCGCCGGGGAAGTTGGCGAGGAGCACGCCGGCGACGAAGCAGACCACGATCGGCGAGAGGAAGAGGGCGCTCGCGGAGCCGGCGGCGAAGGCGACGGTGCCGAGGAGGAGCACCACCGACTCGGCGCCGGTGGCCGGGCGGCGCAGGATCGTGTAGGCGACGATGCCGATCGTCGCCCCCAGACCGACGGTGAGGAAGATCCACGCCGTGCCCGGGAGGTGCCAGCCGAGGTCCGGACCCTGCGGGCGGAAGTACGCGGCGATGAAGGCAAGGCCCGCGATCCCGGCGAGCTGCTCGAGCTGCACGATCTTCTTGAAGCGCTGCAGCCAGAGGTAGTCGGCGTTGCCCTTCACGAGGCGGCTCGCGGCGCGGGCGGTCATGGCGCCGGCGGTGCCGAGGATCAGCGCGTCGCGCAGGAAGATCGGATCGCGGAAGGTGGACTCGGTCCAGTCGCTGGCGAGGAGGAGCAGGAGGCTCGCCGCCGTGAGCACGGTGAGGAACGGCATCAGCGTGGCGAAGCCCACCGCCTTGGCGGTGTCCTTGGGCAGATCGTCGAAGGCGCGGGTGTCGAAGCGGTAGCCGGCGGCGAAGCCGATCCACCCCAGGCCGAAGCGGAGGAGGGGCGTCAGCTCGTCGAGCACGGAGTCGGTGAGGATTCCGACGCTGGGGAGGTTCGCCACCACCCCGAGGGCGATGAAGGGGAAGCCCGCGGTCACCACCTGCGAGATGCGCAGGCGCTTTTCGATCACGCGCATCCGCGGGTGGCCGCCCAGGTAGGCGAGAGCGAGGAGCGCGATGAGGCCCAGGATGGTCTTGATGAGGACCGGGGGGCGCTTGGCCGGAGGGATCGGCGGTGGGGGCGCCACGTCCCCTGCCTCCGGGGCGGCGAGGCGCTGGGCCGTCTCGTCCGTCGCCTGGAGGTCGCGGATGGCGGCGGGCGGTCCCCGATCCGCCTCCCGCAACCACTCCGGCGCCCACGGCCCGGGATCGAGGGGCGCCCGCGAGTCCGGCACCTCGGGATCGGGACCGCCCGGCGCCGCGATCGCGGGCAGAGGTCCCGCCGCGCGGGCGGCGGGGGCCGCTGCGGGGAGCGGCTCCGCAGGCACTCCGGCCGGCGGCGCTCCCGGGCCTCGCGCGGCGCCGGCGGGCGGCGGCTCGGGGGCGACTGCCTCGGGCTGCGATGTGCCGGCGGGCGGCGCCTCGGGGGCGACCGCCTCGGGCTGCGATGTGCCGGCGGGCGGCGCCTCGGGGGCGACCGCCTCGGCCTGCATCGCGCCGGACGGCTCCCCCGGCGGCTGCGAGAACGCCGCGGAAGGGGCCAGCGCCACCACCAGCGCCAGGGCGAGGAGGAAGCCGTTGGCCGGGCGGTTCTCGGACGGGTGGCTGAGCAAGATCCGGAGAATTTAGCGCAATGCGTCTACGATCCCAAGCGCCGAACGAGCGATCGTCAGCCCTCTTCCGGGATCAGCCAGATGGCGCGGTTTCCGAAGGTCTGGTCCGGCGATCCGCTGTCGTCCGGGACCTCCTCGCAGCGCAGCGGAGGAAAGCCGTCCGGCTCCACCACGTCGCCCGTCTCGAAGGCGTCGCCCTCGGCGAGGGCAGCGGCGAGGTTCTGGAGCATCGAGCCCGCCGCCTCGGCGTGCTCTCGCTCCAGGCCTGCCACGGCGAGGTCCGGACGCCCGAACTTCGCCATCCCCAGCGTGTGGCAGACGTGCCCGGCGCCGGGCTCCCGCTCCTGGGACTCGAAGACGATGCGGACGTGATCGCCCACGTCGAAGTCCCAGTCGGGCGGCAGCTCCTGGATCGCGGATTTCGGCCACCAGGTCATCGACTCGACGTCGCAGAAGGCGACGCCGCCGGCCCGGGCCAGGAGCTGCAGGATGCGGAACGCCCGCTGCAGGTAGCCGAGGTCGCGGGGGTCCGCGAACTCGCCGGAGAGGACGAGCGCCGCCTTGCAGGTGGTGAGGGCGGCAATGTCGACGTCGGGCGTGCGAAGGAGCAGGGAGCCGAACGTGCCCTTGGGGTCGACCCAACCGTCGAACCACTGGGGGTCGTCTCCCCGCCAGCGGACGGTGACGTCGAAGCCTTCGAAGAGCGGGTGATCCTTCTGCGAGAGCTCGCCCGCCTCGGGCATCAGCGCCACGAAGGCCACGCGGGCGGGGCCTGCCGGGACGTAGCGCGGCCGAGGCCACGGCGTGGGAAGGTCGGGGATCACGGGGAAACCTCCAAAGCGGCGCGCATCCTACCTCGAAAGGCGGCTTTCGGCCGCGACTATGTGGCGCTCGCAAGGCGTCGGTTCGGGAGAACCATCGGCCGGCCGGACGATTCCCGGGGGCCGCATGGCGCCCGGAGGAGCGAGGGCGCCCGCTGCGCCTCGCGGACGTGCGGGTGCGGGAGCGGACGGGAAGCCGAGCGGGTCTTCGGGGCCTGCCGGGGGCCGGGAGCCCAGTCGCTGGGCGAACGCTCGCCTGCCACTCAGGGTTGCTGGAGGGCAGCCGGGGGCATACGGTCGGGGGCGAAGTCTCACCTGCCGCGATCGGGGAGGCACCACATGCACGACAGCTTCGGCACCAAGACCACGCTCGAGATCGCCGGGACGCGCCACCCGATCTGGAGCCTCCGCAAGCTCCCCGCCGACAAGGTCGAGCGCCTGCCGATCTCCCTGCGGATCCTCCTCGAGAATCTGCTGCGCCACGAGGACGGCCGCACCGTCACCCGCAAGCAGATCGAGGCGGTGCTCGCGTGGGATCCGAAGGCGACGCCTACGGCGGAGATCGCCTTCCACCCGGCGCGGGTGCTGCTGCAGGACTTCACCGGCGTGCCCGCGGTCGTCGACCTCGCAGCGATGCGCGAGGCGATGAAGGAGCTGGGCGGCGACCCCGACAAGATCAACCCGCTCTCCCGCGCCGATCTCGTCATCGATCACTCCGTGCAGGTGGACCGCTTCGCCGCGGCGGGATCCTTCGACTACAACGTCGCCCTCGAGTACGAGCGCAACAAGGAGCGCTACGTCTTCCTGCGCTGGGGGCAGCAGGCCTTCCGGGACTTCCGCGTGGTGCCGCCTGGCACGGGCATCTGCCACCAGGTCAACCTGGAGTACCTGGGCGGCGCGGTGCTGCAGGGAGAGGGCGGCGCGCTCTTCCCCGACACGCTGGTCGGCACCGACTCCCACACCACCATGATCAACGGGCTGGGCGTGGTGGGGTGGGGCGTGGGCGGCATCGAGGCCGAGGCCGCCATGCTCGGGCAGCCGCTGTCGATGCTCCTGCCGCAGGTGCTGGGCTTCCGCCTCAAGGGCAACCTGCGCGAGGGCTCCACCGCCACCGACCTGGTCCTCACCATCACCCAGATGCTGCGCAAGAAGGGCGTGGTCGGGAAGCTGGTGGAGTTCTTCGGCCCGGGCGTGTCGGCGCTGTCGCTGCCGGACCGCGCCACCTTGGGCAACATGAGCCCGGAGTACGGGGCCACCATCGCTTTCTCGCCGGTGGATCAGGAGACGCTGAACTACCTTCGCTTCACCAACCGGCCCGAGGAGCACGTGCGGATCGTGGAGGCCTACTGCAAGGAGCAGGGGATCTTCCACACCAAGGACATGAAGGAGCCCACCTACAGCGACGTCCTCGAGCTCGATCTCGCCGACGTCGAGCCGTCGCTGGCCGGCCCCAAGCGCCCGCAGGATCGCATCCCCTTGCGGCAGTCGAAGGCGATGTTCCGCGAGTCCGCCGCGCAGATGGTGGGCGCCGATCAGGCGGCCAAGACGGTGGAGGTCAGCCAGGGGGGGAACCGCTTCGACCTGGGCAACGGCTCCGTGGTCATCGCCGCCATCACCTCCTGCACCAACACCTCCAACCCGTCCGTCATGCTCGGCGCGGGGATCCTCGCCAAGAAGGCGGTGGAGCTCGGCCTGGACGTGAAGCCGTGGGTGAAGACGTCGCTCGCGCCGGGGTCGAAGGTGGTCACCGACTACCTGGAGAAGGCGGGGCTCATGCCCTACCTGCAGGCGCTCGGCTTCCACCTGGTGGGCTACGGATGCACCACCTGCATCGGCAACTCGGGGCCGCTGCCGGCCCACATCGTCGACGCCATCGAGACCAACGGCCTCGCCGCGGCGGCGGTGCTCTCCGGCAACCGGAACTTCGAGGGCCGCATCAACCCCAACGTGCGGATGAACTACCTGGCGTCGCCGCCCCTCGTGGTGGCCTACGCGCTCGCGGGCACCATGGACGCCGACCTCCTGAACGATCCGGTGGCCCTCGATCGCAACGGGTGCCCGGTCTACCTGAAGGACATCTGGCCCACGCCGCAGGAGGTCAACGAGGCGATCCGCACCGCCGTCACCAAGGAGCAGTTCGCCAAGGAGTACGGCGCGGTCTTCCAGGGCGACGAGCACTGGAGCGGCCTCGAAGTGCCCAAGGGGAAGACCTTCTCGTGGGATCCGGCTTCCACCTACGTGCGCAAGCCGCCCTTCTTCGAGAACCTGCCCAAGGATCCGCCGCCGCTGCGGAACGTCGAGAAGGCAAGGGCGCTGGCGATCCTGGGCGACTCCGTCACCACCGACCACATCTCCCCCGCAGGCTCCATCGCGCTCAAGAGCCCGGCGGCGAAGTACCTCATCGATCAGGGCGTGGCGCCCAAGGACTTCAACTCCTACGGCTCGCGGCGGGGCAACCACGAGGTGATGATGCGCGGCACCTTCGCCAACATCCGCCTTCGCAACGCCATGGTGCCGGGAGTGGAGGGTGGCTACACCGTCCACGTGCCGAGCGGCGAGCAGCTCTCCATCTACGATGCGGCGATGCGCTACCAGTCCGAGGGGACGCCGCTCGTCGTCATCGCGGGCGCGGAGTACGGCAGCGGGTCCTCCCGCGACTGGGCGGCCAAGGGCACCTTGTTGCTCGGCGTGAAGGCGGTGATGGCGACGAGCTTCGAGCGCATCCACCGCTCGAACCTCCTGGGGATGGGCGTGCTGCCGCTGCAGTTCGAGTCTGGCACCAGCGCCGCGTCCCTAGGCCTCACGGGCAAGGAGACCTACGAGATCACAGGAATCGCGGATGGCCTCACGCCGGGCAAGCGCGTCGAGATGCGCGTGGACGGCAAGGCGGTGCCGATGATCGCCCGTCTCGATACCCCGGACGAGATCGAGTACTACCGGCACGGGGGCATCCTGCAGTACGTGCTGCGGCAGCTCCTCGCGGCCTGACTACTTCAGGCCCTGATGGTCGAGTTCATGGCATCCTCGAAGGGGGACAGGAACAGCGAGCGCTCGCTCCCGCAGAGAGCCCGATGCCCACCTCGCTCACCCTGGAGCAGCCACTTCGGTACCCATAGACCAGGGACTGCGTGAGGAATTCGACAACATGCCGGTTCTGCTGCCGAAGGGTCTTGGTGGTCGTGAGGATGCGCTCGGCGTAGCGGCTCCCGGTCTCGCTATTGGTCCCGTTCCTCCAGAGCACCGCCCGGCGCAGGTCCCGCTCCGGGAGGTCGTTCGTCAGCTCGATGCCCTCGGGCGTCACGAACGGCCAGAGCGCCGACTCGACAGAGCGGATCTTCAAGCACATCCCGGCGACTTTGGCGTTCGGGCACACCTCTCCCTCGACGAGAAGGTCGCGAACTTTGCGCTCTACCTCCTGCATTGACGTTGGAATCTGAACCTGTGGAGGGTCCCGTCTCGGACTCGTGCCCACCACTTTAACATCCGCTCGCTCTCGGTAAGCAGGGCGGCACCGATCGCCGCGCCGGGCCCCTCGAGCTCCGAGAGCCCCTTGAAGTCACGCTTCAAATGCGCCCAGCAGATCTGCCGCTCCTCGACCGAGAGCCACGTGTACGCCGACCAGCGATCACTGCAGACGATCCCCTGGAAACCTTCTCCAACTAGCTCCTTGGCGACGTGACTGCTGCGGCTTCGCGAGACCGTGAAAACTGCGAAGAGTGCCGTCGTGGCGATCCAGAGCCAGGCACTCTGGGCTGCCTCGCGCAAGCCGGTCTTGTCCAAGTTGACCGAGGGCTGGGCGCGGGTATAGGCGCGGGCCTCCTCGAACGCCGCCGCGACAGAATCGGAGACGATCGCCTCTGCTTTGCTGATCGAGCCGACAGCCAGGTCGATGCCAAGGACGTCCGACAGGAACTCGCGCGCGCAGCGCTTCGAGACGCCGAACTTGCCTGTGAGGAGCGTGACGATGGAGAGCAGCCGCAGAACAACCGCCACTCGGGGGAGGCCAAGAGGCCCCGGCGCACGGGTCACCTCGCCGCATTCCGGGCAGCAGAGCGCACGGTACACGACCTCGTTGACGTGGGGCGCAACCGGGGAAAGCTCGACGATTTGCCGGCGTGGATTGGGGGCGTCGCCGAAGAGCCCCTTGCTGCCACAGCAGCAGCCTTCGGGCCGAGATTCGAGCCGCAAAGTAGTTCGCGAGTAAACATTTTTTGAGAAATGCCTTTCAGTTCAACCTGTTAGAGGCGAATTGACAAACTTCCTCTTTCGTGAAACCATCCGACCCGAGGTGGCTTGGGGAAGGTTGGGCGGGTCAGGGGTTTTGAGCAAACACGGTTTGGCAGTACGCGTCTTAATATTAATTTAGTTCTAAAGCCGTGCAAACCACATGGAGGCGCATTCGACCTCCATCACCACGTTCCGGCAATTGTGCGAATCTTTACGACTTTAAGAATAGTTAGGGGTGGAAAAATGTGGCTCTCATGACATGTTTGTGGGTGCCTGAAGGCGTCCCGGCAGGGGTGGGCAGAGTCCTGACAGCTTGAGCATCGCGAGGTTGATCAGCGAGCCGACGTGATGGAAGCCGTGGGCGATCCGGACGAGTAGACGGAGCTGCGAGTTCTTCCCTTCCACGATC
>Ga0180220_1001188_pt1 | contig 20770 bp, 20 predicted proteins | sample eDN5th37CBELigBY_FD_151335 | JGI IMG/M metagenome (GOLD analysis project Ga0180220, IMG submission 151335) | Enriched backyard soil microbial communities from Emeryville, California, USA - eDNA 5th pass 37_C BE-Lig BY (version 2) (version 2) | ecosystem: Environmental > Terrestrial > Soil >...
TTTTGTCGAGACCGGCAACAGCAAGATCGAACTGCTCGAGCCTCTCGGCGACCATTCGCCGATTGCCGCTTTCCTAGAGAAACATCCGGGCGGCGGCATGCACCATGTGTGCTTTGAAGTGCCCGACATTGCCGTTGCGGCCGAGCGACTGGTCGCGGGCGGCGCGTGCATTCTCGATGACGGCAAGCCGAGAACCGGTGCACATGGGCTTCCCGTGATCTTCCTTCATCCCCGGGACTTCGACGGCACGCTCATCGAACTCGAGGAGGTGGCGCCAGACTCGTAAATCGAGGCTTTCCACCGTTGTTACAATTCCGTCATCTGCTTGTCACCCGAGTGTAACGGCTCGCCTTTAGACCGGCGCCCGGCGCTGGCGAGACCCGTTTACCGGCGCAACTGCTCACGCGGATCGCATTTCGTTCTTTGTCATATTTGTTTCGGTAGATTTCGTCTTGACCTCGCTCGCAAGTCTGACAAGCTGTCCGCACCGCGCAAGCCGCGCCAAGTCGGACGGGCGGAATTCGGTGAACCCCGCGCTGGGACACCGTCATCAAAGGGAGAAAACAATGGTACGTACTACTCTCGTGGCTGGGCTATCCGCCCTTGCCCTCTCGCTGACTTCGTCAGTTGCCTTCGCTCAGACCGAGATCAACTGGTGGCACTCGATGGGCGGCGTGCTCGGCGAGCGGCTCGAGCAGATCGCCGCTGACTTCAACGCCAGCCAGTCCGATTATGTCGTGGTTCCGTCCTACCGCGGCGAATACGAAGAATCGCTCGTCAGCACCATCGCTGCCTTCCGCGCCGGCGAGCAGCCCCACATCGTCCAGGTTTATGAAGTGGGCACCGGCACCATGATGGCCGCCCGCGGCGCCGTCTACCCGGTCTATCAGCTCATGGCCGACCATGGCTCGAACTTCGACCCGAGCGCCTATCTCCCGGTGGTGACCGGCTACTACACCGACACCGAGGGCAACATGCTCTCGATGCCCTTCAACTCCTCCACCCCGATCCTCTACTACAACAAGGACGTGTTCGAGGCTGCCGGCCTCGATCCGGAGACTCCGCCCAAGACCTGGGACGAGATCGAATCCTTCTCCCAGCAGATCCTTGACTCGGGCGCAGCCGAGTGCGGCTTCGTCATGGCCTATACCGGCACCTGGCTCGGCACCGAGAACCTCTCGGCTCTCCACAATGTGCCCTATGGCACGCTCGAGAACGGTTTTGGCGGTCTCGACGCCGAACTGACCTTCAACCACGAGATTGCCGTGCGTCTCTGGGAAAAACTCAAGGAATGGCAGGATGCGGGCATCTACTCCTATGGCGGTCCCGCCGGTGGTGCCGATAACGCGCCCAAGTTCTATTCGGGCGAATGCGCCATCTACATGAACTCCTCTGCTTCGCGTGCCGGCGTTCTGGCCAATGCCGACGGGTTCGAAGTCGGCTTCGGCATGCTGCCCTATTTCGACGATGTGGAGGGAGCTCCGCAGAACTCGATCATCGGCGGCGCGACCCTCTGGGTCCTCAACGGCCACACCGACGAGGAATATGATGGCGTTGCCGAGTTCCTCACCTATCTCTCCTCACCCGAAGTTCAGGCCGAATGGCACCAGGCGACCGGCTACCTGCCCGTCACCCAGGCTGCGTACGAACTGAGCCAGGAGCAGGGTTACTACGACGAAAACCCGGGCGCCGATATCGCCATCCGCCAGATCAACCTCAACCCGCCCACCGAGAACTCCAAGGGCGTGCGCTTTGGCAATATGCCGCAGATCCGCACCGTGGTTGATGAGGAGCTGCAGGCTGTGCTGAGCGGCGACAAGACCGCCCAGGAAGCCCTGGATTCGGCAGTGGAACGCGGCAACCAGATCCTGCGCGAGTTCGAAGCTGCCAACGCGCAGTAAATCACCATAAAACCGGGAGGGGCCGGCCTGCGGGTCGGCCCTCTCTATAAGCGTCGAGCGGAGGCATTGGCAGGCGGGCATGGAGACCAAGCGCACCACTTTTCCCAACAAAGCGTTGCCCTATGCGTTCATTGCGCCGCAATTGCTGATCACACTGATTTTCTTCATCTGGCCCGCTGCGCAAGCGATCAGGGCCTCCTTCGAACGGCAGGACCCGTTCGGCTTTTCGACGACGTTTATCGGGCTCGCCCAATATGCGCGCCTGCTGCAGGACCAGTATTATCTGGCCTCGATCAGCCGCACGCTGGGGTTCGCTGCCGCGGTCACCATCATCTCCATGGGACTTGGACTGCTGCTTGCCGTCGCCGTCAGCCGACTGATCCGCGGCACCCAGGTCTATTCGACGTTGCTGGTATGGCCCTATGCCGTCGCTCCGGTCGTTGCCGGCGTGTTGTGGTGGTTCATGTTCAACACCAGCACCGGTGTACTTTCCTATGTGCTGCGTGTGTTCGGGGTGCACTGGAATCACAACCTGAACGGCACCCATGCGATGATCCTCATCATCGTGGCAGCCGCCTGGAAGCAGATTTCCTACAATTTCCTGTTCTTCCTGGCTGGCCTGCAGTCGGTGCCGCAATCCTTGAGCGAGGCAGCGGCCATCGATGGGGCCGGACCGTTCAAGCGCTTCTTCACCATCATATTGCCGTTGCTGTCGCCAACGACATTCTTTCTCTTCATCATCAACGTCAATTACACGATGTTCGACACCTTCGGCATAATCGCCGGTACCACCCATGGCGGGCCAAACCAGGCGACCAACACGCTGGTCTACAAGGTTTACGCGGATGGCTTCATCGGGCTCAATCTCGGCTCGTCCTCGGCACAGTCGGTGATGCTCATGCTGTTCGTCGTCCTGCTCACCGTCATACAGTTCCGCTACGTGGAACGCCGCGTACAGTATTGAGGCGCCGCTAATGGTCGAAAATCGCCCCATCCTGGCCTTCCTGACGCATCTGGTGCTGGTGCTCGGCATCATCCTCGTTGCCTTCCCGGTCTATATCGCCGTCATCGCGATGACCCATACTCAGCAGACGCTCGGCTTCACAACGCCGCTCCTGCCGGGCAATCAGCTGATCCCCAATCTGATCGATGTCCTGACCCGGCCTTCGCCTGGACGGCCCCCGTTCTGGCTTATGCTGTGGAACTCGACCCTGATGGCGGTGATCATCATGGTCGGCAAGATCGTCATCTCGATCATCTCGGCCTATGCCATCGTCTATTTCAAGTTCCCCTTCCGGCTCCTGGCGTTCTGGACCATCTTCATTACGCTGATGCTTCCGGTCGAGGTGCGCATCATCCCCACCTTCGAGGTGGTGGCGAGCCTGGGTATGCTCAACTCCTATGCAGGCCTGACCATTCCGTTGATCGCTTCGGCGACGGCCACTTTCCTCTTCCGGCAGTTCTTCATGACCGTACCAGATGAATTGATGGAGGCGGCCCGCGTGGATGGAGCCGGCCCCATCAAGTTCTTCATCGATATACTGCTGCCCCTGAGCCGCACCAATATCGCTGCGCTCTGCGTCATCCTCTTCATCTATGGCTGGGTGCAGTATCTCTGGCCGGTGCTGGTCACCACGCGTGAGGAATACTTCACCCTGATGATGGGCGTGCAGCAGATGGCAGCGACTGCCGAGACCGATCCTATGTGGAATCTGATCATGACAGCCACGGTTCTCGCGCTCCTCCCGCCCGTCCTGATCGTCATTTTCATGCAGCGCCTGTTCGTCAAGGGGCTGATCGAAACGGAGAAATAAGAATGGCCACCATCGAGATTTCCGGGGTCAAGAAGGTCTATCCCGGGAACGTGACCGCCATCCATAATCTCGACCTCTCCATCGGCGACGGCGAACTCGTCGTGCTGGTCGGCCCTTCCGGCTGCGGGAAGTCGACGCTTTTGCGCATGATCGCGGGGCTCGAAACCATCACCGATGGAACGGTTTCGATCGGCGGTGCTATCGTCAATAAAAAGGAACCGGCCGAGCGCGACATCGCCATGGTGTTCCAGAACTACGCGCTCTACCCGCATATGAGCGTGCGTGGAAATCTGGAATATGGCCTCAAGAATCGCGGCACCCCGCGCCCCGAGATCGATGCGCGTGTTACCGAAGCGGCTCGCATTCTCGAGATCGAACCGTTCCTCGAGAGAAAGCCGCGCCAGCTTTCCGGGGGGCAGCGCCAGCGTGTCGCCATGGGCCGGGCCATCGTGCGCCAGCCCAAGGCCTTCCTTTTCGATGAACCGCTCTCCAATCTCGATGCCAAGCTGCGCGGCCAGATGCGCATCGAAATCAAGCGCATCCAGCGCAGCCTCAAGACCACCAGCGTCTACGTCACCCACGATCAGCTCGAGGCAATGACGCTCGCTGATCGCCTGGTGGTGATGAATGCCGGGCGCATCGAGCAGGTCGGCAAACCGGTCGAGCTCTACGACAATCCGGCTTCGCTCTTCGTTGCCGGCTTCATTGGCTCACCACCCATGAATATCTTCAACGTCGAAACCCTGCGCAGTCTGCCGGGCGTGACTTTGCCGGCGAGCTTGCCGCAGAAAGCCGACGTCGTCGGCGTGCGGCCCGATGCCATTCTGCTCGAGAAGCCTGAAGGCGAAAGTTTTGCGCTCAAGGGTACGGTCGAACTGATCGAGCCGGTCGGCGGCGAGAGTCACGTCTATCTGCGTGCCGAGAACATCGACGACATCGTCATTCTCGTCGTGCAAGGCCGGGCGCCGTTCAGCGAGGGCGAGTCGATCACGCTGCACCTGCCGGCGCGGGCGCTGCATCCCTTCGACAACAGCACCGGTCTGCGGGTCGCCTGATCGCGGGAGCCTCCACGAAAAAGAAAAGGGCGGCCAGGTGGCCGCCTTTTTTGGTGTTCCGGTGAAAACAATTCGGTGTGTTGTCGAAAAGGCTACGTCTTGCTCGTCATAGAGACATAACACCTGCCGGGAGCCGATTCGATGGACATCGAAGCCATAATCATCCTTGTCGCCCAGGTTCTGATGGGCGGCGCTTTTCTTATCGCCGGTCTGCGCAATATGCGCAGCTTTAGTGTCCTCGAGTCGGCACTCGCGGCCAAGAACGTCCCGTTTCCTGGCGTTTCGCTCGGCATCGGCATCGCCTTGCAGATCGTCTGCGGAGCACTTCTTGCCATCGGATTTTGGAGCGCTTTGGCTGCAGCCGGATTGATCCTTTTCGTAGTCCTCGCCACGCTGCTGTTCCATAACTTCTGGGCATATGAGGGCGCCGAGCGCGTCAATCATATCAACGGCTTCATCTCAAATATGGCGTTGATCGGCGGCTTCCTGGCGCTTCTGGCGATCGCGCTATAGACGAATAGACGATCGAACCAGACTCTGCGGGTAGTCATGTGCGCGGCACAATGCCGTACATGAACAGATTTTCGAGATACCGCGCCGCGTCCTCGAAGCGACCTTCCCCGCCGCGCTCCTTGCCGAGCACGGCGCGGACCTGCACGTCGAAATCGGCATAGTGCTGGGTCGTCGCCCAGATCGAAAAGATCAGGTGATAAGGGTCGGTGCGGGCGATCTTGCCCTCGTCCATCCAGCCCAGCAGCACTTTTGCTTTCTCATCGACAAGATTCTTGAGGTCCACCTCGATCATATCGATGATGTGCGGCGCACCCTGCAGCATCTCATTGGCAAAGAGGCGACTTTCGCGCGGAAAATCGCGCGCCATCTCGATCTTGCGGCGGATATAGGAGCGTATCTCGGGGATCGGATCGCCCTCTTCATCGATCTCGCGCAGCGGCGCCAGCCAGGTAACGAGCAGTTCGGATATGAGGCGCCGGTGGATGTCTTCCTTGCGCGGGAAATAATACAAGAGGTTGGGTTTGCTCATGCCCGCAACTTCGGCGATCTGGTCGATCGTCGAACCGCGAAAGCCATAGACCGAGAAGACATCGAGCGCCGCTTCGAGGATCAGATCCTGTTTCTCGCGCTGGATACGCGTCAGCGGCCGTGCCTTGGCCGCGCGCTTGTCCGTGCCCGCGCGCGCCGGATCGCGGCTTGCCCGGACTTTGCCGTTTTTCATCTTGGTTGGCGGCATTTTCGTCTTGCGGGAAAGATTGGGAGTGTTAACATTTTTCCAACTGGTCAAAAATCTTGGTAACTCGTTCTCGCGTCAACGCCAAAGGTTCAGACCCAATAACACGTACGGGGATGTCGGGAGCCAGGGCGTGGATACCACGATTAGCAGATCTGCTTCGACGCAGGGTATGCCGAATGATCTGTCGGCTTTCTGGATGCCGTTTACGGCAAACCGCCAGTTCAAGAAATCCCCCCGCATGTTCGTCGCCGCCAAGGACATGCATTATACCACATCCGACGGGCGGCAAGTGCTCGACGGTACGGCCGGGCTCTGGTGCGTCAATGCGGGCCATTGCCGGCCGCTGATCACCGAGGCGATCCAGCGCCAGGCCGCCGAGCTCGACTATGCCCCGGCTTTCCAGATGGGGCACCCCAAGGCCTTCGAACTGGCTAACCGGCTGGTCGATCTCGCCCCCGAAGGGCTTGACCATGTGCTCTTTACCAATTCAGGCTCGGAATCGGTCGAAACCGCACTCAAGGTGGCGCTCGCCTATCACCGGGCCAAGGGCGACGGCAGCCGCTTCCGGCTGATCGGGCGCGAGCGCGGCTATCATGGGGTCAATTTCGGCGGCATCTCGGTCGGCGGCATCGTTGCCAACCGCAAGATGTTCGGCACGCTGCTGACCGGTGTCGATCACCTGCCGCACACCCACCTGCCGGAAAAGAACGCCTTCACCCGCGGCGAGCCCGAGCATGGGGCAGAGCTTGCCGACGAACTGGAACGGATCGTGACGCTCCACGACCCCTCGACCATCGCGGCGGTCATCGTCGAGCCGGTGGCCGGCTCGACCGGGGTGCTGATCCCGCCAAAGGGGTATCTCAAGAAGCTGCGCGACATCACCAGGAAGCACGGCATCCTCCTGATCTTCGACGAAGTGATCACCGGCTATGGGCGCCTGGGCACGCCGTTCGCGGCCGATTACTTCGGCATCACGCCGGACATCATGGTGACGGCCAAGGGGTTGACCAACGGCGTCATTCCCATGGGCGCGGTGCTGGTTTCTGCCGAAATCCACGATGCGTTCATGACGGGGCCGGAGCACCTGATCGAGTTCTTCCACGGCTATACCTATTCGGGCAATCCGATTGCCTCGGCGGCGGGCATCGCGACGCTCGAGACCTACAAGCAGGAAGGGCTGCTGCAGCGCGGCACCGAACTCGGCCCCTACTGGGCCGACGCGCTGCATTCGCTGAAAGGCGAGCCGCATGTGATCGACGTGCGCAATATCGGGCTCGTCGGCGCGGTCGAACTGGAGCCGATCGCCGGCAGCCCGACGAAGCGGGCGTTCTCGGCCTTCGTCAAGGCTTATGAGGCGGGCTATCTTATCCGCACCACCGGCGACATCATCGCGCTCTCGCCGCCATTGATTATCAGCAGGAGCCAGATCGACGAACTGGTCGACGGATTGCGCACCGTGCTGAGGGAGATCGACTGACCATGCTCGCGACAATCGAGAATGCCGTTGGCGGCAAGCGCTATGTCTCATCCTCCGGGCGCCGCAGCCCGGTGTTCAACCCGGCAACGGGCGAGCAGACGGCCGAACTGCCGCTTTCGACGCTCGAAGAGCTGAACGCCGCGGTCGAGGCTGCAAAGAAGGCGCTGCCCGCATGGGCGAACACGCCGCCGATGAAACGCGCGCGCATCATGTTCCGCTTCAAGCAGCTGCTCGACGCGCATGCCGACGATCTCGCCCGCGAGATTTCCAAGGAGCACGGCAAGGTGCATGACGATGCGCTCGGCGAGGTCGCCCGCGGCATCGACTGCGTCGACTATGCCTGCGGCATCCCGCAGCTCCTCAAGGGCGAGTTCAGCCGCAATGTCGGGCCGAACATCGACACATACTCGGACCGCCAGCCGCTCGGCGTCGTTGCCGGCATCACGCCGTTCAACTTCCCGGCCATGGTGCCGATGTGGATGTATCCGCTGGCCATCGCCTGCGGCAACACCTTCATCCTCAAGCCCTCCGAGCGCGACCCGTCGGCCTCGATGCTGGCCTGGAACCTCTTCATGGAAGCTGGCCTGCCCGAGGGCGTCTTCAACATCGTCCATGGCGACAAGGAAATGGTCGATGGGCTCCTCGACCACCCCGACATCAAGGCGGTCTCCTTCGTCGGCTCGACGCCGATCGCCGAATACGTCTATCAGCGCGGCACCAAGGCGGGTAAGCGCGTGCAGGCGCTGGGCGGGGCCAAGAACCACATGGTGATCCTGCCCGATGCCGACATGGACCAGGCGGCCGATGCGCTGATGGGCGCCGGCTACGGCTCGGCGGGCGAGCGCTGCATGGCAATCTCGGTGGCGGTGCCGGTCGGCGAGGCGACGGCGGATGCGCTGATCGACAAGCTCAAGCCCCGCGTCGAGAAGCTCAAGATCGGCCCGGCGACCGACAAGGACGCCGAGATGGGCCCGGTGGTGACCAAGATGCACCGCGACAAGATCATCGGCTATATCGACAAGGGCGTCGAAGAGGGCGCCGACCTCGTCGTCGACGGGCGCGGTTTTTCGCTGCAGGGCTACGAGAACGGCTATTTCCTCGGCGGCACGCTGTTCGATCGTGTGACGCGCGACATGGCGATCTACCGCGACGAGATCTTCGGCCCGGTGCTCTCGGTGGTGCGCGCCCGCGACTATGCCGATGCGGTCGACCTCATCCACGGCCACGAATACGCCAACGGCACCGCCATCTTCACCCGCGACGGCGATGCGGCACGCGAGTTCGCGGACAAGATCGAGGTCGGCATGGTCGGCATCAACGTGCCGATCCCGGTGCCGGTCGCCTACCACTCCTTCGGCGGCTGGAAGCGCTCGCTCTTCGGCGACCATGCGATCTACGGGCCCGAAGGGGTGCATTTCTATACGCGCGTCAAGACCGTGACCACCCGCTGGCCGGCCGGCATCAAGGGCGGGGCGGAGTTTACGTTTCCGAGTTTGAAGTAGGCACCAATGTTCAGCGCTCGAACCGGCATCGCTCCCCTCACCCTGACCCTCTCCCCGGAGGGGCGAGGGGACGTTGGGGGTGCTGCCGGTGAAGGTGCCGAAGCCTCAGCGGGCACGGAGCCCATCGCCTCGCCCCTCCGGGGAGAGGCCGCCGCGCAGCGGCGGGTGAGGGGAAGGAAGGCGCAACCCGCACAGGTTTCGCGGGCGCGCACTCTGCGCTCCGACATGACTGACGCCGAGAACCGCCTGTGGTACCACCTGCGCGACCGAAGGCTCGGCGGCTTCAAGTTCGTCCGCCAACTGCCGATTGCCGGGTTTTATGCAGACTTCGCCTGCCGGGAGGCCATGTTGGTCGTGGAAGCGGACGGCGGGCAGCATTCCGGCTCCACCCACGACCGTCAGCGGGACGCAACGCTGAGGGCCGCCGGCTACAGGGTTCTCCGCTTCTGGAATATCGATATCCTCCGGGACACCGTCGTGGTTCTGGAGCAGATCCTTCACGCTCTCAAATCCCACCCCTCAACAAGCGAGTAAGCCCATGACTGCCCCGGGAGAAAACCTTCGCATCAATGGCGACCGCCTCTGGGACAGCATCATGGAGATGGCCAAAATCGGCCCGGGCGTTGCTGGCGGCAACAACCGGCAGACATTGACCGATGCCGACAAGGAAGGCCGGGAACTCTTTGCCCGCTGGTGCGAGGAGGCGGGGCTGACGCTGGGCGTCGACCAGATGGGCACGATGTTCGCGCGGCGCGAGGGCGCGGAACCGGACCTCGACCCCGTCTATGTCGGCAGCCATCTCGATACGCAGCCGACCGGCGGCAAGTATGATGGGGTGCTGGGCGTGCTCGGCGGGCTCGAGCTGGTGCGCACCCTCAACGACCTCGGCATCAGGACGCGCCGGCCGATCGTCGTCACCAACTGGACCAATGAGGAAGGCACGCGCTTTGCCCCGGCGATGCTCGCCTCGGGCGTGTTTGCCGGCAAGCACGAGCTGCAATGGGCCTATGAGCGCACCGACGCCAAGGGGCTCAAATTCGGCGACGAGTTGGAGCGCATCGGCTGGAAGGGCGAGGAGACGGTCGGCGCGCGCAGGATCCACGCTTTCTTCGAGCTCCACATAGAGCAGGGACCGATCCTCGAGGCCGAGGGCAAGGACATCGGCGTCGTCACCCACGGGCAGGGGCTACGCTGGATCGAATGCACGGTGACCGGCAAGGAAAGCCACACCGGCTCGACGCCGATGCCGATGCGCAAAAATGCCGGGCGCGGGCTGGCGCAGATCACCGAGCTCGTGCACGAGATCGCCATGAAGCACCAGCCCAATGCGGTCGGCGCCATCGGGCATATCGACGTCTATCCCAACTCGCGCAACATCATCCCGGGCCGGGTGGTGTTCACCATCGATTTCCGCTCCCACCTCATCGACATTCTCGAAGGCATGGTGGCCGAGTTCGATGAACGGGTGCCCAAGCTCTGCGAGGCGCTCGGCGTTTCGCTCGAGACCAGGATCGTCGGCCAGTTCGACCCGCCCGCGTTCGACGAAGGGTGCGTCGCGGCCGTGCGCAACGCCGCCGAGCGGCTGGGCTACTCGCATCGCGACATCGTCTCGGGCGCCGGGCACGACGCCTGCTGGATCAACGACGTCGCCCCGACCGCCATGGTGATGTGCCCCTGCGTCGACGGGCTCAGCCACAACGAGGCCGAGGAGATTTCCAGGGAGTGGGCCACGGCCGGGGCGGACGTGCTGTTCCATGCGGTGGTCGAGACGGCGGAGATCGTGGAATGATGTGGGTCAACCCCTCACCCGACCTCCGCTTCGCTCCGGCCACCCTCTCCCTGGAGGGGCGAGGGGACGCTGCGGGAATATCCAGGCAAACCAAACCAATAGTGCTCGCTGAGGTATCAGGCGACCCCGTTTCACCTCGCCCCTCCGGGGAGAGGTCGGCGCGTCAGCGCCGGGTGAGGGGTACTGGGTCCTCCTCGAGCACGAACGCATAATCAGGACACGAACGGGAGCGGGCGAACAATGACCACCACCGTCATCAAGAACGGCACCATCGTCACGGCGGATCTGAGCTATGCCGGGGACGTCAAGATCGCGCATGGCAAGATCGTCGAGATCGGCAAGCATCTGTCGGGTGACGAGACGCTCGATGCCACCGGCTGCTACGTCATGCCCGGCGGCATCGATCCGCATACGCATCTCGAAATGCCGTTCATGGGCACTTATTCGTCGGACGACTTCGAGAGCGGTACGGGGGCGGCGCTGGCGGGCGGGACGACGATGGTGGTGGATTTCTGCCTGCCCAATCCCAACCAGAGCCTGATGGAAGCGCTCTCGATGTGGGACAACAAGTCCGGCAAGGCGAGCTGCGACTATTCCTTCCACATGGCCATCACCTGGTGGGGGGAAGAGGTGTGGCGCGAGATGGCGGACGTCGTCGATCGCGGCATCACCTCGTTCAAGCACTTCATGGCCTATAAGGGCTCGCTGATGGTGGACGATGACGAGATGTTCTCATCGTTCCAGCGCTGCGCCGAGCTGGGCGCGCTGCCGCTTGTGCATGCCGAGAACGGCGACGTGGTGGCGCAGATGACGCAAAAGCTGCTCGATGCCGGCAACAACGGACCGGAGGCACATGCCTATAGCCGCCCGCCGGAAGTCGAGGGCGAGGCGACCAACCGGGCGATCATGATCGCCGACATGGCCGGAGTGCCGCTCTATGTGGTGCATGTCAGTTGCGAGCAGGCGCATGAGGCGATCCGCCGGGCGCGCCAGAAGGGCATGAGGGTCTATGGCGAACCGCTGATCCAGCATCTGGTGCTCGATGAGAGCGAGTATTTCAACCAGGACTGGGACTATGCGGCGCGCCGGGTGATGTCGCCGCCCTTCCGCAACAAGCAGCATCAGGATTCGCTCTGGGCCGGGCTGCAGTCGGGCTCGCTCTCGGTCGTCGCCACTGACCACTGCGCCTTCACCACCGAGCAGAAGCGGGCGGGGATGGGAAATTTTGCCAAGATTCCCAATGGCACCGGGGGCTTGGAGGATCGCTTGCCGGTGCTCTGGACCAAGGGGGTCAATACCGGACGGCTGACGATGAACGAGTTCGTCGCGGTGACCTCGACCAATATCGCCAAGATATTGAACCTCTATCCGAAAAAAGGCGCGATCCTCGAGGGGGCCGACGCCGATATTGTGGTTTGGGACCCCAAGCGCTCAAAGACCATCAGCGCGCAGAACCAGCAATCGGTCATCGACTACAATGTGTTCGAAGGGATCGAAGTGACCGGCCTGCCGCGCTTTGTCCTCAGCCGCGGCAAGGTGTCGGTGGTCGAGGGCGAGATGAAGGCCGAAGCGGGGCACGGCAAGTTCGTGGCGCGCGAGGCGAAAAACCCTGTGAACCGTGCGCTCAGCCAATGGAAAGAGATCACCGCACCGCGCAGAGTTGAACGCAGCGGCATCCCGGCGACGGGGGTTTGAAAGCCGTGAGAGAGGCTAGTCCCTTGTCAGTGATGACGAATACTGCTCCGCACACACTCGACAAGGGCTCTGCCGCGGCGCCAGCGGTCGTTCTGGCACAAGATCTGGGGCTCACCTTTCAGACCAATGACGGCCCGGTAGAAGCGCTTTCCGACATCAACCTGACAATCGCCAAGGGGGAGTTCGTTTCCTTCATCGGGCCTTCCGGGTGCGGCAAGACCACGTTCCTGAGGACGATCGCGGACCTGGAAAAACCGACATCGGGGACGATCACCGTCAACGGCATGTCGCCGGAAGCGGCGCGCAGAAGCAGGGCCTACGGCTATGTCTTCCAGGCGGCGGCGCTCTATCCGTGGCGCACGATCGAGAAGAATGTAGCGCTGCCGCTCGAGATCATGGGCTATTCCAGGCGCGAACAGGCTGAGCGAATCCGGCGAACGCTCGAGCTCGTCAACCTGTCGGGCTTTGCAAAGAAATATCCCTGGCAGCTTTCCGGCGGCATGCAGCAACGCGCCTCGATCGCGCGGGCGCTGGCGTTCGATGCCGACCTCCTACTGATGGATGAGCCGTTCGGGGCGCTCGACGAGATCGTGCGAGACCACCTCAACTCGGAGTTGTTGAAGCTCTGGTCGCGGACGCAAAAGACCATCTGCTTTGTGACGCACTCGATCCCAGAGGCGGTCTATCTCTCGACCAAGATCGTGGTGATGAGCCTGCGCCCGGGCCGGGTGACGGATGTGATCGTCTCCGACCTGCCGAACGAGCGTCCGCTCGATATCCGCGAGACGCCGGAGTTTCTCCGGCTCGCCGCGCGCGTGCGTGAAGGGCTGCGGGCGGGGCACAGCTATGAGGGGGAGGGGTGATGGGCGGCGGATCGTTCCGTGGGCACACCCCCTCCCCAACCCTCCCCGCAAGGGGGAGGGTGCCGCATCGGGGGTGTGGCAGTTACCGCCCCCTCATCCGCCCCTGCGGGGCACCTTCTCCCACGAGGGGAGAAGGGAGGCCGTGCCAGCCATATAAGATTGCCGCGCCCGGAAAGAGAGGTCGGCCGATCAGCTCTCCCCCTCGTGGGGAGACGGGAAGGAGGGTGAACCGTGGCGCCATTGGGGGCTCGGCGACATGGTTCACCTCCTCCCCAACCCTTCACGTGCAAGCCGCCTCTTTTGTGCAGCCCCCCTCCCCAACCCTTCCCGCGAGGGGGAGGATGTCGCATCGGGGGTGTGGCAGGATGCTGGCCAAATCACCGGGCCGGCACCTCCCCCCTTGTGAGGGAGGTTGGGAGGGGGGGGTGCCGCGGTTTCCCGCAACATCTCGCTTGCTCCGGTTTACCCCCACCCTCAATCCCTCCCCACAGGGGGGAGGGAGGCGGTATCGGGGCTGTGGAGGCCTGCGATGACCCGATCAACGCCGGTTGCCATATTGCTTGTCCTCGCGGCGCTGGTGGTCGTCTGGTACATCGCTGCCGTTCCCCTCAATGCGCCGTGGCAGGCGCAGGTCTACAATCGGGCCGATGTGGTCGACGTGCCGGTGACGCAGTTCGTTCTCGATACGTGGAACCAGGAGCGGCCGATCCTGCCGACGGCGCATCAGGTGTTTGCCGAGCTCTGGCGCTCGACGGCGCTGGTCAGCCCGGCGGCGCCGCGCTCGCTGATCTTCCATGGCTGGGTGACGCTTTCGGCAACACTTGCCGGTTTTGCCATGGGCACGATCCTCGGCATCGCCCTCGCGGTGCTGATCGTCCACAATCAGGCGATGAACCGATCGCTGATGCCGTGGATCGTTGCCAGCCAGACCATCCCGATCCTGGCGCTGGCGCCGCTGATCGTCGTCATCGGCTTCAACATCTTCATCGGGCAGATGGGCATGCCGACCGACCCGGCGCGGTTTCTCTCCAAGGCAATCATCTCGGCCTATCTCTCGTTCTTCCCGGTGGCCGTCGGCATGGTGAAGGGCCTGCGCACGCCCGAGCAGATCCAGCTCGACCTGATGCGGACCTATAACGCTTCGCGCCGCCAAGTGTTCTGGAAGCTGCGCTGGCCGAGTGCTGTGCCATTCCTCTTCACCTCGATGAAGGTGGGCGTCGCAGCAAGTCTGGTCGGCACCATAGTGGGTGAGTTGCCGACCGGGGCAGTGGCGGGGCTCGGGGCGCGGCTCTTGGCCGGGTCCTATTATAGCCAGACCATCCAGATCTGGTCGGCGCTCTTTGCCGCCTCGATGCTTGCGGCGCTGCTGGTGGTGGCGGTGGGGCTGGTCGAAAGGCTGGTCAATGCGCAGATGGGAGCGCGGGCGCCATGAGCCAGCTGCAATATTATCTTGCGATCGTTGCCTGGGGTTTTGCTGCCGCCGCGCTGGGTTTCGGGCTTGCTTCGGGCGTCGAAATGCCGGTGTGGATGCTGGTATTTACGGCGCTCGGCACGCTCAGTATCGTGCGATTTTGGGTGCCGTTCGGCGTATGGCTGGATGCTGGTCTCTGCGGCTTCGGTGCGCTTTCGGTGCTCGTTGGTGTTGCCATATTTGATCCGGTACCGGCGTACTATTGGTTGGCGCTGCTTTCGGCGTGGCTTTTTGCCTGGCTGTTCATCGAGCGGCTGGCCGGCGCCATCGCCGCCGGGACGGTCGATGGGCGCGTGTTCGGCCTCTTGATCCCGCTCATCTTCGGAGTGTCCATCCTGGTGATCTGGGAGGCGGTGACGCGCGGCGCCAATGTGCCCTCGGTGATCCTGCCGCCGCCCTCGGCGATCTGGGCGCGGATCGTTGCGAGCACGGCAACGCTCTGGGCCGACTTCCAGCAGACCTTCCTCAAGGCCGTGCTGATCGGCTATTGCCTTGGCTGCGGGCTCGGCTTTGCCGTCGCCATCCTCATCGACCGCTCGCCTTTCCTCAAACGCGGCCTGCTGCCGCTCGGCAATTTCGTCTCGGCGCTGCCAATTATCGGGGTCGCGCCGATCATGGTCATGTGGTTCGGTTTCGACTGGCCGAGCAAGGCCGCCGTCGTCGTCATCATGACCTTCTTTCCAATGCTGGTGAACACCGTTGCCGGCCTCAATGCCGCCAGCGCTATGGAGCGCGACCTGATGGCGACCTATGCTGCCGGCTACTGGCAAACCTTGATGAAGCTGCGTCTACCCGCCGCGGCGCCCTTCATCTTCAACGCCCTCAAGATCAACTCGACCCTGGCCTTGATCGGCGCCATCGTGGCGGAATTCTTCGGGACGCCCATAGTGGGAATGGGCTTCCGGATATCGACCGAAGTCGGCCGGATGAATGTCGACATGGTGTGGGCCGAGATCGCGGTGGCGGCGCTCGCGGGATCGGTCTTTTACGGGGTGGTCGTCGTCATCGAGCGCGCGGTCACCTTCTGGCATCCGTCCGTGCGTGGTGCATGAGACTGAGCCGCTCTCAGGGAGAACGCAAATGAAGAAGTTTCTGATCGGCACATTGGCAGGCGCTCTGGCGCTTGCAGCGGCAGGCGTAGCCTCGGCGCAGGACAACAACGTCGTCCTGCAACTGAAATGGGTGGCCCAGGGCCAGTTCGCCGGCTACTACGTGGCCCAGGCCAAGGGCTTTTATGAGGAAGAAGGGCTGAGTGTCGAAATCAAGCCGGGCGGCCCCGACATCGCCCCCGAGCAGGTGATCGCGGGCGGGGGCGCCGATGTCATCACCACCTGGATGGCGGCCGCACTGGCCGCGCGAGAGCGCGGCGTGCCGCTGGTCAATATCGCCCAGCCATTCAAGAATTCAGGTCTTTTGCTGACCTGCCGCAAGGATATGGGCGTCGAATCGACCGACGATTTTGCCGGAAAGACACTCGGCGTCTGGTTCTTCGGCAATGAATATCCGTTCTACGCCTGGATGGCCAAGCTCGGGCTTTCGACCGAAGGCGGCGAGGATGGCGTTGAGGTATTAAAGCAGGCGTTCAACGTCGATCCGCTGGTGCAGGGGCAGGCCGCCTGCATCTCGACCATGACCTACAACGAATACGGCCAGGTGCTGCGCGCCGGCTATAGCGAGGAAGAACTAACGGTCTTCAACTATCGCGACGAGGGCGTCGGCATGCTCGAAGACGGCCTCTACGTGCTCGAAGACAGCCTCGAAGACCCGGCCTTCGTAGAAAAGATGCAGAAATTCGTGCGCGCCTCGATGCGCGGCTGGGCCTATGCAGCCGAGAACCCGGAAGAGGCGGCCCAGATCGTCGTCGACAATGATCTGACCGGCGCCATGACGCTGGAAGATCAGGTCTATCAGGTCAACGAAGTCAACAAGCTGGTCGCCGGCTCGACCGGCGTGCTCGATCCGGCCGACTACCAAGAGACCGTCGATACGCTGCTCTCCTCGGTCTCGCCGGAAAACCCGGCGATCACCGCCGAGCCGGAAGGCGCCTATACGACGGTCGTCACCGACGGCCTCTGAACGGTTGACTGCCCCGGGAAAGGAGAAGCGGAGCCCTGGGGCTCCGCTTTTTTTGTCTCTAACCCCCGTTCGCCAGCGCTTCGGTGGCGGCGATGGCGCTCATGTTGACAATGCCGCGGCTGGTGACCGACGGGGCAAGGATGTGGGCCGGGTGCTTGGTGCCCATGAGAATGGGGCCGACCGGCAGGGCGTTGTTGAGTTCCTTGAGGAGCGTCATCGACAGGTTCGCCGCCTCGAGGTTGGGGAAGATCAGGAGGTTGGCTTCGCCCGTCAGCACCGTGTCGGGAATGTAGGCGCGCCGCAGATCCTCGTTGATGGCAAGATCGCCCTGCATTTCGCCATCGACCGTCAGGTCGGGCGCCAGCGCCTTCAGCTTCTCGTAGACGAGGCGCATCTTTTCGCTGGTCGTGCCTTCGCGCGAGCCGAAATTGGAGTAACTCAGCAGCGCCACGCGCGCATCGATGTTGAAGCGCTTGAGATGGTCACGCGCCTGCAGGGTGATGGTGACGATCTCGTCGACGCTCGGGTCGATGTTGACATAGGTGTCGGCGAGGAAGAACACGCCGCGGTTCATGATCAGCATCGAGAGCGCCGAAAGCTGCGAGGAATCGTCGGCGAGCCCGATGACCGAGCGGATGTCGCGCGCATGCTTGATGAACTGGCCCTGCAGCCCACAGATCAGCGCATCGGCCTCGCCGCGCCTGACCGCGAGCGCACCGATGACCGTGGTATTGGTGCGAACGATGGTGCGGGCGGTATCGGGCGTAACGCCCTTGCGCCCGACCAGCGAATGAAACAGTGCGACATAGTCACGATAGCGCGGATCGTCCTCGGGGTTGATGATCTCGAAATCCTCGCCCGGCCTGATGGTGAGGCCAAAGCGCTTGATGCGGGTCTCGATGACCGATGGGCGGCCGATGAGGATCGGGCGCGCGATCTGGTCTTCGAGCAGCACCTGGGTTGCGCGCAGCACCCGCTCGTCCTCGCCATCGGCAAAGGCGATGCGCTTGCCCGCACCCTCGGCGCGCTCGATCATCGGCTTCATCACCATGCCCGAACGGAAGACGAAGCGCCGCAGGCTATCGCGATAGGCAGTGAAATCCTCGATTGGGCGCAGCGCCACCCCGCTATCCATCGCCGCCCTGGCAACGGCCGGCGCGATGCGCAGGATCAGGCGCTGGTCGAACGGATTGGGGATCAGATAATCCGGTCCGAAGATCGCCGGTACCCCGTGCTGCGAGGCCTCCAGCCCCGGCTCATGCGCCAGCCGGGCGATGGCGTGAGCGGCGGCCGCCTTCATCTCCTCGTTGATGACGGTCGCGCCGCAATCGAGCGCGCCGCGGAAGAGAAAGGGGAAGCAGAGGACGTTGTTGACCTGGTTGGGATAGTCGGAGCGCCCGGTGCACACGAGCGCGTCGGGGCGCGTCTCCTTGGCCAGTTCCGGCATGATCTCGGGCGTGGGGTTGGAGAGCGCCAGGATCAGCGGATTGCGGGCCATCTCCTTCATCATTTCGGGCTTGAGCGCACCGGCAGCGGAAAGGCCCACATAGATGTCGGCGTCGACCATCGCCTCGGCGAGTTCGGTCTTGTCGGTATCCTGGGCGAAAGCACCGCGCCAGCGATCGACCGAATTACCGCGCTTTTTTGTGACGAGCCCCTTTGAGTCCGCGATCCAGATGTTTTCGCGCCTGGCGCCGACGGCAATCAGCATGTTCATGCAGGCAATGGCGGCGGCGCCTGCGCCTGAAGTGCAGATCTTGACCTTGCCGATATCCTTGCCGACCAGCGTCATGGCATTGATGACGGCGGCGGCAACAATGATCGCCGTGCCGTGCTGGTCGTCATGGAAAACGGGAATGTTCATGCGCTCGCGCAGCTGCTCCTCGATCTCGAAGCAGTCGGGCGCCTTGATGTCCTCGAGATTGATGCCACCAAAGCTCGGCTCGAGCGGGGCGACGATCTCGACGAATTTCCTGGGATCGGTCTCCTTGACCTCGAGGTCGATGCCGTCGATTCCCGCAAACTTCTTGAAGAGCACTGCCTTGCCCTCCATCACCGGCTTCGACGCCAGCGCGCCGATATTGCCGAGGCCGAGAACCGCGGTGCCGTTGGAAATGACGGCAACGAGATTGCCCTTGGACGTGTAGGTGTAGGCTTTGGTCGGCTCTGCCGCGATCTCCTCGCAAGGGGCGGCAACGCCGGGCGAATAGGCCAGCGCCAGATCGCGCGCATTGGCCAGAGGCTTTATCGGGGTGATTTCGAGCTTGCCCGGCTTGGGAAAAGCGTGGAAATGCAGCGCCGCCTCCTTGAGGCTCGCGGGCTTGTCTTCGGACATGGTTCCTCCTGTCGGGGCAGGCCTTTGTCCGGCGACCCTCCCGGACCGGCAATACGACTTTTGTCTAATGCGGCGCCTCGCCCGAATGCGTCAGCATGTCTGCGAGCATATGGCGCACATGCTTGTCGTCGGCCTCATAGAAGACCTGCTTGTTGCGGCCGCTCCCTGCGCACCAGTCGGGCGGCGCGCAACAGGCAGATGGTGGCTGACGAGCGCATCGAAACAGGCAAAGAGCACCTTCAGCCGCGTCGGGTCTGCGAGCAGGCAAGGTTTCGGCAATGATGGTGATGTCTGAATCGCTCGGCCGGTTCACGCAGGGCGACCGGTGGCAAGTGCAGCCGGCGCGGGGGTGAGACCGCGCCGACTCAGGCGTTAGCTCAAGGGGGTAGGGGCTGGTTGTCCATCCCGGGGAAGGGCGGGTTCATCCTTTCGGGCGGCCGCCGCGATGCGGGTCCTTGCCGGCCGAAGGATTGCTGCGTTGCGGGCGGTCGTCCTTATCGTGATCGCGGTCGTGATCGCCGCCGCGATTGCCGCCATGCTGCCCTTGCGAGCTCTGCTCGCCGACGGCAACCCTGTCGCGTTCGTGCTTGGCCATAGCGGGCCTCGCTGGTGAAGCGCCCTAGCTCTTGGCGCTGGAGTTCTCGTTATGCTTGTCGGCTTTGGTGACCGGACCTTTGGCGGCCTTGCTGCCGCCGCCCCATTCACGCGCCTTGCGGGCCTGGTCACCCTCTTCGTGGCGGGGGCGGTGACCGGCCGTCGAGCTTTCGCCCTTGCCGGATTGGTGCCTGGTATCGGTCATCGTGTTCTCCTTTAGCGTTCGTAGGTGCCCACGATTTCGGCTTCCTCGATGACGTGCTTGCGTGCTTCCTGCCAGATGCGCTCGACGCCGGCTTCGCCCGGAATTGTAAGGTTCGGCGTATCGAGGGCCGCGAGCCTGAAATGATAGTGGTGGGTGCCGTGTCCCGGCGGCGGTTCGGGGCCGTCATAGGCGGCATTGCCGAAATCGTTGACGCCGTAGCGGGCCCACGGATAGGGGCCGGTATCGACGCTTTCGGGCAGTTCGGACCGGTCGGCCGGGACATTGTAGATGGCACAATGGCGAAAGGTGCCGCCCGGCGCGTCCGGGTCCTCGACGATCAGTGCGAAGCTGCGGGTATTGTCGGGTGCCCCGGTCCATTTGAGCGGCGGGAAAAGGTTTTCCCCTTCGCGGCTGTATTTGCTCGGCAGAGGTTCGCCATCGGCAAAGGCCGGGCTCATCAGGGTCAGCGGCATGGGCGCGCTCCTCAGTTGGATTTGCCGCCCTTGAGCAGGGAGTCGTGGGTGTGGTGTCTGTCGCGAATGCCGCCGCCGCCCGAGACATCCGATTGCGGCGTATTGGTCGGCTGGCCGGGAACGGGGCCGCGGCCCTTGGTCGGATCGGGCAGGTCGGGGCGCTGATGGCTGCTGCCGGGGCCGCCGTGATGGCGGTTGCTTTCCGGAATTTTCCTGGAATTGGCCATGGTCTAACGATCCTGCTGTAGGCCCTGATGGGTGGTGTTCTGCC
>Ga0180220_1001190_pt1 | contig 20723 bp, 21 predicted proteins | sample eDN5th37CBELigBY_FD_151335 | JGI IMG/M metagenome (GOLD analysis project Ga0180220, IMG submission 151335) | Enriched backyard soil microbial communities from Emeryville, California, USA - eDNA 5th pass 37_C BE-Lig BY (version 2) (version 2) | ecosystem: Environmental > Terrestrial > Soil >...
ACATTTGACTCAGAAAACGGGATGGGCAGGGGCTCGACGACAGGATCAGAGCGGTTCATCGCCCCCAGCCCGAATATACAGCCGGAAGACGGACGGCGGAACTTGGAGCCGATCGCTGCGCCTGGAGAGGGGAGGACGTCACTGACAGCGACCAAGCACGGTCCTGCGGCTGGATCTTCAGCGCCGCTCTCGAGCAGTTCCTTCGCCCGCTCACCTCACCGGAGCACATCGGCCGACGATGTAGCCCTCAATGTTCTGCGCAACGAGACTCATTTCGCGCCCGTGCGACAGATGCCGGTCGAGCAAATCGCGAACGCAATTCTTAGTGCCGGCCAAAGCTCCAGCGCAGGCCGCTCCCTTTCCGGAGTTGAAGCACCTCTATTGCATAGACCGGCAACTCAAACCGTGCGCGTGCTTCAGGTACAGCTCGAGCCCAAAGAGCTTGGCGCGATCACAGTCCACCTGAAGCTCGCTTCGAACGCTCTCGAGGTTCGGGTGGAGTCGGAGAAGGCGAGAACAGCTGAACTGATTCGCAAAGACCAAGCGGCACTGACCCGCCTGCTGCAATCAGCTGGTTACGATGTGGAAGTCTTGGCGGTTCACGTCGCAGAGCTCGACAGGAGCTCAGGCATCGGGACGACATCCCAGGGGGCACAGGCTCAGGGCCATCAAGGGACGCTCCAGCTACAGTCGGAGAGTTCGTCCGCGGAGGGGCGGTGGGCAAGTCCGCAGCAGGAAGGGGATCGGCAACGCGAGCCACATACATATACGGAAAAGCGGGGTCACGAACCCAGTTTCGGTGCTCCCTCGCGGCAGGATGGCATTTACGTTTAGCAGCCCGGCCCGCTCTCTTGTCTGCGCACAGCTGTCTCGCACCCTTGACATTTTTGACGCAGGGGCCAGATTAACAGCATGTTGAGCAACGTCATACATGGCGCCTCCCTGGCGCGCCGGCGGAATCCGATCGCAGGATAGCTGCCCCAGCTCGGCACTGTGCGCTCCCGAGCCTGGGGCGCCCTCCGATAGGCACAACTTTGAACACAGTGGCACCCGCCCGTGCTGCTGTGATTTCGATCATCCAGATCTGCACCGGGCACAGCCAGTTAGGACGAGTAAACAGCTGAAAGAGCGTGAAGGGTGAGCCCATGAGAGACAGACATTACCCAGAGATGCCAGAGATCATCGTCAGCCAAACCGACCAGCAGCGGCTCACCGTGCTAGCGATGGATGCGCTGAACCGCTCTCCGGATGTGGCGGGCGAACTCATCGCTGAGATGGAGCGCGCCCGCGTGGTTCCGAGCGTCCCGTCGTCCGTCGTACGGATGGGGTCGATCGTGACGTACAAGGCCGATGACGGACGCGAGCGGCGTGTGCAGCTGGTCTTTCCCGGCCAGGCGGATATCGGTTCGGGCAAGATTTCGATTTTGACGCCGATCGGCACGGCTTTGATCGGCCTTTCGGTCGGGCAGTCCATAGCCTGGACGGCCCGCGACGGCAGTGAGCGCCACTTGACCGTCGTGAAGGTCGAAAACGAGCCAGAAGAGGCCGATGAAGCGAACGGCTCGCACGGGGATTGATGCTGCTGGCGAGTGACCGGCACTGCTCAAGCCAAAGAGCGCGGAAGCAGTGCCGGCACGGCTATCAATCGTGAGCGTTCGTCTCTAATCCAGGCAAAGGACGTGTGCTTGGCCGGTGTCAGCCGGTTGCGCCGTGGCTCGTGCGCAATTGCAGTATCTGAACGCTTTTCGGTAATTCGACCAGGAACTCCGCATCGCGGTCGAGATGATGGATTTTTGTCGGATCACCACCCGTAAAGCGGCTCATCGCCTCGATGCTTTCCCAGTAAGAAATCGTGACGAACTCCGTCTCGTTTTCCCGGTCCTCCCGGAACGTCTGGACCCCTAACGCTTTCTCGATGAGCGGCTTGATCCCGACCTCGTAGTTGTAAGCTTCATACTCGTCGGCTCGGCTGCGAGGCGTCACGCCTCGCCAAATCCTGGCAATCCTGGGCCGTTTTAGCGCTTCGTTGCTCATTCCGCCTCCCAAATGTTATCTGTCAACCAACGCCGCCTTAACGTGCAGCAGGTCCAAGCCGCTCCAGATAGGACAATGGGTCGGGCTGCGACCCGCTGGCAATGACATTGACGCGAGCCATCGCGCGGTCACGTGAGTCGCGCAAATGCTTTTCCAAGGCATTTGCCGCCTCGGCCACTTTCCCGGCTTGTAGGCGCTCGATAATTTCGAGATGCTCGGGAAGGAACGGTTCGGTTGCGAAGAGGCGCGACGTCCAGCGGTAGAGAAAGCTATGCGCGATGATGAGCGACTGCGGATAGGTGATGGCCTGCATCAGGGTCCGGTTGCGGCAATAGCCGAGCAGCGTAACGTGCAAGTCATGCTCGAGCCGATCCAGCGTCTCGCCGCCGATTTCCGTGGCGCGAGAAATCGCGTTAGTAAGGTTCTTATGAAGGTTAGCGAGAAGACCCACTGGCAGGTTCGGGGCGGCCTTTGTCAGTGCGACGGGCTCCAGAATCCATCGAAGCTCGTACAACTCGCCGACGTGCTCGGCCGTCAACGCCGGTGCATACCAGCGTGACCGGTCATCCTTCTGGACGATACCACGCTGCTGCAGGCGACTGACGACATCGCGGGCCACCGTCCGGCTCACGCCGAAATAACGGGCGAGTTCAGCTTCGTTCACGCGCCATGACGCGAAGGAAATGCGCGCAATGATTTCACTCTCGACGGTGCCGTAAATTCGCTCCCAGCTCGGCTGCGAGACGAGCTTCACGGCTGCAGCGTCCGCTTCGCCCTTGGCTACTCGCCGGGATTTGCTTCGACGAGCCCCGCCTACAATGATATAGCCGCGCGCATCCGAGCGCGCGATCATGCCCGCCCTTTCGAGCTCGGCAAGTGCGCGCCGCGCAGGCGCACGGCTGATGCCGAAGCGCGCGGCGACGCCTGTTTCCGTCAGCGCTGCATCAGCCTGCCACTCTCCGTTTTCAATTTGAGCTCCAAGGATTTCGAGAACGCGCTCATAGAGGCGCGGTGAAGAGCCAGGCTCGTTGGAACGAGCACGGGTGACCCTCTCGCTCTCCTTGCGTCCTCGCACGTTATTCCTTTCGCTCCGAATTCGAGCCCGGCCCGGCCTTCCGGAATCGATCTTGCCAAGCCTCGAAGCCTGCGTCTAGTGTATACAGAAGACGAGGTGTGGCGAGAGGACGTTCGGAATGGCCAATCGGCTTGCGGGCAAGCGGGCATTCGTAACGGGGGCAGGCCAGGGGATAGGGCGCGCCGTCGCTCTGGCCTTCGCGCGGGAGGGGGCCCACGTCATCGCGGCGAGCCGTACGTTCTCGAAGTTGGAAGACCTCCCGTGGAAGGAGTCAAATATCGAGACCCTAGAGCTCGACGTAACGAATGGTGCAGCTGTTCGCCGCGCGATCAGCAGGGCGGGCGAACTCGATGTGCTCTTCAATTGCGCAGGCTGGGTTCACAACGGAACGATCCTCGATTGCAGCGAGGCTGACTGGGCGAAAAGCTTCGACCAGAACGTCACGTCAATGTTTCATACCATCCGCGCCGCACTGCCCGGTATGATCGAACGCGGCCGGGGCTCCATCATCAACGTGGCATCCGTAGCATCCAGCATCACCGGCGTACCCAATCGTGCCGCCTACGGGGCGAGCAAGGCTGCCGTCATAGGACTGACGAAAGCGGTCGCGCGGGACGTGATCAAAACCGGGGTGCGCTGCAACGCGCTCTGTCCAGGAACGACCCACTCGCCGTCACTCGAACAGCGAATCCAGAGCGCTGAAGATCCAGAGGCCGCTCGGCGCATGTTCCTGGAACGCCAGCCGATGGGCCGGCTCGGCACCGTGGAGGAGATGGCTGCTGCCGCCGTTTATCTAGCATCTGACGAATCCGCGTTCACGACCGGAACTGTGCTGATCGCAGACGGGGGGCAGACGCTGTGACCGAGGCACTTGCCGCTCAGAATACGGATGCTCGAAGCCGTGTTTCGGCGGAACTGTTGGAATCTTTTTGTCGTGATGCGCTCACAGCTTGCGGCGCAGATGGCGAAACAGCCTCAGCCGCGACACGCGCGATGATGCACGCCTCTCGCCTCGGCGTTGACAGCCACGGCGTCAGGCTACTCGAACATTATGTGACGGTCATCGCGGGCGGCCGGGTCAATTCCAACCCTCGGATGGGGATTGTCCGCCAGACAGGTGCGGTCGCGACGTTCGATGCGGACGACGGCCATGGTGCGCTCGCCGCTTACAAGGCGATGGAGCACGCTGTCAGTCTTGCGGGGCAATTCGGCATCGGGGCTGTCGCCATCCGTAATTCATCGCATTTCGGGGCGGCAGGTGCGTACGCATTGAGCGCAGCAGAGGCTGGGATGATTGGCTTTGCCTTCTGCAACGCCGACAGCTTCGTGCGCCTCCATGGCGGAACTGCGCGGTTTCATGGAACGAACCCGATAGCCTGCGCCGTGCCGGTAGCAGATGGGCGTCCGTGGCTCCTCGACATGGCAACGAGCGCCATCCCCTACAATCGGATCCAGCTCTACAAGAGCCTCGGCAGGCCGTTGCCTCTCGGAGTTGCCTCGACCGAGGACGGAGAAGATACGAACGATCCCAATCGCGCTGCGATGCTGGCGCCCCTTGGGGGTGAGTTCGGCTACAAAGGAGCGGGACTGGCCGGGCTCGCTGAAATACTGAGCGCGGTTCTTTCGGGCATGAAGCTCAGCTTCGAGCTTGCTCCGATGGGAGGGCCGGATATCTCGACGCCCCGGAAACTTGGTGCGTTTGTTATGGCGCTGAAGCCAGACGCCTTCATCAGCAACGACGAGTTCATGGACGGAATGAGGCGCTACCTCGCAGAGTTGCGCAACTCGCCTGCTCGTCCGGGCGAGCACGTGCTTGCCCCCGGCGATCGTGAGTGGGCAGAGGCTGATCGCCGCTCGGTCGAAGGTATTCCGATCGATCCGGAAACCGTGGTGGCGTTCCAGAGAATCGCCAGCCGATACGGGCTCAATCCACCGTTTGCCGCAACGGCGGTGGCGATTGGAAATAAATAACAGGTGCGAATGACAGGAGGAAAGAATGGCCGGAGCAAAACAACTAGGGATAATATCCGCAGGAATTCTAGCGGCGCTCTTCGGGAGCACTTCGGCGCAAGCCCAGGAGAACATTCTGCGATTCAATCACGTGCTCGGACCCAGTGAGCCCTATCATGCAGGCTTTCTGGAATGGGCCGAGCGCGTGAACAAGCGCACTGGCGGGAAGCTCAAAATCGAGGTTTTCCATAGCGCTCAGCTTGGCGTCGAGGAAGACATCATCGAGCAGATCCGGCAGGGCGCGAATATCGGACAGAATACGGATTCCGCGCGCCTCGGAAACTACGTTCCCGCGATTGCGGTGATGAACGGGCCTTATTTCGCCGAGTCGCTCGAGCAGGTCTGGAAGCTCACGGATTCGCCCACCGTCCAGAAGTGGCAGGACGAGTTGGCGAACCAGCATGGGCTGAAGGTGGTTTGTTTCGATTGGGTGCAGGGCTTCCGCCACTTCTTCACGAATAAGCCCATCCGCTCGCCGCAGGATCTCGCCGGTTTGCGCATTCGCACGCCACCGGCGCCGATCTGGCAGGAATCGATCCGCGCGCTAGGCGCTGCGCCGACGGCCATGGCGTTCGGCGATATGTATCCGGGGCTTCAGCAGAAAGCGATCGATGGCGTCGAGCTCGTTTATGCAAATATTCCGGGCGGTCGCTTCTACGAGGTGCTGAAATACGCCAACGAAACTGGGCACATTCTGCTCATCAATTTCCAGGTGGTCAGCTCGCAGTGGTTCAACAAGCTGCCCGCTGACCAGCAAACGGCTCTCGTGGAAGAGTGCCGCGCGGTGGGGCGGCAAACGTCAGAGAAAATTGCCAAGATGAACGACGAAATCAAAGCCGACCTGCAGAAGAAGGGCATGGAGATCGTGACTGATGTCGATCTTGCTGCTTTCCGCGAGGCCGGGCGCAAAGCCTATGAGGTGCTAGGCATCAGCGATGCCAAGAAAGCCATCGAGGCTGAAATGGGCAAATAACGGATCAATCGCGACCACGGTACGATTGCAATGCTGAGGGACTTTCACAAGCGTTTGGGCAAAATCGAAGCCGTGGTCGCTGCCGTTTTCCTGATCATCATGGTCGGGCTCATCTTCTTCGGTGGGCTTGCCCGGCTCATGGCGCGGCCCCAGAATTGGACCATCGACGTGGCTACGTGCCTGTTCGCATGGTCCTGCTTCCTTTGCGCTGACATTGCCTGGCGCAGGAACAGCTTGATGTCGATTGAGCTGGTGACGGCGCGACTGACCGAAACTGCGCGCCGCGTTCTGATGCTGGTCAATTACGGGATCATCACGGTTTTTCTCATATACATTATTTACGCAGGCAGTTGGCTTTCATGGATCAGCCGGGCCCGGAGTTTCCAGGGCATTCCCGGTGTCAGCTACTCTTGGGTCACGATGAGCTTGCCGGTTGGTGCAATACTCCTTTTGCTTACGACGACGATCAAAGTGCTCGACAACTTCGGCGGTGAGACTCGCAGCGCATCCGCCACGGACGCAAGGACGTGACAAATGCTGCTCGTCGCTTGCGCCTTTGCAGTACTGCTTCTGATGGGTATGCCGGTAGCGTTCGCGATTGGGATTTCCGGCGCCCTGTTCTTCATTCAACACCCCGAGCTGCCCTTCACAATCCCGATTCAGCAGACGGTTTCGCAGACGCAGAATTTCGCGCTGCTCGCCATTCCGCTCTTCATCATGGCCGGCAACTTCATGAACAAGTCCGGTATCACCGAGGAGCTGCTGAACCTCGCCTCGGTCATCGCTGGGCGGCTCAAAGGCGGGCTGGCGCAGGTCTCGGTCGTGCTGTCGGGTCTGATGGGCGGCGTGTCCGGTTCCGCAATCGCGGATGCTGCTATGCAGAGCCGGATGCTGGGGCCCGAAATGATTGCACGCGGAGTTTCGCGGGGCCTTGCATCCGGGGTGCTCTCATTCGGCAGCGTTCTGACACCGATCATTCCCCCGGGTTTGGGCTTCATTATTTACGGCACGATCGGGCAGGTTTCGATCGGCCGACTCTTCGCAGCGGGTTTCGTGCCGGCATTCCTGCTCTGGCTCGCTCTCGCCGGAACGATTTCCTTTGTGGCACGCAAGCGCGGCTATCCCGCTGCTCGTGACACACGACCCTCGCTCCGCGAGGCGGGCACGGCGCTGCGCGGCGGCATCTGGGCGCTGATGTTCCCGTTCATTCTCCTGTTTGGCCTGCGCTTCGGCATCTTTACGCCATCCGAGATCGGCGCATTTGCGGTCATCTACGCGATGTTCATCGGGGTGGCTGTCTACCGGAAGCTCAAGACCCAAACCTTCTTGGAGGCGCTTGAAGGGACGTTGGTCGACATCGGCTCGGTGATGTTCCTGATCGCGCTCTCGGCTGTCTTCAGTTACGGCATCGTCCTCGAGCGCATTCCCGAAGTTATTTCTGGCGCGATGCTCGGCCTGACAGACAACCTCTACAGCGTCATGACGCTGATCGTGCTGTTGATCCTCATCGCGGGCTTTTTCATCGACGCGACCGTGCTGATCATCATGCTGACACCGATCTTCCTGCCGCTCATCCGTCAGCTCGGCGGCGATCCTGTTCACTTCGGCGTCGTCTTCGTCCTGGCAGCGACCATCGGCAATTTTACGCCGCCTGTCGGCGTAGCGATGTATGCGGTCTGCTCCATACTGAAAGTGCCGATTGGCGAGTACACGCGCGAATCGATTCCGCTCTTTGTCGCCGTGTGCCTTGTGGCGCTGGTTCTCGTCTTCGTGCCGAGTTTAGTACTCTGGGTGCCGAATATGCTCTTCGGCTATTAGCGAAGCGGCCAACTTGGCGTCACGAGCGGAGCGGTCAGACCTCCTGGCGCGGCTTTTCTTCGGTCAGGGAGTAGACGGCACGCTGGATGAGAGGCGCAACAAGAAGCACGACCGGCAACATCGTCGCCAGCGACAGGCCCCAGCATCCGAGCCAATGGAGCGCGAACTGCAGGTCGGCACTGGCGATCTGATAGGTCGCAATCGCCGTTGCCACTGCCGAAGTGATCGCCGCCTGGATCATGCCGTACACGAAATGGGCGTAACGCCTCGGCAGTCGTTTCATCTTCTTCAACGCGATCAGGTTTCACCCAGCTTGAACCTTCCTTACGCATCGCGAGCGATCGGTTCAATGGGCGGACGGTTTTGGGAATGAAGGTTCGAAGACCAGACTAGCCGCTTCGGATCGCGGCAGTCCCGATTGTTAAAGAACTCAGCCAGATCCCTAGTGGAGAACTGACTCGCAACTGCCTGCAGTGATTCTTGAAGAAGTGGTGGAGCCGAGGGGAATCGAACCCCTGACCTCGTGAATGCCATTCACGCGCTCTCCCAACTGAGCTACGGCCCCGACCTGTTGGGATTGGGTTGGCGGCGGGGGGCGTCCCCGCTGCACGCGCCTCAATAGGCTGACGAGACGAAAACTGCAAGCCCTTCGTGTGAGTCAGATTTGCGCACACGAAGGGGAGTGCCGAGTTGGCCTCAGCGCTCCTCCTCGTCCTCGCCGACCGGTCCGAGGATGTCCGACACGTCGCCGGTATCTTCTTCCTCGGCCTCGATGAAGGCCTCTTCGTCACCACCGACAATGGCTTCGTCAGCCTCCTCGAGATCGGCCAGATCCTCCTCGCCCTCGGCGATCGGCAGATCACCGGCCAGCGCTTCCTCGTCAGCCAAAATCTCGGGCTTCTTCGGCTTGCGGATAACCTCTTCCTCGGCCACCGGGCTTTCCGGTGCGGTTGCCAGCTTGTATACGGACTGGCAGATGGGGCACACGATGGGGTCCCTGTTCAGGTCATAGAAGCGGGACCCGCACTCCGGATTCTGGCAGGTGCGCTTGGTACCTCGCGCTGCTTTGGTCGCCATCTCAAATCCTCGACGTTCTGGTCATGAAATTTTGCTGCCGTCTGCCACGGGCTGCAAGGCATGTCAAAAGCAATTGCTGCTTTTGCCGACGTGCCGCGGTTGACAGCTTCGGGCCGCCCGGGCTCTATCTGCCCGCGTGTCTGCCGGGGCGCTTAACCGGCATCTCGAAATCTTCGTCACGGCCGTGCTCCCGCAATGACTGCTCATTCACCCCGTCCCCTATCCGCTTCGCCAGCAGGGCCACTCCGTGGCACGTGCCGCGTCCCAGGTGACAAGTCCATCTCGCATCGCGCCATCATGTTTGGTGCGCTGGCGACTGGACGAACGCGGATCAGCGGCCTGCTCGAATCAGAGGACGTCATTAACACGGCCAAGGCCGTGACTGCGCTCGGTGCTCCGGCAACCAAATCAGGCGACGTCTGGGAAGTTCTCGGGCGTGGCGTCGGCGGTCTCACCCAACCTTCCGGCCCTCTCGACTTCGGCAACTCGGGAACAGGCACGCGGCTCATGATGGGCGTCATCGCGGGCCATCCGATCACGGTTGCGCTCACGGGTGACGCCTCGTTGTCCCGCCGGCCCATGGGCCGGGTCCTCGGGCCGCTCAGGCAGATGGGTCTCGAGGTGCTCGAAGCCAAGGACACCCTTCCTCTGACCATCCGCGGCACGAGCGACCTCGTTCCCATCGAGTACACCCTGCCGGTTCCGTCGGCGCAGGTGAAGAGCGCAATCCTCATCGCGGGTCTCGCCGCTGCCGGGGAAACCACCGTCATCGAGCGCGAGCCGACGCGCGACCACACCGAGCGCATGCTGCGCTACTTCGGCGCCGACGTGCGCTCCGTGCAGGACAGCGGCCTGACCCGCATTACGGTGAAAGGCCACGCCGAGCTCGAAGGCCGCGAGATCACCGTCCCCGGGGATCCGAGCTCGGCGGCGTTTATTGCCGCTGCGGCGCTGATCGTGCCCGGGTCGGAGGTCACGATCGAGGGCGTTCTGGTGAACCCGACCCGCACAGGCTTCTATCTCACGCTGCAGGAGATGGGCGGCGACGTGAGCTTCCTGAACCCTCGCGAGCAGGGAGGTGAGCCGGTCGCAGATATCCGGGTTCGGGCGTCGAGCCTTTCTGGCGTGCGTGTTCCGGCCGAACGGGCTCCGAGTATGATCGACGAGTATCCCATTCTGGCGGTCGTTGCCGCTTTCGCACGCGGGCGCACCGAGATGCTGGGTCTTGCCGAGCTGAAGGTGAAGGAGAGCGACCGACTGGCCGCGACCGCCGCAGGATTGGAAACCAATGGCGTCACGGCAGTCGTGGACGGCGACAGCTTGATCGTCGAAGGCCGTGGCGAGGTATCAGGTGGCGGCACGGTGGCCACGCACTTGGACCATAGGATCGCGATGGCGTTCCTCACGATGGGTCTCGCGAGCCGGAAGGCCGTTTCCGTGGACGATGGGAGCATGATCGCGACGAGCTTCCCAGAGTTTCGCGATGTGATGACATCCCTGGGCGCACAGATCGGCTGATGGGATCCACAACTTATGGCTGGGCCGTTGGCCCAAGCATGATTGGGCGCTGACAGGTTGCGGCTTGACATGATCATCGCCATCGACGGACCGGCGGCATCCGGCAAGGGCACGCTCGGCAGACGCATCGCCGAGTACTTCGGTCTTGCGCACCTCGACACGGGCCTGCTCTACCGGGCCGTCGCTCGGGACGTGTTGGCCAGGGGCGCGTCGCTCGAGGACGAGGGAGCAGCCGTAGATTGCGCGCGAACTCTTGACCCGGAGAGCCTGACGGATCCGGGGCTTCGGCAGGCGGGGATCGGGGAGGCAGCCTCCATCGTTGCCCGCATCCAGAGCGTTCGCACCGCGCTGCTGGACTTCCAGCGCGAGTTCGCCCGGCGGCCGCCGGGCGCAGTGCTGGATGGCCGCGACATCGGCACGGTGGTCTGCCCGGATGCCGATGTGAAAATCTTCGTGACCGCCTTGCCCGAGGTTCGCGCCCGGAGACGACATCTTGAACGTATGTCACAGGGCGACGATGTAACCTACGAGGAGATCCTGAATCTCATCCGCCAGCGCGATGCCCGTGATGCGAACCGGGCCAACGCGCCGATGCGGCCTGCCGAAGACGCCATATTGCTCGATACCACTAACTTGGATATAGAGGCGGCATTCGACGCCGCCGTCGGACTGATCAAGAGGAAGATCGGCCAATAGGGTGCGCCACCGGCTGCGCCCCAAATCCCATTGGTGGGCAGACCCCTCTGTCGGCGGCTCGCTGAAAATCACTGATTCCGAACCTGCGCGCTGGATGCCACCAGCCGGGCACCTGGACGTGCCGGCGGGACGACAGAGGCACGTTTAGTATGAAACCCGGGCGGGTAAGCCCGCCGACTGAGCTGAAGGAAACTTGATGAGCACACCTCAAATCTCGAATGAGATGACGCCGTCCCGCGACGAGTTCGCGGCCATGTTGAACGAGACGCTTGCCGAAGACGTCAGCTACGAGGGCAACGTCGTCCGCGGCAAGGTCGTCTCGATCGAGAAGGATATGGCCGTTATCGATGTCGGCCTGAAGATGGAAGGCCGCGTTCCGCTGAAAGAGTTCGCGACTCCGGGCAGGCCAGCGGAGCTCAAGGTTGGCGACGAGGTCGAGGTCTATCTGGAGCGTGTGGAGAACGCGCTCGGCGAGGCCGTGCTGAGCCGCGAGAAGGCACGGCGCGAGGAGAGCTGGACGCGCCTCGAGCAGCAGTTCGAGCGGGGCGAGAAGGTCACCGGCGTCATCTTCAACAAGGTGAAAGGCGGCTTCACGGTCGATCTCGATGGCGCCGTGGCGTTCCTGCCGGGCAGCCAGGTGGATATCCGGCCCGTCCGCGACATCGGCCCGCTCATGCACCAGCCGCTGCAGTTCCAGATCCTCAAGATGGACCGCCGGCGCGGCAACATCGTCGTCTCCCGCCGCTCGGTGCTGGAGGAGACCCGAGCCGAGCAGCGCGCCGACATCGTGGCGCGTCTCGAGGAGGGCCAGGTCATCGAAGGTCTGGTCAAGAACATCACCGATTACGGTGCGTTCATCGACCTCGGCGGCATCGATGGCCTGCTGCACGTGACCGACATGGCCTGGCGGCGTGTCAATCACCCGTCCGAGATCGTCAATGTCGGTGATACCGTGAAGGTGCAGATCATCCGGATCAATCCGGAGACGCAGCGCATTAGCCTCGGCATGAAGCAGCTGCAGTCTGATCCGTGGGAGGGCATCGAGGCCAAGTACCCGGTTGGCGCGCGCTTCACCGGCACTGTGACGAACATCGCCGACTATGGTGCCTTCGTAGAGCTGGAGCCGGGCGTCGAGGGCCTGATCCACGTCTCCGAGATGAGCTGGACCAAAAAGAACGTCCACCCTGGCAAGATTGTCTCGACGAGCCAGCAGGTGGAGGTCCAGATCCTGGAGGTCGATCCCCAGAAGCGGCGGATCAGCCTTGGCCTCAAGCAGACTCAGGAGAACCCCTGGGAAGCCTTCCTCGCGCAGCACCCCAAGGGCACCATCGTGGAAGGCCCGATCCGCAACATCACCGAGTTTGGCCTCTTCATCGGGCTCGACGGCGGTGTGGACGGCATGGTGCACCTCTCCGACCTCGACTGGAACCGGTCGGGCGACGAGGTCATCAAGGAGTACAAGAAGGGCGACATGGTGAAAGCCGTGGTGCTCGACGTCGACCCGGCCAAGGAGCGGATTTCGCTCGGCATCAAGCAGGTTGCCGGCGATCCTCTCGACGTGATCAGCCGCTTCAAGAAGGGTGATCCGGTCACCTGCGAGGTCGTGGCCGTGCAGGACAACGGCATCGAGGTGAAGATCGCCGGTACCGACGTGACCAGCTTCATCAAGCGCTCCGATCTGTCCCGCGACCGGGCGGAGCAGCGGCCTGAGCGCTTCAACGTGGGCGACAAGGTCGACGCGGCGGTGGTCAGTGTCGACAAGGCGAGCCGCCGGATCTCGGTCTCGATCAAGCAGCTCGAGCTTGCCGAGGAGAAGCAGGCCGTCGCGCAGTACGGCTCGACGGACTCGGGCGCGTCGCTGGGCGACATCTTCAAGGCTGCCATCAAGAAGCGCGAGGACGAGGCGAAGGAGTAACGGCCGCTCGTCTTCGAGAACTCGGGGAGCGTAGCCGAATGGCTGCGCTCCCTTTGCATTTCAGCTGCCCGTTGAACGTGTCATCCGAGCGGCTTACTTTCTAGCGAGCCGCAGCATCCAAGAGCCGCCGCTGGGCGGCACGGGAAGAGTATGAGTCTCGAGACCGAGTCGATCCTCGAACGCCGCCGAATCAAGCGCCAGCTCTCGTTCTGGCGTGTTCTGGCCGTCATCGCCCTGACGCTCGCCGCCGGCGCATTTTTCCTCGCAGACGAAACCAGCCTCATCGATCGCCGCCAGATCGCCCGCGTTTCGCTCGAGGGCATGATCAGCGAGGACCGAAACCTCCTCCGGCTTCTGAAGCGACTTGGTGAGGCGAACCATGTCGCGGGCGTCATCCTCTACGTCAACAGCCCCGGTGGGACCACGACCGGAGGCGAGGCCGTGTACGAGGCGCTGCGCCAGCTGGCTGAGAAGAAGCCGGTTGTCGCGCAGTTCGGCACTGTAGCCGCCTCGGCAGCCTACATTGCCGGGCTCGGCACGGATCACATCGTGGCTCGCGGGAACTCGATCACCGGTTCCGTCGGCGTGATCATGCAGTGGCCTGAAGTTTCGGGACTGCTCGACAAGCTCGGCGTGAAGATGAACGAGGTGAAGAGCGGTCCCCTCAAGGCCAATCCCTCACCTTTCCAGCCGCTGGACGACACTGGCCGTGAGCTCGCCCAGCGCATGATTGCGGAGAGCCATCAATGGTTTGTCGATCTCGTCAGTTCACGGCGGCAAATCGATACGGCGTCCGTTCCCGGCCTCGTACAGGGACGTGTATTCTCCGGTCGCGAAGCATTGCAGCACCGGTTGATCGACGAGATCGGCGGGGAGCAGGAAGCGATCCGCTGGCTCGAAAGCCGCGGTGTGGAGAAGGATCTGAAGGTCGTCGATTGGAAGGAGGATGATGGCGCTGGGTGGTCGTTCAGTGGCGCCGTAGCAGGATTGCTTCACCAGGTTGCGTCTGCCATCGGAACTGAGTTCGCCAGCCTCCTGTCGAGGGACCGCACACTCGGAACCTTGGCCCTTGACGGGCTCCTGTCGGTTTGGCAACCTTCTGAAAACTGATTAAAATACAAAGACTTTTGTCGCCCGGAGGCACGCCCGTACTCCCTGATGGAGGCCCGCCTGTGATCAAGTCCGAGCTCATTCAGAAGATTGCCGCGGCCAATCCGCACCTGTATCACCGAGATGTCGAACGGATCGTCAACGTCATCTTCGACGAGATCGTGAACGCTCTGGCGCGCGGCGATCGCGTGGAACTCAGGGGGTTTGGTGCGTTCACGGTCAAATACCGGGCGCCCCGCCTGGGTCGGAACCCGCGAACGGGGGCGCCGGTGCCCGTCGAGGAAAAGTTCGTTCCGTTCTTCAAGACAGGCAAGGAGCTGCGCGAGCGTCTCAATAGGCCGAATCCGGAGTGAGGCGTCTGCGGCGACCGCGGAATTGGAAAGGACGGACTGGTGATCGGTCGGATTGTGGGCTTGCTGGTCGGCTTCGTGTCGGCCGTGTTTCTCGTTACTTTAGCGGTCGCCAATAGGCACCCTGTGCGGCTGGTGCTCGATCCCTTCAATCCTCTCGACCCGGTTCTCGCAGCGGAGCTGCCGTTTTACGCCTATCTGTTCGCCATGCTCATCATCGGCGTGGTGCTCGGTGGGACGGCCACATGGATGAGCCAGAGCCGCTGGCGCCGGCTCGCTCGTGCACGCGGGCAGGATGCCGCACGATGGCGCGCCGAGGCGGAGCGGTTGACGCGAGAGAGGGATGCGAGCCTGGCAGCGCAGCGCAGATCGTCGGGCCAGGTCTCCGATAGCCGACACCTCGCCCTGGCGAGCCACTGACGAGACTAACGATCGATGCGCTTCATAGACGCTGCTGCGGTCGAGGCCGCGTTGAGCTACCCCCAGCTGGTAGACGTGCTGGAGCAAGCGTTCCGCACCGGCGCAATCTCGCCGCCTCGGCATCATCACACGGTGCACCTCGAGGGGCGACCCGAGGCGACATTGCTGCTCATGCCAGCCTGGACGGCCTCCGCCCCTGGAGCCGAAACGGCCGGCCGCTATATCGGGATCAAGCAGGTCACGGTCTTCCCGGACAATTCCAGACTGGGCAAACCGGCCATCTACGGAGCCTATCTGCTGCTTTCGACCGAATCTGGAGAGCCGTTGGCTCTCATAGACGCGCCGGCACTCACGGTGTGGCGCACAGCCGCGGCTTCGGCGCTGGCAGCCCGCTACCTCGCGCGGCCTGATGCCAGTCGAATGCTGATGGTTGGCGCCGGCGCGCTGGGGCCCTACCTTGTTCACGCCCACGCCTCGGTTCGACCCATACGCGAAGTGATGCTCTGGAACAGGACCCGCGAGAAAGCCGTGGTGCTACAACAGAAGCTGGCTGCTACCGGGCTCAGCGTGTCCGTTGTAGATGATCTGGAGCAGGCGGCTGCCACCGCCGACCTCATATCGACAGCCACCATCTCTTCGACCCCCCTGATCCACGGCGCATGGCTGAAGCCTGGATGCCACGTCGACTGCGTCGGCGCCTTCCGCCCCGACATGCGGGAGACGGACGACGAGGTCGTGCGCCGGGCGCGTCTCTGGGTCGACACGATGGCGGGAGGTTTAAGTGAGGCGGGCGACGTAGTCGCGCCGCTGCAATCCGGCGTCATTCGCGAGAGCGACATAGAAGGCGATCTTTTCGGACTGGCTCGCGGCACGGCTCCGCGCCGGGGGGCGGCAGACGAGATTACCATGTTCAAGTCGGTCGGGGCGTCGATCGAGGACTTGGCCGCGGCAATAGCTGTCTACGAAAGCCAATAAGCTGTTTGCCATTGGCTCATTCACCCCGTAAGCGCGCTAACCCTGTAGGCAACGCGCCATTGCGTGCGGCCTGAGTTGCGTTTCGCTTCCACTGGGTGCACATAGCAGGAGCCCGTTAGAGGGCAGGTTAGGTGTTGCCGGCAAAACGCCAGGCAGGCAAGGGAAGATGGCGGTTGAAGTCAAAATATGCGGGCTGATGAGCGAGGCAGCGTTGGGGGCCGCGCTCGAGGGCGGCGCCGACTACGTCGGCTTCGTCTTCTATCCGCCAAGTCCGCGGAGCCTCTCGCCTGCGGAGGCTGGACGGTTAGCCCAACTTGCTCGCGGTCGGGCGCAGGTCGTCGCCCTTTTCGTCGACCCTGACGACGCCCTTCTCGATGAGGTCATGCGCGAGGTCGACCCAGATCTGATCCAGCTCCACGGCAAGGAGCTTCCCGAGCGCGTGGCTGCGATCAAGGCGGAGTACGGGCGGCCGGTAATGAAGGCGATCAGCGTCGAGACCCAAGCCGACGCCGATCGCGCTTTCGACTACCAGGGTGCGGCCGACCTTTTTCTCTTCGATGCAAAGCCGCCGCGGGGAATGACCGGTGCGCTTCCCGGCGGCAACGGGATTTCTTTCGACTGGCGCTCCTTGGAGGGCGTCAGGGGGCGCGTCCGGTTCATGCTCTCAGGTGGCCTCAACCCCGGAAACGTCGCCGAAGCGATCCGGCTGGTTTCGCCGGATGCTGTTGACGTGTCCTCCGGCGTCGAGGTGCGGCCGGGTGAGAAGGATCCGGCTTTGATCCGTGAGTTTCTGAGGGCCGCGAAGGGCGCCATCGGGACAGTTGAGACCTCTGCAGACATGGAGATGAGGAGCGTATGAGCATGGGCAGCGACGGCAGGGCGGCTCCCGTCTCCGGACCCAACAGCTATCGCATGGGGCCGGACGAGCACGGTTTTTTCGGCATGTTTGGCGGACGGTTCGTCGCCGAGACGCTGATGCCGCTGATCCTCGAGCTCGAGCAGGCCTATGCCGAGGCGAAGAGCGATCCTGAGTTCCAGGCCGAGCTGAAGAACCTCAACACGCATTACACCGGCCGTCCATCTCCGCTCTATCACGCGGAGCGCCTCACGGAGCACTTCCGCGAGGTGGCAGCCTCCAAGGGGCAGAAGGGCGGGGCCAAAATCTATTTCAAGCGGGACGAGCTCAATCACACCGGCAGTCACAAGATCAACAACTGCCTCGGCCAGATCCTGCTGGCGCGGCGGATGGGCAAGACGCGCATCATCGCCGAGACCGGTGCCGGCCAGCACGGCGTCGCTGTGGCGACGGTCTGCGCCCGCTACGGGCTGCCGTGTGAGATCTTCATGGGCGCGACGGACGTCGAGCGCCAGAAGCCAAACGTGTTCCGCATGAAGCTGCTGGGCGCGAAGGTCAACGCCGTGACCTCGGGAGCGGGAACGCTCAAGGACGCCATGAACGAGGCGTTGCGTGACTGGGTCACCAACGTCCACAACACCTATTACATAATCGGTACGGCGGCCGGTCCGCACCCCTATCCTGCCATGGTCCGCGACTTCCAGTCGGTGATCGGGCAGGAGGTTCGCGAGCAGATGATGGAAGCCGAGGGCCGTCTGCCAGATACGCTCGTGGCCTGCATCGGCGGCGGGTCGAACGCCATCGGCCTGTTCCATCCGTTCCTCGACGACAAGGAGGTCAAGATCTACGGCGTCGAAGCAGGGGGGCACGGGCTCGACGTGCCGAATGGTCACAGCGCATCGATCAACGGCGGCAAGCCCGGCGTGCTGCACGGCAACCGCACGTATCTGCTGCAGACTGATGATGGCCAGATCCTGGAGGGCCACTCCATTTCGGCAGGCCTTGATTATCCGGGGGTCGGGCCGGAGCACTCCTGGCTCAAGGACACCGGCCGGGTCAACTATGTCTCAGTCACCGACAAGGAGGCCCTGGAAGCCTTCCAGCTCTGCACGAGACTCGAGGGCATCATCCCGGCGCTCGAGCCCTCCCATGCGCTCGCCCATGTCTGGAAGCTCGCCCCGACGTTGCCGCAAAGTGATCTTCTGGTCATGAACATGTGTGGGCGCGGGGACAAGGACATCTTCACGGTGGCCGAGCATCTCGGGATGAAGATGTGATCTGACGGGGCGGGATACTTCGGAATGTCTAACAAAACACGCATCGATAACCGCTTCGCCGCGCTCAAAGAAGAGGGCCGGGGTGCCCTGGTGACGTTCATCACCGCGGGCGACCCCGACTATGACACGTGTGCCAAGTTGTTGGCTGGCCTGCCAGCGGCGGGAGCCGATGTCATCGAGCTCGGAATGCCTTTCTCTGACCCGATGGCGGATGGTCCCGCCATTCAGGCGTCTTCACAGCGGGCTCTCAAGGCCGGTCAAACTCTGCGCAAGACGCTGGCGCTGGTCGCCGACTTCCGCAAGCAGGATCAGACCACGCCCATCGTGCTCATGGGCTACTACAACCCGATCTACGTCTATCCAACACTATCCTTTCTTGACGATGCGAAGGCAGCGGGGGTCGACGGTCTCATCATCGTCGACGTTCCCCCGGAGGCGGATGACGAGCTTTGCCTGCCGGCCATGGAGCGGGGCCTCAACTTCATTCGGTTGGCGACGCCAACCACTGATTCCAAGCGGTTACCTGCCGTGCTCGCCAATTCGAGCGGCTTCGTCTATTATGTGTCCATCACCGGCATTACGGGGACGGCTGCACCCGACGTCGGAGCTGTTCACGGCCATGTCGAGAGAATTCGGCAGGCGACCACGCTTCCCGTTGTCGTCGGGTTCGGCGTAAAGACGCCGGAGCAGGCCAGGGCTATAGCTGCTGGCGCTGATGGTGTGGTTGTTGGCTCAGCTCTGGTTCGTGCCATAGAAAGCACGCTGGGACCCGGCGGGGAGGCGACCAACCGAACCGTGCCCGAGGTGCTGGAGCTGGTGAAAACCCTGGCCGGCGGATTGCGAACGAGTCCGGCGCGGTTGAACATGGCGGGCTGAGCTTCGCGGCTCGCTTTTAGAGGGCGGAGACGACATCGCTGGGGTTTGCAACTTGGTATTCGGGGTGTGAGGAGCACTCGAGAGTGAACTGGATCAACAACGTTGTGCGTCCAAAGATCCGCAGCTTCCTGACGACGAAGCGCGAGGTCCCGGACAATCTCTGGGTGAAGTGCCCGGAGAGTGGCCAGATGGTCTTCTACAAGGACCTGGAGGCCAACCAGTTCGTCGTGCCCGGCTCGAACTACCATTTCCGGATGGCCGCCGACGTTCGCCTCAAGCACCTGTTCGACGGCGGCGAGTACGTCAAGTGCCCGCTTCCGAGCGTCCCGCTCGATCCGCTGAAGTTCCGAGATGGCCGGCGGTATACCGACCGCCTGAAGGACGCCAGGACGGAGACTCATCTCGAGGATGCTGTTCTGGTGGGGGAGGGCACGCTCGACGGCCGGGAGGTCGTGGCAGCTGCGCAGGACTTCCGGTTCATGGGCGGCTCGCTCGGAATGGCTGCTGGTGAAGCGGTCATCGCCGGCATGCTGCGCGCTGTCGAGAAGAAGACGCCGTTCATCCTTTTCGCTGCCTCGGGTGGCGCCCGAATGCAGGAGGGTATCCTCTCGCTCATGCAGATGCCTCGCACGACCATCGCGGTGCAGCGGCTGCGTGAGGCGCGTTTGCCCTATATCGTCGTCCTTACGGACCCAACCACGGGCGGCGTGACGGCATCCTACGCCATGCTCGGTGATATCCACATCGCCGAACCCGGTGCTCTCATCTGCTTCGCGGGCCCGCGCGTAATTCAGCAGACCATCCGCGAGCAGCTGCCCGAAGGCTTCCAGCGTGCGGAGTACCTGCTCGCTCACGGCATGATCGACATGGTCGTGCACCGGCATCAGATGCGCGAGACCCTGTCGAGGCTCTGCCGGCTGCTCATGGCCAACAAGTCGCTCGCGAGAACAAAGCCGAAAGGCGTCAATGGCCATGCCTACATGAACGGCTCGCCTGTCGATGGCCACATCATCGATCCGAGGCTGAAGGCGAGTACCGAAGAGGTGATCGAGGCCGAGCCGGTTGCCGACGAGGAGCGTTTCGATCCAACCAAGCGCGAGCAGGGCAAGCGAGAGGGTGAACCCGATCCGGCGCGGCCGCATTCCGAAGACGGCGCGCGCAGCCCCTGATCGCCGACTGCTGCCCTGACAGAAAGGTTGACGCCCGCTGGATTGCAGTAGCGGGCGGTGGAGCCCTTATGCCCACAAGTGACGATATCCTTGCCGAGATGAAGCGGCTGCATCCGCAGCTGATCGACCTGTCGCTCGGGCGTATCGAGCGGCTTCTGGATAAGCTCGGCAACCCGCACGAGAAGCTGCCGCCCGTCATTCATGTTGCTGGGACCAACGGTAAAGGGTCGACGACAGCTCTTCTGAAGTCGATGCTCGAAGCCGCGGGGCAGCGGGTTCATGTCTACACCTCGCCGCATCTCGTCCGCTTTCATGAACGGATCTGTCTGCCGGGGCCCGATGGCAAATCCTGGCCCATCACCGAGTCCGATCTCGTGAGCCTGCTCACGCGGGTATCGGAGGTCAACGCGGGCGAGGCAATCACCTTTTTCGAGATCACCACGGCTGCGGCGTTCCTGGCGTTCTCCGAGGTGCCTGCCGATGCTGTCATTCTCGAGGTGGGCCTCGGTGGCAGGCTCGACGCAACGAATGTCGTCGCTCGTCCAGCCCTGACCATCATCACATCGATTGCGAT
>Ga0180220_1001191_pt1 | contig 20710 bp, 18 predicted proteins | sample eDN5th37CBELigBY_FD_151335 | JGI IMG/M metagenome (GOLD analysis project Ga0180220, IMG submission 151335) | Enriched backyard soil microbial communities from Emeryville, California, USA - eDNA 5th pass 37_C BE-Lig BY (version 2) (version 2) | ecosystem: Environmental > Terrestrial > Soil >...
GCGCGAGGTGGAGATCGTGCGCCTCGACATCGTTTCGCATGAGGCCGACAAGACCGTGTTCGAGGTGGAATGCGGCAAGGGCACCTATGTGCGCAGCCTGGCCCGCGACATGGGCCGCGACCTCGGCTGCTTCGGCCACATTGCCGACCTGCGCCGCACCGAGGTCTATCCCTTCACGCCCGACGACTTCGTCACGCTGGAGGAGCTGGAAGCCGCCGTTCCGCCGCCGCCCGCCGAGGGCGAGGAACGCCTCCCCGGCGCCCGTTTCGCTACGCTCGACGATCTTCTGGTCGATACGCTGGCGGCGCTGGAAAGCCTGCCGCAGGTAGCTGTCGGCGACGATGCGGCACATCGCGTCCGGCTCGGCAATCCGGTGGTCATCCGTGGCCGCGATGCGCCGGTCGAGGCCGACGAGGCCTGCATCACCGCACGCGGCCGGCTGGTCGCGATCGGCGCGATCGAGCAGGGCCTGTTCAAGCCCAAGCGGGTGTTCGCGGGTTGAGCCGTTCTTGAACTGATCGTTCAAGCGGGTAAGGTTGCCGCATTTTCTGCGGCAGCCGGGAGCAGATATGGCGAAGACAGGCAAGGCGGGGAGACACCGGCGGCGCAAGCGGCGCACGCCGGTCGGGGCCGCACCCGGCACCCTGATCGCCGATCCCGCCGCCCGCTCGACGCAGTTCGACCTGATGCTGGTCGCGCCGGACAAGTGCCGGACCATCCGCAATGCCACGGTTACCGACATCACCGCCAACCGCGAGGACTGGCCGCTGATGTGGCTCGACTGCGTGGGGCTTGCCGATGTCGCCACCATCGGCGAGATCGGCAGGCTGTTCGGCATCCACCCGCTGGCGATGGAGGACGTGATCAATGCCGACCAGCGGCCGAAGGTGGATTTCTTCGACGATCACGTCTTCGTCGCGCTGCGCATGGTCGATGACGCCAGCCTGAACCGCTATGAGCAGATCGCCGTGTTCTTCGGCGAGAAATTCGTCATCACCTTCCAGGAGCGCGAGGGCGACCCGTTCGGCCCGGTGCGCAAGCGCATCTGTGCCGACGGGCCGAACCGTTTGCGGGCGCGTCACGGCGACTATCTCGCCTATGCGCTGATCGACGCGGTGGTCGACAGCTATTTCGTGCCCATAGAGGCCGTCAGCGACGACATCGAGCGCATCGAGGATGGCATGCTGGGTGGCCCGCAAAAGGGCCAGATGCAGGAGCTTCACGCCCTGCGCCGCGAAATCCTCGTGCTGAAGGGCGTCTTGTGGCCGTTGCGGGATGCGCTGGCAACACTGATCCGCAATGACGATCCGTTCGTGACGCACGAGACCAAGGTGTTCCTCAACGACACGCTCGACCATGCCATGCGCCTGATCGAACTGATCGAGACGCAGCGCGATACGCTGACCGGGCTGATCGAGATGCACCTTTCCCTGACCCAGGCCCGCACCAACGATGTCATCTCGCTGCTGACCATCGTGTCCACCATCTTCATTCCGCTGACCTTCCTGGTCGGCGTGTGGGGCATGAATTTCGATCCGGACGTTTCGCCCTGGAACATGCCGGAACTGCGCGCCTATTACGGCTATCCGGCGGCACTCGTCTTCATGGTGGCCGTCGCCCTGGCGCTGTTCGGCTATTTCAAGTGGAGGAAGTGGCTGTAGCGCCTCCTTCCTTCTCTCCTTGCCGGGAAGGGAAAGGCCGGCGCAGGCCAGCCATTCCGAATCAGGCTGGCTTTTTGCAATCAATTGCACTATATGCGCCGCTGTATCGTGGGTTTTGCCGCGAATTGAGTGGCCTGTGCTGGACGACATCCCGGCTCGAGGCGTCCCGTTTCCTCCAACATATAAAGGAAAAGCTCGATGTCGATCACTGCCGAACGCAAGCAAGAATTGATGGCGCAGTTTGCAACTGCCAAGGGCGACACCGGTTCGCCGGAAGTGCAGGTCGCCATCCTCTCGGAGCGTATCAAGAACCTGACCGAGCACTTCAAGGACCACAAGAAGGACAACCACTCCCGTCGTGGCCTTCTCGCGCTCGTGTCGCAGCGCCGCAGCCTGCTTGACTACCTCAAGCGCAAGGACGAGGCGCGCTACCAGACGCTGATCGAGAAGCTCGAACTGCGTCGCTGACCTGTTTGGCCGGCGGGTGTCGCAAGGCGCCCGCCGGCCGCGCATCCGGGCCTCCTATCGGCCCGTACCAGGTTCCATGGCGAAGAGGGTCGCCGGAACCGCCCCGTGGACGGTCATGGGGCAGGATTGCAGGATGCTCGCACCGGCCTTGCGCCGATCAATCCGAGCTTCCCGTTGTCTTGCCCGTGGCTGCCCGAAACAAGCCAGAAGGTTTGGACCGCGTCGCCAAGGGCGACAGCGGTCCGGCCGCATATGAAGGACAAGACATGTTCAATCAGCACAAAGTGGAAATCGAATGGGGCGGACGTCCGCTCATTCTGGAGACCGGCAAGATCGCCCGCCAGGCTGACGGCGCCGTTCTCGCGACCTATGGCGAGACCATGGTTCTCGCCACCGTCGTTTCGGCCAAGGAGCCGAAGCCGGGCTTCGATTTCTTTCCGCTGACCGTCAACTACCAGGAAAAGACCTACGCGGCCGGCAAGATCCCCGGCGGCTATTTCAAGCGCGAGGGCCGTCCCTCCGAGAACGAGACGCTGGTCTCGCGCCTCATCGACCGCCCGATCCGCCCGCTGTTCGCCGACGGCTACAAGAACGACACGCAGGTGATCATCACCGTCGTCCAGCATGACCGCGAGAACAACCCCGACGTGCTGTCGATGGTTGCCGCTTCGGCTGCCCTGACGCTTTCCGGCGTGCCCTTCATGGGCCCGGTCGGCGGCGCGCGCGTCGGCTACATCAACGGCGAGTATGTGCTCAACCCGCACATCGACGAGATGCCGGAGTCCAAGCTCGACCTCATCGTGGCTGGCACCTCCGAGGCTGTGCTGATGGTGGAATCCGAAGCGCAGGAACTCGACGAGCAGACCATGCTCGGCGCCGTCATGTTCGGCCACAAGCACTTCCAGCCGGTGATCGAGGCGATCATCAAGCTGGCCGAGGTTGCCGCCAAGGAGCCGCGCGAGCACAAGGTCGAGGATTTGTCGGCCCTGGAGAAGGAAATCCTCGCCGTAGCCGAGGCCGACCTGCGCGACGCCTACAAGATCACCGACAAGCAGGCCCGCTACACCGCCGTCGACGCGGCCAAGGCCAAGGTCAAGGCCGCCTTCACGCCCGCCGAGGGCGAGGACGCCCGGTGGTCGGCCGAGCAGGTCGCCACCGTGTTCAAGGAACTCCAGGCCAAGATCGTGCGCTGGAACATCCTCGACACCGGCTCGCGCATCGACGGCCGCGACCTCAAGACGGTCCGCCCGATCGTGTCGGAGGTCGGCCTTCTGCCGCGCACCCACGGCTCGGCCCTGTTCACCCGCGGTGAGACGCAGGCGATCGTCGTCGCCACGCTGGGCACCGGCGAGGACGAGCAGTTCATCGACGAACTGACCGGCACCCGCAAGGAAGCCTTCCTGCTCCACTACAACTTCCCGCCCTATTCGGTCGGCGAGACCGGCCGCATGGGTTCGCCCGGCCGCCGCGAGATCGGCCACGGCAAGCTCGCCTGGCGCGCCATCCACCCGATGCTGCCTTCGGCAGAGCAGTTCCCCTACACGCTGCGCGTCGTCTCCGAGATCACCGAATCCAACGGCTCGTCCTCGATGGCGACCGTCTGCGGCACCTCGCTGGCGCTGATGGATGCCGGCGTGCCGCTGGCCAAGCCGGTGGCCGGTATCGCCATGGGCCTGATCAAGGAAGGCGAGCGCTTCGCGGTGCTCTCCGACATCCTGGGCGACGAGGACCACCTCGGCGACATGGACTTCAAGGTGGCCGGCACGGCCGGCGGCATCACCTCGCTGCAGATGGACATCAAGATCAGCGGCATCACCGAAGAGATCATGAAGGTTGCGCTGGAGCAGGCCAAGGGTGGCCGTGAGCACATTCTGGGCGAGATGGCCAAGGCGCTTTCGGGCGCACGTTCCGAGCTCGGCGAGTTCGCGCCGCGCATCGAGGTCATGACCATCCCGACCGACAAGATCCGCGACGTGATCGGCTCGGGCGGCAAGGTCATCCGCGAGATCGTCGAGAAGACCGGCGCCAAGATCAACATCGAGGACGACGGCACGGTCAAGATCGCTTCTTCCAACGCCAAGGAGATCGAGGCGGCCAAGAAGTGGATCCACACCATCGTGGCCGAGCCGGAAGTGGGCGAGATCTACGAGGGCACGGTGGTCAAGACCGCCGACTTCGGCGCCTTCGTCAACTTCTTCGGCCCGCGCGACGGCCTCGTGCACATCTCGCAGCTCTCCGACCAGCGCGTCGCCAAGACCACCGACGTGGTCAAGGAAGGCGACAAGGTCTGGGTCAAGCTGATGGGCTTCGACGAGCGCGGCAAGGTCCGCCTGTCCATGAAGGTTGTCGACCAGGCCACCGGCAAGGAGATCGCCAAGGAAAAGAAGCAGGACGAGGAAAAGAAGGCTGAAGGCGAAGACGCCTGATCCTTTCCCGACTGCCGGATCAAGCGGGCGCGCCGAAAGGCGCGCCCGTTTCCGTTTGGGGTCCTGCTACGCGGGAACGACTGCGCCGGAGGGCAGTTCGAGGCGGCGCGAGATGTCGAGAGCTTTCAGAAATGCCTCGTCATGGCTGACGACGAGGAGCGCGCCGTCAAAGGCTTGCAGTCCCGCTTCGATAGCGGCGATGGAATCGAGATCGAGGTGGTTGGTCGGCTCGTCCAGTATGAGCAGGGGCGGCGGTTTGCTTCCGCCGAGCACGCAGGCAAGGGCCGCGCGCAGCAGTTCGCCGCCGCTCAGTTCCGCCACCTGTTGAAGCGCTGCATCGGCGCGGAACTTGAAGCGGGCGAGCGCTGCCCGGCAGGCGTTCTCGGTCGAGCCCGGATTGAGCTTGCGGAAATTGTCGCGCACCGACAGGGCAGGATCGAGCAGGCTGGCGCGCTGGTCGAGCATGGCCATGTCGGTCGCCACCTGCACCGCGCCGGAGAAGGGCGCGAGACGCCCGGCGATCACGTCCAGCAGGGTGGTCTTGCCGGAACCGTTCGGGCCGGTGACGGCGATGCGCTCCGGCCCGGTAACGGCGAGGGACAGGTCATCGAGAACCGGGCACCCCGGTTCATAGCCCGCCGTCACATGATCGAGCCGCAGCATCGTCCTGCCGGCGGCAAGGCCGGTCGAAGGCACCGAGACGGACAGCTTTTGCAGCACTTCCACGCGCCCGCGCGCCGCCGAGACGGCCTCGTGCGCTTCGGCCTGCCGGCCATCGGCAAGGCGCGCTCCAGCCCCGCCGCTGGCTTCGGCGCGTTCCTTCATGCCGCCGAGAAGAATGCGCGGCATGTCGCCCTTGGCCGCCTTCTTGCGGCCACCGCTGTCCTTGCGGGCCTTGCGCTCCGCCGCGATCTGCGTGGCGCGGGCCACCTCCGTCGCCTTCTTCTCGGCGAGGTCGAGGTCGTGCCGGGCGGCTGCCAGTTCCAGCGCCTTGCGCTCCTGATAATGGCTCCAGTTGCCGCCATAGCGGGTGGCGCCAAGCGAGGTCAGCTCGACGATCTCGTCCATGAGTTCGAGCAGTTCCCGGTCATGGCTGACCACCAGCGCGCCCTTGCGCCAGCCTGCCAGCATGTCATGGAGCGCCCGGCGGCCGTCGCGGTCGAGATTGTTGGTGGGCTCGTCCATCAGCAGGAAATCGGCGTCCGAGAAGAGGAGCGCGGCAAGGCCGGCCCGCGTGCGCTGGCCGCCTGAAAGCGTGTGCAGCGGCGTTTGCGGCATGGCTCCCAGCCCCATCCGGGCGAGGGCAGCCTCCATGCGGGCCTCAAGTGTCCAGTCGATATCGGCCAGTTCCTCGACCGTCGCCTCGCCTGCGCTTGCGCGCCGGATCAGGGCAAGCTGGGTCCCGACGCCGAACAGGTCGGCAACCGTGGCCGCAGGGTCAACCTGGACCGTTTGGTCGAACACGGCCATCGTGCCGTTGACCGCCACGGAGCCGGTCTGCGGGTTCAGCCTGCCGGCAATGATGTGAAGGAGGGTGCTTTTGCCGACGCCGTTGCGGCCGATGAGGCCTGTGCGGCCGGGACCGAAGGCAAGATCCAGGCTTGAGAAAAGCTGGCGGCCGTCAGGCGTGGAAAAGCTGAGATCGGAACAGACGATGGAAGGCATGCGTGAAGATTTCCCTGATGACGAAGCGGGTTCGCGTAGCGGTCAAGGAGAAATCGTTCACTGGTGCCTCCGGTCTGGCGGATCGAGGCTCATAGCTAGGTCGTCGCGGCTTGCGATGCAAGTGCGCGCGCCGGAAGCAGCAGAAAGATGCTGGACGGGCGGCGAAATTGCTCTATCAGCCGCATATGGCTTCCGACTCCCTCAAAACCCTGTTCCATCCTTTCGAAACCGGAGCGCTGGATGCGCCCGCCGCAGGCAGCCATGCGCTGTTCCTTGGCGCGGAGCCGGGCTTCCGCCTGCCGGAAGGGTTCGAGGCCGAGCTGCATTGCGTGCAGGGGTTCCGCCCGCATTTCCGTGCCCTGCAATCCGCCGGCCGCAACGTCGCGCCACGCGCGGAAGGTGACGGCTACGCCATGGCGCTGGTGCTGGCCGGTCGGCATCGTGGCCAGAACGAGGTGTGGATCGCCGAGGCGCTGGAGCGCGTGGCGCCGGGTGGTGCGATCCTGGTCGCCGGTGGCAAGGAGGATGGCATCGCCTCGCTGCGCAAGCGCATCGATGGGCTGGTGCCGCTGGTGGATGCCCTGCCGAAATATCACGGTATCGCCTTCTGGCTGCGCCGGCCGGAGGGCACGGAGGCGGCTGCGAAGCTGCGCACGGGCAATCCGCCGGCGCTGGTCGAAAACCGCTTCCACACCGCGCCGGGCATGTTTTCTTTCGACCGCATCGATGCCGGCTCGCGCCTGCTGGCCGAGAACCTGCCCGACGGCATTTCCGGCCATGTCGCGGATTTCTGCGCCGGCTGGGGCTTTTTGGCCGCCGGCATCACGGACCGCTTTCCCGACATCAAGTCGCTCGATCTCTACGAAGCCGATTTCGAGGCCCTGGAAGCCGCGCGCCGCAACGTGCCGCAGGCCTCCGGCTTCCTCTGGCAGGACCTGATCGGCGAGCCGGTCGAGCGGCGCTATGACTGGGTCGTCATGAACCCGCCCTTCCATCAGGGCAGGGCGGCGGAACCGGAGATCGGCCGGCGGCTGATCGAGGCGGCCGCCAAGGCGCTGAAACCGGGCGGGCGGCTGGTCATGGTCGCCAACCGGCAACTGCCCTACGAAGCGATCCTTTCGGGCGCCTTCGCCGCCTCGCAGGAGACCGCCCGCGACAATCGCTTCAAGGTGCTTCTGGCCCGCAAATGAAACAACGCCGGACGGGCGGGGCCGCTCCGGCGTTGCAAGAACAAATGGGTGGCTCGGATCAGCCCTTGTCGCTGTCCATGCGCTTCAGCTCGTCCAGAGTCGGCATCGAGACGATGTGGTAGCCCGAATCGACGTAGTGGATCTCGCCGGTGACGCCCGAGGACAGGTCCGACAGCAGGTAGAGCGCCGAATTGCCGATCTCGTCGATGTTGACCGTGCGGCGCAGCGGTGCGTTGCGGCTCTGGTAGTTGAACATGTAGCGCGCGTCGGAAATGCCGGCGCCCGCCAGCGTGCGCACCGGACCGGCCGAAATGCCGTTCACGCGAATGCCGCGCGGGCCGTAGTCGTTGGCGAGATAGCGCACGCTCGCCTCCAGTCCGGCCTTGGCGACGCCCATGACATTGTAGTTCGGCATGACCCGCACCGAGCCGGCATAGGTCAGCGTCAGCATCGAGCCGCCTTCGTTCATCAGCGCGGCGGCGTTGCGGGCCACTTCGGTGAAGGAATAGCAGGAGATCACCATGGTGCGCACGAAGTTGTCGCGCGTGGTGTCGGCATAGAGGCCCTTCAGCTCGTTCTTGTCGGAAAAGCCGATGGCATGGACGACGAAGTCGAGCCCGCCCCATTCGTCCTTCAGCGTGTCGAAGGTGGCGGTGACGGAGGCGCTGTCTTCCACGTCGCAGGGGATGAGCAGCGAGGCGCCGACCTGCTCGGCCAGTGGCTTGACGCGGCGGCCGAAGGCCTCGCCCTGATAGGTGAAGGCCAGTTCCGCGCCCTGCGCGGCAAGCTGGCGTGCGATGCCCCAGGCGATGGAATGGTCGTTGGCCACCCCCATGACAAGCCCGCGCTTGCCTTTCATCAGTGAATCCATTCTGGAGCCCTTTATGCGGAATAGCGCTGGAAGACCAATGTCGCGTTGGTGCCGCCAAAGCCGAAGGAGTTGGAGAGCGCAATATCGATCCTGGCGTCGTCGATGCGCTTGCGCACGATCGGCATGCCCTCGAATTCGGGGTCCAGCTCGGTGATATGGGCGCTTTCGCCGATGAAGCCGCCCTGCATCTGCAGGATCGAATAGATCGATTCCTGCACGCCCGCGGCACCGAGCGAATGGCCGGTGAGAGACTTGGTGGAGGCGATATTGGGCATGTCGGCGCCGAACACCTCGCGGATGGCCGCCATTTCCTTGGCGTCGCCCACAGGTGTCGAAGTGCCGTGCGTGTTGATGTAGTCGACCTTGCCGGAAACGGTGGACAGCGCCTGGCGCATGCAGCGCACCGCGCCCTCGCCGGAAGGGGCCACCATGTCGAACCCGTCGGAAGTGGCGCCGTAGCCGGCCACCTCGGCATAGATCTTCGCGCCGCGCGCCTTGGCGTGCTCCAGCTCCTCCAGCACCAGCACGCCGGCGCCGCCGGCGATGACGAAGCCGTCGCGGGTCGCGTCATAGGCGCGCGATGCGGTGGACGGCGTGTCGTTGTACTTCGAGGACATGGCGCCCATGGCGTCGAACAGGTTGGACATCGTCCAGTCGAGGTCCTCATGGCCGCCGGCGAAGATCATGTCCTGCTTGCCCCACTGGATAAGCTCGGCTGCATTGCCGATGCAGTGCGCCGAGGTCGAGCAGGCCGAGGAGATCGAGTAGTTGACGCCGTGGATCTTGAACCAGGTGGCGAGCGTGGCCGAGGCGGTGGAGGACATCGCCTTCGGCACGGCGAAGGGACCGATGCGCTTGGGCGAATCGTTCTTCAGCGTGGTTTCGGCGGCTTCCACGATGGTGCGGGTCGAAGGGCCGCCGGAGCCCATGATGATGCCGGTGCGCTCATTGGTGATGTCACCCTGCTCGAGGCCGGCATCGGCGATGGCCTGTTCCATGGCGACATGGTTCCAGGCGCCGCCGCGCGACAGGAAGCGCATGGCGCGGCGGTCGACCAGTTCGGCCGGATCGAGCGTCGGCGCGCCCCATACCTGCGAGCGGAAGCCGTGTTCGGCGAAAGATTCGGAGAAGCTGATGCCGGATCTGGCATCGCGAAGGGAGGCGGTCACCTCGTCGGCATTGTTGCCGATGGAAGACACGATACCCAGGCCCGTGACAACGACGCGTCTCATGATTGCTCCTTCATGGCTGGCAGAACCCGGCGAAGGTCAGGCCGCGGCTTCCTTGAACAGGCCTACGCGCAGGTCGGTGGCCTTGTATATGGTCTCGCCATCGGCCTTCATCCAGCCATCGGCGATGCCGAGCACCAGCCGGCCGCGCATCACGCGCTTGAAGTCGATGCCGTATTCGACCTTCTTGACCGAAGGCGTGACCATGCCGGTGAACTTTACCTCACCGGTGGACAGCGCGCGACCCTTGCCGGGCTCGCCCAGCCAGCCGAGGAAGAAGCCGGTGAGCTGCCACATGGCGTCGAGGCCGAGGCAGCCGGGCATGACCGGATCGCCGATGAAATGGCAGGGGAAGAACCACAGGTCGCGATGGATGTCGAGTTCGGCGCGGATGAAACCCTTGTCGAATTCGCCGCCCGTCTCGCTGATTTGGGTGATGCGGTCGAACATCAGCATGGGCGGATAGGGAAGCTGCGCATTGCCCGGGCCGAACATTTCGCCGCGGGCGCAGGCGAGCAATTCCTGGTAGTCGTAGCTGGATTTTCCTGCGGCCATCAAAAACGTCCCCGTCCAATATGGGCGGCCCGCGCCCTGTAAGCTCTAGTAACACAGTCCGTTTCCGGCCGGAAACCGTGGTTTACCTTGCGACGTGGCTCTAACGCGACGGTTTGCCGGGGTCAATGCGCGCTATTGATCGCACAGTCGTGACAGAATATATCTGAATAAGACATGGTTTCATCCGATGTCCTTATTTTGCCGGGATTGTGGCGTTTTGGACAATCGGACGAACCGGGGTGAATGAATGGATGCACCTGCGCAGAAGATGAGGAACGCTGTGGATAAGCGGGTTCGGGACGCCGGTCTGAGGCCGACGCGTCAGCGTGTCGCGCTGGCCGAGCTGCTGTTCGCCAAGGGCGACCGCCATCTTTCGGCCGAGGAACTGCACGAGGAGGCGCTGGCCGCCGGCGTGCCGGTGTCGCTCGCCACCGTCTACAATTCGCTCCACCAGTTCACCGAGGCGGGTCTGCTGCGGATACTGGCCGTCGAAGGCTCCAAGACTTATTTCGACACCAATACCTCGGATCACCATCACTTCTACATCGAGGGCGAGAACCGTATCTTCGACGTCGAAGGCGAACAGATGACCGTGCATAACATTCCGGAACCGCCGGAGGGCATGGAAATCGCCAATGTCGATATTGTGATCCGGCTGCGGCCGAAGCAATAATCCGGAAAACCTGCCGTGACGACGGCGCTTCTGAGGCTGGAAGGCGCGGCGCTGCTGGCGGCCGCGCTGGCTCTCTATGCCGGTTCTGGCGCGAGCTGGTGGCTGTTCGCCGTCCTTCTCCTCGCTCCCGATCTCTCGATGCTGGCCTATTGGAAGGGCCCGCGCCTCGGCGCTTATGTCTACAACGCCTTTCACATCACGCCGTGGCCGCTGGCGCTGCTGGTCGGCGGCTATCTTTCCGATGCGACGCTACCGCTCGGCCTTGGCCTGATCTGGCTTGCCCATATCGGCATGGATCGGGCGCTGGGCTATGGCCTGAAAGAGACAGTCGGATTCTGCGACACCCATCTCGGGCGCATCGGCAGGGGCTGAGCCTGGCTCAGTCCTTCACCTTCTCGCCCGGATAGGCACCCCAGACCAGTGACTGGCTGATCCAGCCCGAATTGCCCGAAAACGTCATTTCGCACCACCGGCCGTCGCACGACTTGATGGTGCCGATCACCCCGGGCTCCAGCATGGCGACCACGCCCGCGTCCTCCGCGGGACGGCGCATGAGATTAATTTGCGCCTCCTTGCCCCGCTGCCAGGGAGCGACGATTGCCGTGCGCTTGCCCGACAGCAGCGACTGGTTGACCCAGCCTTCCGAACCGTCGGCATCGCGCACGCGCCGCCAGTTGTCGTATTCCTGGATGATCTCCATCGGCAGGCCGGCCTTGGTGTACATCCAGTCCACCGAATAGTTGGTGCCGGGGCCGACGCGGGAATTGACGCGCGCCGACTTCAGGCTGACGAAGCGGGGCAGGGGCAGGCCGCTGGGGCCGAGCCGTACATTCTGGGTCTGGGAACCGGCCGACTGCGCGCCCGCCGACTGGGCGTAGGCGAAGTTCGGGGCGACAAGGCCGAGCAAAGCTGCGCCCAGGGCAAGATGGCTAAGGCGAAACGACACGAAACCAGACACTTTCGTTTCCTTGCAGGCATTCCGTTGAATGGGACGGGTGCGAATGCCACGCCCCTTTTTCTTTGTCTTCGCCGGTTCGGCTTGGTACATGAGGCTAACGAACCGGGACAGCTTTGCAGTTTCGCCGGTCTTGGTTAAAGAGGTCTCAACGGTAACCGCGATCGGGGTAAATATGGCCGGCAGGAAGAAGCCTCTCGTCGTCATCACGCGCAAGCTGCCCGACCCTGTCGAGACGCGCATGCGCGAGTTGTTCGATGCGCGGCTGAATGTCGAGGACCGGCCGATGAGCCAGGCGGAGCTGATCGCCGCGGTGAAGGAAGCCGACGTCCTGGTGCCGACCGTGACCGACACCATCGATGCGGCGGTGATTGCCGAAGCCGGCCCGAACCTGAAGCTGATCGCCAATTTCGGCAACGGCATCGAGAAGATCGACGTTGTCGCGGCAACCGCGAAGGGCATCACCGTCACCAATACGCCGGGCGTGCTGACCGAAGACACGGCCGACATGACCATGGCGCTGATCCTGTCCGTGCCGCGTCGGCTGACAGAGGGCGCGAATATCCTGCCCGAGGGCAAGAAATGGGCCGGCTGGTCGCCGACCTGGATGCTCGGCCGCCGCATCTGGGGCAAGCGGCTCGGCATCGTCGGCATGGGCCGCATCGGCACCGCCGTGGCCCGCCGCGCCAAGGCCTTCGGCCTGTCCATCCACTATCACAACCGCCACCGCGTCATGCCGGCGCTGGAGGACGAGCTGGAGGCGACCTATTGGGAAAGCCTCGACCAGATGCTGGCCCGCATGGACATCATCTCGGTCAACTGTCCCTCGACGCCGGCCACCTTCCACCTGCTTTCGGCGCGGCGGCTGGCCTTGCTGCAACCCTCCGCCTATCTGGTCAACACGGCCCGCGGCGACCTCATCGACGAGGAGGCGCTGCTCAAGATGCTGGAGACCGGCAAGCTTGCCGGCGCGGGCCTCGACGTCTACGAGAACGAGCCGGCCATCAATCCGAAGCTGCTCAAGCTGGCCGCCAAGGGCAAGGCGGTGCTCTTGCCGCATATGGGCTCGGCCACGCTGGAAGGCCGCATCGACATGGGCGAGAAGGTCATCATCAACATCCGCGCCTTCTGCGACGGGCACCGCCCGCCGGACCGTGTCATTCCAAGCCGCATTTGAGGCTCTCGCAGCGTAAACCCGCCCGCCATTGTCGGCGGCGGCCTCCCCCTCTATCGTCCGCACAAGTGGAGGAGGGGACATGAAAAAGGTTCTTCGCTGGAGCCTCGGCATCGGGGCGGCTGTGATGGTGGCGGCTGGAGGGGCCGCTTGGGCCTATCGTGACACCATCCTCGATTATCGCGCGGCGCTTGAATATGCGGGCAACTTCAAGCCGGACGTGATCGATCAGAATTTTCGCTCCCTTTTCGTGAAGTACCCGTCGATCCGGGTGCCGAAGAGTGCGGCCGCCAGTCCGCTGGAAAAGCAGGAACGGCCGCTGCCGGACAGCTACGGTTTCGCGGGAGAAAGCAGGTCCGTCGAAGATTGGATCGCGCGCTCGCAGACGACGGGCCTGATCGTCATCAAGGATGGCGTCATCGTCCATGAACGCTATCTGCGCGGCAATGGGCAGGATACCCAGTCCATCGCCATGTCGCTTTCCAAATCCTTCGTTTCGGCGCTGGTCGGCAGGGCCGTGGAGGACGGGTTGATCGACATTTCACGGCCGGTGGAAAGCTACGCGCCGGCGCTGGCCGAAGGCGGCTACAAGGGCGTGACGGTCAAGAACGTGTTGCAGATGTCGTCCGGCATCGGCTTCAACGAGGATTACGGCGACCTCAACTCGGATATCGTCCGCTACATCATCCAGATATTGCGCGGCTCGGTCGCCGAATTCACGGCGCATCTGAAGAACGACATCCCGCAAGGCACCCTCAATCGCTACGTTTCGGCCGATACGCAGGTGCTGGGCCTTGTGCTGGAAGGCGCGACGGGCAAGCCGCTGGCCGATTATTTCAACGAGATCCTGTGGTCGAAGCTCGGCACGGAGGCCGATGCCTTCTGGCTGGCGGACCAGAAGGGAGAGGCGGTCGCTGCCGGGGGTCTCAATGCGGTGCTGCGCGACTATGCGCGTTTTGGCTTGCTCTATCTGAATGAGGGCCGCAGCCAGTCCGGCGAGCAGATCGTGCCCGTGGATTGGGTCAGGGCCTCGACCACGCCCGACGCTGAACACCTGATGCCGGGGCGCGACGACGGTTTTGGCGGCAAGAGCTATGGCTACGGCTATCAATGGTGGATACCGCCGGAGAGGAAAGGCGGCGACTTCACCGGCGTCGGCATCTACGGGCAGTTCATCTACGTCAACCCCGAGCGAAGGGTGGTCATCGCCAAGACGTCCGCCTATGAGGACTACAACAACACCGGACAGGCGATGAAGCGCGAGAGCATCGCCGCCTTCCAGGCGATTGCCGAGGGTCTGTAGTCAGCCGTCAGCGCTGTCGCGGCGCTTGTAGCGGATGGTGTCGAAGCGGGCGGCCAGCGCATCGTAGAGCAAAAGGCGTCCCACCAGCGGCTCGCCGATGCCGGTGATCAGCTTGATCGCCTCCATCGCCTGCAACGTCCCCATCACCCCCACCAGTGCGCCCACCACGCCGGCTGCGGCGCAGGAGGGCACTAGGCCCGGTGGCGGCGGCTCGGGGAAGAGGTCGCGGTAGGAGGGATTTTTGCCCCCGTCCGCGCTTGATTCGAACGGTTTCAGCACGGTGAGCGAGCCGTCGAAGCGCCCGACCGCGGCATGCACCAGCGGGCGCTTTTCCTGCGCGCAGGCGTCGGCCACGGCAAAGCGCGTCTCGAAATTGTCGGTGCCGTCGATGACCAGATCGTATCCGGCGACGAGGGCCGGGGCGTTTTCGGATGTCAGGCGCAGCTCATGCAGCTCGACCTCGACATGCGGATTGATGCGCAGGATCGCGTCGCGGGCGCTTTCGGCCTTCGACCGGCCAAGCGAATCCGTGCCGTGGATGACCTGTCGCTGCAGGTTGGAGAGCGATACGGCGTCGTCGTCGGCGATGCCGAGCGTGCCCACGCCCGCCGCCGCCAGATAGGCCAGCACCGGCGCGCCGAGCCCGCCGGCGCCCACCACCAGCACCCGTGCCGCCTTGAGCTTGCGCTGGCCGGGGCCGCCGATCTCGGGCAGCACGATGTGGCGCGCATAGCGCTCAAGCTCGTCGTCGGTCAGGGGAGGCAGGGTCGTCATGCCGGGAAACTAGCATTTTCCGTTGCGGCGTCATCCACAATACTGGCAACTTTCAGGCATGGATTCCCGACTCTCTTCATTCGCTTCGCTCATTGCGAGGTCGGGAATCCATGCCTGAACATCGAAAAAAGTTGACGAGGGTTTCCGCCCTGCCCTGCCGCTACTGCGCCGTCTCACCAACCGTCCCGTGATCCACGGTCAGGAACTGCGCCCGCCCATCGAGGCTGGAGAACAGGGCGGCGTCGGTGCCGGTCATGAAGGCCTGGCATTGCATGTCCTCCAGAATGGAGAACAGTGCGGCGCGCCGCCCGGCATCGAGATGGGCGGCGATCTCGTCGAGCAGCAAGATCGGCGTCATGCCGGAAATCTCGCCGGTCAGCCTTGCATGGGAAAGCACGATGCCGACCAGCAGCGCCTTCTGCTCGCCCGTGGAGCACAGTTCGGCCGGCATGGATTTCGGCCGGTGCCGCACGATCAGATCGGAGCGGTGCGGCCCTTCCAGCGTGCGCCCGGCAGCGCGGTCGCGTTCGCGCCCGGCGGCCAGCGCGCGGCGGAAACCTTCCTCGACATCGACCGCCGGCATGGTGCCGACCTGCGCCTCCAGCTCGCCGGAAAGGGCGATATCGGCCTGCGGGAAGGGGCCGTCGCCCGGCAATTGCTCGATCTTGGCGGCAAGCAGCCGCACCAGTTCGGCGCGCGCGGCGGCGATCGCCACCCCGGTTTCGGCCAATTGCGTCTCGATGGCCTCGAACCATGCGCCGTCGCGCGAGTTTTCGGCCAGCAGCCGGTTGCGGCCGCGCATCGCCTTTTCATAGGCCAGCGCGCGCTGGCCGTGGACGGCGTCGATGGCCAGCACCAGCCGGTCGAGGAAACGGCGGCGGTCGCCCGCCGGCCCGGTGAACAGCGCATCCATGGAAGGCGTCAGCCACATCACGCGCAGCCATTGCAGCAGTTCGTCGGCATTGCGTGCCGGCGCGCCGTTGATGCGTACCCGCCTGCCGCCTTCGGTCCCTTCGGCGGCCACGATGCCGGTGCCGATCTCGACCTCGCCTTCGGGGCCGTCCAGCCTGGCATGCAGGGAAAAGCCGCCGTCGCCCCCCTCGCGCGCCACATCGGCATAGGGCGCCCGGCGCAGGCCGCGCCCCGGCGCCAGCAGCGATATGGCTTCCAGGAGGTTGGTCTTGCCGGCGCCGTTGTCGCCGCTCAGCACCACCGGCCCCGGCTTAAGCTCCAGCGACAGCGACGCGTAGTTGCGGAAGTTCGTCAGCGTGAGCCGACTTATGTAGGGGCCGGGAAGCGTTTCCATGGGTCGGGCATCGCAAGACACGTTGCGATGCGCGCTACACCCGCATCGGCATCAACACGTAGAGCGTGTTCTCGTCGCTGGTGTCGCGGATGAGCGTCGGCGAACCGGCATCGGCCAGCATGAACTCGGCATCACCGCTGCCGAGCTGGGCGGCGACGTCCAGCAGGTAGCGGGCGTTGAAGCCGATCTCGATGGGCGCGGCGGCGTAGTCGGCGGCCAGTTCCTCGGTCGCGCTGCCGGAATCGGGATTGTTGACGGTCAGCGTGATCTGGCCTTCGCTGAGCGACAGCTTCACCGCCCGTCCGCGCTCGGACGAAATGGTGGAAACGCGGTCGACGGCGGCGGCGAAGCTCTGGCGGTCGATGAGGAGCCGCTTGTCGTTGCCGGTCGGGATGACGCGCTGGTAGTCGGGGAAGGTGCCGTCGATCAGCTTCGAGGTCAGCACGACCGAGCCGATGGTGAAGCGGATCTTGGTGTCGGAAAGCTCGGTCGTCACCGCCACGTCCGGATCGTCGACCAGCTTCTGCAATTCGCCCACGGTCTTGCGCGGGATGATGATGCCCGGCATGCCTTCCGAGCCGGCGGGCGCGTCGATCTCGGCGCGGGCGAGGCGGTGGCCGTCGGTCGCCACCGAGCGCAGCTTGAGCTTGCCGTCCGCCTCATGCGTGTGCAGGAAGATGCCGTTGAGGTAGTAGCGCGTCTCCTCGGTGGAGATGGCGAACTGGGTCTTCTCGATCAGGCCCTTCAGCGCCGCGGAATCCAGGCGGAAGATGTGCGGGAAGGAGCCGGCCGACAGCTCGGGGAAATCCGACTGCGGCAGGCACTGGAGCCGGAAGCTGGAGCGCCCGGAGGTGACGGTCATGGCGTTGCCGTCCTCGTCGGTCTTCAGCATCACCTCGGCGCCGTCCGAGAGCTTGCGCACGATGTCGTAGAGCAGGTGCGCGGGCACCGTGGTGGCGCCGGGCTGCTCGACGCGTGCCGGCGTCGCCTCCGTCACCTCGAGGTCGAGGTCGGTGGCCTTCAGCTCGAGGCTGGAACCGTCGGTCGAGAGCAGGACGTTGGACAGGATCGGGATGGTGTTGCGCCGCTCGACCACGCGGTGGACGTGGTTCAGGGACTTGAGGAGGTTCGACCGTTCCAGGATTACACGCATGACGAAACAGGCTCGCTTGAAGGAAAGGGCAGGTTCCCGGACCGGCAACCTGCCTCAGTCTGCATTGCTTAGAGCATCGGGCCGAAAAGTGGAATCGGTTTTCGGAACATCCCGATGCTCAGTCAAGGTACTGGAGCGTTGCGTGTGCGCCCGCAAGGCCGCACACGGCTCCCGAATGGGAGCCAAACTGACAGGAAAAGCGCCCCGAAAGCAAGACCGAACGGCCTTTCGCAGCGGGTTTTGCAAGGTTTTCCGGCATGGCGGCAAAGGCTGCCGCCATGCCGCGACGGCTTCGCTCAGGCCTGGTCGTTGATGAGGCGGCGCAGCAGTTCCAGTTCCTGCGCAAGCGTGTTGTCGCTGTCCGACATGCCCTCGATCTTGCGCACGGCATGCAGCACCGTGGTGTGGTCGCGGCCGCCGAAACGCCGGCCGATTTCGGGCAGCGAACGCGGCGTCATCACCTTGGAAAGATACATCGCCACCTGGCGCGGCTTGACGATGGTGCGCGTGCGCCGGTTGGACAGCAACTCCGTCTTGGAGACGTTGTAATGGCGGGCGACGATGCGCTGGATGTCCTCGATGCGCACCCGCTTCGGCTCGCCCGAGCGATAGATGTGGCCGAGGATCTCGTCGATGCGGTCGACCGTGATCTGCGGCTCGAAGGATTGGCGGAACAGAAGCTGGTTGAAGGCCCCTTCCAGTTCGCGCCCCGAACCGGTGACGGTGCGGGCCACGTGTTCCAGCACGGCATCGGAGATATCGAGCGCGGCATCCTCGGCCTTGGCTGCCGCCAGCCGCTGCTGGAGCATGGACAGGCGCATGGAGAAATCCGGCGTCGACATTTCCAGCGCCACGCCGCCATTGAGGCGCGAGCGCACGCGCGGCTCCAGCGATTCCAGCTCCGCCGGCGGCCGGTCGGCCGCCACCACCACCTGCTTGGCGCTGTCCAGCAGCATGTTGATGAGGTGGCAGAACTCGTGCTGGATCGACTTGCCCTGCAGGAACTGCATGTCGTCGATGATGAGCAGGTCGATGTCGCGAAGCTGCTCCTTGAGCGTCAGCGCATTGTTGTCGCGGATGGCGGTGGCGAAGCGCCACATGAAATATTCGGCCGTCAGGTAGACGACGCGCGACTTCGGGTTCTGGCGCAGCGATTCCGCCGCGATGGCCTGCAGGAGGTGCGTCTTGCCGAGGCCGACGGTGGCATGCAGGAACAGGGGGTTGAAGCGCACGGCGCTGGATTGCGATTCCGCCACGGCGCGGGCGGCGGCGAAGGCGACGCGGTTCGACGGGCCCTCCACGAAGGAAGCGAAGGTGTAGCGCGGATCGAGCGGGGAGCCCAGCACGTTCTGGCGGAACTCGGTCTCGACCGGGCCGGGGCGCTGCGCGGGCATGCGCTCGGCCTTGCCGGCATTGGTGCCGTTGTTGGCCATCGTGGAGGCAAGGGCCGTCTGCGACTGGCGCGACACCGGGCGTCGCTGGACCGCCGTTTCGGCATCCACCGCGCGGGTCTGCCTTGCGGCGGTGCGCACGATGATCTCCACCTTGAGGACCTCGGGGTCCTCTTCCTTCCACAGCCCGACGATCTGCTCGAGATAGTGGCCGTTGATCCAGGAGCGCAGGAAGGCGGTCGGCACCGAGATGCGCACCACGCCCTTGGAAGCCTCCGCCAGCTTCATGCGCCCGAACCAGCTCGAATAGACCTCTGCCCCCAGGCGCGCCTTGAGCTTTGCCTTGATCCGCTCGAACTTGTGATCCGCCTCCCCAAGAGTTGTCAGGTCATGTGCTTTGGCGACGTTCTCCTCATAGGAAAGATCGCCAAGCTCCGTGCCCATGCCGCTCTGCATCGTGTGATCCTTGTCCCGCACTTTCGCGCCATGGGCATATCGCCCGTGGCGGCCTCGTTGTCATTTCTCCTCCGGCGCGGCCGCCGCTGGCCTTTGCCGGATGTTCTCGCTGCGGGCCGCACCGTCTCCGGCCCTGTCCCGCAACAGGGAAACTGCGCGCATGGCAAAGCAAGCCGTCCGGCGCGACGCCGGCCAAACTTCGATACGCCATACAAATGACTGGTCCCCTGCCAGTATCGAAAGCGAATAGTCGACCCGCCCGCGAACAAACGCCCGTGGTGCCAATGCTGCCATTTTTGATTAGGTCGAGGGCGTAGGGCCCGTCCCTTTCGATGAGGAGACACTACCGAAATCGTTGTGGAAAGGGCAAGGCCGCATCTTACCGGTTTTTAACGAATCTGGTTACCAAATAGCCCTTCGCAGCGGTGGTCCCGACACCGGCATTCTTGAAAGCCATTGGGATTCAAACTCTTTTCGCGAGCACCCCGAAACGGTAGCTGGCGAGATTCTTTTTTTTAATATTTTGCTTGACACTGGGTTGTCCCCTTTCGGCTGTCGCCGATATGAACAACCTGTGGACGACCTTCATCAAGCCTTTGAAATATATGCTACTTTTTTGCCATGCTCGCGATGCTGTGTTGCTGCCCGGTGCAACCTGAAAGACACATACCGGCAAAAATCCACGTTGTGAAAAAAATGCCGTAACGGAAGGTCGGGAGGGCCGTTCCGGCTTTTCGCCGGGCAACGAAAAAAACCCGGCGCGAGCGCCGGGTTTCGAAGAATGGGTAAACTTTGTCTGGGATCAGGCCGACAGGCTCTTGAGCCGCTGGGCCAGGCGCGAGACCTTGCGCGAGGCGGTGTTCTTGTGAACCACGCCCTTGGTCGCGGCGCGCATCAGTTCCGGCTGCGCGGCCTGGAAGGCGGCCTCGGCGGCGGTCTTGTCGCCAGCGGCCAGAGCCTCCTCGACCTTGCGAATGAAAGTGCGGACGCGCGAGCGGCGGTTCTTGTTGATCGCCGTGCGGCGGGCGATCTTGCGCGTTGCCTTTTTGGCCGAGGGGGTGTTGGCCATGATGCCTCTCTTCTGATCTCAATGGTGGGCGCTTGCGGCAACCCGCAGGGCGCAAAAAACAAATGGGCAGCCGCAGGGCCACCTCAGTTGGGGCGGCTTATAGTTCAGCTTTCGAAGTCCGTCAATCTTGCTTCGCACGGAAAGGCTGATTTGAGCGGCATCGGGCCTGCTATTTGTTGCGGAATTCCGGCTTGCGCTTCTCCACGAAGGCGGCCATGCCCTCCTTTTGGTCGTCCAGCGCGAACATCGACTGGAAGACGCGGCGCTCGAATCGCAGGCCCTCGGCCAGCGTCACCTCATAGGCGCGGTTGATGGCCTCCTTGTTCATGATCACCGAGGGCAGGGAGAAGCCGGCGATCTTGGCAGCCGCCTTCAACGCTTCCTCGACCAG
>Ga0180220_1001192_pt1 | contig 20681 bp, 24 predicted proteins | sample eDN5th37CBELigBY_FD_151335 | JGI IMG/M metagenome (GOLD analysis project Ga0180220, IMG submission 151335) | Enriched backyard soil microbial communities from Emeryville, California, USA - eDNA 5th pass 37_C BE-Lig BY (version 2) (version 2) | ecosystem: Environmental > Terrestrial > Soil >...
CAGCCCCCGTCACTAAGAACAAGATCAGGACGAGACGATTCGCACGAATTCGATGGAGCGGAGCGGAATCATGGCCGTATCGGTCGGGGGGCCATACATGATCGGCGGGACCTTTAACGTAACGGTGCTTTCCTCTACCGCGGTTAACGTCCCGACGATGATATCGCCGGACACCGCCACCTCGGTTTCGGATCCGATAAAACCTTGGAGCCAATCTACAAAACGCATAAGGGTTCGCCTCCTTTGCAAGTGATGAACATGGAATCAAAAAACAGATATCGAAAAGGTTTATTGCACGGACGTAATATTGGTGAAAGGAATCAGAACGAGATCGCCTGAAGGCTCCCGAAGCTGAACCGCGTCTTCGGCCGTTGCCAGAACGACGCCTTCCAGGGTAACGAAGGTCGTACCGACTCGCACCTTCTGCCCCGTCCGAGACACGAAATATTCAATAAGCTCCGGATTGATGATAAGTCCGGTCCGAACCTGGTCCTCCAGTGATTCTACCCGTTCGGTTAAATGTTCGGTTTGCCGGCTGAGATGCTCAACCTGACGCGATAATGCCTTTACTTTGGCAGCGAGTCGTTTGCCGAACAAGATGCAGCACATGGGTCATTCTCCTTTCTGTCATTGTTGTTTGAATCGTTCAATGTGAGACTTCAATTCCAACAGGGAAGCAAGGCTTCGCTGTTCGGTGTCGCGGATGAGCGGCAGCGCGCTTTGCAAGTGGCCTGGAGCATATTTCAGAAAGTTTTCGGCACGTTCAACCAGTTCGTCCAGCGGCAGGCGGTAATCGACGACATACTGGCCGAGCCCGAAGGAGCTTAGAAGACTATGCACTTTGCCCATCGTACTGAGGGCCAACACCGGCTTACCTGCCCGAAGCGCCGCAAGGGAAGGATGAAGTTTGAAAGAAATCAAATAATCGACGGATTGAATGAGGCTGTACGTCAGCTCGATATCCATCAGGAAAGGAAGCGTTTCGATCGATGCATGGGGCGTGAGTTCCTTGACCTTCTGCTTTAACTGCAGGCATGTGCCGTGGTCGGAAAATGCGTTGCCTGGATTATGAATGACCGGTATGAGCATCAAGTGATACCCTTTTTGATTCAAATGCGACAGAAGCTTGGCCATATGATCCATCGGGAAGGACGAATAAGAGAACACCACCACGCCGATCGTCGGACGTCTTGAGAAACGCTTGACGGGAATGGCCGGCTGCCGGTATCCGAATACGATGTCCGGAGCGAGCTCGACATTTCGGTGAAATCCGGCCCGTCTCGCGATTTCTTGGGACCTCTCGTCCCGGAAAACCGCACGCTGGGTCGCCGAGATCATATCCCGGTATGCGGAGACCTGATCTTCCGGCCACGTGTGCTCGGGATAGGCATCCACAATACCGACGCCATAGACCCAGGTGGGCCTTCCCTTCAGCTGTTCAGGGAAATAGTATTTATTGAAGGAATAGGGGGTGATCAGATCGCCTCCGCCGATAATAAAAGCATCGGTCTGATTCGGATCCAGCCGGGAATTCCAAGGGTAGACTTGATGATCGCCAAAAACCTGGCGGAGCGTATGAAGAAATAGATCGTCCCCGAAATTCCCCATGCCGTAATATCCGGAAGCGGCAATTTTCATGACGTTTCACCTCCTTTATCGTCACGCCGGAATGGCATTAACGGGATTTACTCCAAGCCGGGAACAGATCACGATTACGCTGACTGATGCTGCTGCCGTAAATCACCCGATGATACAAGACGGTCGGGACCTGAACGAGATTTCGATCCTGAAGCAAGCGGGAGGTAAGGTCGATATCTTCAAAAATCCGGCCGAAGCGGTCTTCCCGGTCCCACCAGCCTCCAATCGCCTTCAACGACGACGTGCGATACATCCGGGGAACGAGGGGGTGTGCCGAATGCGCAGCTGAACGAGTATCGCCCGGTTGGCAAACGCTGCTTGCGTTACTTCTCCAAACCGGCCCCATCTGTCTCGTACGAATCCACCATGCATAAAAGGCAGTCGCCAATGCGGCTTCCGGCGCCTGTTCAAGGGCTTCGGACAGCAGCTGCACCGTTTCCGGAGCAAGCCAGTCATCGCCATCCAGCTCCAGAATAAACCGGCCCTGTGCTTCCTCAAGCAGCCGGTTCATCATTACCGCCTTGCCGCGATTGCGCGAGTGCCGGAGAATTTTGATTCGGGGGTCGGAAAATAAGCATGCTTCTGCCAGGCTGTCGTCATCCGAACCGTCATCGCCGATGATCAGCTCCCAATCCTCGGTGGACTGCGCCAGCACCGAGCGGATACTCCAGCCTAAAGTGTCCCTCATATTGTGAACGCTCATGAGAATCGAAACAACCGGCTCCGTTCGCGGGATGGAACATGCTGCTTGTTTTGATGGAAGATGCAAGCGGATCGGGCGCGGTTTCGTCGCGTTAATGAGCGGAACGATATATTCTCGATCATGCAAATGTGAAATCGGAGTTCGTCCGGAAAATTTACCGCTTCCGGAGCCTTGAATGATCTCACCTGCCGTGGCAGGCATATCCAGACGGAAGATTCGGGACTGGTCATCCGGCATTAGATCATCATGGAGAAATCGTGCTGCCGGAAGCCGGCTGTTCCATTCCGACAGACGGTGTCGGAGCCATTCCCTCCGCCATAGGCAAGGGACCCCATCCACGCATATGCAGACGGCATGCGCCGGACATTCGGATGGCCAGTCGAAGGATCGGAGCCATAACCTGTGGGTAGGAAGGATCAAGCTGCTTGACATCACCCACTCGCTGCTGGATCGGCTTGCATCTTCGAGAATTCGGTCGCGATATGCGGCAGTTTCGTCTCGGGTGAAGCCAACCGGCCAAGAATGAAAAATATCAAACGGCTTCATTTTCCCTCGAGCCCCCGGAGACGAATGGTTTCGGCAAGGACCTGATCCGCCGCCTTTCCGCGTTCGATCCATCGGTTGCTGCGGGCAAAGGCGACTCTGGCCTGTTTGCTTACCTCCGTATCAGGGCGTTTAAGGAGATCGCCTAGTTTTGATATGAAATCGTCATGGGTGGTCGCGGTTTTCACATGCGGTTCCATCGCGATGCACTCCGGCAGGGCAGTCGATAATACGCGGACTCCTGCGGCCAAATACTCGTAAGCTTTTACCGGGTTGGTTGCAAGCGTAATGGGATGATATTGAAACGGAATTAAGGCTACGTCGATATGGCGAAGATAGCGTTTGAGCTCATGGTGGGGCTTTTCACCGAGAATATGCACATTGGGAAGCTGCGAGTAATCTCCGGAACTGCCGTAAGGAGCTCCGATCGAAACGAATTGGACATGCGGAAAAGCGGCTGCCGCCTTAGCAAAAAGCTCATGATCCACCCAATAGGCCCATGCCCCGATATAAGCGGCAACGGGACCTTCCGGCAGGTCGGCGGGACGTTTGGATGCCGGGATATGAAAAAACGAAGGATCCGCCCCGTTTGGAATCAAGGTCAGCGGTTTATCGGGATACGCAAGAGAAAGACGCGTGCGAATAACCTCCGCCGTGCATACGACGTGGTCTGCCGATTCGATCATCTTCGGCTCGTATTTGGCCCAATGCGGAAATTCGTCGCAGCAGTCATAGATCGTAATGTCCGGTTTGAACAGCGTGTCAATGCGGGTCCGGAGCTTGGACCAGGTCGTCCAGACGACAATCGGATTCGTTTTGCGAAGAGCGGGCAGCTTTTTGTACAGGAACGTCTTCGTATCCGTGAATAGATAGACATTCTTTTCAATCTCTTTAAACTCCGAATCCAGCGGTGCCAGGTTTTCGAAAAACACCTGATGACCTAGCGCGCCTAACTGGGTCATCAACTGTTGAGGCCGTTGTTTCATATAAGACCAGTTCATCGTTCTCGGATAAATGATCACAGCCAAAAGGTTTTCCTCCTTTCTTTGGATCTAGGGTTACGATATGCATTTGATAGCTTTTAAGATTGGACGCTTGAACAAGATGAGCTAAAATGGTTGGTAAATAAGCTAGGAATGCCCCCGTATCGGAACGATTCTATCAAACTTTCATATAATGCTCGGGATGCGTTATTAATTACAAACGAGGAGAGTGAGAGATCGTGGATAGGAAGGTGCTTGTCGTTTTTGGTACGCGCCCGGAATCCATCAAAATGGCTCCTTTGGTCAAGGCGTTAGAGCAGGCCCCCGGGTTTACGCCGGTTGTCTGCGTGACCGCGCAGCATCGGGAAATGCTCGACCAAGTGCTTCGTTTTTTTGATATTCATGCCGACATCGATTTGAATTTGATGAAGGAGGGGCAGAGCCTGTACAGTCTGAGCGCGGATCTGCTCCGGGGGATGGAGGCGGTCCTCCGAAATAATAAATATGATTTGGTCCTTGTTCACGGGGACACGACGACGGCTTTCATTGGAGCCGTAGCGGCTTATTACGCCAAAGTGCCGATCGGTCATGTGGAGGCGGGCCTTAGAACTTATGACAAGTACGCGCCGTTTCCGGAGGAAATGAACCGGGAGTGGATCGGCCGGGTAGCGGACATGCATTTTGCCCCGACCAAGCTGGCAGCGGAACATCTGATGCAAGAGAACCGGACCCGGCATATCTATGTCACGGGAAACACGGGGATCGATGCCATGACATGGACGCTGAAAGCGCCGTTTGCGCATCCGCTCCAATACAAGCTCAAGAAAGACACGCGCTGGATTCTGATGACCATGCATCGAAGGGAGAATTGGGGCGAGCCGATGAGTCGTGTGTTTCAAGCGATCAAACAGCTGCTCCGGGAGTATCCGGATATCGAGATCATTTATCCGGTTCATCCGAATCCCGCCATTCAGAAGGTTGTATCGGACGAATTGGCGGGGCAGGATCGATTACACCTGACCGCACCGCTGGATGTCGTGGATCTTCATCATTTGATGAAGCGTTCGTACATGGTTTTGACCGATTCCGGCGGCATCCAGGAAGAAGCCCCCTCTCTCGGCAAGCCGGTGCTTGTCCTGCGAGACAAGACGGAAAGGCCGGAAGGCGTGACGGCTGGGACCTTGAAGTGTGTCGGGACGCAAACGCAAGCCGTTATGGAGGGAATCAGGGAACTGTTAAACGATCCGAAGGCCTATGCCGCCATGGCCAAGGCGGACAATCCGTTCGGTGACGGCACCGCTTCCGCGCAAATCGTCAGAGCGATCCGGGAATTTTTTGAAACCATGGACGGGTAAATGATATACGGGCTAGCTAAGGTCAATACGTACGTTTATTCACGCTGGGGGAATGCCAATGCTATTTCCGATGGGATTGGATCGGGGCGCCGCGCGAACATATACGCATAAAATCCGCGGGAATCCGCGGATTTTTCCTGAACGATATTAGTTCTTTGCGCTAACTGGGCTTGCCAAAATGGACGAGAGTTTAAAGGCAAAATGTTCATTTCTTGCAATGGTTCATTCGTACGGTGGATGCCCATGAAAGCGATCGGATGTTAGCATGCGGAAAAGGATCAAGGGAAAATGATTTAAACCATTTACAACCGGTCATAGCAACAAAAAAATGGTAAAATACTACCGTTAGTCCTCTAGACCAATTTAATAAGCGGTGGTGTTGTAGTTTGAGCGAAATCGAAGTCCGGCTCTTTACGAAAGATGATATGCAAAAGACAAGCGATTTATATCGTGCCGTCACAGCGAACGGCAACGCCGTTTTTTGGTGGGTTGGAGAAGAAGAGAACTGGCCGAACGTATTCATAGCGATTGAGAGGGGACTTGTCATAGCTAAGGGACAAGTAGGCGTCATTTCCACGATTCCGCCGGGCAGCTCCCGAGAGCTTGCGCACTCTATTTATTTCAATTTGAAGACGCTTCCCCAAAAAGAAGAGGATTACCTGCTATATGACCTCTTATATGAACGTCTAATAAATAGGGCTTACGAGTTAAAAGGAACACTGCCTGGTTCGAATCGAACGATGCTTGGAATCGGAAATCAATCGACCGAAAAGTGCAACAATAACTATTTCATATCGAAGGGGTTTACATATTCGAAGAGTTTGTACACCATGCGCAGGGACTTGTGCGAGGAGATCGAAAAATCCGTTCTTGCGGAACCTTATCGGTGCATGCGGGAGACAATGGCTTCAGAGGAAAGGATCGATGAATATTTAGAAACCGACATGGAAATATGGCCCGATGCCCCGATTGGTTATCAGCAGTTCATGGATAAACGGAAAAATACTTCATGGACTATGTTTATTGTAAGGGAACATGCAACCCTGGTCGGGAGCGTCATGGCCTGGGTCGATGAAAATGGGGACGGGATTATTGAAGATCTTTTGGTCAGGGATCCTTGGCGGAAACAAGGGATTGCAAAGTATTTGCTCTCCCAGGCACTGACGTACCTCAGAGACCTGGGATGTTCATTCGCGGAACTGCAAGTCGAGACGGCCAATATTTCCGCGCTATCATTATATCACTCGGTTGGCTTCAAAGAAGCGGCGGAAGAAGTGCGCTATCATCGGGAACTCTAATCGTTACGAGAAATGCCCTACGAATAAGAAGTCGCGGATAACGCGGCTTTTTTCAACCTGCGCCACGTTGGAGATACACTGGAGAACGGCATGACCGCAAAATAAAACGACAGCAGACCGGACTAATAAGTCATAGACTGCCGCCGTTCAACTGCTTTAACTAGGCCAAACCTCGGCTTTGTCCGTTACCGCTCTCCGCTGGGCAAATGATTAACCCAAGAAAGCAATGGAATGCTTGACCTTCTTGGCAAATGCAATAGGATCATCGATCGACTCCCAGTGAACATACATCAAACGCGGATTTTCGAACAGCCAGTGATTATGGACTGCCGTTACTTTAATCCCGTTTTTGCGAAGATTCGTCAGCAATCGATTGACTTGATTTTGGAAAAGTGCCGTTTCCCCTAAACAAAGCGCACGGCCTGAACTGTTGAGAGATTCAAACGAGAACAGTTGATAACGGATCAATGGAGATGTGGTGCGTCTACCTAAAATCGATGCTTTGATTCTTCTGTTTCTGGAGACGAAACAAACCGGGCCTTTCGTAATTTCATGTTCCGTTCCACCCAAAATGGCCGAGAATTCGTCACAAAGTTTTTTAAAGCGAGGACTTACTTTAATTTCCGCCATACGAAATCATCCTCTCATTTAAATGTATACCTACAGCCGATCGTCTCACTGCATTACCCCAAAAATTTAATGGATTCCTTTGTCTTTCTTGCGAATGCGATAGGATTGTCAATGGCTTCCCAATGCATGTACATTAAGCGAGGTTGCTCTTTGAGCCAATGATTATGGAGAGCCGTAACTTTAATCCCGCGTTTGCGGAGATTCGACATCAAGCGATTCACCTGGCTCTGGTGAACGGCAGTTTCGCCCAAACAAAGCGCGCGGCCGGATTTATCAAGCGACTCAAAGGAAAACATTTGCATTTGAACCAATGGGGAACGCGTTCTTCTTCCCAAAATGCTCTCTCGCAGATTCGTCATCCGCGTAACAAAACAAACCGGTCCTGCTTCGATTTCCGACTCGCCCCCCAATATTTTCCCGAATTGGCTGCAAAGCTTTTTGAATTGCGGGCTAACCTTTACTTGTTCTGCCATTACATATCCTCCTTTAATCCGTTTCCATGTATCCTATGATTAAAGAGGAGAATTGTATTGGACCGATCTCTTATGTTACGAGACTAAAAATGAGTTTCATATTCTATGTCCCCACCCAAATGGCTAAATCATGATATTCCACTTAGAGCAAACATCTGCCTCGAAAAAATTTTCCGGGTTTCCGTGAACGATTTCGCGAACCTCTTCGTATTATGGGTGATTGCAAAAGTCGCGTACGGACGGATGCGATCATATGGCAGACTTGAAACGGAAAGGAGAAGGGACTGCAGTTGGACGAACTCAAGCAAATCAAACGCGCGCAGCGCGGGGATAGTCAGGCGATGGCGCAGCTGCTGCAGGCCCACTACTCCTTTTTGATGAAATATCTCATTAAAATGACGATGAATCCGGCATTGGCCGAAGATATCGCGCAGGAAACCATGCTGAGGTGCATCGAGAAGATTCACTTATATAACGGAAAATCCAAGTTTTCTTCCTGGCTCATCACGTTGGCGACGCGGATTTATATCGACCAAATGCGCCGGACCAAGGTCGAGAAGCAGTGGAAGAATCAGGAACAGGCTCTCCGCCGGACGGAGTGGCAAGTGAAAGCAAGGCTGGCGGAGTGGACCGATGCGATGCATGCATTAACCAGGCTAGGCTACGAATGGCGGCTTCCGATTTTACTCAAGCATTATTACGGCTATGCCTATGATGAAATCGCCGATATGATGGACATTCCGCCGGGCACGGTAAAATCAAGAATCCATCATGGACTTCAGCAGTTGCGAAAGGAGCTGACGATCGATGAAAAGGAATAGGAGAGAGCAGGAAGGGCTTTGCGATCTGAACAAGCATGTGCATGCGCATGCCGAAAGCGTTCATGAGGAACCATCCGCAGAGGACCAGGCTTTGATCGCGCAGCTGCTGCACGGGTTCGACCAGATGGAGCAGGCCATCCGGCAGCCGGAGCCGCCGCCGCTGCATGAGCTGGAGCAGCTTATTGCGGGTGAAAAGCGGAAGCTCCGCAAACGTGCGGGTCTGGAAGTTGCGCTGTTTTTGGTTATTGCCCTGACCTTGATCGGCGGCAATATGCTTTTGGCATCCATCAACATCGTCGTTTTTGCCGCCATCCAGGGGCTGGTCTTCGTTGCCATGATCGCGTTCGCCGTTCGATTTTTTTATCGTGCCAAGAAGAAGGTGAAGAGCGGCCATGCATAGAACCAGCCCTCAAGACCTCCCCGTTTGGGGCATCGTGCTGATCGCCTGCATTTTGCTGGCCCAAAGCCTTTTCCTGTTCATGCATTCGCGCCGGCATACGAAATACTACTGGATTTGGGGAATCGTCGGGCTTATCCAGTCCCCGGGTCCGCTTATTGCCTATTGGCTTGTCCACATCTTCTGGCCGTGGAGAAAAGAACGCCTGAAGAATCGGGATCTTCGCAACAAACGAGACGAATAAAAGGGGGAAACCATGTTGGATACGATGAATTCAAGCATCCCTTGGGGCCTGATTGCGCCGCTCATCGTCCTGCAGCTGATTTTGGCCGTGGTGGGCCTGATCTCATTATATAAAACGGAGGAGACGCGCGGACCGAAGTGGCTGTGGGTCATCATCATCCTGTGTGGCAATATTCTGGGATCGGTCGCTTACTTTGTAATCGGAAGGAAGGATGCTTCATGACCCGGACGTTGTTGCAGGTAAAGGGCTTATCCAAGCGTTTTAAGGAGCGTGAGGTGATCAAAGGAATTTCGTTCACCATCGCCGAAGGCAGCTGCGCCGCATTGCTTGGCCCGAACGGTGCGGGGAAAACGACGACGATCAGCATGCTCGCGGGACTGCTTCAGCCGTCCGGCGGGTCGATAGAACTGCAAGCTAACGGAGGCCCGGCTGCGGACCGCAGGCCATATATCGGCTATTTGCCGCAAATGCCGGTGTTTTATCCCTGGATGACCGGGACGGAATTTCTGCTCTACGCCGGCGAACTGGCCGGACTGACAAGCCGCGAGGCTAAGCGGGAGACCGGCGAGTGGCTGGAGGCGGTAGGGCTTCGGGATGCGGGCAAGCGCAGGATCGGAGGTTATTCCGGCGGCATGAAGCAGCGTCTGGGGCTGGCCCAGGCACTTATACACCGGCCCAAGCTGCTCATCCTGGATGAGCCGGTGTCCGCGCTTGATCCCGCAGGGCGCAAGGATGTGCTGACTCTGCTTGAGCGTATTCGCCGCGAGACGACCGTCCTGTTCTCCACGCATGTGCTGCATGACGCCGAAGAGATTTGTGATGAAATTCTCATGATTCGCGAAGGTGAAATCGCCCTGCAGGGGAATCTCGATCAGGTGCGCCGAACGTACAGCGAGCCGGTCATTCGGGTGATGGTGGGCGGAGACGAGGCTTCGAGATCCTGGCTGAACGCTGCATGCAGCAAGGACTTCGTCATCCATTCGGAGGTCTCGGGAAGCCGTGCCAAGCTGACGGTGGCGGACGTCGATCAGGCCATGCATGCGCTTATGGCAGATGCCGTGTCCCATCATGTCCTGCTCCGATCGCTTGAAGCCGGGCAAAGCACGCTCGAAGACTTATTTTTGAAGGTGGTGCAGTCATGAGGCAGTTTCGACTGTTTTTCCGCAAAGAAATGCTGGAGATGGGGCGCAGCTACAAGTGGCTGTGGGTGCCGCTCGTGTTCTTGATGCTAGGCATCATGCAGCCGGTGGTGACCAAATTCATGCCGGAGATTTTAAAGTCTGCGGGCAACTTGCCCAAAGGGATGACGATCGCGATCGAGCCGCCTTCGGGCGCGGAGGTGCTGGCGCAGACGCTTGGACAGTATAACTCGGTCGGACTTTTGATTCTGGTCCTGTCTATCATGACCCTGATTTCCGGCGAGCGGCAAAGCGGCGTTTCGCAGATGATCTTTACCAGACCCGTGTCCTATGTATCCTATGCAGCGGCCAAGTGGGCAAGCATGCTTTCCCTCGTCACCATCTCCTTTGCGTTAGGTTATGCCGGCGCCTGGTATTACACCGTGCAAATGATCGGAAGCGTCGATGCCGGAGCAGCCGTCAAAGCGGGCCTCTTTTATTTGCTGTGGCTCTGGTTTGCGGGATCGCTGACACTGCTCATGAGCTCGCTGCTCAATCCCGCGGCGGGAATCGCTTTTGTCAGCCTGGGGGCAGCGCTGCTGCTATCCATGGCTTCGGGATGGCTGCCGCGGTACATGACGTACAGCCCGGGCTCCCTTCCGCAAATCTCGGCAAAATGGCTTCAATCCTCGGGTGAAGCCAAGGTCGCGGCTGGCGCGGCAATCCTCTGTCTGGCGTGCATCGTTATCTTTTTCATGGGTACGGTTCATCAGGTAAAGCTAAGAAAATCCAAACTGAATACGCAGATATGAACTCATCAGAAATAATATGGATAAATATAAAGGAGCTGTCCCATAAGTCACTTGACCAAGGGCAGCTCTTTGTCCGTTTAGTATTTTTGCAGCCTTTTACCCCGGTGGGGGCGAGATGGCTATGACCCCGAGATGCTTAACAGAGTTATCGTTTATGCCGACTTTTTCTCTCATCCAACTTTTTATGCCGTATCATATTTTTTAGAGAAGGACAAACACTGTTTCTCTAGACCCACACAAAGTTTGTAAGCTACTATTAGATTCTGGTCGTTATTTTGCATGCATTTTGAAAAGTGTCAAATGATGATTAAATAGTTTAATGGGAGCTATGAATTCGTGGTAAATGAAAATAAACAATCATCGATTGCGATTTGGCTCAGTTTTATAAGTAATGTTGCTTTAACTGCAGTCAAACTTTCAGTGGGAATATTATTCGGCAGTCCGGTACTGGTCGCAGACGGGGTGCACAATGCCGGCGATGTCGTGGCTACCGGGGCTGCCCTCAGCTCGATGCGCGTATCCAAATTGCCTCCCGATGAAGATCATCCCTATGGCCATGGGAAGGCAGAAGTAGTAGGGGCGGGAATCGTAGCCATTATTTTGGCGCTAGCAGCTGTCTATATGGCATACCATTCCGTTGCAATCCTTTTTGAACCGCCGCATAAGGCTACATTCATTGCCCTCATTGCAGGTGTTTTCTCATTAGTCCTAAAACAAATTTTATACCTCTATACCATGTCGATAGGCAAGAGGTTAAAAAGCAACGGCTTGATTGCGACTGCTTATGATCATCTTGCGGACGTATATGCATCCATCGCTGCTGTCGCGGGGATCGGATTGGCCATGATCGGCGATCATTACCATATCGGAATTCTGTCCTACGGGGACCCTATTGCTGGAATCATTGTAGCTGTTCTTGTGTTCAAATTGGCTTTTCATATGGGGAAATCATCGATCGACGTATTGATGGAGAAAAACATCGATCCGAAAAAAATAAACGAACTTATTGAACTGATTCAACAAATTCCGGAAGTGAAACGCCTTGACAGAATTAGGGGCAGGGACCACGGACACTATATCATCGTTGACGTCAGAGTCGGCGTACCCGCAGAACTAAGCGTTCAAGAAGGACACGACATCTCCCGTAAAATCAAACAAAGCATCATGGAACAGCATGCTGACGTTGAAGAAGTTTTGATTCATTTAAATCCATGGTATGAAGACGATCATCGCGAGTTTAGGAAAGAAAAGGATTAAACATGCTTACTGGCTGTTCTTTGGTTCGCAAACTAAAAACCAGTCGCCGGACAAAACTTGGCGACTGGAAACATCCTTCTGAATTTCCAAATTGATTCATGTGTATCACGTCTGCCTAACAACGCTTCATCGGGATATTACAAGGTGCTGAACACGATATTGCGCAGCTTGCGGGTAATCGGCATTGTACCGGCATCTTTTTTCTGTATCAAAAACAGGAACGTCAAACCGTCGCGAGGACTGTTGCAGAAGTAAGCCCCAAGCCAGCCGTCCCATCCGTATTCGCCTTGGCTGCCGATAAATCCGGCTTTGCCTGGATCGGTCATGATGCGCATTTGTTTGCCGTAGCTATGGCCGCGCAATGAATGCCACGAATCGAAGCCTTTTTGCTGCCAATCGGTTAACGCAGCCGACGTCAGATATTGGACCGTTTTAGGTTTCAACAGGCGAATGCCGTTTAAACTGCCTAGATTCATCAGCATCGTCGTAAATTTGGCGGCATCGTCAATCGTGGACGCCAGTCCCGCTCCTCCAGATTCAAATGCCGGATCCCGGTCCATCTGATGCCGGATGCCAAGATTGTTTTCCGCGTACAGCTTCAAGCCTCCTTCGCCGTCATCCTGATAGGTTCTCACTAGGCGGTCTCTTTTTTCTTCAGGCAGCCAGAAACCGGTATCTTTCATCTCCAGCGGCTCGAAAATTTCTTTTTTCAAAAATTGCCCATAACGCATGCCGCTTACCGCTTCCACGACCGCTCCAAGGACGTCGGCTGACGTTCCGTATTGCCAGCTCGATCCCGGTTCGAACGAAAGCGGGCCTTGCCCAAGGCGGTTTGCGAATTCCATCGTGCTCATCGGGTTTTCACCGTGTAGACGGCTTCCCAGTTCTTGAAACAATGCTTCGATGTACTGCCCGGCTTTGTCGGTTCCGCCATACACCAAGCCCGAAGCCATGTTCAGCAAATCGTGAATGTTGACTTCCCGGCCGCAAGGAACCAGTTCTCCGTTTTTCTCGACACGTTGGCCTTTAAAACCCGGAATATATCGGCTTACGGGAATCGAACAAATCAATTTCCCCGCGTTCCAACAGCATCATGACCGAGGTAGCGGTAATCGGTTTCGTCAACGAATATAAACGGAATATCGAATCCCTTGCCATAGGGCGTCCCGATTCGATGTCGGCCAGACCGTCTTCATGGTAAAAAACTTCGTTGCCTTCCTTGATCACCATGAAGTTCGCGCCGGCGATTTCCTTGTTATCGATGCTTGCTTTCAGCGTTTTTTTCAATTGGTTGGTTATGATTGGCTCCAGCATTTCGTAGGACTCCTTTTCGAATAAGTTCTATTGGATCAAAGCGGATGTTAACCATGCACTTAACAGAATATTAAGCGCTTTCGGGTTGGTTGTATATAAAATTATGCAAGAAATACTTGAAGGAAGCATTCCGTGGCATCACGTTTTTGCTTAGACGTTTTCTCCTTTGGAAATTGCACGATGATCCGCTGCAAGTGCTGCGCTCTTACGGACCAGGGGAGGGAGAGCAGTTAAATAGAAGAAGCTTACGCCTACGGTACAAAAGGCCAAAATATAATGCAGCCACGTTACGGATATCCAGGCCGGAAACGCTAACGCCACCCCGCCCAAGGCTAGGGAGTGACCCAGCATCATGACCGGCTCGATCAAAGAGTTAACGCGTCCCATATTTTGCGGGGGAACAAGCTCAGGCATCCAACTGCCAAGGGCGATATTGATGGGAGCAATGGATAAACCCGCTACCAAAACGAGCATAAAATAGACTTCAACTCGATCGGCCAAGCCCAGACCTCCAATAAGCAGGCTGGATATAAACAGGCCGGCTATTAGGATCGGCGCTCTCGTGAAACGACGGATCAAATGCGGACCAAGGAAGGTCCCGGCAAGAAAGCCGATGCCCAAAAATACGGTGATAAGCGAAGAATGCACGACATACCGATCGGGACTGAGCTTATATTTCATAGCAAAGATGGGGAGGACGGCGAAGACGCCATTTACGATGCCGAAGAACAGAAAACCGCTGATAAGCACAAGAAGCAACCGATTTCCCGCAATATAACGAAGGCCATGCCAAAAATCTCTCAGAATGAGGGAAAAACGAAGTTCGCGAATGCGGCTTTTTCCGTTTGGAGTACGCGCATGCTCAGGGAAATCCCCGCGAGAAAGCAGCAGACCGGATAATAAGAAACTGAGCCCGTCAACAACGATCGCCCCTTCGATACCGACGAAATGATAAGAAGCGGCACCCAAGCTCATGCCGAAGAGCATAAATACGCCCGTAATCATCTGATTTAGACCGGAGGCCTGAACATACTGGTCCTGATCGATGCTCCCTTGCAACAGCCCCATTTCGGCGGGGCCGAAAAATTTGGATATCGAACTGCGCAGAAACAACACCAGAAAACAGAGGACAATCAAGTCATAATGAACAAAAAGCAGCAATAACAAGGTTAACCCCGCGCGAATCCAGTCACTGTGGGCGGCAATCCGCTTATGATCAAAGCGGTCCGCGATCACGCCGACAATCCAGAACACTGCTAAGGTCGGCAGCGAGTACATCAGTTCTGCTGTAGTCGCTAAGGAAGGCCTTTCGCTGTATCTGTCTACCAAGTAATAGGCAAATGCCATGTTTCCAACAACCGTTCCCAGTTGGGATGCAAATGTTGCGCCAAACAACTTGCAGAACGTAGGATTACGAAAAAGCGTCTTCATTTCATCTCCTCCCATCATCCGGCACGTTTACGGATTTCAAATGGAGCAGGCTTTTCAAATATTCCACCAGAGAATCCACCTGCATCCGGGTGTTCGCGTTATCGGTACCGACGGTGATGGAATGGGTCATGATGCCCTCTTGGTAAGAAGCTATAAGTTTAGAGACATCCATTATGTTCTTATCAGGCGAGAACTCGCCGCGCTCGACACCCATTTGGAGCAGTGTCGCAAATCGGGCTATACCCTTTTCATACCGCTTCATGATCAGCTCGCGGCGTTTCTCGTCTCGCCATCCGATAAGAAAATATTCGTAAAATGCGGGCATCAGTCCAGCGCCAGGGGAACTGTCGAGCATCCCGAACTGTTGTGAAATGGTCGTAACAACCACTTCCCAAACGGATACGGACGATTTTATGAGCTCATCAAGATACCGTTCATGCTGCAGATCCTGAAGATCCAGCAATGCTTCAAAAATTTCCTCTTTGTTCTGAAAATACAAGTAAATCCATCCGCGGCTCATGCCGGCTTCTTCAACAATATCCTTGAGCGTAACCCCGCCATAACCCTTTTCGACGAAAACTCGCTTGGCCGCTTCAAGTATTTGCAAACTTCTATGTTCTTTTCGGCTGTCCGTTAGTTTAGGGGACATTTCGCCACTTCCTTTCCGTATTCACAAAATGAACCGCGTGTCATTTTAATCATAATGACACGCGGTTCATTTTGCAACAGAAATTACGGAATTAACTATAAAATTCCGCGCTTGCGGAATTATCCCATCATGTTAGGCAACGAAAAAAAAAAGACAGTTGGTAAGGATGGACTGTTTCCTGTTATGACCACGAACGCTTTCAAATGGAACGAAACGACCGTTCCCCGGCGGAATACCGAGAAACGGTCGCAGCATAGTAGCGTCTTTTTATCCTTGTCTGCCTGACGGGGGCGGGATGGCCAGTTTACGTCTGGTTGTTGATTTAAAAACCATGCGTCGAACCGATAAGAGTAATGGGGCCAACAATCGTAACTGCATTGGGCCCATTGTTTTTCACGGTTAATTGGTATTTCTGGTAAACATTGAAGTATCCTGTATCAGCTGGTTCCAAATGGGTGAACGATGTTGTAATCATGCTGGATAAAGGAGAGCCAGCATCCAAGAATGCCGAATCCGTCGTTTGATAAAGAGGTATAGAATACCGGTATCTCCAAACTATTGAGGTAAAATGTAAGTCCTGGAATAATAGGAACAGGTTGGGGCTCCGGCTGCCAGCCTACCGTAGCTTGAAAAACCATTTTATCATTGATGCGTTTAAACTTCAAAAAAATGGAAGTCAACAAAATTCGCTTCCAGCCTCAGGTCTTCGCGGCAAGGCTGGGTAGTTTTGAGGCACTTCCTGCGAAGCATAATCAATGATTGGAACAATCATTTATATCCCCCCTATCATTCATGGATTTATTCGGTGATCATGCCGTTAGAAAGCAAAATCGACCATCGATTTCAATTAAGGTAATCCTCCTTTCCAGGTAATAGAAGGTTATAACATATTCGATTCAATGCATGGGATTTTGATATGTAATGCGTACCAGGATAAACATTCGATTTTTTAATGATTTTCATGATTGAAACCTACTTTGTGGGCTATTTCGGTAATGGTATAATCTGTTTAGTCCAAGCATGGGAACCATACTTGGGATATGGAAGGGGCTGAAAAACATGGAGTTCAAAAACCGAAAATTCAACTAATCTATGGTGGTTGTTATAAGAGCGGCCACCCATTCTAATAGACAGGTGATGCAATATGTTTAACAAACCATACGAAATCATCGAACGCCCGCCGACGGTTCTGGAACATAAAACTTTATGGGAAGCGGTTGGATGGGGAAGCATCAATATAGAGATGACCGAACGGTCGATTGCCAATTCCGTTTATTGTCTAGTTGCAGTAAGTGATGGAAACGTCATCGGTATGGGACGGATTGTTGGCGATGGAGCAATGTACTATTATATACAAGATGTAGCCGTATTGCCTGAATATCAAAATAGGGGAATAGGCAAGCAAATGATCGAGAAACTGCTGAAGTTTATAAATGATCATTGTTCTGGAGCGGCTTTTGTCGGTCTGTTCGCATCGCAAGGAAAAGATAAATTTTACGAAAGATTCGGATTCAAAAACCATTCGCCGGGCATGACCGGGATGTTCATGGTAATGGACAAATAATTGATGATGGAAATCAGATGCATGTAAGCAGATCGAACCTCAACCAATCCTGTTGGTTGAGGTTCTTCATTATGATTCTGTATTACAGTAGGTCTCCTGTATAAGCGGGAAGCTCCAAGAGACAACAAGCTATGGAGATACGCATCGAATTAATTCGCATCGGCATGAATCGTATGAAGGGAACTTACTGAAGCAGGCTGTCTTTGACTCCATAAGACAGCCTGTTATTAGAGAGAAAACTTGCATGCATTTGTCGCGGCAGAAGCTCTGCTTGAACTTTACCAAATGAATATGATTGTTTTCATAGGAACAAGATACTACAATTGGATTAGCGCTTACAAAATCATATTGGCGCCTACTTTATCATTGTGCGATTTTGCAACTTGTCCGTAAAGAACAGCGAAGAGAGCAGCAGAGGGGGAACTGCAATGAAAAAAAACAATGAGTTAAAGAGGGGGCTCGAAGCTCGCCATATTCAGATGATCGCTTTGGGCGGCACCATTGGTGTCGGGTTATTCATGGGCTCCGCAAGCACGATCCAATGGACAGGTCCATCGGTGATGCTTGCCTATGCTATTGTAGGGATTTTTATATTTTTTATCATGCGCGCGATGGGAGAAATGCAGTACGTAGAGCCGAGCACGGGGTCATTCGCGACCTTCGGGCACAAGTACATCCATCCTTTGGCAGGATATGCGACGGCTTGGAGCAACTGGTTTCAATGGGTGATCGTCGGGATGGCGGAGATCATTGCCGTTGGGACGTATATGAAGTATTGGTTCCCGGATTTGCCCGCATGGATTCCAGGGCTTGTCGCCATGGCGATTCTCGGCGCAGCCAACCTGTTCTCCGTGAAATCCTTTGGCGAATTCGAGTTTTGGTTTGCGATGATAAAAATCGTCACCATCCTCTTGATGATTGTTGCGGGGCTAGGGCTGATTCTCTTCGGGATCGGCAACGGCGGCAATGCGATCGGGTTCTCCAACCTGTGGCAGCATGGGGGCTTTTTTACCGGTGGATGGTCGGGCTTTTTCTTTGCTCTCTCGCTGGTGACCGGGGCCTATCAAGGCGTCGAATTGATCGGGATTACGGCAGGCGAAGCAAAAAATCCGCAAAAGACGTTAATGCGCGCGACGCAAAGCATCATTTGGCGGATTTTGATCTTCTATATCGGCTCGATTTTCGTGATTGTAACGGTCTATCCTTGGGATCAATTGCAAAGCATCGGCAGCCCGTTTGTGGCTACCTTTGCGAAAATCGGCATTACCGCGGCGGCGGGGATCATCAACTTTGTCGTCATCACCTCGGCCATGTCAGGTTGCAACAGCGGAATCTTTAGCGCAGGACGCATGCTTTATACTTTAGGCGTCAACGGGCAGGCACCGAAAATTTTTACGAAACTGACCCCAAACGGCGTGCCCCTGCTAGGGACGCTAGGCGTGCTTGTAGGATTGGGCATCGGCGTGATCCTGAGCTATATTGCACCGGAAAATTTATTCGTGCATGTGTACAGCGCCAGCGTGCTTCCCGGTATGGTACCGTGGTTCGTCATCCTGATCAGCCAAATCCGATTCAGAAAAATCAAAGGGGCTGCTTTGGAGCATCATCCGTTCAAAATGCCTTTCGCGCCGGTGACCAACTATGTAACCATTGCCTTTTTGCTTATGGTGTTGGTCGGGATGTGGATGAACGATGATACCCGCGTCTCTCTGATCATCGGCCTTGTTTTCTTAGGAATCGTTGTGATTAGTTATTATGCTTTTGGGGTTGGCAAGGCTGCTCCGCTAAGCGATCAAACAAGCGCTGAAAACCGCAGCAGATAAAATGGCGGCTAACATCCGCCTAAATGACCATAAACATCCCATTTTCAACGCGGAATGGGGTGTTTTTTTATAAGGTTAGGAATTTTCGCTTGACCTATACGTTAACGTCAATGTTATAAATAGCCATATGTCATTATCATAGCGCCCCAGTGATTTACCAATGAATAAACGATAAGGAGTTGAAACACGATCTACTCGATAGGTGACATCATTCAAAGAGTAAATATTAGTCGTAGAACACTGCATTATTATGATCAGATTAATCTGTTGAAACCAACAATAATCAACGAGAATGGATATCGTTACTACGATAAGAACGGCTTAATCAAACTTCAAACCATTCTTGCATTAAAATCAATGGATTATTCGTTGGATCAGATTAAAGTATTGCTTAACAGAAACGAAGCGCCACATATGAACCAAGAAGACGCTTGGTTACAATCATTGGATGAACAAATGGATTACGCCTCAAAGAAGATAGATCAATTAAGGCGAAAGCAATTTATCTTAAGGAGTATGTCCCACACGATTGAAATGTCTGGTCAATATAACGAAGAACATATTTTTGAATTGATAAAAAGGATGGAAAACCCGAATTTTATTGACGGAGAAATACCAGCAACGTTTCCAGCGAATCTATTTACTGAAGATGAAATCCAAATTCTTAAACAGCTGCCCTTGATAGGAAGCGATGACCCGCGTATAGACAGCATGCTTGAACTTGTTAAGGAAACGCGTAAAAATATGCACGTTCTCCCGAGTTCCAGCGTCGCACAAGAACTTGCAAAAAAATGGAGGCACTGTGTAACAAGCTGGTTCAAAGGAGATGTAAAGCTGCAAGAAAAATATTTTAACTTTATTGATTCAGTCAACAAAAATAAACAAGTTATCTTTGGATTAGATGAAGAAGTAATCCATTTTATTGACCAAATTTTGGATTGCTTAAATCAAGAGGAGATTGAAAATTCATGAATTTAGCAAAAGAAATGGGCACCCGCAAGGATTTTTATAAACATCTAACGTTGTTTATCATTGTTCATATCATAATTAATATGTTGTTACGGATGGAATCTTTTCCAAAAATTCTGTCTGGGCTTAAACAATCCATTCTGGAAGGTAAAATATGGTTTTACCATGAAGGAACAGGGATATTTATTACGATTATATGGCTGGTTGTTCTTGCGGTACAAGGTTTCTACGTATTTTTATTCAAAGATAAGATAGAACAGGAGGAATAAACCAAAGGCGGCTTGGTTTGCAAAATCCGTGGCAAAATAATATAATGACCATAGTCATTTATGACTGTGGTCATTTTTTGATGGGAGGAATTTTAAATTTTATGCTCAGAGAATCCAGAAAAAGAGATACGAGGGAAAAAATCGTACGGCATGCCGTCCAATTATTTAAAGAGAAGGGATACGACAATGTTACCGTAGATGAAATTACGCAAGTTTGCGTGCGTCGGGAAGGGAACGTAAAAGATCGGCTGATGAATATTTCCATGAATTATTGCACATTTATTCGAATCATACCAGCCTGCTGGGCCTTACCTTGATTGAAACGTTGAAGTCGGCCATTCTTTCGAATGAGGGTTCCACGAACCTTTCCGTGTTTCAAGACGCCATTCG
>Ga0180220_1001193_pt1 | contig 20653 bp, 16 predicted proteins | sample eDN5th37CBELigBY_FD_151335 | JGI IMG/M metagenome (GOLD analysis project Ga0180220, IMG submission 151335) | Enriched backyard soil microbial communities from Emeryville, California, USA - eDNA 5th pass 37_C BE-Lig BY (version 2) (version 2) | ecosystem: Environmental > Terrestrial > Soil >...
CGAATGGGGCAGCAAGTGGCTGGACGATCGCCTGATCGTCACGCTGGGCGGCAGGCTGGACTGGATCGATGCCAGCACGCGCACCACGCCGTACAAGGACACCTTCACTCCGGGCTCGTCCAGCTTCACCAGTTTCAATCCGCGCGGCGGGGTGGTCTACAAATTGACGGACAGCTGGCGCGTCCATGGCTCGGCCGGTACGGCCTTCGCCCCGCCGCAGGGCAATGAACTGGCCGGCGAGAACGTGGAGTATGCGGGCGCCCAGCGCCGTGTCAGCGTCGGCAATGCCGGCCTGAGTCCCGAGCGCAACAAAAGCTGGGATCTGGGCGTGGGCTATGCCGACGACTACCTGGATGCCGACCTGACCTACTTCAATGCCCGCATCCGCGACCGCATCCGCTCGGTCATCGTCAGCGAAACGCCGACGGAGCGCATCAGCAGCTACGAGAATGCCGACGATTCCCGCATGCGCGGCATCGAGGCCAGGCTGGCGCTGGATGCGGGACGGCTGTTCGGCCTGCCCGCCGGCCGGGTCGGCCTGTCGGGCAGCCTGACACGGTTGATACAGGCGGAGGATTTCGATGCCGGCGGCGCTGTGCCGATACGCAACGTGGCCAAGTGGAAAGGCAATGTGTCGCTGACGGTCAGCGACGGCCAGGCATGGTGGGCGACGCTGACGGCGCGCCACGTGGACGTGCGCTACGACAACGACAACAGCCAGGGACGCATCTATACCGGCGGGCGGGGCGGAGTGTTCGAGAACGAACCCTTTACCGTGGTGGATTTCAGCGCCCGCTGGAAGATCACGCGCCATGACACGCTGCGCTTCGACGTCTCCAACCTGTTCGACCGCGACTACTACGAAAAGGCCGACTACACCATGCCGGGCCGCGCCTTCTACCTGCGCTACACGAGGGCTTTGTAACCATGGCATTGAAACTGATACTGGAGCAGGTCTCCCAATGGTTGTTTCAACCGGTGCTGGCATTGCTGGTGGCCCTGGTGATATGGACGCTGGTGGCGCTGGGCATGTTTCTGCGCAGCCTGGCCGGTCGCCGGCGCGGGCAAAGGCCGGCGGTGAGCCGGTTCGCCCGATTGATCGACGCGGCGGCGGCCGACACGGCGCCCGATGCCGACATCCGCATTGAGCGCGTACTGGCCCAGGCCGAGCACAGCAGCTTGCGCAGCCTGAACACCGTGCGCTTCGCCGTGCGCGCCGGCCCTTCGCTGGGCCTGATGGGCACGCTGATCCCCATGGCGGCCGCACTGAGCGGGCTGGCGCGCGGCGACTTGCCGGCTTTGGCCGAGCATATGGTGGTGGCCTTCTCGGCCACCATCGTCGGCATCGCCATCGGCGTCGTGATGCACGTGATCGCGATGGTGCGCGAGGGATGGCAACGCCAGGATCTCGACGACATCCGCCTGCATGCCGAGCGCGCGCTGCGGGCCCAGGAGGCCGGCGCGCCGAAGGCGGCCGCATGAAATCGCGCCTGCGCTTTACCCGGTCTCGACTGGACATCAGCCGCCACGACGACCCATTGGCCGGCGTTGCCAATCTCTTCGATGCCAGCCTGGCTTTCATCGTGGCGATGGCGCTGGCGCTGTTTTCCGTGCTGGGTTCGACCGATATGCTCAGCGCCGACGCCAGCTGGACACTGACTCGCACGACCGCCGATGGCGAGCTGGAAGTCGTCAGCAAGGAGCAGCAGCAGATCAAGGTCGAGCGCGTATCCGACCGCAAGCTGTCGGGGCAGGGCGAGCGGCTGGGCACGGCCTACCGCCTGCCGGGCGGCCAGGTCGTGTACGTGCCCGAACAAGAAGGCGAGAAACCCTGATATGGATCGACATATGAGCGCCCATGGCTTGAACGTGCGGAACCGTACGCGGCTCCGGCGCCGCCTGCCGGATTGGCGCACGGGCATAAGGCTGTGCGTGATGTGCCTGCTATGGCCCTTATGCTTCTGGCCCGCGGGGGCGGATGCGGCCCAGGGGTCTCGCCCGCGCATCGCCGTCATTTCCATAGAGCTGGCGCAGCAGCCCACCTTGATGCGCGAGGCGGCGGCGCGCCAGGCGCCCGCCATGCGGATCGACCTGTTCGGGCTGGGAGGCGGGCATCTGCCCACGCTGGAGGGCGTCGAGCTGGAAGGCTACGATCTCATCGTCGTCGAAGGCATAGGCCCTCGATTGGCCTCGTACCGTCCGCGCCTGGATGAAGCAGCGCGGCATACGAAAGTGCTGGTGCTGAATGGACATGAATGGGTGCGCGGCAATGTGGAGCCCGCTTCGGTGCCCGACGCCATCAAGTACTGGCGCAACGCCACGGCCGACAACTACACGCATCTGTTCGACTATCTGGGCACGCGCCTGCTGGGTCTGGAGCGGCCCGTTGCCGCGCCGGTCGAATACGCCGAGCATGCTTATTACCATCCTGGCCATGCCGGGGGCTTTGCCGACCTGCAGGCCTATCTGGACTGGATGGGACAACGCCACGCCGATGCTGCCGAACGCCCGCGCGTGGGCATCGTGTTCTACCGCAGCCTGGCGCTGGCGGACAACACTGCCGTAATCGATGCGTTGATCGAGGAAACCGAGAGCCAGGGCGGGCTGCCCGTGGCGCTGTGGCGCAGCGGCAGCCGCGACTCGCTGCGCGGCCTGCATGACCGGGACGGCCGGCCGGCGGTCGACGTCCTGATCCTGTGCGCCAGCCAGATCGACTACGCCGACCATCGCGCCGGCGTGGCGGAGGCCGAAGCGCTTGGCGTGGCCGTGCTGAACTGCACGACGGACTACTCCCGCACGCCGGAGCAATGGCGCGCCGATCCGGGCGGCTTCGCACCCGACCGCAGCGGCCAGCTGGCCATGAGCGAGGCCAGCGGCATCGTGGAACCCATGATGGTCGGCGCCAACGTGGCGCATGGCGACGGTGCGGTCCGGCACCAGGCGCTGCCCGAACAGGTGGCCTGGCGCGTGGAGCGGGCCATGTCCTGGGCGCGCCTGCATCGCATGGCCAATGCCGACAAGCGCCTGGTGATCGCCTATCACAGCGAGGCGGCCGACCGCGCCGACGTCGGCAGCGACCCGGACACCTATCTGGACGCCCAGGCCAGCCTGGCGGCGCTGCTGCGCCGGCTCAGGGACGAAGGCTATGACGTAGGCGAAGGCCCCTTGCCCGATGCTCAGGAGCTGGCGCGACGCATGGCGCGCGACGGCGCCAATGTCAGCGCGGGCATGTGGGGCGCCGCGGATCATCGGGGCGCCGACGACGCACAGGCGGCCAACGCGCAGGTCGAGCTGGACCGGCGCCTGAAAGAGGGCGGCGCCGTGGCCATACCCCAGGCGCAGTACCTGGAGTGGTATGCGCAATTGCCGAAGGCGCTGCGCGAGCAGACCGAGGCGCGCTGGGGGCCGCCCCCGGGCAGGCTGATGGTCGTCGACCAGGATGGCGCTCGTTCCATCATCATCCTCTTGCTGCGCTTCGGCAAGGTGGCGCTGGCCCCGCATCCGGTCTGGGGCTATCTGCAGGATGCGTCCGCCTTGTCATCCACGGGCGCCTTGCCGCCGCATCACCAGTACATCGCGTTCTATCTTTGGATGGCGCGGGGCTGGCAGGCCGACGCCTACCTGCCTGTCTTCACTCAACTTTCACTGATGCCGGGCAAGCAGCAGGGGCCCGCACGCGACGATTGGGTAGGAATTTTGATAGGCGCGCTGCCCCATATACAGCCCACCCCATTGCAGGCCAACGGCGGCATCGGCAACAAGCGGCGCGCCAATGCCGTGACACTGGGTTTCATGCCGCCGCTGAGGCGGGGCGGCCTGCCGCCGGCGCTGGCGGGGCTGCGGGATGATTTGGCCTTGGCGTCGGATGGGACGACGTCCAGCGCGGACCGGGAGGCCGCCCGGCAGGCCGTGCGTAAAGCCGCCTCGGCCCACGAGCGGGAACTGGGCGTCGACCCCGCATCGGCGCGGTGGCCCGAGCTGGAAGCTGCGCTTGGCGATTATCTCGACGAGGTGGCCGACGCCGTCATGCCGGTGGGCGGACACGTGCTGGGCCGAGCGCCTGACGAGGACACGACCGTCGGCATGGTGCATGCCATGCTGGCGGGCGACGGCCACGATGCGCCGGATGAAGACACCGTGCGTGCGGTGTTGCGGGGCGATGCCGCCGGGGTGGAGTCCGGCCAGTTGGCGCGCATTCGCGACTATGCGGCCCGCGTCGCCGCCGCGCCCCGCGAAATGGACGCCGTGATGCAAGCTTTGTCGGGCGGGTACATCGAACCGGGGCCCATGGCGGACGCGGTGCGCAATCCCGACGCCCTGCCGCCGGGGCGCAATCCCTATACGCTGGCCACGCGCAGCCTGCCCACGCGCGAGTCCTGGGAGATCGGCGCCCGGCTGGCCGACGAGTTGATCGACGCCTACCGCCAGGAGCACGGCGGCACGCCGCGCAAGGTCGCCTTCGTACTGTGGTCGGGCGAATCCACACAGAACGAGGCCGCGATGGAAGCTCAGATACTGCGCCTTCTGGGCGCCCGCCCGGTCTGGAACCCGCGCGGCGAAGTCGTCGACGTGGCGCTGGACGACCGCGCGACCCTTGGGCGGCCGCGAGTCGATGTGCTGGTGACGACCTCGGGCACCTATCGCGACCATTTCCGCGACAAGATCGCCATGCTGGCCAAGGCGGCGAGACTGGCCGCGCAGGCGCGCGAAGACGACAACCCCGTCTATCTGCACAGCCAGGCGCAAGCCACGCGACTGCGCGCCGGCGGCGTGGACGCCGATATCGCCGAGCAACGTTCTGTGCGGCGGGTCTACTCGACCGCGCCGGGCGCCTATTCGCCTTCGACACAGTTCGCCATCCGTGCGGGTGCGGAATGGGACGATGCCCGTCTATCGAAGCTATACACGGACAGGCTGGGCCACGCCTACGGCGAAAACGAAGACGGCGCGGCCGACGCCGAGGGCTTCGTCGACCAGTTGTCTTCCGTCGAAGCGGCTGTCTTCAGCCGCAGTTCAAATACCTATGGCCTGCTGGACACCAGCATGCCGGCCGCCTACCTCGGCGGCATCGGCATGGCGGTGCGCGAGCATACTGGGCGCCAGGTGAGCAACTACGTGGCCGACCTGAAAGCTTCGCCAACCGGCCAGGCGCACCTGGAACCCCTTGCCCGCAGCTTCGGGCGGGAATTGCAGTCGCGCTACTTCAATCCAGAGTGGATACGAGCCATGCAGGAAAGCGGCTACAACGGCGCGCGCTACATGGCCGACCTGCCTGCGCACATGCTGCTGTGGGACGTCACGACGCCGGCACTCGTCGCCGACGCCGACTGGGCCGAGGTCAAGGCGGTCTATGTGGATGACAAATACGGCATGGACATGGACGCCTACTTCGAGCAGCACAATCCGCATGCGCGCCAGCATCTGCTCGAAACGCTGCTGGACGCCGTCGAACGCGGCGCCTGGCAGGCGAACGAGGCCGATCGCGAACAACTGGAGCAGGCGCTGGCCCAAAGCGTGGAGCGGCATGGCTCGGATTGCGCATTGCCTTCGTGCAGGACGGCGGAGCTTGTGAAGATGGAGCAGCCCGCCCCGGCCGCAGCGCCTGCCGTGGCGGCGCCGAGCGCCACGGCGGGTGCCGCCGAGCCATCGCCTTCGGCGGCAAACGTGGAAGGCTATGTGCTGGAGCCGCGTGCCGCCGCAGCTGTTCAGCCAGTGCAACGAGGGCTTTGGCTGTGGCTGCTGGTGGCGGCGTTGTTGATGGCGGGCTGGTTGCGTCGGCCTCGCTGGTAGGCTGCGCTCTGGTCCGGCGCGGCTGGATCCGTGGTGGCTGGACGCAATCGTAGAATGGGCGAAGAAGCGTTGACTGAACGGTCGAAAGACAGGGCGAGGCAATTGCTAGAATGGCAACCATTGCCGAACCGACTCTCTTATCAATGGCCAACATCAATCCGACGGAGGCATCCAAGTCGTTTTTCCGCATCGACCTACGATGTCTCATCCTGTGCTTGTGTCTGTTCTTCGTATTTCTGGCACTGGCCAACAGCCTTCATGCCGCATACAAGGTGCAGCATGGCCTGCTGCTCAGGCATAGCTTCGACACGAACCGCGCCTATGCTGAGAAGCTTGCGCACGCGACGGATTCCTTCCTTGAATCATCCGCCCAGGCACTGCAGGCCGCCGCGTTGGACATTACTGAAACTCGGCTCGATCCTGCCGCCATACAAAATGAGTTCGACCAGCTTGCCAGCATTACCGATGCCTTCGACGCAATCATTGCCGTCGACCTATCGGGCAAGATCATCGCCGCCAAACCAAGAAGCGCTTTCTTGAACGCCTTTCTGGAGGCGCCACAAGCGAGAGAGCTGCTCAACGCGAAAGAAGCCACGGCGATAAGCGGTGCTTTCAAAGGGCCGAGCGGACGCTGGATGAGTATCGTCGCGCAGCCGATTTTCTCGCCGGATGGCGGCTATGCGGGGTTTATAGGCGGCACGGTGCTCTTGCAAAGCGGCAGTGCATTGCAAAGCGCTCTGACCAGGTTGCACTATCAGGAGGGCGCTTACTTCTACATCGTGGATGCAGAGAGAAGGATTGTCTATCACCCGACACAAGATCTCATTGGCTCCCGGTCGGAAGACATAGAATCCGCGCCGGTAGTGCCGCTTGGCGGAAGGGCAACACAATACCTGAGCGGCGTCGAGTCCGATGGCCAGCTCATCAGCTACGCGCCGATACCGTTCGCTGACTGGGGCGTCGTAGCCCAACGGCCGATCAAGCTGGCGTTATCCAACATTGGTGAACTGTTTTGGCGGACTTTTTATTATTCATTGCCCATATTCATCATCAGCTTGCTGGCCATCTGGTGGCTGTCGCGACTCATTGCGAATCCTTTGCGCCAGTTGGCCGAGGTTGCGGCCAATTTGGACAATCGCGCCAACTTCTTGCGCATCCGTTTTATCAAAGGCTGGTACCTCGAAGCGGCCATGATTCGGGAAGGCCTGATGCAGAGTTTTTCGGCGATCGGCAACCGGATGCGCAAACTCCACCGTGAAGGAACAACGGATCCGCTTACCGGTGTCGTCAACCGCAGAGGCCTGGAAACGGCCATTGAGGAACTGATGGAGACGGCGCGGGATGTGGCCGTAGTGATGATAGACGTCGATCACTTCAAAGCGGTCAATGACAAATTTGGCCATGCCGTTGGCGATGAAGTTCTGAAGGCCGTTGCCGTTTTGATTACGACTGAAGCACGCAAAGAAGACGTGGTGGCTCGCATGGGTGGTGAAGAATTCGTTGTCTTATTACCTGACTCAAGACTCGATCCAGCAAGACGTTTTGCGGAACGTCTACGGTCCATCATAGAGCAAACTCACTTTGACAGCGTCGGAAAAGTGACCATTTCTCTTGGTGTCGCTTGTTGTCCCGAGCATGCCGATGACCTTCATGGCGCGCTGGCAAGGGCGGACGCCGCGCTTTACCGTGCGAAGGCGGCTGGACGCAATCGCGTACACCTGGCGTGATGTTTCGAGATTACAGAGCGGTCGCACCGCGCTCGTACCAGCCGCGTGAGCGGTTGACCAAGCGCACAACGAGCAGCATCACCGGCACCTCGATCAGTACACCGACGACCGTGGCCAGCGCCGCGCCGGACTGGATGCCGAACAGGCTGATGGCGGCCGCCACGGCCAGCTCGAAGAAGTTGCTGGCGCCGATCAGAGCCGAGGGGCAGGCGATGTTGTGCTTTTCTCCGGCCCGGCGGTTGAGCCAATAAGCCAGCCCGGAATTGAAGAAGACCTGGATCAGGATAGGTACGGCCAGCATGGCGATGACCAGGGGCTGTTGCAGAATGGCCTGCCCCTGAAAGGCGAACAACAGTACCAGTGTGAGCAGCAGCGCCCCGATGGAATGCGGGCCCATGCGCGCCACCATGGCATCGAACGACGGCTGTCCCCGGCGCAGCAAGGCGTGACGCCAGACTTGGGCAACGACGACAGGGACAATGATGTAGAGCGCCACCGATACCAGCAGCGTGTCCCACGGCACCGTGATGGCCGATAGACCAAGCAGCAGACCGACGATGGGTGCGAAGGCGAACACCATGATGGTATCGTTCAGCGCGACTTGCGATAGCGTGAATATCGGGTCGCCGCCGGTCAGCCGGCTCCAGACGAACACCATCGCCGTGCAGGGCGCCGCAGCCAGCAGGATCAAGCCGGCGACATAGCTGTCGAGCTGGTCGGCCGGCAGCCACTGTGCAAAGACATGGCGGATGAAGATCCACGCCAGCAGCGCCATCGAGAATGGCTTGACGGCCCAGTTGACGAACAGCGTCACTCCGATGCCACGCCAATGCTGCTTGACCTGGCCCAGCGCGTCGAAATCCACCTTGAGCAGCATGGGAATGACCATGACCCAGATCAGCAGACCCACGGGCAGGTTCACCTGCGCAATTTCCATCCGGCCGATCGTCTGGAATACACCCGGCGCGAGTTGACCTAGGGCGACACCGGCGACGATGCACAGCAGCACCCAGACAGTCAGGAAGCGTTCGAAGACGCTCATGGCGGGAATAGCCGGTAGATGGCCGGTCGATTCTGCTCCTGCATCCATGCGACTGCTCACTGTCGACCGATGTTGTGCAATTCGCGCTGCAGCGACATGCTGTTCAGGCGTTGGAGCGGCAAGGAGAGGAACAGTTCGATGCGCCGGTGCAGCGTCCGCGCGGCGTCCTTGAAGGCCTTGAGCCGCTGCTCGTCGGTGCCTTCGACGGCTGCAGGGTCGGCGACGCCCCAGTGGGCCGACACGGGTTTGCCCGGCCAGATAGGACACATCTCGCCGGCGGCATTGTCGCAAACGGTGAAGATGAAATCGAACACCGGCGCATCGGGTGCCACGAACTCATCCCAGCTCTTGCTGCGATAGCCGGTTGCAGGGATACGCAGCTGCTCCAGCGCGGCGAGTGTCAGCGGATGCACTTCTCCCTTCGGGTGGCTGCCTGCCGAGTAGGCATGGAAGCGTCCTTCGCCCAATTCATTAAGCAGGGCTTCAGCCAGGATCGAACGGGCCGAGTTGCCCGTGCAGATGAACAGCACGTTATAGGACATGTCGGAGGTCATGGTGTCAGCAATCACAGTGGCGGGAATCGGAAACTTCGCAGACACCGCCTTGGCAACAGTGCTCGGTCAGGTAGCCGAGCAATCCGTTCATGTGGGCGAAATCGGCGCGGTAGATGAGGTTGCGTCCCTGTTGTTCGACGGACACCAGACCGGCGTGAGCCAACTCCTTTAGATGGAAGGACAGCGCATTGCGGGCGACATCGAGCTGATCCGCCAAGACGCTGGGTGTCAGTCCTTCTGAGCCGGCGACGACCAGGGCGCGGAATATGCGCAACCGTTGGGTGTGAGCCAGGGCGGCCAAGGCCGAAACAGTTTGAGGTTCATTCATAATTCAATAATACAACAATTATTGAATTATTGGAAAGATGTTGCGGACAAGATTTTTATCTTCTAAACCGATTCCATGTCTTCCGGTTATTGCCGGCTCTGCGTAAGGTCCTTGCCGGTTTGCGCTTGCCGGCCATTGACATAGGTCCAATGCGACAAGCATGTCGGCCATCTGTATGCAGCTCGAGCGATAGAAAATGTGCTTGCCTTCACGCGGTGGTGGATGCTGGATGCCGCACTCCGCGCGGTCATGAATAGAATCGGCGCGCCCACCGGAGGCTCTCGTCCCAAGCCATCTCGCCGAAGACCGGTCCGAATGATCGATAGGGTTCCGATTGGCCGATGCTCTCCATGTCTTCGTCCTTCACATGGAAATCATGTGGCCGCAGCCGTCGTCCCAGCGCGTGATAGAGTTGAATATCGTGCGCGCCGTCAGCACCGGCTTCGCCAGTGACAGGTTGCGGCCCCAACTGGTAGATCACGCCATGCGAAGCTTCATCGACCGTAATTGCAGTGGGCAGGCCGTCGATTATTGCTTTTGCTCCACCGAGCCAGGTTAGAAACGGCTCGCCGACCCCGGTCAGCCAGTTGATGCCGCCGATCCAGTAATGATTGGGCTCCGTGTTGGGCCATTCGTCCGGAAAAGAATTGCGCGACGTCGCTGCAGCGAGATCGAGCGCCGGGTATTTTTCCGCAATGGGCGGTAACTCGTTGGCATCATAGGTTTCGCGCAGCGAGAGACCATAACCGGCCATTAAGCTGTAATACGGGATTTTTTGCAAGGCAGCCTTGACGCGCTCGATGTCAAGGCGTCCGGCCCGCCAGTCTTGAAGCGGAATGCAGGCGTCGAGAGTCGTAGCGCCCCCATAGACGAAATAGCGGAATGAGCAGGGCTTGCCGCCGGCCATCTCGCCGTCTTCGCGCCGGTCGATGAAATAGAACCCGGTCCAGATGCCGTGTTCGACATCGGAATAGACGGATTTCATATGTCTGAACGGTGTCCAGTCGCCGGGTCTGATTTTGTTGCCGCGGCGTGCCTTTGCCCCCGGCTTGTCCCACATGCGGATCCGATCGCAATGGTCCCGGAGAATCGGCGCGAAGCAGGCGAAGAGCTCCTCGAAGGCTTCGGTGTTGGTGTAAGGGTGTGCCTCTCGATAGGGAAAATAAGCGCAGAGGCGGAAGCAGGGAGCTACGGCGTCACCCAGCGTCCATGGTGGCGTGCCGTGTCCTTTGAAGATCGGATCGTTCTCCCACATTATTCCTGCTCTATCACGAGAGTTCGTTTGCGTAACGTCGCCTGATAAGGCCCCTGATAAATCGAAATTTGAAGCTCTGGCTCTTGCAGCATATCAAAATCCGAAGAGCTCGGGTGGCGCCTTTGAAGGCCATCGGCTTGCGGCTAGGCAGACTGACGTTGTGCAAACTCCGACGGTGATTGGCCAAACTGTTTCTTGAATGCCGTTGTATAGGCACTGTGGCTGTCATAACCGCTGTTCAATGCAACCTGAGTGATCGGTGCGCCTTGCATCAGTTGAGCAAGCGACGACATCAGGCGCAGCTGCTGGCGCCATTTGCCGAACGTCATGCCCGTGCTTTTGAGGAATCTGCGGTGAAAGGTTTTTTCGCCAATAGCTAATGTCGATGCCCAGTCTCCGGCTGTTGCATCGCGGCTCGGATCACCCATCAGGATGTGGCAGACATTTTGTATCTGTGCGTCCTGCGGCCAGGGCAGGTGAAATGGCAAAGGGGGTGGAGTACTGAGTTCTTCGAGCAGCAGCTCGCCCAACAAATGTGTACGGCGAGAGAGCGGTGCCGTGTAGTCCGTGCACGTCAACTCAGTAATGACCTCCCTGAGCAGCCCGGATACTTGCACGACGCAGTCCGTGGTGGGCAGCTTCGCGCAGATGTCCTGGCGAATAAATAGGCCGTGCGCCTGCAAGGTAACCGGGACGATCAGGCGATGAGCAACCGCCGGACGCAGCCATACGGCAGAGGTGGGTGGAACCAGCCATTGTCCGGTTTCCGCTTCAACGCGTAGCAGTCCCCGACTCGCGTAGATCAGATGGCCGTGTTGATGTTGGTGCATGGGTACGACATGGCCCTGCGGATAGTGCATGGCTACGCCCGTGACGGGCAGCTCCGATGCCGTCGCTGTATCTGGCTCGCATGGTTTAGCAGGCTGGACAGTGGATGAAACGTCCATATTTATTGGTTTTGTCTAAAAAGATAAAGAGAAAGTCTATTTTTATGTAGATAGACAAAACAAGCAAACCTAATATGACAAAGACATTCTCAATCAGGACTCATTCGTCTTATGCCGCCGTTGGTTCGCCTTTCGTGCCTGCTACGACTACTGGCCTTTGGTCGGGGTCGGTACGCACTTGCTCGCGTCATGACCCATCCTGATTCCCCCTGACCCCGACCACAGTCAGCTTTCCCTGAGCCAGGGGAGTCAGGTGTTATTGACCCCCTGGAGTATTGCTATGCTGACTGACCCTTCTCGAAAATACCGTCCATTCCCGCCCGTCGATCTGGCGGACCGCCAATGGCCGTCGCGCACCTTGACGCAAGCCCCCGCCTGGCTGTCCACCGATTTGCGTGATGGCAATCAAGCCTTGTTCGAGCCGATGAACCGCGAGCGCAAGCTGCGTTTGTTTCACGAACTGGTACGTATCGGTTTCAAGGAAATTGAGGTGGGGTTTCCGTCGGCGTCACGTACCGACTTCGACATCGTGCGTCATTTGATTGACGATGATCAGATTCCCGCAGATGTGACGCCCATGGTCATTACACAGTTGCGCGAAGATTTGATCGAGGAAACCGTACGTAGCGTAGCCGGTGCCCGGCGCGTGATTGTGCATTTCTACAATGCCATCGCACCTGCTTGGCGGGAAATCGTTTTCCAAATGAGCGTGCCGCAGATCATCGAGATGGTTGAGCATCACATCGCTTTGTTCAAGCGGCTGACGGCAGCTCACCCGCAAACGCAATGGGTGCTTCAGTACTCTCCCGAAACCTTTTGCATGGCCGAACTGGATGTGTCCCTGGCCGTGTGCAATGCCGCCATTCGAGCCTGGGATGCTGGGCCACAGCGACCCATGATTATCAATCTACCGACGACAGTGGAGGTTTCTACCCCTAATGTCTTTGCCGATCAGATTGAATGGATGGATCGGCGATTGGAGCGGCGAGAGCATGTTGTGCTGTCCGTACACCCTCATAATGACCGAGGCACAGGCGTTGCCTGCGCCGAGCAAGCCTTGTTGGCCGGTGCCCAGCGGGTGGAGGGATGCTTGTTTGGCAATGGGGAACGCAGCGGCAATCTGGATGTCGTGACCTTGGCGCTGAATCTGTATACACAGGGCATTGCTCCAGGGCTGGATTTTTCGGATATTGCAGCCGTTGCGCGTGTTGCCGAGGAATGCACGGCGCTGCCTATCCATCCTCGCCATCCCTATGTCGGGGACTTGGTGTTTACGGCTTTCTCGGGCTCCCATCAGGATGCCATCGCCAAAGGCTTTGCCGCGCAACAAGCTGACGCACTCTGGCGCGTACCGTATCTGCCGGTCGACCCACAAGACCTTGGCCGCACCTATGACAGCATCGTGCGCGTCAACAGCCAGTCGGGCAAAGGCGGGATCGCATTCTTGCTGCAGCGAGATCACGGTATCGTCATGCCGCGCCGCATGCAGGTCGAGTTCAGCGCCATTGTCCAGGCATTGGCTGACGACAGCGAAACTGAACTGAGCAGCGAGCAGATATGGGAAGTGTTTGAGCGTACCTATTTGATGCCGGTACGCGAGCAATCCGGTTTTATCTATCGTACTCACCGATTGTCAGAACATGCAGACGGTCAAGGCATCGAACTGGATTTAATCGGCGTCGGTGGCGAGCAGGCGCATTTCCAAGGTGTTGGAAATGGCCCGATCGCTGCGACGGTGGCCGCGTTGGGATTGCCCCTGCGTATCGACAGCTATGAAGAGCGTAGCTTGGGCGCGGGGGCAGATGCCATGGCATTGGCTATTGTGGAGGCCGCATGGCCGGGCGTGCCTGGTTCGCGCTTCGGCGTGGGGCGGCATTCAAATATTGCTACGGCTTCGGTGCTGGCAGTATTGAGTGCAGCAGCCCGGTTCTCGGAAGCGACCGCTGATGCTGGTTAGGCCCGTGTCTGGCTGAACTCTTGTCCATCGCGCCTGACCCTATGTTTGGCGCGTGTTCCAACGCTACCTGAACGAGCGGCTTCCCTTCGGCGAGGCTCGCTGTCCCCCTTCGTGTTCCCCAAGATTTCATGGGACAGATTAGGGGAACGCCCTGGGGAACAAAAACCCTGGGATTCAACGAAACAACGTGGGAAGTGATGAGACAGATTTCCTTCGCAAGCCCTTGTTTCTTAGAGAAAGCGGGATGCGATGAAACCAGGTGGGAAGAAGGGATGGTGGCCTGGGGCGGAATCGAACCACCGACACGCGGATTTTCAATCCGCTGCTCTACCAACTGAGCTACCAGGCCAGTAAAAGCGAGATGATACACGAATTTTTTGGCCTGCGCTGAACACTCATTTTTAATGTGGGATAGATCCTGCTTTTCGATGCGGGATGCCTCCGCTCGGCGCTGGCGTCGTGGTTTCAATCGCCTGCGTGTATGCCTCCTTTTAAATATGGGCTGGAGCGGCTGCATGTCTCGTGCCAGTCTCCATCCGAATATGTAACGCGACCTCGTATTTCTGGCATTAAATAATGTACACGCTATAAAATTGCAGCTTCTTAAGGCTTCGTTAGAATAATCTCCGACTGGTTTTGGGTAGGTCTAAGTCCTTGCACTACGTGTCGAGAGGGCTCGGTAGGATTCTTGCTGCTTTCTATGTGCGGTATATAAGCCACTGTAATTTAATAGATAAAAGCTTTCCTTCTAGTGTTCGGGAGAGTTTTCGGCTATGTTTTTGTCCGAGTTCCAAGCAGGTTTTTCGCTGCAGGCGTCTAAATTGTTACCGTGGTTAAACAGCCCTTGCGGCATAAGGATCTGTGTTTATAATATGACGTATACACTTTAATTTTACGCCAGTTGTGCCGCCGAAACCCGCGAGCCAGCCCGGCGTCCACCGAACGAGTCATTATTTATAGGAGCGACTAATGACCAAGCCTACAACCATCGCCGTCATCGGCGCCGGGCTGGGCGGCGCGGCGGCTGCCCGCCTGCTGCAGAAGGCCGGCTATGCGACAAAGGTTTTCGAGCAGGCTCCGGCGTTTTCCCGGCTGGGCGCCGGAATCCAGCTTGGCCCCAACGTGATGAAGGTGGCGGCCGTCATGGGCATCGAAGAGCAGGCCAATGCCATCGGCTGCCACCCCGATTTCTGGTTCAGCCGCGACGCGGTCACCGGCGAATATCTTTCCCGCATTCCGCTGGGCAAATCGGCCGTCGAACGCTTCGGCAACAGCTACATCACGATCCACCGCGGCGATTTGCACCAGCTCATCATCGACACCCTCGACCCCGACACCTTGCATTTCGGCAAAACGCTGGTTGACATCGAGCAAACCCCCGACGAGGTCATTCTCCATTTCGCCGACGGCACCACTGACCGCGCCACGCACGTCATTGGCGGCGACGGCATCGATTCGAAACTGCGCGAAAAGCTGCTTGGGCCGGAAGAGCCGACGTACAGCGGCTGGGTGGCGCATCGCGCCCTCATTCGCGGGGAAGACCTGAAGAAATACGACCTCGAATTCGAGGATTGCGTCAAATGGTGGTCCAAGGACACGCACGACGAATCCGTCGACCGTCACATGATGGTGTACAACACCAAGGCGGACCGGTCCGAGTACTACTACGTAACGGGCGTGCCCGAGCCGGCATGGAACCACGGTACCTCGCACGTGAAGAGTTCGCCGGCGGAAATGCGCGAGGCCTTCCACGACTACCATCCCATTGTCCAGGCGCTGGTCGACGAGACCAAAGAAGTCACCAAGTGGCCCTTGTACGAGCGCAAGCCGCAGGCCGTATGGCATCAAGATCGCGTGGTGCTGCTGGGCGACGCCTGCCATCCCATGCGTCCGCATATGGCGCAGGGGGCCGGCATGGCCATCGAAGACGCGGCCATGCTGGTGCGCTGCCTGGACGAGGTCGGTGCGGCCGATTATCAACAGGCGTATGAGCTTTATCGGCTCAACCGCTTCGAGCGCACATCGCGCGTGCAAAAGGTTTCGCACAACAATACCTGGCTGCGCCACGATGAAGACCCGAGCTGGGTGTACGGCTACGATGTCTTCAATGTTCCTCTGCAGCAGCCGGGTAAGTGCGCCGCATAGCGCCCACAGTCCGCATTGATTTATTCTTTGGCATCACGACGGCAAGCCGGCCGTCGTGATGTTTTTGTTTTATGGCTTTTGAATGGATTCGATTTCCGGCTTCGCCTGTCAAGGCATGGAGATCGTGGAGGAAGCAATGACCAAACGATATTGGGACTGGGACCCGGTTTTTCGCCTGGATCCCGCAAAGAGCGCATTGCTCGTCATCGACATGCAGAACGGCTTCATAGAAGAAGGCGCGATTCTGGAAGTGCCGATGGCTCGGCGGCAGGTTCCCACTGTCAAAAAACTCATTCAATATTGCAGAGACCATGGCATACCCGTCGTGTACACACGTTTCTGCATTTCCGGCGAAGAGGGGACCCATCGTTTCTATTGGCGCATTGCAAGACAGCGCGGCATGGACATCGAGTCTCCCGACTTCGAGTTTCTGGGTAATGCGCACGCGGTGCAAGTGACGCCGGAATTGGCTCCCGCGCCGGGCGAGCACGTCATCGACAAGCCCGGATACGACTGCTTTGCCGAGTCGAGTCTGGCCGAGGTGCTCGATGCGCTGAAGGTGTCGCAACTGATGTTTACGGGCACGGTGCTGAACTGGTGTGTCGACAGCACGGTTCGGGCGGCCTACCACCGCCATTACGATATTGCGGTCATTGCCGATGGGGTCAGTTCCTACGATCACGCCGGCGCCACGGCCGAGCAATGGTGCAGCATGGAGCTGGACCTGATGGCGGAGGCGTTCGGGCGGGTGCTGACTTCTTCCGACGCGATGATTGAACTGGGCGATGCCGCAAAGGAGGGCGAATGAGCGGTCATTTCGTAACGGATCGTGCGGAAACAAATTCCTTTGAGGGCCACGAGCACGATGCCCAGCACAGGCTGGACGATTATGCCCGGACGCGTGTGCCCGAATCCGAGAAGCGCGGCACGGGGTCGATTCTTTCGGTTCTGGTCGGGATCGTCACGGCTTTCTTCTTTCTTTTCCTGGGCGGCCTGTTCCTGCAGAATTACGGCGCGACGGCCACTTGGATAGGCGTGTCGATAGGGTTCGTGCTGACGACGTCGTTGTGCTGGATCACCTGCTTCGCCGCGTCCCGCGAGGGCCTTACGGCCGAACTCATGACGCGCGGCTGCGGCTTTGGTTCCATAGGCAGCGTGCTGACCACGCTCATCTATGGCGTCACCTTTGTCATTCTGGCGGCGACCGAGGCGCAGATCCTCGCCACCAATATCGCGCTGGTGTGGGACTTGCCCGACATCATCTGGTATGTCTTCGTGGTGGCCATCTTCATTCCGATGGTATGGGGCGGCATAGCGAATATTTCGAAACTCTTGAGCTGGTCGACGCTGCTCTATCTGCCCTTGATCGCCGTGGCGATCTGGCTGGCCTGGGGGCATATGCCGGAACACATCACCGATGCATCGGCCCTGAAGCCGCCCGAACTGACGACCGGCGGCTGGGTGGGAGTGATCGCCATCATGGGAACCTTGTCGTCCATCGTGGGCCTGAATCCGCTTGAAAGCGCCGATTACAACCGCTATATCAAGCACGAGTCGTACCGGCGGGCTTCCTGGGTAACTGTCGTGCTTCCGTACGCGCTGATGTATTTCGTGGCCATTCCGATGGGCATGTATTTCGCCAGCGCAACGGGCGAAATCAATCCGGGCATCTATTTTGTGAGCCTTCTCGGCTTGGCGCTGGGTGTGGCGCTGGCCTGGGTTTCGCAGGTACGCATCAACCTCACCAATATCCACTTGGGCTCGATAGCTTTTGCTTCCGCCTCGGGGCAGTTCGGGGGCTCGAAGCTGGGTCGCCGTTTCTGGACCATTGCCGTGCTCATTGCGGTGGTTGTCTTGATGGTGCTCGATGTGCTTGGAAACCTCACTCTCTTTCTGGAGTGGAACGGGATCTTCCTGCTTGCGTGGGTCGGCTGCCTGATTTCAGACCTGCTCATCGTGCGCAAGGCGCTCAAGATCGTGGAAGGGCCGATCGAGTACCGTTCGTCCCGGCTTCGCAAATACAACCCGGTCGGCATCATCGCGCTGGTAACGGCGACATTGATCGGTTCCCTGGCCTGGTCGTTTTCGGGAGACTCCATACTTCGCGGGCTGTCCGGCTATATCGCCTTCGCAGTCGCCGCGATTGTCCATGCCGTACTGGCGGCCGTGACGCAGGGACGCTACTACTTTGCCGATTCTGACGGCGAGCGCCTGAGAGTGCGAAGGTAACCAAGGGTTTTCCCGGAGGCGCCCTGGGGGTATAATCGTGGTCAGTTGGGCCAACTATGTGCCCTTCGTCCTTATTCGCTCTCTTTTATGTCCGTAGACGTCCTTACCTTCGGCTTGAACCATGTCTCCGCGCCGGTGTCGGTGCGCGAGCGCGTGTCCATGCCGCTGGACGTCCTGCGGCCGGCGCTCGAGGGCCTGAAGTCCGCGTTCGGCTCATCGGTGCGCGAGGCGGCCATTCTGTCCACTTGCAACCGCACCGAAATCTACTGCGCGGCCGAGCCGCATGTATCCGACAAGATCCCGGCCTGGATGGCCGATTTCAATCGTGTCGAATCGGGCAGCCTGCAGCCCCATCTATACCGCTATCAGCACAACGAGGCGGTGCGCCACGCTTTTCGCGTGGCCAGCGGGCTCGACTCCATGGTGCTGGGCGAGCCGCAGATCCTGGGCCAGATGAAGGAAGCGGTGCGCGCCGCGAACGAGGCGGGCGCCTTGGGCACGCTGCTGCATCAGTTGTTCCAGCGCACATTCTCGGTAGCCAAAGAGGTTCGCTCGCAAACGGCGATCGGCGCAAATTCAGTGTCGATGGCGGCTGCCGCGGTGCGGCTGGCCGAGCGCGTATTTGGCGACATGTCGCAAACCAATGTGCTGTTCGTAGGCGCGGGCGAGATGATCGAACTTTGCGCCACGCACTTTGCGGCGCTCAAGCCGCGCAATATGGTGGTGGCCAACCGCACGATCGAACGGGCCGATATCCTGGCTTCGCGCTTCACGGCCAAGGCCATGAAGCTCACCGACCTGCCCGACCGGCTGGCCGATTTCGACGTCATCGTTTCCTGTACGGCCAGCTCCCTGCCCATCCTCGGCCTGGGGATGGTGGAAAGGGCTACGCGCTCGCGGCGCCACAAGCCCATGGTCATGATCGACCTGGCCGTGCCGCGCGACATCGAGACCGAGGTCGGCCGCCTGGCCGACGTGTATCTGTATTCGGTCGACGATCTGGGCCGCATGGTGCAAAGCGGCACCGACGCCCGGCGGGCGGCGGTGGTGCAGGCCGAGGCCATCATCGAGACGCGGGTGCAGAATTTCATGCACTGGCTGCAAAACCGCCAGATCGTGCCGGCCATCGTCGACATCCATCAGGCAGCCGACCAGGTCCGCCAGGCCGAGCTCGACAAGGCGCGGCGCCTGCTCGCCAAGGGCGAAGCGCCCGAGGTAGTGCTCGAGCAGCTGGCCCACAGCCTTACTCAAAAATACATGCACGGTCCGCTGGCGGCGCTCAACCGCAGCGAAGAAGCCGAGCGCGAGCAGCTGCTAAGTCTTCTGCCGCGCCTGCTGCCCCGTGCCGAACGCCGTCGTTAGCGGCGCCGCCCTGGCCCCGTCTGCGCGTTCTTTCCTTCTGAAAACATTCCTTTTCCCCTTATGAAAAGTTCCATGCGCAGCCGGTTGGAGCAGCTTGCTCACCGGCTGATCGAAATCGATGCCATGCTTGCCGAGCCCGAAATAGCGGGCAATATGGACAAGTTCCGCAAGCTGTCGCGCGAGCGCGCCGAACTGGATCCGGTCGTCCAGGCATTCAATGAATATGTGCGCGCCGAGGCTGACGTGCAAGCGGCGCAGGAGATGATGGCCGATCCGGAAATGAAAGCCATGGCTGAAGAAGAGTACCAGCTCGGCAAGGACCGCATCGAGTCTCTGGAGGACGAGCTGCAGGTGTTGCTGCTGCCGCGCGATCCCGATGATGGCCGCAATGTGTTCCTGGAGATTCGCGCGGGCACGGGCGGCGACGAAAGCGCCTTGTTCGCCGGCGATCTGCTGCGCATGTACACCCGCTACGCCGAAAGCCGGGGCTGGCGGGTGGAGCTCATGTCTGAAAGCATGTCCGAGGTGGGCGGCTATAAAGAAGTCATCGCCCGCATCGACGGCGACGCCGTCTACGGCCGGCTCAAGTTCGAATCGGGGGCGCATCGGGTGCAGCGCGTGCCCGAAACGGAAACCCAAGGCCGCATCCATACGTCGGCGTGCACGGTGGCGGTGCTTCCCGAGGCGGACGAGCAGAGCGACATCGTCATCAACCCGTCCGAACTGCGCATCGATACCTTCCGCGCCAGCGGAGCGGGCGGACAGCACGTCAACAAGACCGATTCGGCGGTGCGCATCACCCACTTGCCGACCGGCCTGGTGGTCGAGTGCCAGGACGACCGCTCGCAGCACCGCAACAAGGACAAGGCCATGCAGGTGCTGGCGGCCCGGCTGAAGGACAAGCAGCAGCAGGAGCAGCAAAGCAAGGAAGCCGCCCAACGCAAGAGCCTGGTGGGCTCGGGCGACCGTTCCGAGCGCATCCGCACCTACAACTACCCGCAGGGGCGGGTCACCGACCATCGCATCAACCTTACCTTGTACAAGCTGCAGGCCATCATGGAAGGCGACCTGGAAGAGCTGACCGGCGCCCTGCGCGCCGAGCATCAGGCCGAACAGCTGGCCGCCATGGGAGAGGCCTAGGGCCAGCGGGCGTCGATGGGGCAGCTGCATGGATACGTCGATGGGTGATTATCCTAGCTCCGGCGGCAGCCGGGAAGAAACGCCGGCGAGTGTCCGCAGCCTGCTTGGCGGCACGCCTTTGCCCCGGCTCGAAACACAGATGCTGCTGCAGCACGTGCTGGGAGTGTCGCGCGCCTG
>Ga0180220_1001195_pt1 | contig 20621 bp, 15 predicted proteins | sample eDN5th37CBELigBY_FD_151335 | JGI IMG/M metagenome (GOLD analysis project Ga0180220, IMG submission 151335) | Enriched backyard soil microbial communities from Emeryville, California, USA - eDNA 5th pass 37_C BE-Lig BY (version 2) (version 2) | ecosystem: Environmental > Terrestrial > Soil >...
GTCGTCGCCGAAGGGGCCGAACGAGCCGAGGCGAACCGGCTGGCCGACCTGATCCTTCAGGGGGCCCCGCGGGCGGTTCGGAACACCAAGGCGTTGCTCGCCGAGTTGGCCGCCGCGCCGCCGAGCGACGGTTTGCGGATCGCGCGCGATTTCCACGTCCAGGCCAAGCTGAATTCGGAGGCGAGGGAGGGCCTCGCCGCGTTCCTTGAGAAGCGCCCGCCCAACTGGGCGTGAGGAAGGAGAGCCGACCATGGCCGCCACGACTCCGACCGCCGACCACGACGAGCGAACTCAGGCCCGCGAGCGACAGGTCAAGCAGGCTGAAGAGCTGCTGTTCTCGGGCCCCCAGCGGCTCGGCGTCGCGAAGGGGTTTTTCCAGGGCCGATTCGTGGCCGACTGGGTCTTGCCCTACCCCCAACTCGCGGCGGACGAGCGAACCAAGGTCGATGAGGCCCTGGCCGAGCTTCGCCGCTTCTGTGACGCCTCGCTCGACCCCGCGGCGATCGATCGCCAGGCCGACATCCCGCGATCGGTCATCGAGGGGCTTGGTCGGCTCGGAGTCCTCGGTATGACGGCGCCCGAGTCGGTCGGTGGTCGAGGGTTTTCGCAATTGGCGTATTGCAAGATCCTTGAGGAACTCGGGTCGCGATGCAGCTCGACGTCGATCTTCGTCAACGCCCACCACTCGATCGGCATGCGGGCTTTGCTCCTGTTCGGGACCGAAGAGCAGAAGCGGCGGTGGCTTCCCTCCCTGGTCAGTGGAGCGAGCCTCGCGGCCTTCGCGCTGACCGAGCCCGAGGCGGGCTCCGACGCGGCCAACGTGCAAACCACGGCCACCCCCAGCGCCGACGGAACTCACTACATCCTCAACGGTGAGAAACGCTACATCTCCAACGGGGCGATCGCCGGAGTGCTGACCGTCATGGCGCGGACGCCGGTTCCGGGTCGGGAGGGCGGGGCGGTCACGGCCTTTCTCGTCACGCCCGACATGCCCGGATTCCGCGTCGTCGAGCCCCGGATGGAGAAGCTGGGCATCCGAGGCACGGCGACGGCGAAGCTCGCCTTCGAGAACATGGCGGTGCCGGCCGAAAACATCCTCGGCCCGCTCGGCAAGGGCTTGAAGGTGGCCCTGACGGTTCTTGACTTCGGCCGCACAACCTTCGGGGCCTGCTGCACGGGCCTGGCCAAGACTTGCCTGACGTTGGCGGTTCGCCACGCGAACATGCGCAGGCAGTTCGGCCGGACGCTCGGCGAGTTCGAATTGGTCCAGTCGAAGATCGGCCGGATGGCCGCCGACGCCTACGCCATGGAGGCGATGACCACGGTCACCGCCAGCCTGATCGATCGCGGGCTCGACGATTACATGCTCGAAACCGCGATTTTGAAGGTCTGGAGCACCGAGGCCCTTTGGCAAATCGTGAATGACGCCTTCCAGATCCACGGCGGAGCCGCCTACTTCACCGACAATCCGATGGAGCGCATCCTCCGAGACGCCCGGATCAACCAGATTGGCGAAGGAGCCAACGAGGTCCTCACCTCGTTCATCGCCATGGTGGGCATGAAGGGCCCCGGGGAGCATCTCCGCGAAGTTCACGACGCCGCCCACAGGCCGTTCGCGAACCTGGGCGTGATCGGTCGCTTCGCCGCCGAACAGGCCGGCGCCTGGCTGAGGACCCCGAACGTTCCCGTGCAATCGCCCGCTTTGAAGGAACACGCCCGCGAGCTGGGACGGTCGATCCGTCGCTTCGCGCTGGCGACCGAGGGGGCGATGATTCGCCATCGCGAGGAGACCCTCGAGCGTCAGCTCATCCACGAGCGGGTCGCCAAGATCGCCATGGAGCTTTACGCCTCGGCCTGCGTCCTCAGCCGGCGAGACGCGGAACTCGTCGGCCAAGTTGCCCGCGATGGCGTCCGCGACGCGGACGCCGCCGCCGCGACGCTCTTCCTACGCGCGTCGGCCCGCCGGATTCGCGAGAACCTCCACGCGCTTAAGCACAACGACGATGCAAGCACTCTGGCCGCCGCCGAAGCGGCGCTCCGTCCTCGATGAAAATCCGGATCGGGCTCTTTAAAGCCATTTCGTATTGCACGTGTCGCTTGCCTTGCCATGGGCCGGCGAGCGCATTATTTCGGCCAGCGCCGATCCGGTCGCCGGAGGGCGGCCCCCCGTGGCCGCCCTCCGGCGACCGGCATGGGACGCGACAAATCCGTCGACATCCCCCTCGGCCAAAAAGCACGGAAAGATCGGGTCCACCCCTTTAGCCGATCCTTTCCACGACCATCGCCACGGCGTTGCCTCCACCGAGGCAGAGCGCCGCGAGGCCGTAGCGAAGGTTCGACCGCTCCAACTCGTGCAGCAAAGTCACCAGGACTCGGGCGCCGCTCGCCCCGATGGGGTGGCCCAGGGCGATCGCTCCTCCGTGGACGTTGACCCGATCGGGAGCCAGGTCGAGCCTTCGGAGGCACGCGAGCATCTGCGCGGCGAAGGCCTCGTTCAGCTCGAAGCGGTCGATTTGCGAGGCGGCGAGCCCGGCTCGGTCGAGCGCCTTGCGGATTGCCGAGACGGGGGCGATGAACAGGTCTTTCGGCTCGGTTCCCGATGTCGCCGAGGCGACGATCCGCCCGAGCGGCTTTCGCCCGAGCTTCTCGGCGACCTTCGGTGACGCCACGACTAGAGCCGCCGCGCCGTCGCTGATCATCGAGGCGTTGCCGGCCGTAACCGAACCCTCGCGATGGAAGACCGGAGCCAGCCCGGCGAGTCGATCGGCGCTCGTCTCCGCCCGCGGCCCCTCGTCCAAGGAAACCTGGAGGTCCCGCCCTTTGCGACCGGGAACATCGACCGGGACAAGCTCGGCGGAAAAGGCACCGTCCTGGACGGCTCGGCTGGCTCGACGATGGCTTTCGACCGCGAAGTCGTCTTGCTCCCGTCGGGAGATCGCCTCGCGAGTCGCCAGTTCGTCGGCGATCGCGCCCATCGACATGCCGCTGAAGGGGCAAAGCAGGCCATCGTGCATCAAAGCGTCGATCAAGGTTCGATCGCCGAGGGGCGGGCCGTTTCTCGGGACCAGGAAAGGAGCTCGACTCATGCTCTCCATCCCTCCCGCGACGATCAATTCCGCGTCGCCCGAACGGATGGCCTGAGCGGCGAGCATGACCGCCTTCAGGCCCGAGCCGCACATCTTGTTGATCGTCAGGGCGACGACGGTCGCCGGCAGCCCCGCGCCGAGGGCCGCTTGCCTCGCCGGCGCCTGGCCGACTCCGGCGGCGAGGACGTTCCCCATGATGACTTCGTCAATGTCCTCGCGACCGACCCCCGACCGCTCGACGGCCGCCGCGATTGCGACCGAGCCAAGCTCGGGCGCCGAGAGAGTGGCGAGCGATCCCTGGTATTTGCCAATCGGAGTGCGGGTGGCGGCCAAGATTACGGGACTATCCATGATTTCGATCCTCTTGGCTCGGCCGGAAAAATCGAGGGTGGAACCGGATCGACCCACCCGGTTGCCTCGACCGCTTTCAGGTCATTTGGAAGCAAATTGCAAGACGTGAGCCCACTCTGATTATAATATAAATCGCCGCGAGGATCGCTCCCGTCATTATGAAGATCCGGTCGAACACGCTTGGCGAGGGCTCGTCATGAACGATCGGCACGCGCCTTGGGTCGAGGGCCTTGTAATCGGCCAGGTCCTTCGCGAGACGGCCCGTCGATTCGGCGATCAAGATGCGATGGTGTTTCCTCAGGCGGGGTTCCGCTGCAATTACCGACAACTCGATGGGCTGGTCGACGACGTCGCGCGAGGTCTGATGGCCCTCGGTCTCGAGCGTGGCGACCACTTCGGCGTCTGGTCAACCAACTGGCCTGAATGGGCGCTCCTCCAGTTCGCCGCGGCGCGCGTCGGAGTGGTTCTGGCCAAGATCAACCCCTCGTACCAACTGGACGAGGCTCAATACGCCTTGGCCCAGTCGGAAATCCGAGGCTTGGCGTTGATCGAGAGATTCAAGACGTCCGACTACTTTGGGATCGTCTCCAAGCTCTGTCCCACGCTGTCAAGCTCTCCGCCCGGGCGCCCGCGCTCCGACGCCTTGCCCCACCTCCGTTGGGTCGTCGCGATGCGGGGGGACGCCCCGCCCGGGATGCTCGACTGGTCGGGGTTCCTCGAACGGGGGCGGTCGATTTCCCGCGAAGCCCTCGCGGCCCGCGAGGCCCAGCTCCAGCCGACCGACCCGGCCAGCCTCATGTACACTTCCGGGACGACCGGACCGCCTCGCGGGGCCTTGCTCTCGCATCGCAATTTGCTCCTGAACTCGTTTTACGCCGGCGCGAACATGGGGCTCGACGCGCGCGACCGGCTCTGCATTCCCGTGCCGCTTTACCACTGTTTCGGGTGCGTTCTGGGCACCATCGTCTCGGCCGTGTACGGCGCGGCCATGATCTTTCCACACGAGTCCTTCCGCCCCGAGACGACCCTCGACGCCATCGAGCGGGAGCGCTGCACCGTCATCTATGGCGTCCCGACGATGTTCATCGCCGAGCTCGAGCACGAGAGCTACCCGGGGCGCGACCTTGGTTCGTTGCGGACGGGGATCATGGCGGGCAGCCCCTGTCCCATCGAGCTCATGCGCCGGGTGACGACCTCGATGGGGGTCCGGGAGATCACGATCGGATACGGCCAGACCGAAGCTTCGCCCTTGATCAGCCAGACGAAGCGCGACGACCCGATCGAGCTTCGGGTTGGCACCGTCGGCCTTCCGCTCCCGGGCATCGAGGTCAAGGTGATCGACACCGCGACCGGATTGGAGAGGCCCGACGGGACTTCCGGCGAGCTTTGCAGCCGGGGGCATGGGGTGATGCTGGGCTACTACAAGATGCCCGAGGAGACCGCTCGAGCGATCGACGGCGACGGCTGGTTGCACACGGGCGACCTCGCGATGCGCGAGCCGAACGGCTATCTCAGGATCACCGGGCGCATCAGGGAGATCATCATTCGCGGGGGCGAGAATATCGCCCCTTACGAGATCGAGAATCTCCTGCTCACCCATCCGAAGGTCGAGGACGTTCACGTCGTCGGCGTGCCGGACCGCAAGTTCGGCGAGGAAGTCTTGGCCTGCGTCAAACTCAGGACCGGCCGGAGCGCGACCGAGGGCGAGATCCGCGCGTTCTGCGCCGGGTCGCTCGCGCGCTTCAAAGTCCCGCGCTGGATCCAGTTCGTCGAGGGCTTCCCCACGACCGTGACGGGGAAGGTCCAGAAGTATAAGATCCGAGAGCGGGCCGTCCGCGACCTCGGCCTTGAGGCGGAGGACCGGGACGAGACCGCTTGAGTTGTCGGGGAGGCGCGAGCCATGCAAATCGACGGCCGAACGTTTCTCGTCGCCGGCGGAAGCTCGGGCCTCGGCGCGGCCTGTGTTCGACGCCTGGCGGCGCGCGGCGCCAACGTCGTGATCGCCGACGTCGATCCCGGCGGTCGGACCTTGGCCGAGAATCTGGGATCGCGGGCCATCTTCGTCCCCATGGACGTCACCGACGAAGCGAGCGTGGCCGCCGGGGTCGTCGCGGGCGTCGAAACTTTTGGCGGGCTGGATGGGGCCATCGCATGCGCCGGGGTTTTGGGTCCCGAGAAGGTGCTCCCTCACCAAGGACTCCCGTCTTCGGCCAACTTTCGGCGCGTCATCGAGATCAACCTGGTCGGAACCTTCAACGTGGTCCGACACGCGGCGAACGCCATCCGCGACCGGCCGCCGGGACGGGATGGCGAGCGCGGGGTGATTATCACGACGGGGTCGATCGCCTCGGAGGAGGGGCAGATCGGCCAAGCCGCCTACGCGGCGTCCAAGGGAGGCGTAGCCGCGATGACCCTGCCCATCGCCCGCGAGTTGGCCCGCCACGGCATACGGATCATGAACATCGCCCCCGGCATATTCGACACCCCGATGATGGCGGGCGTCACGCCCGAACTCCGCCGGTCGCTCTCCGAACAAGTCCCATTCCCACCGCGCTTCGGCGACCCCGACGAGTATGCGAGTTTGGTCGAACACATCGTCGAGAACCCGATGCTCAACGGTTCGACCATCCGCCTTGACGGCGCGCTGCGCATGAGGGCCGAATAAGGCGGAACGAGGCAACTCGCCCCCCGAGCGCTTTGCAAGCCAACCGTCCACGGTCTCCCGCGCGGAGAGTCAACGCTGTTGGGGCCGACCTTCGCGCGGCTTCGGATCGCGACGCGCCGAGTTTCCAGGGTTGTCGCGGGTCGGTCGGGCGGGGAAGATGGAGGGGTTGATCAACCGCCTCTTCGACGCCTCTGGGAAGGAATGGCCGATGGCGTTTTTGTTTTGCTTGGCGTGCGCGACCCTGGCCTGGGATGATGCTCCCGCGTCCGAGCCGGCTCAACCGGCGGCGGCCTCGGCCTCGGCGATGGACGTGGTTTCGGCGCTTGAGAGCGTCCTGGCCGACGCGATCGAGCGCGCCGAGCCCTCGGTCGTGGCGATCCATCGCGACAAGAGCGAGAACGCCTCCGAGACGCTGGCCGTCCGCGGCAAGGTTCGGAATCCCCGCCTGGCCGACGAGCGGGCCGTCCCCGCGCCTTCGGCGTTTGAAGAGGGGGACGCGATCTCCTTCGACTTCGGCTCGGGCGTGGTGATCGGCGACCGCGGAGAGATCCTGACGGCCTTTCACGTCGTCCAGGGCGCCAGCCGGCTGATCGTTCGGGCCGCGGGCCGCCAGGTCTTTCAGGCCGAGGTGATCGCCGCCGACCCTCGGAGCGACCTGGCGATCATCGCCCCGGTCTCGGTCCCGGGGGAGGAATCGCCCCGGCTGAAACCCCTGCCGATCGGCGACGCCTCGACTCTGCGCAAGGGGTCGTTTCTGGTCGTTCTGGGCAACCCGTTCAACGCGGCCCGTGACGGGAAGGCGTCGGCCGGCTGGGGGATTCTCGCCAACATCGCCCGCCGCGTCGAAGCCGAACTGGGAGCCTCGCCGCTGGCGGGCAAGCCCCTTCAGCTTCCCAATTACCCGACGCTGCTTCAACTCGACGCCAAGCTCAACCTGGGCATGAGCGGCGGCGCGGTCGTCAACATGAAGGGCGAACTCGTGGGGCTGACCACCACCGCCGCCAGTCCCGCCGGCTTCGACGCGATGGCCGGCTACGCGATCCCCATGGATCGGGCCGGTCGGCGCGCCGTCGAGACCCTCAAGCAAGGGAAAGAGGTCGAATACGGCCTGCTCGGCGTTCGACCTTATCTGCGCAACACCAACCGAATCGACTCGGTCTCCCCGAACTCGCCGGCGGCCCGGGGCGACCTTCAGCGCAACGACGAGATCATCTCGATCAACGGAGAGCCCGTCGTCGACTTCGACTCGCTAATCGTCGCCGTCAACTCCTATTCCGCCGGCGATCAAATCCGCCTGACAATCCTCCGCGACAACCGCAAGATCGAGAAGGACCTGGTTTTGGCCAAGTTCCCGGTGGAGGGGGAGATCATCGCCACCGCCCAGCCGCCGGCCTGGCGCGGGATTCGCGTTGATTATCTCAGCACGCTCAACGCCAATCAGGCCGGGGTCAACATTCTTGAGCTTGTCGACTCGGGCGTGGTGGTGCGCGAGGTCGAGCCCGACTCTCCCGCGGAGAAGGCGGGGCTTATGAAGGGGCGGGTCATCCGCAAGGTGGGAGACCAGGCGATCACCAGTCCCTCGCGGTTCGTCGAGGCCGTCTCCAAGATCGACGGTCCCGTCACGCTCATGACCGACGTCGGCCCGATCGTCGTTCGCTGACCCGTTTGAGCCGAATTGCATGGGACGGCCGGAGTTGTTCGCTCAGCGCGCGCCACATTCAAATTGTCTTCCCGGGGACCCCCGATCCCTGATCGGCCGGCTTCCCGCCCCCGCGGTTGGGGGGCTCGGCGCAATCCAAAAGCCCGGGAAGCCCACTCGTCGCCCGAAAGGAAATCTCGACAAACTCGCGCGGGCGAGGGTGGCCGACCCACATCAGAGTTGTCGAAACCGGGTTCGTCCCGCACAATGAGGGTCGACCTCCCCGGTCGGCCGGGCCGGGGCGGCGTCGATCCCTCGCGAATTTTTCCGTCACCGTTGGCCCGTGAACATCCTTATGAAAACCGACGACCTGCGTGAAGCGTTTCTCGAATTCTTCGTCTCCAAGGGATGCGTCCGCAAGCCGAGCGACGTGCTCGCGCCCCACGATCCAACGGTCCTCTTCACGCCGGCGGGGATGAACCAGTTCAAGCGCGAGTTCATGGGGCTGGGCGACCCTTCGTTCAAGCGCGCCACGACCTGCCAGAAGTGCATCCGCACCGGCGACATCGAGAACGTGGGCAAGACGCCCCGGCACATGACGTTCTTCGAGATGCTGGGGAACTTCAGCTTCGGCGACTACTTCAAGCGCGAGGCCATCCACTGGGCCTGGGAATTCCTGACCAAGACCCTCGCCATCGACCCGAAGCGGCTCAGCTTCACCGTCTACGAAGACGACGACGAGGCGTTCGCCATCTGGCGCGACGAGGTCGGCGTTCCCGCCAATCGGATCAAGCGGCTGGGCGAGGACGACAACTTCTGGCCCGCCGGCGCGCCGTCGCACGGCCCCAACGGCGTCTGCGGCCCATGCTCCGAGATTTTTTACCACGGCGACGGGATCGAAGAAGTCGAAATCTGGAACCTCGTCTTCACCCAGTTCAACCGCGTGGGACCGGGCCAACTTGAACCACTGCCGAACAAGAACATCGACACCGGCATGGGCCTCGAACGGGCCGCCGCGGCGCTTCAGGGCGTGGGATCGAACTTCGAGATCGACATCTTCCAGCCGATCGTCGCCGCCACGGCCGACGCCATGAAGGTCGATTACGCCAAGGTTAAAGACTCCCTCGACGGCGTTCGGGTCCGACGAGCCAGCGACCACCTCCGAACGCTTGTCTTCTGCCTCCACGAGAACATCCGGCCTGGTCCCGAGAAGCAAGGGTACGTCGTCCGCCGCCTGCTCCGACGCGCCGTGCTCGACGCCCACCAAATGGGCCTGCGCGAGCCCTTCCTATATGAACTCGCCCCGGTCGTCGTCGAGGCCATGAGCCGAGGCTATCCCGAGTTGGCCGAGAGCGTCCCGCGAATCCAACACGCCATCCGAGAGGAGGAGGAGCGATTCCTTCGGAACCTCGAAAACGGCGTGAGGCACTTGAGCGAGACGTTCCGCAAGACCAAGGCGGCGGGTTCCGACGTCATCTCGGGCGACGCGGCCTTCAACCTGCTTTCAACCTACGGGATTCCGGTTGAAGTCACCGAGAGTCTGGCGGCCGACCAAAACCTTCGGGTCGACATGCCCGGCGTCGAGGTCGCGCGGACGAAGTTCGCCGCCGTCTCGCGAGGGACGACCGAGGCCGCCGACGTCTTCGCCACCGGCCCGCTCGACACCCTGAAGGAAGCCTACCACGGCGGAAGCGAGTTCCTAGGCTACGAGACCGCCGAGTCCGAAGCCGAGATCATCGGCATTCTTCAACAAGGCCAACTCGCCCAATCGGCCGAGGCGTCGTCGGAAGGCCCGCCGATCGCCCTGATCCTCGACAGGTCGCCCTTTTACGGCGAAGCGGGGGGGCAGGTCGGCGACGTCGGCGAGATACGGGGGGACGGCTTCGTCTTTCGGGTCGAAGACACGAAGAAGGACAACGACTTCCTCCTCCATCTGGGACGAGTCGTCGAGGGGAAAGCCGTCGTCGGCGCCAAGGTCAAGGCCGAGGTCGACGACGAGCGGCGCCAGGCGATCCGCCGGGCTCACTCGGCCACCCACCTGCTGCACTACGCGCTCCACAAGCACCTGGGCAAACACGCCCAGCAGGCCGGAAGCAAGGTTGAGCCCGACCGCCTCCGGTTCGACTTCTCCAACCCCGAGGCCGTCGGCCAGCGTCGGCTTGAGGCGATCGAGAGAACCGTCAACGAGCTGGTCATGACCGGCGTTCCAGTCCGCTGGCGCTTGATGCCGCTCGCCGAGGCCAAGTCGCTCGGCGCGATGGCCCTCTTCGGCGAGAAGTATCCCGAAACCGTCCGAGTCGTCGAGATGGGAGACTTCTCGCGCGAGCTTTGCGGCGGGACGCATTTGGACGGGGTCGGCCAGGTTGGCCTCTTCAAGATCATCGGCGAAGAGTCGGTCGCCGCGGGGACTCGCCGGATCACCGCCCTAACCGGCGAAGCAGCCTTGGATTACGTCCAACAGGAGGAGGAGGTCCTTGGCCGGGTCGCCTCGACCCTCCGCGTTCCCTCCAACCAGGTCGCCGACCGGGTGACGGCGCTCTTGGAGGAGATCAAGACCCTCAAGAAGCAGGTCGCCGAGCGCAAGACCGATCCGGGGTCGAAAACCTCGGTCGATGAACTCTTGGCCGGCGCCCGCGAGGCGGGGGGAGCGGTCGTCGTTCTCGCGGCCCTCGAGCGGACGCCTCCCGACCAGATGCGCGTTCTGATCGACGGCCTGCGCCGGAAGCGCGACGCGGGACTGGCGGCCCTCTTGATCTCGTCGGACGAAGGGAAGGTTCAACTCGTCGCCGGCGTCACCAAAGATCTCGTCGCCCGGGGCCTTCACGCGGGTAACTGGCTGAAGCAGGTTGCCCCCGTGGTCGGCGGCGGAGGAGGAGGGCGCCCCGACCTCGCCCAGGCCGGCGGAAAAGATCCGAAGAAGATCCCCGACGCCCTCGAAGCGGCCTGGACGGCGGTTCGCGAGATGCTGGAGCGGGGGTGAGGCGAATCGAAACGGCGGACTCCCCGTTGAGGCGGTTTCTCCGGCCCCGGGACGGACAAACCGGCGGTGAGGTCTTGACGATGGGTTCGCCGTTTGTAGGATGGTATCTTTCCCAAAGACGTTGGGATTTCGCGTCGAGCGTTTTGCGAGTCAGGCGTATCTTTCCATGAATTGTTACCAAGCGAAGACGGGAGAGCTGACCCGTCAGTGGTTCGCGATTGACGCCGAGGATCAGGTCGTCGGCCGGCTTGCCGCCCAGATCGCCCCGATTCTGATGGGCAAGCACCGCCCCACCTACACCCCCCACGTTGACACCGGCGACTACGTCATCGTCACCAACGTCGACAAGGTCGTGTTCACGGGCAACAAGTGGCAGCAGAAGAGCTATCAGCGATACTCCGGCCACCCCGGCGGACAGAAAGAGGAGGCCGCCTGGCGGCTTCTGGAGCGACGTCCCGAGCGCGTCCTTGAGCTCGCCATTCAGCGCATGATGCCCAAGACCAAGCTGGGCCGCGCCATGATGGACAAGCTGAAGCTCTACGCCGGCTCCAACCATCCCCACCAGGCCCAGCAGCCCATCCCTCTTGAGGCCCGTTCGGGACGTCCGGCCCCCGCCGGCGCGCTGTTCGTTCCGCCTCCGGTCGAGAAGACGACCCCCCAGCGCGAGTCCGCCCCGGTCGAGCCCGCCCAAACCGAGGCTCCCCAGGTTGAGGCCCCTCAGGCCGAGACGCCCCAGGCCGAAACCTCGGCCGAGTAAGCAGTTCGCCCCGCGTCGACAAGACGGGAAACATCCAGCTAGACCAGAGGATTAGAAAACGAACATGTCCGCAGCGACCGCGCAGAAGACCTTCATCTGGGGCACCGGCCGGCGAAAGACCGCGGTCGCCCGGGTGCGCATTGCCGATGGGACCGGCCAATTCATCGTCAATGGCCTCGACGCCCGCGAGTATTTCCCCCTTGAAGTCCAGCAGACCGACATCCGCGCCCCGCTGAAGGCGACGGAAATGGCCGACCGCGTCGACGTCTTCGTCAACGTCGTCGGCAGCGGCAAGCCCAGCCAGTCGGGCGCCGTTGTTCAGGGCCTCGCCCGCGCCCTGAAGGAGTATCGGCCCGACCTCGACCAGGCTCTCCGCGAAGGTGGCTACCTCACCCGCGACGCCCGTATGGTCGAACGCAAAAAGTACGGCCACAAGAAGGCCCGAAAGAGCTTCCAGTTCAGCAAGCGCTGAGCGGACGCCCGCCGCGACTCGAGACTCAACCACGGAAGAGCCGGACTTCAATCGATGTCCGGCTCTTTTTTCGTGAAGTGCTGGGGAAGAGCCGATCTCCCGATCGGCGTCCGGGCCAACCGCCGTTGGTTCGTGGGGCGGGCATTGCCCAATGGGACTCGCCGTCGGATGCGGGTTGGCCATTTCCAGACGAGGCCACGGCGCGCGGGCCCCATTCCGCCAGGTTCGCGGCTTCGACGATTTGCGGCGCGAATCGCCCGAAGCTGATAGAATGGTCCTTCATTGGACAATCGCATTTGAGGCTTCGGTAAACGAGGGGTGGGGACGCGGCATGTTCGGCTCTTCCGGGAATCGATGAGCAACCGCTCCAACAGCCTCTTGCCCGCGGTCTGGATGATCTCGGCGGCGTTTTGCTTCGCGTCGATGGGGGCGATGACCCACGCGGTGGGCTCGCGCTGCGATTGGCTGCTGATCGCCTTCATTCGGATCGTCTGCACGTTCATCTTTTCGGTGGGACTGGCTCGAGCCGCCGGCGCGAGGCTGGTCGTTTGGAAGCCCCGAACGCTCTGGATGCGGAGCGTGGCCGGGACGATCAGTCTAACCTGCACCTTCTACGCCCTGACTCGGCTGCCGGTGGCCGACGTCCTGACCCTGACCAACACGTATCCGCTTTGGATCGTGTTGATGTCGTTCCGCGACGGGACCAAACGGAACCGGTGGGCCGACCTGGCCTGCGTGGTTTGCGGCGTGCTGGGGGTTGTCTTGATCCAACGGCCCGAGGCGTCGGGCCACGGCGATGTCGTGGCCGTGCTGATCGCGCTGGGGGCCTCGGTGACAACCGCCATCGCCATGTTGGGGTTGCACCGACTCAGAGAGGTCGACGCCCGCGCGGTCGTGGCCCACTTCTCGGGCTTGGCGAGTCTCACCCTGGCCGTCTGGCTGCTCTTCGCCCATCCGATCGCGGCCTCGGCGCTCGCGATGGACGGTTGGGTCATCTGGCTGCTGCTGGGCGTGGGGTTGACCGGCACGTTGGGCCAGGTGTTTTTGACCAGAGCCTACGCATTCGGCTCGCCGTCGAAAATCGCGGTGCTCAGCTTGACGCAGGTGGTCTTCGGCATGGGCTTTGACGTGACGTTCTTGGGCCGGCAATTGACCTTCACGACTCTGGTCGGTTTCGCCATGGTGTTGGGACCGACCGCCTGGATCACCACGCGGTCGGCCGCGAGAGCGGAGCAAAAGGGCGTGGCGCCCGAGCCGACGCCGGAGCCGGAAGCCGCGGTTGCTCGGCAACGCATGGCGTCTTGATGAGCGGAGCAGGGGAGTGCGCACACGTTCCACATATCCTCCAAGTCCCGAGTTCGACCGAGTCTTGAAGGGCGAGGACCGTCTCAGCCTCGAACGCGTCGCTCTTGAGATCGCGCGCGACGCTTACCCCGACTTGGACGTCGACGCCTACCTGGCGAAGATCGATCACCTCGCCGAGCGGGCTCGCGACCGTTGCCGCCCCGGAGCATCCCCGCGCGCGGCGTTGGGGCAGATCAACTGGGCGCTCTTCATCGAAGAGGAATACAAGGGGAACACGGACGATTACCACGACCCGCGGAACAGCTTTCTCAACGAAGTGATTGACCGCAAAACGGGGATCCCCATCAGCCTCTCGGTCCTCTACTGGGCCATCGCCGACCGGCTTGGCGTCGCGCTCTCGGCCGTGAACCTCCCCATGCATTTCATGTTGCGGGCCGAGGAGGACCAAGGCCCCCTGTTCATCGACCCCTTCCACGGCGGCGAATTCCTCGACCGAAGTGGTTGCGAGCGGCTGCTTTCCCAACTCTCGGGGAGGCCGGCGAGCCTCTCCGATTCCCAAGTGGAACCGGTCTCGACCGCCGAGGTCGTCGCCCGAATCCTTCGAAACCTCAAGGCCATTTACTTCATGCACGAGGATTACCCCGCCGCGCTTCAGGTCCAGAGGCGGTTGGCGGCCGTCGCGGGGGAGCCCGAAGAGATGCGCGACTTGGGGATGCTCTGCCTCCAATTGGAGCGTCCCGGCGAGGCCATCGACCCGCTGAAAGCCTACCTGACGGCCCGCCCCGAGGCCGACGACGCCCGGGTCGCGCGCCACCTGCTCGACAAAGCGCTGGCCATCATCGCGCGCTGGAACTGAGCGTCCAAGTGGGCGGGAAGGGGCTCCGGGGGTCGAAAAATCCAAAACGGCTCAAGTCGTTTGGCCTGGACCGCCGATTGGAGAAAGGAGAAAACAGCGCCCGTCGACGGCGAGCGCCTGGATTTCGCGCTCGATGGGCATCGCCGAGCACCGCGACGGCCTCCGGAACGATCAGGACGATCCGTTTCGCGGGAGGTTCTTCTTCGCCTCGCCCAGCCGGATCGTCCAGGAGGAGGGCGTCGTTCCCATGCGCATCCCAAGATTGCTGCCCGGCCTGCTGATCCTGGGGGCGGGACTGGGCGGCTGCTCCCAGACGGGCCCTCTTTACAGGGCGGAAAATAGCGACGTCAGGACGACGGCCACCATCGGCGACAAGCCGGTGTCGATCGTCGCGGGAGTTCCCGGCGACGGCCCCGTGTCACGCGCCGGGGATCGCTCGACGGATGAACCCCGAACGTCCGGTGGAAGGATCTCGGGACGGGTCTTCGATGAGCAAAACCAACCCGTCGCCAACGCCAGGGTTCGGTTGGCCGTCGGCGGCGAACCAGGCGGCAAGGCGGTCTTCGCCACCACCGACCGCTCCGGCGCCTTCACCCTCCGGGGCCTGCGTCCCGGATCCCAGTACACCCTGATCGCCGAATACCAAGGGGAGCAGGGGATGATGAGCGGTCGGGCCGACGCCGACGCGCCCGACGCCGACGTGCGGATCGGCCTCCACCTCCGCGACGCCGGAATCGGCGGCGGCGATGGAATCCTCGCGGCGCGTCCCAGCGGGGCGAGCCTCAAACCGATCTCCAGGAGCGCCGAGTTCGACGAAATAGAGGACGAGGGGGAACCCCCCGCCCGAAACGCGCGGGCTCGCCTCAACCGGGAAGACCTCGGCTCGATGGCCGATCCCGATGACGAATACGGCGAATACGACGACTCCCAAGACCAGGACCCGTCGGCCGATCGCTCGACTCGACGCCCGAGAACCGAGTCCCAATTTCGGGACGAGTTCCTGGACGAGTGGGACGACGAAGCGAACCCCCTCCCGCCGGCTCGCGAGCTCAGCGAGGTCGATGACTTCGACGAGCGAAGCGCGCGGGGTCGCGGCGCGCGAACTCGGGTCGCTCGCGTCGAGGATGAGGAATTGCCTCCCGCCGCGGAGTTCGAGTCGGAGGCGAGGACCGTTCGTCCCGAGGCGTTCGCCCCGATCATGCTCGATGATCCCGACCCCTATCCGCGCCCGATCGAGACGGCTCCTGCCGCTCGAACGAGGCCGAGACCAGCGGAAGACGACTTCGAGGAATCGATGAGATCCGATCCTCCGTCGCTCGAACCGCGCCGGCCAACCTGGGGAGAGGTCACCTCCCGGCACCAGGAAGTCCCTGTCGACGAATCCCTGCTGAAGACGGCGGCGAAAGAACCGAAAGACGCGACGCCCCCCGCCTCGGAATCGGATCGGGAACCGCCATCGGCCGAGGTCGTCGAGATGGCCGAAGCTCCGCCGAGCGGGGAGACGAGGGACGACCGCGAGCCCTTGGTCAAACGCAAGCCGGGGCCGTATTGCGAGTTCGACGCGGGCGAGCGCAGGCTCATCGACTTCGCCCTTCCCGACGCCTCGGGACGGATGGTCTCACTCCGGGACTTCGACGCCGACCTGATCCTGTTGGACTTTTGGGGAACTTGGTGCGCGCCCTGCCGCAAGTCGATCCCTCACCTGAAAGAGCTTCAGGCCAGCCTGGGAGACAAGAAGCTGCAAGTCATCGGGATCGCCTGCGAGCGGACCCCGGCCGACGAGCGGGCGGCGAAGGTGGCCGAGGTCGTCAAAGAGAATGGGATCAACTATGCCGTTCTCATCACCGGCATGGACGGCGCGTGCCCGGTGCAGGAGGCGCTCAGCATCCAGTTCTATCCGACGATGATCCTCCTCGACCGCGAGGGTCGAATCCTTCTCCGCGAGCAGGGCGCCACCGACGCCACGCTCGCCAGGATGGATCGCTTCATCGCCAAGAACCTCGAGCGCGACAAGCCGGCGCTCGCCGCTGATGACGAGAACGACGCGGCGCGCCGTTGACCACGGCGCGGCCCCGTTCTCGTCATTCGGCGATCGTAATCGTCATGGGGCTCCTCTTGGCCCTCTTCGAAGGCTTCTCGCCGGGCTTCTGAATACGGATCGGTTGCCCCATGCCGCCGTCGACGAGCTGCTTGCCCTGAACGCGGGCGTGGAGCGAGGCGAGGGCTTCGCCAACGGTCTTCGTCTTCTCGCCAAACAGCTCGTTCGGGACGATCGGCGTGTCGAGGGTCACGCCCGGGGGAAGATGGGCGACGATCTCCTCCTGGTTTTGAAGCGGCGGGGGGGGCGGCGGTCCTTCGGGGGCGCCGCCGCATCCGGCGAGCATCGCCGAGAGGACCACGCCAAGGAAAACGGGAGCGACGCGCTTCTTCGGTGAACGTGTCGTGGTCATCCGAGAGTCCTCGCAGGGTGTGGCCGCGCGGGGCGCTGTCCGCATAAAACCAGCCGCGACGGAGGAGCGTCGGGCGCCGCGCGGACGGCAACCCGGAGGTTCATTTAGTCCATGGCGCATGCAATTGAACTATAAACTCCCATGATAGCCGCGACAACTTGGCTCCGCTCTTAAAACAGGTTGGTGATTTCGCCGTCGGCGTTGAGGTCGATCCGCTCGGCCGCGGGGCGCCGGGGGAGCCCCGGCATTCGGACGATCTCGCCGGTCAGGGCGACGAGGAAGCCGGCCCCCGCGGCGATCTCGACGTCGCGGACATGCACCGTGAAGCCCTTGGGACGGCCCCGCAGCTTGGGGTTGTCCGAGAGCGAGTCTTGCGTCTTGGCCATGCAGACCGGCAAGTCGCCGTGGCCGAGCCGCTGGGCGAGCTTGAGCTTTTGCTCGGCCGCCTTCTGGATCACGATGCCGTCCGCGCCATAGATGGCTTGGGCAATCCGCTCGATCTTTTGCTCAACCGGCCAATCGAGGGGGTAGAGGGGCTTATAGGGCGTCTCGGGCGCCGAGGCGGCGGCGACGACCTTTTCGGCCAAATCGATCGCCCCCTCGCCTCCCTTGCCAAAGACGTCGGCGGAGGAGCAAGGGAGGTTGCGGGCCTCACAGAAGGCGTGGACGACGCCCAATTCCTCGGGCGTGTCGGCGGCGAACTGGTTGATCGCCACAAGCACCGGCTTGCCATAATGCGAACTGGCGTCGATGTGGGCCTCCAGGTTCGCCAAGCCCCGCTCCACGGCGCCCGGATTGGGAGCCGTGATCTCGGCGAGCGGGACGCCCCCGTGCATCTTGAGGGCCCGGATTGTGGCGACCAAGACCACCAGGGCGGGATTGAGCTTGGCCGAGCGGCACTTGAGGTCGAAGAACTTTTCCCCGCCCAAGTCGAAGGCGAAGCCGGCCTCGGTGATGGCGTAGTCGGCGGTCGCCATCGCCATCCGGGTCGCCAAAACCGAGCTGCACCCGTGCGCGATGTTGGCGAACGGTCCCCCGTGGATGAACGCGGGGGTTGATTCGCGGGTCTGGACGAGGTTCGGCTGGATCGCCTCCTTGAGAATGGCCGTCATCGCGCCCGTCACGCCGATGTCGCTCGCGAGGATGGGGGAGCCATCGCCCGAGTAGCCGATGAGAATGCGATCGATCCGCCGGCGCAGGTCGGCGAGCGACTCGGACAGGCAGAGGATGGCCATGATCTCGCTGGCCGCGGTGATGTCGAAGCCGCTCTCGCGCGGAACGCCCTGGGCGTGGCCGCCGAGGCCGATCACGATCTTCCGCAGCGCTCGATCGTTGACGTCCAGCGCCCGCTTCCAAAGAATCCGCGTTGGGTCCAGGTTGGGATCGCGGAAGTGGAGTCGGTTGTCGATGGCCGCGGCCAAGAGGTTGTGCGCGGCGGTGATCGCGTGGAAGTCGCCGGTGAATTGCAGGTTGATCACGTTCGAGGGCTCAACCCGGCTGAGTCCTCCTCCCGTCGCCCCTCCCTTTCGACCGAAGACCGGTCCCATCGAGGGCTGCCGAAGCGCCAACGCCGCGCGTTGGCCGATCCTGCTCATCCCCTGGGCCAGGCCGATGCTGGTCGTCGTTTTTCCCTCGCCGGCGGGAGTTGGCGTGATGGCCGAAACCAGGATCAGCTTGCCGGGAGGGCGATTGGCCGCTTTCAGAAGGTCGAGATGGACCTTCGCCTTGTCGCGCCCGTAAGGCTCCAGAAATTCCTCCCCGATATCGAGGTCGCGGGCCACTTCGGCGATCGGTCGCAGTTGAGCGGGGGACGTTCCAGCCATCGCGGTCTAGTCCTCAGAGAAACGACGGATGAGCGGGGGAGGATCCAAAGAAAAAAGATGCTCGCCGCCGGCGGCCTGGTTGTCCAGGGGATTACCCCACCTTCACGTAATTCTTGTCCTGCGCCGAGATCGCCGCGACCATCCGGTGACGGCCCGTCAGCCGCCACTGGCGAAGGCCGGGAGGCGTCGCCAAGGCGATGAACAAAACCAGCGGCGGAATGATCGGCGCGTAGACCATCGGGGAAACGCCCAGCGCCTCGCCGACCTTAACGACCGTCTCCGGGGCGAGGAACATGAGCGGAAACACCAGGAACGCCGCGTCGTAACCCGGGACGAGCAGCCGGCGAGCGGTGATCCGACCCGCGAGGCTGATGGGGGGAGCGTAGCCCGAAACATAGGCGGCGAGCCGGAACAGCGACCCGAAAAACGCGATCATGTAGCCGAACCCGCGCATCCCATCAAGAAAGTCGACGGGGTCCGCCGCATGGGCGGCCAGACAAGAGATCCACCAGCCCAGGAGCAGGCAGACGATGAACGAATGCGTCACAAGTTTCCGCTCGTCAAACGCTCGGGCCGGCTGGACCAAGAGTCGCTCGTAAGGCCAGCCGAGCTTGTCCTTCTTCGCGCCCCCCAGCGCGAGAGCGACGGCTTCGGAGAGCGGTCCGTTCTCCGTCCCCTGGGACCATGGGAACGACTTCAGCGAACTCCGAATCCCCCAGTAAACAACCAGATATGAGACGAGGCCCAACGCGCCGCAGACCCAGGGAAGCGACCAAAACCGCGCCATGAACCCCATGCAGAAAAACGCTAGGTAAGCAGGGACGAACGTCAGCGTGGCCAGTGTCAAAGACACGGTCGCCGCGCAATATGCCAACAAGTAAATACTGACGATGCGCATGGGCTCGACATCGGGCGTCAACAGGCCAATGAGGATCAACACCACCACAACCAATCCATCAGGCCAGACGAGATGAATCGGCCCGCGCGGCAAAGGCTTGGCGGCGGTCCAAGGCGTCTGGGCCAGCCAGTCGCGGTAAGCGGTGTCATATCGAGGATGAAACACGATGGCCCGATACGCGCCGAGCACCGCGGCTTGCCAGCCAACCAAAAAGCCGGTGAGGATGGGAAGGGCGAATCGCCCGACGCCCAACTTCCAGCGAACGTATCCCTCAAGCATGACGAAGGGGATCAGAAAGGGAAACCACATCGCCCAGTGAGCGGTCACGCGCAAATGCCCCCGCGCGGCGTCAAGCAATGGGAGGCGGGGGCGGCGGTCGTCCCTCATCGTGGGAAGTCCTGGAAGTATTCGGCGAGCTTGCGATTGGTTTCGGGGTAGATCAGCCGTTCGAGGACCGCGCCCAGCGTGCCGCGGCAGGCGGTGAGGCGCTGGAGATCGTCGAGCGAGCCGTCGGCGAGAATCGCGCCGTTTTGGATGATGATGATTCGCGTGGCGATCTCCTCGACCAGCTCGGGAACCGGGCTGGTCATGACGATGGTTAGCTCCTTGCGCCTCGCGTGATGTTGGAAGAGCTTCTTGAGCGCCAGAAGCCCCGCCGGGTCGAGACCGCCGGAGAAGGGCTCGTCGAGCAGCAGGATGGGAGCGTCGGCGATCAAGGCCGAGCAGACGGCGACTTTCTTCTTCTGACCGGCCGAGTAGCCTCGGATCGGGCTTTCCCCCTGTTCGGCCAGGTCGAAGAGGTCGAGCAACTGGTCGGCGTGAGCCATCAGCCGTTCGTCGTCGACATCGTACAGCCGCCCGACGGCCAGCAGGAATTCCCGTCCAGTCATCTCCGCCGGGAGCCAAGGCTGATCCGGCAGGAACACGCAGCTCTTGCGGATCGCCATCTCTTCATCGGTTGATCCCTTGCGCGGCATGCCGTCGACGTGGACCGTCCCATGCTGAGGCGAAAGGACGCCGGCCATCACGCCCAGAAGAGTCGATTTCCCCATGCCGTTGGGCCCGAGGATCACCACCAGCTCCCCGCGCTGGATTTCTAGGTTGACCGATCGGAGGACCGGGCGAACCCCGTAGTGCTGCGTCACTCCGCGCAATTCGATCATGGGCGGGTCCATAAGGTCTCACGGAATCGGCGTGTTTTTCCCTCTCCCCCCGGGCATAGGTATGGCCACAACTTTTTGGCAAGATAAATGGCGGTCGACGTGGTAGTCTGGGTCGGCATGGTTACCACTTCAGCACTTTGGATCGACGGCTTCAGAAACGGTATCGGAAGCTGGTG